>OICG01000036.1_pt1 | contig 54594 bp, 48 predicted proteins | sample 1581241 | NCBI WGS metagenome assembly OICG01 (sample SAMEA3882534, study PRJEB24775) | human gut metagenome | biome: human-associated habitat; feature: intestine environment; material: feces | place: Netherlands | collected 2009/2010
ATATCTTAAAGAAATTTTCAGGGTTAACATGTTATTAATTTGTCAAAGGTTCGTTTTGATCTAGGCTAGGTAAATCAAACGGAGAAGGAGGGATTTGAACCCTCGCGCCGCTATTAACGACCTACTCCCTTTCCAGGGGAGCCCCTTCAGCCGCTTGGGTACTTCTCCACAAGCGCCTAAATCGACGGGATACGTTCGACCTGTCGAATGTATCGAACGGAGAGGGTGGGATTCGAACCCACGCGCCCTTGCGGACAAACGGTTTTCAAGACCGCCTCGTTATGACCACTTCGATACCTCTCCATATTTTAATTTTTTTCAATTAAAAATCGCTGTTTGTATCAGCGACTTTGTTATCTTATCAAAAAGTCCTATACTTGTCAACAGATTTTTTAAATTTTTTTCAAAGTTTTTTCGACAAAGATTTCTGCGATTGCCAGATCCTCCGGTGTGGTGATTTTGATGTTTTCATACGCACCTTCTACCACCTTGCAGCGCACCCCTGCATATTGTTCTACAAGCATCGTATCGTCCGTTATATTGTGGGTGTCTCCATTTCTTTTTGCCTCGTACATTGTCTCATAAGCCCGACGAAGCAATGGTACCTGAAATGTCTGCGGTGTCTGAATCTGGTATACAAATTTTCGTTCCGGCGTCTCTACCCCATAATGATCTGTATCCACAATCTTGATCGTATCCTTTGCAGGAACGCCGACCGTACAGGCTCCGCATTCTCTTGCACACGCAATTGAAGCCGATATCATTTCTGCTGTCACGAACGGACGCGCACCATCATGGATCAGCACAATATCGTTTTCTCCCTCTGCTCCAATCGCAGATAATCCCTGATAAACGGAATCATAGCGTTCTTTTCCACCGATACAGATATCCCGAACCTTTGCAAACTGATACCGTTCCGCCAGTTCTTTCTGGCAATGTTCTACAAATTCTTCCTTTGTCACAAGCACTATCGAATCTACTCCGGGATGCTCATCAAAAGCCCGCAACGAATAATACAGCACTTCATGCCCTGCGACTTCCAGAAATTGCTTTGCCTTTTCACTTTTCATACGGCTGCCAACGCCTGCCGCAAGTACGATTGCTGTTACCATTATCTGCGTTCCCCAATCTTTAAGTTCGGTATTGCATTCAGATCCAGTCCATCCCGGATGCCCGACATATAATTATGATAGCCCGCCACACCGATCATCGCTGCATTATCTGTACAAAAGATTGGCGATGGATAGTAAAACTGCAAGCCCTGTTCAGATGCCACACGCTGCATATTCTCCCGAAGGGAGCTGTTCGATGCCACGCCTCCGGCTAACGCCAGCTTCTTACAGCCATATGCTTTTGCCGCGCGCACCGAATTGTCGGTCAGCACATCCACAACCGCTTGTTGAAACGAAGCAGCCACATCTGCCCGGTTGATCTCCTGATGTTTCATCTCACAGCCGTTCAGGTAATTCAGCACTGCGGATTTCAAGCCACTGAAAGAAAAATCATACGGTGCATCTTCCATAAATGCACGCGGGAAATGAATTGCCTCTTTATTGCCCTCTTTGGCAAGCTTGTCAATCTTCGGTCCGCCCGGATATCCAAGTCCGATTGCACGTGCGACCTTGTCAAATGCCTCGCCCGCTGCATCATCTCTTGTCCGTCCTACAATCTCAAACGTCGTATAGTCCTTCACATAGACCAGATGGGAATGTCCACCGGAAGCTACCATGCACATAAATGGAGGTTCCAGATCCGGATGCTCAATATAATTCGCCGCAATGTGTCCCTCGATATGATGCACACCAACCAGCGGTTTCTTCTTTGCATAAGCAACCGCCTTTGCCGCACTCACACCAACCAGAAGTGCACCTACCAGTCCTGGTCCATACGTCACTGCCACGGCATCGATATCGTCCCATGTCACATGTGCTTCCTCAATTGCCGCACGAATCACCTGATTGACTTTCTCCACATGCTTCCGCGATGCAATCTCCGGCACTACGCCACCATACAGCTTGTGAAGTTCAATCTGTGAATAGATAATATTTGATTTTACTTCTCTTCCATCGACAACAATCGCTGCTGCCGTCTCATCGCAGGATGATTCAATTGAAAGTATCGTTGTACTCATAATGTTTCCTCTTTTTCTTGTTGCATCGCTTTCATGCAACCTTTCTTATTCTATCTGGTTATGCAGTTATCTCACGCATACCACTTTCGTTTCTTACTCTGCCGCCTGCGTCGTCGCAGAACCGCTCGGTAACTGGGATTCTGTCCAGCCATAGATCTTCCACTGGTCATTTTCCTTTACCATCGCATACTGACGGTAAAAATAACCTAGATTGTCGCCGGTGTTGATCGTAATACACACTTCCAGCGACGCCATATCTTTTCCATCTTTTGTGAAATACTGCACCTGACTTGCTTCTGGAAGTTCACACATCTTGTATGTATATCCCTGTTCCTTTACTGCCTCGATGTCCTTCTGCAGATTCGCCAGACTGTCACTCTCCGGATTCGCCACGAGCAGATCCATACAATATAACTGCCGCACCTTTTTATTCATGGCATCCAGTTCATCGTCTGCCAGTTTCTGTCCATAAAACGCCTTAAAATAGCGGTTATGCAGCTTCGCCACATCCCGCGGTGTCTTCGGATATTCCGCCGCCATATCATACTCCATCAATGCTTCCACTTCGGTCTTTTGCGACGTGCTTCGCTGAATCGAAGAACGGTTGCTCAGATGATTGAAGTACCACAGCACCAGCACGACAAGTAACACCGCTATGATAATGCCTTTGATTGTCACTTCTTTTTTCTTATTTTTTGCCATACAGCATCAATCCTCTTCAAAATTCAAAACCTTTTCTGTGCGATCCTTCGCGATATATCCCTGTGGAAATATCGACTGTACCATCGCCTCGAATTCCTTCGGACGATTCGTCGCCGGACTATAATGTGTCAGCCACATTTCATGTACCTGTGCTTCCTTCGCAAGCTCCGCAGCCTCCCGCATCATCATGTGCTTATGCTCCTTTGCCTTTGAAAGCTTCTCCTCCTCGCCATACATGCCCTCGCAGATAAATAAGTCCGCATCTTTCGCGCACTCCGCGATTGCATCTACCGGGCGGGTATCAGTACAATACGTGACTTTCAAACCCTTCCGTGGGCTTCCCATAACCATATCGCTTGTATAGACATTTCCTTCATAATCAACTGTCTCGCCTTTTTGCAGCAGACTCCAATACTGTACCGGAAGTCCTAACGCCCTAGCACGTGCAGCATCGAATTTGCCGGCGCGATCAAGCTCGATATTATACCCATAACAGGTCACACGATGATTCACACGGAATGCCTGAATCCGCAAACCGCAGATCTCAATGACTTCCTCCGGCTGCTCCAGCTCAATGAATTTGATTTCAAACGGAAGCTCCGGTGCAATGATCCGAAGTGAATTGACCACGTGCTCCAGTCCCTTCGGTCCGATCATTGTCAAAGGCTCTGTCCGCTCGGCATTTCCCATCGTCAGAAGCATGCCCGGAAGTCCACTGATATGATCCGCATGGAAATGTGTGATGCAGATCACATCGATTGGCTTAAAACTCCAGCCTTGCAAACGTATTTGATTTTGCGTACCCTCACCGCAATCGATCAGGATACTGCTTCCGTTGTACCGCACCATCAGCGAGGTCAACGCTCTGTACGGAAGCGGCAGCATACCGCCCGTTCCAAGCAAACATAACTCTAACATTCTATTCTCCGTTTTCTGTAAATGCTATCTCATAGATATCTGCATCCTCGTCTGGATGCTTATAATAATTCTTCCGGCAGGCAAGCAGATGATATCCATTTTTCTCATACAAATGCTTTGCCGCACCATTTCCATGCCGTACTTCCAGCAAACCGCGCACAGCATCTATCCGTGCAAATGCAAGATAAGCATCCATCAGTAGCTGTCCAATCCCATCTTTCCGGCATTCCGGGTTGACCGCAATACGCAGCAATTCCGTCTCGTCACCAAGTACATTTGCAAGCAGATACCCACAAGGTATACCTGCGTCATCCTCTGCAAGCCATAAATGATTGTAGCTTTGCGCAAGGGAATCTGCCACCATCGCTTCTGTCCATGCATCGTCAAATGAGTCTTGTTCCATCTGCGCTACGCGCTGTGCATATGCATTCGACGTTCCCGCCGCCAGCACACACGAGTTCTGATTCTCATCGACTGCTTGTTCTGCAATTTCACAGTTATAATAAACAATCTTCAACTTCTACGCCTGTCCTTCTGCCGCAAGCTTTTCCTCGCGTTCCCGCTCTGCCTGCGATTTGCGCAGATAAATCGGAATCAGATCATCTGCAGGTTCCTGTTTTCCCTGCTTGAAATACTCTGCGCCAAGACTTGCAACCGCTGACGCACGCTGACGGTTCAGGTGTGCCGGTGCGAATGCATATGGTACCTGCATGCATTCTGCAAGTACAGACGCGTAAACCGGACAGCCATCTCCAAGGAAGATCACTTCGCGTCCCATCGCATTTAACTTCTCCGCGAGCGCCCGAATGTCCATTGCCGACTGATCCAGAAACACCTGCATACCATCCTTCGCAAATTCATAAATGCCTGTATAAACCTGACTTCTTCTCGCATCCATGATCGGGCAGATCAGCTTATCGCTGCCCCACAGATTATACGCAAGCCCGTGACAGGTTGGTACCGAGATAACCGGCTTCTCAAGTGCAAGCCCTAGTCCCTTCACCGTCGCCGCACCGATCCGGAGTCCTGTGAAAGAACCCGGTCCCGCTGCAACTGCAATCGCATCAATCGTATTCAAATCTAACTCTGTCATCTTCACGATCTCATCCAACATCGGAAGCAGTGTCTGCGAATGTGTCTTCTTATAATTTACTGAATATTCCGCTACCAGCAGGTCATCCTCGACAAGTGCCACACTTGCCACCATGCCGGAGCTGTCAACACCTAAGATTCTCATCTTGTTATCTCCTCAACTGTAATCGTTCGATAGTCGAACCCTTTTTCGACGTCTTTTTTTATCGTCACTTTCTTATATTGCGGCGGCAATATATCGTAAATCAGTTCCGCCCACTCGATCAGGCAGACACCATCACCGTCAATCGCTTCATAATAGCCGATCTCATCCATCTCATCGTCACTGCCAATCCGGTAGACATCGAAATGGAAAAACGGCATACGCCCTTCGTCATATTCCTTTAATATCGTAAATGTCGGGCTGCTGATTGGCTCCTTCACGCCAAGTCCTGCACCAAAGCCCTGTGAGAATACAGTCTTGCCGCATCCAAGATCACCATACAGACAATACACCTCGCCCGGCTTTGCCTGTGCCGCAAGCTCTTTGCCGATTGCAAAGGTTTCTTCTGCGCTGAAACTTTCTCTTTTATATACCTTTTCCACTTTGATACCTCTTCAAACTTCTGCTGACTCTTGGCTTGTATCCTGCTGTGAAATTCACAACCGATGCCAGAATCTTACCCTTATCGTCGCCCAACTGATCGAGCGGAATCACAAATGCATGCATCCGGTTTGTATAAACCGCAAGCATATATTTCGTCATAAGCAGGCGGTACACGCCTTTCCATTCCAGATCCATATGTTCTTCGCCCTGCGACACACCGATTCCATCATCGCCAAATGTATAGACAAGCGGTTGCTTATACGAAGGGCTTGTCTTCAACTGCTTAAATGTCTTGAATGCAAGTGAGAGTGGATTGATCACGGTAAACATCAACGCCACGATAATGAAAATCGCTTTCTGTCTGCCCGATGTCGTGTTCCAGCCGATCACAAGCATCACGATCGCGCCAAAACTCAGCACCAGTCCTAAAATTCCGCTCATGCTTCGATAGTTTGTATTCATTACATAACTGAACAATGCCGGAAATGTCATATTTACACTTTTTGTCTTTGCTTCTGTCATAGTTTCCTCCGGTCGGATCCTTATAATTCAAATTCAATCTTCTTGTGCTGGTTCTCGTATTCGGTGTATTTGACACCTGCCATCTCGAACATCTTCTTCGATGCCATCGTGCTTTCCGAATCGGCATATTTGTCACACATATAAATCACTTCTTTGATTCCCGACTGGATGATTGCCTTCGCACATTCGTTGCACGGGAACAAAGTTACATAGCATCGCGATCCGCGCAATGTGCCGCCGCCACGGTAATTCAAAATCGCATTTAATTCTGCATGGCAGACAAAGAAATATTTGCTCGCCATTCCTTCGCCTTCCCGGTCCCACGGCATCTCATCGTCGTTGCAGCCGGATGGCATACCATTATAGCCTACGGTTAAGATTCGATTATCCTGATCCACGATACACGCGCCTACCTGTGTATTCGGATCCTTGCTGCGGTTCGCAGACATAATCGCAATCCCCATAAAATACTGATCCCATGTTATATAATCACTACGTTTCATAAACTGCCACCTCATCTCCCGGGAAATAAAATGCACACCTCTACACGCGGATTTGTACTCTGCATGATGACGTAAATTGAAAAACAGCTGCATCACCGCATGGCAATGCAACTGTATTTTATCACATTTATTTTTGTTTGTCACTTCATTATAATGCAGTGCGGATGCGCATAATCATATCAACCTGCTTGCTCTTCTCCTCAAATGCACCCTCGGTCAGTTTTTCTGTCAGGAATGCATATTCGCCGCTTACATCTGCAAGTGTCACATACTCAACCTCACCGAAAACCTTCTCGATTGTCTCCTTGGATGTTGTGTCTGCCACGCGGACGAAGAACCGGCATGCGAAGTTTGCTCTGTCGCCAAGTTCCACCTTATCCTGCTCCCAGATTGTCATGATATTTGTACCCTGATGCTTCACGGCATCAACGACATCGGCTACAACTGCACTTGCAGTTGGAAGCTTACCGGCGCCCTTGCCATAGAACATTGTATCGCCAAGCATATTTCCGTTCACGAAAATACCGTTGAATACGCCATTGACATGTCCGAGCGGATGATCGCTGTCGATCATGAACGGCGCTACCATCGAATAGATCTTGCCATCATCTTCCCACTTGCTTGTACCAAGCAGCTTGATGCTTGCATGCAAAACCTTCGCATATTCGATATCAGTCTTTGTGATCTTCGTAATTCCTTCTGTATAGATATCCTGATAGTCTACCTGCTTGCCTAATGCAAGGGATGTCAGAATTGCAATCTTACGGCAGGCGTCATAGCCTTCCACGTCAGCTTCCGGATTACGCTCTGCATAGCCCTTCTCCTGTGCACGCTTCAGCACTTCCTCGAAAGACTTGCCCTCGTCTGTCATCTTCGACAGAATATAGTTTGTTGTACCATTTAAAATACCAGTGATCTCTGTGATCTCATCTGCAGTCAGAGACTGGTTCAACGGACGAATGATTGGAATACCACCGCCAACGCTTGCCTCAAACAGGAAGTTTACTTTGTTCGCCTTTGCGATTGCCAGAAGCTCTGCACCGTGTGCTGCAACCAACTCTTTGTTGGAGGTACAAACACTCTTACCTGCCTCTAATGCCTGCTTCGTGAAATCATACGCCGGCTTAATGCCTCCCATTACCTCTACGATAATCTTTACTTCCGGATCATTCACGATCACATTGTAATCATGTACAAGCACCTTCTCGACCGGATCGCCAGGGAAATCTCTCAAATCAAGCACATACTTGATATTTACCTCCTGTCCGGCACGCTTATTGATACTTGCGTGATTTTTGTTGATTACCTCTACAACTCCGGAACCTACTGTACCGTAGCCAAGCACTGCAATGTTAATCATTTTCCGCTCATCTCCTTTTCTAATGCGTTTTCAATCTGTCCAAATTCATGATCAGACATCAATGTGTCAACCGCGATACTGATCACGATTTCCTCCTGATCGGATTCCGGCAGCGTCAGTTTTACAACATCCTCTAAATATCCGGTCTCCTCTGTATGTACAACCATCGGAATCTGTTTAATGTCCTCTTCCTCTACATTTACAATTCCGAGCACGGTGTCCACCTCAATCGCAAGCTTCATACCGTGTGTCTCTGTGATCAAAAGCTGCGTCTCTGCTGCCTCCTCCGGCATTCCAAACAGTCGTTTCAGACTGAACACCGGAATCACTTCATTCCTCAGATGAATAATTCCCTTGATGCATGCAGGTCCCATCGGCACGGGTACCACATGATACACATACTCTATGCCATTGATCTTCGTCAGCTTCATGCTGTATTTCTGATCATTTAAGCGAAACACAATGTACTTCGTCACTGCCATGCACATTCCTCCTTATTTCGTAGGACGGATTATTCCGTCTCTTCCTTCGTGTTAATCCATTTCAAATACGCACTGATAAATCCATCAATGCCGCCATCTAATACCGCCTGTGCGTTGCTGCACTCAAAGCCGGTTCGCGCATCCTTCACCATCGTGTACGGCTGCAGAACATAATTCCGAATCTGACTTCCCCAGCCATTGTCAGTCACTTCTCCACGAATGCCCGCGAGCTTGGCTTTGTTTTCTTCTTCTTTCATCATAAAGAGCTTCGCTGTCAGCATCTTCATCGCGGTATCCTTGTTGCTGTGCTGGGATCGCTCATTCTGACATTGTACCACAATTCCAGTCGGGATATGCGTGATACGGATTGCAGAACTTGTCTTGTTAATATGCTGTCCACCGGCACCGCTTGAACGATACGTATCGATTCGCAGATCTTCTGGATTGATCTCTACATGGATGCTATCATCCAGTTCCGGCATCACATCGACCGCCGCAAAGCTGGTCTGCCGCTTGCCTGCCGCATTAAATGGCGAAATACGAACCAGACGGTGCACACCTTTCTCGGATTTCAGATATCCATACGCATGCAACCCATTTACCTGAAATGTCACGGATTTGATACCCGCTTCCTCACCATCCAGATAGTCGAGAACTTCTACCGAGAAACCTTTCTTCTCCGCAAACCGCGTATACATACGATATAACATCTGTGCCCAATCGCACGCTTCCGTGCCACCAACACCCGCGTGAATCGTCACGATCGCGTTGTTGGCATCATATTCCTCTGAAAGTAACGTATCAATACGGAACTCTTCGAATTTCTCTTCAAACGACGCAAGCTCATTTCCAATCTCTTCGACAAGGCTCGCATCATTTTCTTCTTCTGCCATCTCAATCAAAGTCCCAATATCTTCATACTGGTTCGAAAGCGTTTCAAATTCCTCGATCGTATCTTTCAGATTCTTTAATTCCTTCATTACCTGCTGACTATGTTCTACATCATCCCAGAACCCCGGCTGTTCCAGCATCGGCTCTAACTGTCTAATGCGTAACTGTTTGCCAGCGATGTCAAAGTGAATCCCTCACTTCCGCAAGTGGAGTTTTATATTCATTCAGAGTAAAGCGAAACTGATCTAACTCTATCACTTCCGTCACCACCTCTCAAAATTAATCAAATTATAAGTTTCTGCCGCAGCACATCTTGTATTTCTTACCGCTGCCACAAGGACATGGATCGTTACGACCAATCTTTGCGCTCTCGCGGCGGACTGGTCCTTTCTTTACGGAATCGTCCTTGTTCGTTCCGGTTACCTTCGCAACCTCTTCACGTTCTACCTTCTGCTCGATCTTCACATGGAGCAACATACGAACGGTATCCTCACGGATGGATGCTGTCATCTCATTGAACATATCGAAACCAGCAAACTTGTACTCAACAACCGGGTCCTTGCTGCCGTATGCCTGCAGGGTAATACCCTGACGAAGCTGTGTCATGTCGTCCAAATGCGCCATCCATTTCTTATCGATGACCTTCAGCAGTACGACACGCTCGATCTCACGGAAATGCTCTGGCTCTGGGAACTCCGCTTCCTTCGCTTCGTATACCTTAGCCGCTTCTTCCTTGATTCTCTGCTTAAACTTATCCAGCTTGCCGGACTTCTTTTCTTCCTCTGTCAGCTCGATTGGCTCCATCGGAATAATCGGAATCAAAAGCTGGTTCAGCTCGCCGATCTGCCACTCACTTGGAGCAAGATCAGCGGAACACGTCTTATCAATATAACTCTCAACCGTATCCTGAATAAACTTGAAGATAACATCACGCATATTCTCGCCATCCAGTACACGGCGACGCTCTGCGTAGATAACTTCACGCTGGTCATTGTTGACCTGATCGTATTCCATCAGATTCTTACGGATTGCAAAGTTGTTACTCTCAATCTTCATCTGCGCTTTCTCTACGAACTTGGAGATTGTCTTATGCTGGATCTCCTCGCCCTCTGGAATCTTCAATGCATCGTAAACTGCCTTTACCTTCTCGGAACCGAACAGACGCATCAGATCGTCGTCCAGAGACAGATAGAACTTGGATTCACCCGGATCGCCCTGACGTCCGGCACGACCACGCAGCTGGTTATCAATTCGACGGGACTCATGACGCTCTGTGCCGATGATCTTCAGGCCACCGAGTTCTGCCACACCCTCGCCAAGCTTGATATCGGTACCACGGCCAGCCATGTTGGTTGCGATCGTAACTGCACCACGCTGTCCGGCATCGGCAACGATCTCAGCCTCTAACTCATGGAACTTCGCATTCAATACCTTGTGCTGGATGCCACGCTTTGTGAGCATGCGGCTCAGTTCCTCGGATGCATCAATCGTGATTGTACCAACCAGTACCGGCTGTCCCTTGTCATGCGCTTCCACAACCGCCTGTACAATTGCATTCAGTTTTTCTTTCTTTGTCTTAAATATAGAATCGTGATGATCAATACGCTGTACCGGCAGGTTTGTCGGAACAACGACAACGTCCATGCCGTAGATCTCACGGAACTCTTCTTCCTCTGTCAAAGCAGTACCTGTCATACCTGCCTTCTTCTTATATTTGTTGAAGAAGTTCTGGAAAGTAATCGTTGCCAGTGTACGGCTCTCACGTTTTACCTTTACGTTTTCCTTTGCCTCAATCGCCTGATGCAGACCGTCTGAGAAGCGACGTCCCGGCATGATACGTCCGGTAAACTCATCGACGATCAAAACCTCGTCATCCTTAACAACGTAATCTTTATCACGGAACATGAGCGCATGTGCACGCAATGCCATGATCATGTTGTGCTGGATATCAATATTATCTGCATCTGAGAAGTTGTCGATATGGAAGAACTGCTCAACTTCCTTGACACCCTGTGCAGTCAGTACAACCTGCTTGTCCTTCTCATCAACTAAGTAATCTCCATCTTCCTCGATCTCTGTACCCATGATGGCATCGAGCTTACTGATTTCCATCGAAGCAGTACCACGCTTCATACGGCGCGCCAGATAATCGCACATCTTGTACAGATCGGTAGACTTTCCGCTCTGTCCGGAAATGATCAATGGAGTACGCGCCTCATCAATGAGTACGGAATCGACCTCATCGACGATCGCATAATGCAGATCACGCTGTACAAGCTGCTCCTTGTAAATAACCATATTGTCACGCAGGTAATCGAAACCAAGCTCGTTATTTGTAACATATGTAATGTCGCAGTTATAAGCGGCACGTCTTGCATCGTTTTTATCACTGTTTAAGATCACACCTACCGTCAGTCCGAGGAATTCGTGTACCTGTCCCATCCACTCGGCATCACGCTTTGCCAGATAGTCGTTGACAGTTACGATATGAACACCCTTTCCTTCGAGTGCATTCAAATATGCAGGAAGTGTAGAAACCAATGTCTTACCTTCACCAGTACGCATCTCCGGGATACGTCCCTGATGCAGCAGGATACCACCGATCAGCTGCACGCGGTAATGCTTCATATGAAGAACACGGTCTGCTGCCTCACGGACAACGGCAAATGCTTCTGGAAGCAGATCATCCAGTGTCTCGCCCTTTTCAAGACGTTCCTTGAATTCCGGAGTCTTTGCCTTCAGCTCTTCATCACTTAACGCCTGCATGGTTGAATCCAGCGCTTCGATCTTATCTACAATCGGATATATTTTCTTTAGCTCTTTATCACTATGTGTTCCAAACACTTTTTCAAATAAGCTCATTTCTTACCTCCCTGAGCGTAACTCATTCTAATACCACAACTTGTAATATAACATTAAATGGTAGGTAACGCAAGAAGTTTCCATGTCAGAAATACCATTCCCATATAGAAAATATCCTATAATAACAAATATCCCGGAGACCTTCGTCTCCGGGATACCGTTTTTTCATAACCCTCTATACATAACTGAAACTGTTAAAATTCTGGCTCGATCAATCCGAATGTATTGCCTCTACGCTTGTAGACTACATTTACCTTGTCTGTCTCTGCGTTACGGAATACGAAGAAATTATGTCCAAGCAGATCCATCTGGATGCATGCATCCTCCGGATACATAGGTTCTAACACAACCTTCTTGCTACGGATAATCTGGACATCCTCATCCTCAAGTCCTTCTACATCGAAGAAATCGTTGTTGATATAACCGGAATTCTGTTCCTTGTCCAAAATACGCTTCTTATGGCGTGTTACCTGACGTTCGATAATCTCCACAACCAAATCGATGGATACATACATATTATCGCTCGCCTGTTCTGCACGAATCGTATGTCCCTTCATCGGGATCGTAACCTCAATCTTCTGACGGTCCTTATCTACCGAAAGTGTAACCTGTGCTGCTGTGTCTTCACCGAAGAACTTCTCGATTCTCTCAAGCTTCTCGTAAATCGCCTGCTTCAGTGCGTCTGTAACCTCAATGTTCTTTCCACTTATGATGTAATTCATATGCCCCAGCTCCTTTACGTCGAACTATAGAAAATAAAAAATGTGCGTGAAGCACATGTACTTTCTATGTTTAGTATTATAGCACACCCAACCCCTGTTTGGGAAGTGATTTTTCGTCAAAATATACAAAAATTCACATTTTTTTGATAACGGAAAAGGGCACCTTCGATTCTTACCGAAAATACCCTTTCAAACACATTATAGAAAGTATTACTAATTTCCTAATTTACAATTCTGCAAGCCTTAAATGGTGTACTGTAATTTACATTTGAGATCTTGATTCCTGTACGGCTGCTGCTTGCATGTACGATCTGTCCATTTCCAATATAGATACCTACGTGCTCACAGGAACCTGTACCGTGATCGTAGAATACCAGATCACCAGGTGCCAATGCTGCAAGGCTGACTGCTGTACCTGCATTACTCTGTGGTGTACATGTACGAGGAAGCGAATATCCAAAGTTCTTATATACACTCTGTACGAATCCGGAACAATCCGCTCCGTTTGTCAGGCTTGTACCGCCCCATACATATGGGTTTCCAACGAACTGACATGCAAAGTTTGCAATCTGCTGTCCAAGATCTGAGGTTGGAGCTTCTGTCACTGGTGCTTCTGTTGTAGGAGCCTCTGTCGTAGGAGCTTCCGTTGTTGGCGCTTCCGTTGTCGTTGTATCCGTTGTATCCTGTGCCGGTGCACTTACTGCCTTTGCTGTTGGCATATTATAAGAAATAGTTATGTACTCATTCTTTACATATCCTGTCACAGTGTCAAGCTGGATCTTTGTCCATGCATCTCCTGTCTCTACGATCGGATAAGATTCTCCCTGTGCCAGAAGTGTGATGCTCTCGCTGTCTGTGCTTGCTGCACTACGAAGCTTCAATGCCGCTGTATTTACAACTGCAACCTTCGAGAGATTTGCGCTTGCATAGCTTGCTGCATCCCCTTCAAATGCTAACAAATCATTTCTGATATATCCATCTACATTTCCTGATGTGATATGGGACCATGTATCACCTTTTTCTACGATGTTTACAAGTCCGCCTGCATCAATCGTTCCAACCTTTGCTGCATTCACATCACCAGACTGACGAATATTTACGGAACCAGATGCTGTGACGATTGCCTTTCCTGTGAAATCCATAACCGGTGATGCTGCCGCCTCAGATGCTTCCTGTACAGGTGCTTCTGTCGTTGGCTCTTCCGTTGCCGGTGCCTCCGTTGTTTCCTCGGAAGGAACTTCTGCGATTTCTCCTGTTACCTTTGCAATCTCCTGAATCTCGCCTGTTGCTACTGCGTCGGTTGCTGTTGCCTCTGCAACAACTGCAGCCGGTGCTGTTGCATCCTCCGGAGTGGCGTCTGCTGTAAATACGTCTCCTCCATTTTCTTCAATATAGTGATCTACGATCGATGTAATACTGACGTTAGCATCGGTATATACAAACTCATCTGCCAACGCGGTATATGTGTATGTACCCATGGACGAAGCGAAAATGCAACCTGCCGCCGCTACCGCCAACCACTTTACGGATGGTCTTTTCATGTTCTTACCTCCAATTTGTTACAAATATGTTACAACTTATTACATTGCCCATTATAGCAACCTGTAATATTATTGTCAACCAGTTTTTGGATGTTTTTTCAAAAGTTCACAAATTCTTCGCATTTTCGCTACGTTTTTGAGTATTTTTCGATTTCATTTTCTGTAAACCTATTCTTTTTAATGGTTCACATAAAATTGTTACATTTTGTAACATTTCGAAATATTTGATACACGATATTGATGTTTTGACTTTAGAAACACAATATATAGAAAACGGTGCAGGATATCCTGCGCCATTTCTTATATACTTGTCACCAATATTGTTCTACGAGCTTCTGTGCTTCCTCCTCGGTTTTGTCATAGGATTCTATCAATTCCTGAACCGCCTGTTCCTTTGTGGGGCACAGCTTCTTTAGCAGTTTAAACATTGCTTTAACACTTTCTTCCAGTTCTTCCTCAGCCTTCTTCGTCTTTGCCCGCTCTTCCTGTATGTTCATTGGCTCCATATTCTCAAACCAGTTTCCCATGCTCTCGCCTCCGATCATTTTTCTCAAACAATCTGTCGCCTCAGAAACCGATACCTGCATCTTCATAAATAACGCCCACAGCGAATTTACAATGATCTGCACGATATTCTCCGATGCCCGCTCCATGATCTCGCGGATCTCATCCTGATTGGATCTGAGAAAATCTGTAAAATCCTGCGGTGTCTGGATGCGGTTTATCATCATCAAAAGCGACATTTCATCCTCATGAATCAGCAGCTCTTCGTTTGTATACTGGTGAACATTCACAAGCCGGTATGTAAAATCCGGTATATATGATGCAAAGATCTCATTCATAAACACCCGTTCTTTTACGTGCATAGCTGCTGTCCATTTTCCCGTGCCCTCATAATACACAATCGGGAACACCGGCGGATACCGGAACCCCTTCGTCTTAGAAATCCCCGGATGCGCTTTCTCCATCGTCTTTGCATAATCATCCCAGATACATACCGTGTAGCGAAGTAACTGCATACACACATTATAATCGACATCACTTTTATGTTCAATAAGGGAAACCATATAAAGCGGCATATCTTTCCGCATTTCTGGCAAATGGATCTTCTTCACGGTGTCCGTCTCAAATTCGATTCCCAAGTACGCCTGATACTTGTCTGTCACATCCTCAATGTCCTCCGGCTGAACATTTTTCAAAATGTCCAGATCTGCATAGTCGCGCAGAAACTGTGCACAAAGTACATGATTGCTGAATACCTGCCGGTTGTTCACATCCTTGACCTGTCCGATACGGATGTTTAGTTTCTTTTCTTCTCCCATACGCTCCTCCTTTTTACAAGCAAAAAACTCCTGTTTTTCTCAATCATTCTGTTTTTACCAAACTATAAATAACGGGGAATTTCATAGATGAAATGAATATATAAAAGAGTATTTCCGACTGTTACCGAACTACGCCAGAACAACGATTCTCGACAACACATCCACCATAGCATAAGTTTTATAGAAATGTAAAGCATAAGTTTGGAACATTTAGAAAAAGTGAGAAAATATGCGGGGTTGAGGGCAAAAAATATTTTGTTGATACTACCGGTAATAAAAAAACGGAATAGTCCTCGTTCGGTTCCCGTTTACGCGACATCAGCGACTCCTCCTGCAAGGTTCCATCAGGCTGTACAACATATCGGCAGTAATCCTCAAAGGTACTTTCATCCTGCATGCCATTGCACGAGTAAACGTCGATTCGCCGTCCACCTGAAACAACGAATATACATTTCCTCCAGCTACCTGGGTATCCCAATGATCTGCATAATAGATCTGCTTCGCAGCACCATTTTCGACCGTGAATATATTCAATGCATCATATTCCACATACTCTTCGGAATACGGTGATTTTTCTACAAATAGCAATTCCGGTACACCATCTCCGGTTACATCTGACACGATCATCTTCCTCCACCAGCTATCCAATTGCTGCCTGTATCTTTCTCTTTCCAGATGCAATCAGACTCTCGGCTGTCTGTTCGGTGCAGCCAACCGACTGTGCCTGCGCAATATCCCCCATAAGAGCGACCGCCTTACTGAGCTGCTTTACTACCATATATTCACATAAAATAAGCGATTGTATCCACTTGTGATACAACCGCTTACATGATATCTCATTTCAGAAAAAAGAGCAATCAATGTTACTTATTCTCCACCAGATTCTTCGACATACATGTCAGGAAGAATAACACAGAGACTGCCGCAAATGCAGCTCCTACAAAACCAATATGCGAGATTTGTCCCTTGTCACACACAATTCCACCAAGGAAGCTGCCTGCGCCGATACCGAAATTAAAGATACCGGAAAAAATCGACATTGCAACCGACGAGGACTGTTCATCCGTACAGCGGATCGTCTCTGACTGGAATGATACATTAAATACAAGTACTGTAATGCCCCATAAAGCACAAAGCGCCATTATAAATCCCGGCTGTCCTGCTGCAGGAAGCAACAATAACAGTTCAACCGCCAACGAAATCATCACCGTGCGTAAAAATCCATGCCGGTATTTGTCATAGAATTTCGAGAACAGAAAACTGCCGAGCAATCCTGCGGCACCAAACACAAACAATGTAATAGTGACTGTACTATTTCCCATGTGTGCGACCTGCTGCAGGAACGGATCAATATAACTATAGCTCGTATAATAGCCCACTACAAACAAAAATGTCTGAATATAGATGCAGACAAGTGCACGATTCTTAAAAAGCTCTGGCAGCTGCTTCACACGGAACGGCTCGCCACACTCCATCTTCGGGAACAGGAATGCCATATATGCCAAAACAACGAATGTGATGATTGCCACGATCAAAAAGGCGATTCTCCATCCTGCATAATGTCCAATCATTTTTCCAAGCGGAAGTCCTGCAATCGTTGCAACCGAAGTACCTGTCACGACCATACTGAGTGCTTCGGACTGATGTTCTTCTGACGCCATACGCACTGCAATCGGAGACGCGATTGACCAGAAAATCGCGTGTGCACAGGCTACACCGATTCGGGACGCCATCAGCATGCCGTAGCTGTTTGACAACACGGTCAACACCTGACAGATTCCGAACAATGCAACCGTTCCCATAAATAACTTCTTATAATCAATCTTGCTCACGAGCAGCATGAGCGGCAGGGAAAGCAACATAACGATCCACGAATATACCGTGATCAACATGCCCGCCTTCGCCTCAGAAATCGAAAAGCTCTTTGCAATATCAGTCAGCAGACCGATTGGCATAAACTCGGATGTGTTAAAAATAAATGCTGAGACAGTCATTCCGATCAATGGAAGCCGCTCTTTGGACGTCATCTTCGTCTTCATCTTATACCTCTTATCTTAAATAAAAATGAACAAAACTAAAATGCATTGTACGCGATAGCTATATGAAAAACAAGACGTGGAATTATCATATTTTACATTTATTTGACGTTGATTCAAAAGAAAAAGTCCTGCACGCAAAATGCAGGACTTATCATATCATTTATAAACGGATATCAATGTTTGCACCGATGTTTGGATTCACAGACTGTTCCATCATCTGTGTAATCATCGCACCATTTGTCTCCACCGCATCCAGTGATTTTTTAAGCATCGCCATATCAATGGCATTCATACTTCCGGTATCACTGACTGCCAGCGTCAGATTTGAATTTCCGATTGCTGCTATGTTCATATATATACCCTCCAATTTTGTCCAATCCAGACATTCCAATACTATTTGTATCATAACGCTTTTTCTATAAAAAAGCAAACGCTTCTGTCATATTTTGTATGTTTTTAGCATGTTCTTTACCGAGTTTTCCATCAGCATCGAAAAAAGATTGACATTCAAATCACGCCGTATTTATAATGTACAGTCGTGTGAAAGGAGCTCCTTTATGGATGTTTTAATAGTAGAAGATGATCAGGAACAGTTAGATGGCATCGAATCCATCCTGCTCGAAAAATACGATCATATGAATTGCATAAAGGCAACCAATTACCAGCAGGCAACCCAATTGATGCACGCAAATAAAATCCAACTATTCCTATTGGATATCTCTCTTGGAGATGATGCTTCCGAGCAGGATGGCATCGCACTTGGAACACAGATTCGTTCCATGCAACGGTATGCAAAAAACACCAATCCTGTATCTGACTGCATATTCCATGGATGCACCACGTGCAATACATGCAACGAATTGTTATGATTTTCTGGTAAAGCCCTATAAGAAAGAAGATTTGTTATATACCATCGACAAGCTGATCCACAATCGTTTTCTGGACGTTACGCCCATAGAACTACGCGATGTCAATGGTATTTATTTTCGCGTTCTTCCGGAAAAGATCCTGTATATCGAAGCGGCTGGCAAGAACCTGACGATCTATGAGGAAAGCAATGTGATCAACACAAGCGGTATCCGTCTGAAAGAACTGATTGCACAGCTTCCGCCGAATTTCATCCAAAGCCATCGAAGCTTTATTGTAAACAGTGATTATGTGAACTCTTACGATCCGACCAACGCGATTCTCTATCTGGGGAATCACAATATCTCGACACCCGTCGGACGTAAATATAAAGATTATGTCAAAAAGATAATTAGCAGGGACTGAAAATATTTTGCCAAAACACTTTCAGTCCCTGCTAGTTATTTTCTACGTCTGAAATCAAGCACCGCCTGATAACGGATATCCTGAACTAACCGTTCCTTCTGTTCGTCTGTCATAAGATTCATCACCGCATCTTTTTCCTGATCCGTAAAGCCTTTAAATGCGCTGGTTCGTTCTTTTCGCGTCATAGAGCGAAACTCTGTCGGATAATGAAGCAATCCGTTCATTCGTGCTTCATAATTCCGCGTACATTCCATAAATAGCTTTTCCGCCTCCTCCGACATCGACGGCGGCGCATCCATATCCTTATAATTCAAATAGTTTTCTCTCATCACTACAACTCCTACCTCCACAATCTGTAAAATCAAAATCCATGCAATAAACGTGGAACAAGCAGGGTAGATCACCGAACAGATACTTAATACGCCTAGCCCGATCAAGCCTTTTTGTTGAATCTTCTTTTTTCGTTCTCCCTTGTAAACCGGTCGATTTGGCGATGGTAATGGTGCGATCGTCGCCATCAGATACATCGTAAACAGCAACAATCCCGCTACGACCGGATATGGAAATATGACATGTACACCGCCCGCCACTGCGATCACGTACACACTGACCGAAGCAACTGTACACCCGATGTTTGTTTTCATATGGATACCGCCCAGAAACCGGCGAACCAGATTGACCGTCACAAAGCAAAACAAAAATTCCCGGAAAAATCCAGATACTGCAAAGATAACAAATAGAACAAGATCTTTTTGCAAATCTCCCACAATTGATTCTACTGCATAGCATACTTTTGCACACTGCACATCTGCCACATCATAGTCACGTCCCACGAGATACCGTGTCACATGCTCCCCTATCCTATGATTGATACTCATAATTCATCCCCTGTCTTATGTTCTCCATGTGCTTTTTAACAAATGGGATATCCGTCAAAAGCGCGCACAACGGATACCCCCAAGTGTTATTGGTTGATGTACTAGTTCTCAGATTCTGATTCCATCTCGACTCTCATACAATCAGGAAGCTCCACCTCTCCCCAAAAGTGTTTGCATCCTGTAAGAGTCAGGATTACATCTGATAAATCCTCCAACTGTGCAGCAACTGCTTTCTTCATATCCTTCATCACACATCTCCTCCTTCTGAAAGAATATTCTTCGAAATTCATCCCCAAATGAATTCCTGTATTATTCTTAACATGATTAAAATAAATGCGCAATAGATTTGGAACGAACGACATTTCGTGGGGAATAGACAACATTTTTCCTTCATTTACATAATAAACTCATTCCATTCAGTTATTACATTTAATTGACATCTTTCCCTAAATACTTCTATAATATTTATAAAACAGAAGGGGATTTGAACTATATGAAAGTTTTTATATTAACCAGTTGTACATATATTGTGGAGACAATTGCAGAACTGATACTCATCTGCTCCTTTTTAGGGAAAAAAAGGCGAGATTTATTATCTGTAGCTCTGTTACTTTTACCTGTATGTGGAATAATAAATAATCTTCTCTCTATCTTTATCCCAAACGTATTTGGCTGGTTTTTAACATTCCCTATAATGTTATTTTCATATAGTCTCATTTTGCATATCTCTATATCAACAAGTGTTTTCCCATTTATGTTTAGCTATGTTACATATGGTTTAATCGAAGCAATCACTATTATCCTCCTACCTGTCTCCATCTCTGCTTCTTCAAGTATCATAAGCGATTTAACCTTAACATGCATTATTGGCGTAATTTGTATTTTTATCTCTTTACTACCACTGAACCGATTACATACTTTTATCAATAGCGGGAAACTAATCGCCAAACTTGTACTATCTTATATATCTATGCTTTACTTAGTGACAATTGCAATCTCAAAAATTGATTCTCTCGATGCCATTGCAGTATTTCCTATGACCGTAACCTTTATGATCATCTTGCTGTTAGCAGATATCATGGTTCTAAAGCAGCAACGCACAATCACAATTCAGCAACAGGATATCAAAGATTACCAGACCTATGAACCGATGGCGCACGATCTGATCTCTGACATCTTAGGTAAACAGCATGATTTCAACAATCAGATGAATGCGATCCGCATGCTGCCATATACTTACAAAGACTATGATTCGTTAAGTGACGCGATCGCGAATTATTCAACATTTCTGGAAGAGGAGTTCAACGAATCTGAGCTTTTGAAGATCAATCTTCCCGTTGTAGCGGGATTTGTATTTAGTAAGATTAAAGAGGCAGAACAAAAAGGCAGGTTGATCTCTGTTAAGATCAAGAACCGCTCCCTTATTACGCCGGTTCCAGAGTACGACCTGATCCGTATCTTAGGAATTCTGATTGACAATGCGATTGAAGCGACAGAACCCGGACATACATTCTCGCTGATTCTTGACAGCAAAAACGAACACATCCGAATTCAGACAAAGAACGAAGGAGGGGAGATTTCTTCAGAGCTGCGCAAGAAAATGTTTGTCCGTGGCTATTCTACCAAAACGTCCGCAGAAGTACGCACCTCCCGCGGACAAGGTCTGCCGAATCTGAAAGAATTGGTTGATCATTACAACGGTAAAATCTATCTGGATAACGAGACATTCCATGAACATACATGGATCTGTTTCACAGTCGAATTATAATTTGCAGATGGCGCGTGCAATCGCTGCCGCAACCGCCTGCTGATATTGTGGATTCTGCAAGTTCTCGCATTCTGTCGGATTGCTCAGGAATCCACACTCTACGATCACGCCCGGGCATTGACTGTTTTTCAGGATATACAGATCATTGCCCGTCTTAATCTCCCGTTCCTTCGGTGGCTGCAAATCGGCGATCAACTGCGCCTGTATCGTTTCCGCCAGCTTCTTCGACATTTCCGATGAACCATAATAAAATACCTGCGGTCCGCTAATCTCTGCCTCTGGGTAGCTGTTCTGGTGGATACTGATCATATAATCCGCGCCGGACGCATTGATCAGGCTCACCCGGTTATGCATATCAGATACTTTCTTATTTGTTGCGCCATCTGTCGCCAGACACGCATCCCCCTCGCGCGTCAGGATGACTTTCACGCCTCTCGCCTGCAACTGTACTTTCAGACATAGGGCAATCTGCAAATTCACATCTTTTTCTTTTACATTATCCACACCGATTTTTCCCGGATCATTGCCGCCATGTCCGACATCAATCACGACCGTCAAATTCCGTTTCATCCCCGCTTTGTTACAATACATCACACAATTCAGAATCAGCAAAACTAAAAATATGGTAAATCCAAACAACAATCTGATTTTTTTCCGATCAAAAAACCGCATATGCAAAACTCCGGTCTCCCTTAGTCTATACATATGCGGTAATCTTCTTATTATGCTTTATTCTTCTGTCTCAGCTTCCGGCTTCACAATCGAGATTCCAAGCTCTTCAAGCTGCTTTGCATCAACGGTATTCGGTGCCTCACTCATCAGGCAGGAAGCATCCTTTACCTTCGGGAATGCGATAACATCACGAATAGAATCTTCCTGTGCCATCAGCATAACGAGACGGTCAAGTCCGTATGCAAGTCCTGCATGTGGCGGTACTCCATACTTAAATGCATTTAACAGGAATCCAAACTGGTCGTATGCACGCTCCATTGTGAATCCAAGTGCCTTGAACATCATTTCCTGAATGTCATCCTGGTGGATACGCACGGAACCACCACCGATTTCTGTACCATTTAATACGATATCGTATGCCTTTGCACGTACTCTGCCCGGATCAGACTCGATATACTGCAGATCCTCTTCCATCGGCATCGTAAATGGATGGTGCATTGCCTGATATCTGCCAAGCTCCTCGCTCCACTCAAGCAGTGGGAACTCTGTAATCCATACGAAACGGTATTCATCTTTCTTCAACAGTCCAAGCTGATCTGCGATCTCAAGACGAAGTGCGCCAAGTACATCATAGACAAGCTTGCTCTTATCTGCTGCAAAGAGCAGTAAATCGCCCGGCTTACCATTCATCTTCTCAACAAGTGCCTGCATCTCCTCGTCCTTCATGAACTTTGCAAACGAAGACTTCATTGTTCCATCTTCATGGATTGCAATATAGGCAAGTCCCTTTGCGCCATAACCCTTGGCAAAGTCAACGAGTGCATCAATCTTCTTTCTTGGCATTGCACCCTGTCCCTCGGCATTGATACCGCGCACGCTTCCGCCGGCTTCAATCGCATTCTTGAATACGACAAATTCACAATCCTTCACAACATCTGTCACATCACAAAGCTCCATACCAAAACGGAGATCCGGCTTATCGGAACCGAAACGCTCCATCGCCTCTTTGTATGTCATACGCTGAATCGGAAGCTGTACATCGACACCGATGACTTCCTTGAACAGCTTTGCAAGCAGACGCTCATTGACATCGATAACATCATCGACATCCACGAACGAAAGCTCCATATCGATCTGTGTAAATTCCGGCTGTCTGTCGGCACGCAGATCCTCATCACGATAGCAGCGTGCGATCTGGAAATAACGGTCGTAGCCGGAGCACATCAGAAGCTGCTTGTAAATCTGTGGTGACTGTGGCAATGCATAGAACTCACCCGGATGTATGCGGCTTGGTACAAGGTAATCACGCGCGCCTTCCGGAGTGGACTTACAAAGTGTCGGTGTCTCGATCTCGATAAAGCCTTCGTCTGCCATGAAGGAACGAACCAGTGTTGTCACCTTGCTGCGCATCATGATATTCTTCTGTAAGTCCGGACGACGAAGATCCAGATAACGGTATTTCAGGCGAAGATCTTCCTTCGTCTTGCTGTTTTCCTCGATTGGGAACGGTGGTGTATCTGCTTCTGCAAGGATACGGATATCCTTCGCGATGACTTCGATATCACCGGTTGCAAGATTCTCATTGACTGCGCCGCCACGCTTTGCAACCTCACCGGTAATTGCAACGACAAACTCGGAACGAAGCTTCTCCGCCTTTGCGAAGCTCTCCTCACCACAGTTTGCTTCTTCGAAGATTACCTGCAGAATCCCGCTTCGATCACGCAGATCGACGAAGATAATTCCGCCTTTGTTCCGGCTCTTCTGCACCCATCCCATCACGGTGACGGTATTCCCAATCATCGTATTATTTACTTCTGTACATCTGTGACTTCTGTGAAGTCCCTGCATTGACTCTGCCATTTTCATAGCCTCCTGTGTCTAAGTTAATTTATAAATACCCGCTCCCGTCTCTGTCGTTCTGAGTTCGCAATTATCTACATCAGCTACGGAGCGTTTTCATATCATAAATAATGGTTACCCCTCAAAGGAATCCGCATAGAACTCTTCGAACTGTGTATAGCCCTCTGTAATCATCTGATCCTTCTGGAACTTCTTGTTCTTCTTCATGATTGCGATATTCACGATCTGCCCCTCGGCTCTTGCCTGTTTTGCCTGCTCTAAGATCTTAAGCAGCTTGTCGCTTGGCATCTTTTTATCGATTAGGTATGCGGTCTTGTTCTTGCTTCCCGGTATCTCAAAATCGCGCTCGAGAAGCAGCATGATGATTCGCTCAAAACCGATGGAGAATCCACATGCCGGTGTTGGCTGACCGGTGAATTTGCCGATCATCTCATCGTAACGTCCGCCGCCGCCGACCGATCCGCCATACTCATCCATCGAAATCTCGAAGATTGGACCTGTATAGTAAGACATACCGCGTACCAGTGTCGGATCAAATGCCATCTTGAAATCAGCACTCTTCGTGCTCTCCACACTGTCGATGATCGTCTTTAAGTTCTCAGCAACCTCTTCCGGCAAGAACTCGCCAAGTGTCTCCTTCAGATACTGTACACCACTGATATCGGCTGTTACCTTCTCGAACAGTTCGAGATATTTTGTCACCGCATCCTCTGCGTAACCTTCCTTCAGAAGTTCTTCCTTGACGCCATCCAAACCGATCTTATCCATCTTATCGAGGATAATAAATACGGTATCATAATCTGCTTCCGCAAATCCGCTGTAAGCAGCCATCGCCTTCAAGATACGACGGTCATTGATACGGATCGTAAAGTTCTTGAAATCCAGCTTGCCAAGCAGTGTCGTCGTCGCTAAGATCAGCTCGATCTCTGCCAAGATTGTCGGCTCACCTAAAATATCAATATCGCATTGCATGAACTGTCTGTAACGTCCTCGCTGCGGGCGGTCGGCTCTCCATACATTTCCCATCTGCAACGCCTTAAACGGGCTCGGCAGTTCATTCGCATTGTTCGAATAATATCTACAAAGCGGTACAGTCAGATCATAACGGAGTCCGCCGTCAACTAAGTCAAGCTCTTCCTTTGCCTCGTCGATCTTCAGCTTCTCACCACGCTTCAAGATCTTGAAGATAAGCTTCTCATTCTCGCCGCCCTGCTTGCTGTTCAGGTTCTCGATGTGCTCGACACAAGGTGTCTCCATCGAATTAAATCCAAATGTCTTATAGGTATCCTTGATTAAAGCGATGCAGTAATCACGGATTGCCATCTCCTTTGGTAATATATCTTTCATGCCGGTTACCGGCTTCTTCTTCATTGCCATCTTTTTCCTCCCGCTTGTATTCATTCTCGTTCGATTTTAAAACGCTTTGCGCTTTCGGTCAAGCATTTCATCAAAACGGTTGATATAATCATCGACAGATTTGCAGTTTTCTACCCGCTCCACACGATTTTCCGCATGATAGACAAGCTTCGTCGACGCGCCTGCGCCCGCCGCAATGATATCTGTCATCTCTTCCATAATCAAAATATTATATAAGCATTCGCAGCCCGGCTTCGCATATCCGACATTCTCCAGATTGCCGCCGATATTTTTCTGCCGGTACAGATAATACGGTTCCATGCCAAGTGCCTGCGCCGTCTCCTGTGCCGCCGTATGCATCGCATCCATGTCATGATGGATTGTGGATTTGTAATCATCCATCTGCTGGTTCAGATTCGCTGCACGCTTGATTGCCAGGGAATGTACCGTCAGGCTCTCCGGTGCCAATGCCCGGATTTCTTCTAACGTATGTTTCATCGCGTGTAAGTCTTCTCCCGGAAGTCCCGCAATCAGATCCATGTTGATGTTATCAAAGCCCGCCTGCCTTGCCATCGCAAATGCTTCCTTCACCTGAGCCGCATTGTGCGCACGCCCGATTGTCCGTAGTGTCTCGTCATTCATCGTCTGTGGATTGATGCTGATCCGCGTCACGCCATATTCCTTCATCACCGCAAGCTTCTCCGGGGTGATGCTGTCCGGGCGTCCTGCCTCCACGGTAAACTCCACAAGCCCATCGGCAACCTCCGGTTCCTGCAACCGGAATACGGTCTGAATCTGCTTCAATAGCACCGCAAGCAGCTCATGCGAGATCGACGTCGGCGTTCCGCCGCCAATGTAGATTGCAACTAACCGTTTGTGCTTATACTGTTCTGCCACATAGGCTAACTCCTTACAGAGCGTGTCAATATAGGTCTTTGCTTTCTCCGCATAAATCCCAATCGGATACGATGTGAAGGAACAATACAGACACCGGCTTGGGCAAAACGGAATCCCGACATACAGACAATAGTCGTTGTCGAGATCAATTCCCTTCACCAGACGATGCTCGTTTTCTGCCACCGCCGTTGCAAGCTCTGCTTTCTGCACGCTTGTGTCGTAGATATCGCGGTAATATTGTACGATTCTATCGTGTATTTCCTGCTGTTTTTCATGTGTCCGATCTGCATGCTCCTCGGCATCACGTCCGTTCATGCCAGCTTCATCTGTCTGTTCCGCCAGATACTCCAGAAGCTTCGTCATCGCGATCTTCGTCGGACGTACTCCCGTCAGGTCGCCCCACGGAAGTCTCCGGTCTGCAAACTGTCCAAGCAGCCGGTAAGACGCCATTTTCAACACATTTCGGAATTCTGGCTTATTCCGGTAATCAACAAGAATCTTCGCCCGCAGTCCACAGGTGGATATCAACAGCTTATCCTTATACGCCGGAAGCTCTGGCACCTCCTGCAGATCATCCGGCTTGTCGCACTCATGTCCATGCTTGCACACAGTGAGAATCGTAAAAGCTTCCTCATATCGGATCAGGAGCCGCAGATCAAAATCGTCGGACAAGCCCGCGTCCTCGACGATCTTTACCCCCGGATAAAACGCCATGATCATCGCCCGCAGGTCGTTGTTATATAATTGGTTATTCTGGTCTAGCAGTATCATCTTAGAAATACGGATTGCCCGTCTTTTCCTTTCCAATCATTGTCTGTGCATCATGTCCCGGAAGCACGAGTGTCTCATCTGGAAGCACAAATAATTTCTCACGAATGGCATCTTCCAGAGCCTTCGCATCGCCCGTCGGGAAGTCCGTTCTTCCGACGCTATAACAAAACAGCGTATCGCCGGTAAAGACTACGCTCTCCTCTGGGAAATAGTAGCACATGCCGCCCTTCGTATGTCCCGGTACTAACAGGCACTTACATTTCCGTCCAAGTACCTCGATCTCGGCGCCATCTTCCAAATAGATATCCGCCTGCGCCGTAAATGCTGCGCCGAATGACGATGACAGATTCAGAGCCGGACTCTCCATGACTTCCTTCTCCTCTGCTGCCGCATACACCTTAATATCCGGGTACTCCTTCTTCACGCCAGCCAGTGCCCCGATATGGTCGAAATGACCATGCGTAAGCAGCACCGCCTGCGGATGCCAGTTTCGGTCTTTCCAGTCCTTTATCAAAATATCTGCTCTATCTCCGGGGTCAATAATCACCGCTTCCCGTGTATCTGTATCTCCCATTGTATAACAATTCGTCGCACAGATACCGAGCACTTTCTTTGTTATCTCAATCTTTCCCATAAAACTCCTTTCAAGGTCAGACGCCACTGTGATTGTATCATTTTCCAATTCGTAGATAGAGTTGGACACAATCTACCAATTCATATGCAGACCGTTGAAGCACGCTGGCACTTAATGAGCGACTGCTCTTTGTCGCGAATTTAGTACCACTGCGTGCTGAACCGAGCGAGAGCGCGTCTGCATAGAATTGCGTAGTTTGCGTTCAACTCCTCTACCATTTTGTAAATTTATGAATCACCCCGTCGTACGCTCGATATCGATGATCCCTTCCACGTTCCGGATCTTCGCGATCAGCTTGTTGAGCTGCTCCTTCGAGCGAATCTCAAACTTCACGGAAACCGTCGCCTTGCCCTGCTTATTGACACGGACATTCATACCTGTCAGGTTGATGTTCTCCTCATTGAAGATCTTCGACAGCGAGAACACCAGTCCCTTACTGTCGTTCGCGTAGATGTTAATCTCCGTCATATACATCTTCTGATTCTGCAACAGATCTTCAGACCATTCCGCCTCAATCAGACGCTTCCGGTCAAATTCATCCATGCAGAGGACATTTACGCAATCGGTACGATGAATGGATACTCCACGTCCACGCGTGATGTAACCGACGATCTCATCACCCGGTACCGGAGCACAGCAGCGTGAAAAACGCACCGCAACATCGTCCATACCTTTGACTACAATACCACCCTTGGCATGCTTGTGACTTTCGCCTCTGCCTGGTGTGTTGATCTTGTCAACAATCTGTTCCTCTGTGATCTTCTTCGCTTCTTCTTTTTTGTATTCTTCCTGCAGACGGTTGACAACCTGTCCTTCCTTCAGTCCGCCATGTCCGATTGATGCAAGCACGGCATCCCATGTCAGGAAGTTGTATTTCTTCATTACCTTTTCCTGCAGTTCCGGTTGCAAAAGGTTCGATAACACGATACCCTTTGTCTTACAGTATGCCGCCATCGCATCTTTACCACGCTGGATATTATCTGTCTTGTTCTCCTGCCGGAACCACTGGTTAATCTTCGTCTTTGCCTGTGAACTCTTTACCACAGACAGCCAGTCCATACTTGGACCTTTGGAGTTCTGCGATGTGATAATCTCAACACGATCACCATTATGAAGCTCTGTCTCGATCGGCACCTGCCGTCCATTGACACGCGCACCAATCAGCTTGTTTCCGACCGCCGTATGAATGCTGTATGCAAAATCAATTGGTGTAGAACCAGCCGGAAGATTCTTGACATCGCCCGCTGGTGTAAATACATACACCTGATCTGAAAACAGATCCAAATCTGTCTTGATGGCGTTCATGAATTCCTTGTTATCTGTCGTATCGGTCTGCCATTCCAGAATCTGTCTGAGCCAGCTTAACTTCTGCTCTTCGTTATCGTTCTTGCCACTGCCGCCTTCTTTGTATTTCCAATGTGCAGCAATACCATATTCCGCGGTACGGTGCATCTCGTAGGTTCGAATCTGAATCTCGAACGGACGACCACCCGGTCCAATCAATGTCGTGTGGAGAGACTGGTACATGTTCTCTTTCGGCATTGCGATATAATCTTTAAAACGTCCCGGAATTGGCTTGTATTTCTCATGAATAATTCCGAGTGCCGCATAACAATCCCGTACCGTCTCGACCTTGATACGAATTGCATGAATATCGTAAATCTGGTCGAGCGTCTTGTTCTGCGTGATCATTTTCTTATAGATGGAGAACAGATGCTTGACACGTCCGTCTACCTCTGCCTCGATGCCAGCTTCCTTCATATACTGCTTAACCTGTTCTACCATCTGTACGATGAAATCCTCGCTCGCATTCAGTCGTGTAGTGATCTCTTCCTTTAAGTTCTTGTATACCTCTGGATAGAGATACTGCATGGAGAGGTCATCGAGTTCGACCTTGATCTTGGAAATACCAAGACGGTGTGCGAGCGGTGCGTAAATATCCATCGTCTCACGCGACTTTTCGATCTGCTTTGCCGGTGACTGGTACTGCATTGTACGCAGATTGTGCAGACGGTCGGCAAGCTTGATCAGGATGACACGGATATCCTTCGCCATCGCAAGGAACATCTTACGCAGGTTCTCTGCCTGAACCTCGATCTTATCCTGTGACAGATCGAGCTGTGTCAGCTTCGTAACGCCATCGACAAGCAGTGCTACCTCTTCGGAGAATTCCTTTGCAATCTCCTCCCGCGTCATGACCGTATCCTCTACAACATCATGCAGGATTCCTGCTACGATCGTCTCTTTATCAAGTTCCAGTTCTGCCAGAATGATTGCCACGCAAAGCGGGTGAATAATATATGGTTCCCCGGACTTTCGCTTCTGACCTTCGTGCGCTTTGCTTGCAATCTTATACGCCTTCTCGATCTCCGACAGATCCGTCGTCGGACGATACGCGCGAATGGTAGCAATCAATTTTTTATACAATTCCTCCGGCGGCGTAAAATCCTCCGGTTTACTGATTTCTTTTTTCAGTGTATCATGTGGTATCTTATAGGTTGTATCCGCCATAAAAATCACTCACCTTCGTACTGTACAACAGATGCTACATCGTAGCCCTCCAGCAATTTTCTTCCTCCAAGATCGGTCAGCTCGATCAAGAAGATCATCTTTACTACCTCACCACCCAGCTCTTCGACGAGCTTGGCTGCTGCCTGAATCGTACCGCCTGTCGCTATCAGATCATCGACCAGTACAACCTTGTCGCCCGGCTTGATCGCATCCTTATGGATCTCGATCGTTGCAGAACCGTACTCCAGATCGTAGCTCATCTCGACTGTCTCACGTGGCAGCTTTCCTTTCTTACGAACCGGGATAAATCCCTTCTTGTTCATATAGGCAAGTGGTGCGCCAAAGATAAATCCTCTCGATTCTGTACCTGCGATCAGATCATAGTCCACTCCATCTAACAGCTTGTTCAGCTCATCAATTGCCAGTGCATACCCTTCCGGGCTTTCCAGTACACTTGTCACATCTCGGAATATAATCCCCTTACTTGGGAAATCCGGAATACTGATGATATAATCCTTTACACTCTTCATTTGCGCTCCTCCTACCTTCACTTATGCTCTATTTTGATGTCTCATAATATACGCTTTTCCGGATTGATACCGGCTCCATCTGAATCGAAACGGTTCCATTGAATTCGTTCTTCTTCATATGATACAGAATATCAATCAGTGCATGGTTTTGTAAACCTTTCAATATTTTATCACATTCTTTGTCTCCAAACCACACTTTTATGTTATCCAATAGCTCTTTTCCACGAAATACCATGCCGTTTATGCGCGTGCCATTGCCATCGACAAACGTGCAACGTGCGTATTGCCCTTCATTTCCAACCATTTTGATCGATCGAATACCCATTTTCACGATACCGAACAATGGTCTTACATTGGCAGTTCCGTATGGTTCCAGCTTTGAAAGCTCCTCATAGAGGGGCAATGTCAGCTGCTTGATGGCACAGGATTCATCCACATACAGCTTCTCGACGAGATCCGCGTCTGTCAGATTGCAATCCCGGTTTAACGCTTCGCGTAACGGTTCGAGTGCTTCGCGCGTAATCGTAAAGCCCGCCGCCATCGGGTGTCCGCCAACCTTCACAAACAACTCTTTATGTTCACAGAGCTTATCAAACATATTATACGTCTCAATCGAACGCCCGGAGCCTTTCAGTCCATGTCCATTTTCCGCATCGGTAAAAACAAGCGTCGGACGGTAAAATGCTTCCTTCAGCTTGCTCGCGATCAGTCCCGCGATGCTCTCATGAATCCCCGGCATATACAGGACGATAACCTTATCATCCCCGATTTTCTTTTCTTTCACACCATCTTCGGTCGGAATCATGCGAATATCCTTTCGCACCCAGTCCGTTGCCGTCCGCACACCGCGGTCGGTCATCTCCTTCCGCAGTTCGTTGAGCTTCGCCATATCCTGTGCCAGGCTTTCCGCCCGCGCCGGATCATCGGTCAGCAGCAGCTCCACGCCCTCTTTCGCACTTTCCAGTCGTCCGGTCGAGTTCAGACTCGGACCAATCCGGAAGCTCAAATGATGCACCTCGATTGGCTTTCCATCAAGACCTAACGCTTTCTTCAACGCATTGATTCCAAGATTCGTACTGTTCGTAAGTCTCCGCAGTCCACGCTTGACAAAGATCCGGTTCTCATCTGTGAGCGGCATGATATCACACACCGTACCAAGCGCTAAGATATCCATATAGGCATCTTCGTCTTCCCACGGAAGCTCCGTCACCCGGTATAAATGCCGGATGAATTTGTACGCCACACCAGCGCCGCATAAGTCCTTGTAGGGATATGCGCAATCCGGGCGGTGCGGATCGATCACGGCATCCGCGTTCACATACAGATAATTTTTTTCTCCGTTTTCCGTCACCTCGCACGGCACCTCATGATGATCCGTAACGATCACCGTCATTCCAAGTTCTTTCGCCCGGGTGACTGCGGTCTCCGCCGCAATTCCATTGTCACAGGTGATAATCGTATCCACGCCATCGGCGTATGCCGCTTCCACCAGCCGTACATTCATCCCATACCCATCCATGATCCGGTGTGGGATATCATAAGAGACATCTGCCCCTGCCTTTTGCAGCCCTTGATACAGAATATAATTCGATGTGATGCCATCTACATCGTAATCGGAGATAATACGGATTTTCTTTCCTGCCCGAATCTTTTCTTTCATAATCTGGCAGCCCTTGTCCATGTCCTTCATTAACGCTGGATCATGAGTGTATGCAAGATCATCACTCAGATAACACGCAACCGCATCTGGCTCCGTGATCTCCCGGTTCACGATGATATGCGCCAATATCGGGCTGATCGAGAACCGCTCTGCCAGTGCGCGGATATCTGCGGCTGGCTGTTTCACCCGCCATTCTTCTTTTTTGTACTCCGACATATCTGTGTTCCTCTCTTCTTCACTTAAAAATGGGGCTGCCGAAACAGCCCCACCTTATTTTACTTATGCATTTTTCTTGGAGAATTTCTTCTTCATTGTATACCAGAGTGGTCCGGTGATACATACAGATGAATAAGCACCACACACGATACCAAGCATCAATGTGAATGTAAATTCTTTCAGAGAAGTTACGCCCATCACGAACAATACAAATACCATGATAAAGGTTGTCAGGGATGTATAAATTGTTCTTGTAAATGTCTGTCCGATACTCTTGTTGACAAGCTCTTCCAGACTTTCTTTACTATCCTGTGTCCGCATATTCTCACGAATACGGTCGAAGATAATGATTGTCGCGTTGATCGAGTAACCTACGATTGTCAGCATACACGCAATAAATGTATTACCAACGGACAGTGTTCCGATGGAGTATGCCGCAAATACAACCAATACATCATGTACAAGAGCAAGCACCGCACTGACACCAAACTTCACGTCAGAGAACCGGAACGCAATGTACAGAAGCATCAATACAGAAGATACTGCAATCGCTACGATCGCATCTTTCTTCATCTCACCACTGATGGTAGAACTGATACTCTGGTTGTCCACTTCTGTTGCCTTAAACTGTGATTTCAACAGGTCGTCAATCTTTGCACTCTGCTCTTCTGTAAGCTCGGATGTCTTGAAGATAACCTGATTGTTTCCTTCTACTGTCTGAATCTGAATCGTTCCAGCATCAATACCCGCTGTTTCTGCTATCACTGGTGCAACCTCAGACTCTGCACGCTCCAGTGTATATACATCGTCCTCTGCAAAAGTAGCAGTTGTTGATGTACCACCGGTAAACTCCAGACTGTAATTTAATGACTTGCCAATTCTTGAATGGTTTACACCGAGGAACGCAAGTCCTGCAATGATCACGATCAAAGAAGCAACACCACAAATCTTGAAGTTCTTTACATATCCGTGAATCTTTGGCTCCTTTGCCTTACCATACATCTTTGGATTCTGTACGCCAAGCTCTAAGAACGAATTCAAAAGCATCTTTGTCACAAACAATGCGGTAAACATAGAAAGGACAATACCAAGCATCAATGTAACCGCGAATCCCTTGATACTACCAGAGCCAAGGATCATCAAAACAACGGTTGCAATCAAAGTTGTAATATTACCATCCAAAATCGCGGAAAGCGCTTTGGAGAAACCTGCCTTCACTGCCGCACGCACACCGCTGCCTGCAGAGATCTCCTCACGGATACGTGTGAAAATGATGACATTCGCATCCACTGCCATACCGATTGACAGGATAATACCTGCAATACCAGGAAGTGTCAGTGTGATGTGTCGGATGCTCAGAATCAAAAGCATCAATACAACATAACCTGTCAGTGCTAAGCTGGCAATAAATCCTGGGAAACGATACAGTACAATCATCAGGATACATACCAAGCCAAAACCGATCGCACCGGCGATCAAGCTTGTTGATACTGCTTTCTGACCAAGCTTTGCACCAACGATATTATACTGAATCTGCTTCAACTCCAGAGGCAGCGCACCAATCTTAATTGTTGATGCAAGGCTTTCTGCCTCATCATAGCTGGAAATCTTATTGATAACTGCATTACCATCTGTGATTGCACTCTGTACAGTTGGAGCACTTGCAACGGCTCCATCATAGATGATATAGATTGGCTTTCCAATATTGGCTGCAGTTGCAGTTGCAAACTTCTGCGCACCTTCATCTGTAAACTGAAGCTGTACAACATAATCCTTCACTGTACCACTGTCGTCCACACCTGCCTGTGCGTTCTTGATATCAGAACCTGTCAGAACTGCTTCGTATGCATCGTTCGTACCATTGTTCTGATTCTGCTGCCAGATTGTATAGTTCTCGGAATCAAGGAACAGAAGCTGTCCCGGCTGACCGAGTTCATCCAATACGTCATGCGCATCTACCTTCTCTGTGTTCAGAGGAATCTCAACCGTGATACGGTCATTTCCTTCCTGATACACTTCACCTTCTGAGCTGTACGCATCGACTCTTCGCTGCAGCTTATCCACAGTTGCTTTAATCTCGTCGCTTGTCGGCTTCTCATCCTGAATCTCATAGGTTACGGACAAACCGCCCTGCAGATCCAGTCCCAACGGAACATTCGCAGTTTTACCGGATTCATTCTGTCCTACACCAGCGATTGCCATATAGATACCGCCAGCCAGAAGCAGGAAGAAAATAATCAGATTGATGACTGCTTTTCTTTTTGTTTTCTTCATCTTTTTGTCTCTCCTTCATTTATTTTACTCTGCCGCTTCGTCTTCTTCGTCATCCGCCAGAGCTGCTTTCATCATAATGGCACATTCGACACGTTTCCGCTGCAATTCACAACCCACATCGTATGCGTCTAATATATTGCCATGGAACTGATACGAATTCGCTGCACAGCCGCCACTGCAATAAAATCTTGCGAAGCAATCCTTGCATTTGTCCTTGGCATAGACATTGCAAAGCTTGAATTCTTCCACGATATCGTTTCGTTCTACACCATGGAATACATCACCCAGTTTGAACTCATCGTGTCCAACAAACTGATGACACGGATACAGATCTCCAGTTGGTGTCACTGCCAGATACTCCGTACCGGAACCACATCCAGACAGACGCTTGTACACACACGGGCCACCATTTAAGTCGAGCTTGTAATGGAAGAATGTCACTGGTTTTCCTTCCTTCTGCCGGCGGATCAGATCAACTGCCAGCTTGTCATACTGCTCGAAAATCGTTGGTAAATCTTCCTCGCGGATCGCATAATCATTCTCATCTGGTGTGACAACCGGCTCAATGGAAATCTCCTTGAATCCAAGCTCGGTCATCAATTCAAAATCCTTCGTAAAGTCCAGATTGTTTCTCGTAAATGTACCGCGCACATAATAGCTCTTATCGCCGCGCTTCTCCACGAACTTCTGGAACTTCGGCACAATAATGTCATAGCTTCCCTTTCCATTTCTGGTTGGCCGCATCATGTCATTAATCTCTTTTCTGCCGTCGAGACTCAATACAACGTTTGAAATCTCTCTGTTGCAGAAATCAATGACTTCATCATTTAACAGCATACCATTTGTCGTCAGGGTGAAACGGAAGTTCTTATTTGCCGCCTTCTCCTTGCTTCGTCCATATGCTACGATTTCCTTCACCACATCAAAGTTCATCAACGGCTCACCGCCGAAGAAATCAACTTCAAGGTTTACACGGTTTCCGGAATTCTCTATCAAAAAGTCAATCGCCTGCTTGCCAACTTCCAGACTCATAAGTTCCCGTTTCTGACCATGATATTCTCCCTCATCTGCGAAACAATACTTGCAGGCAAGGTTACAATCATGTGCAATATGTAAGCAAAGCGCCTTGACTACGGTCTTTCTCTTCTTAAAATCGATAATGACATCCTTGAACACATCTTCCGTGAATAACAGTTCCTTTTCTTCTAACTCGGAAATGTCGGAATACGCATCCTTGATATCTTCCTTACTATAGGTATCTCCATACTTCTCTAAAATTGCCTGTTCAATCTCTTCGAATTTCTTATCCTTGTACATCGCAATCATATCATATACAAGGTCATCCACTACATGTACGGAGCCGCTGCACACATCAAGCACGATATTATACCCATTGTTCTTGTACTGGTGTACCACTTTCTTAGTCACTCCTATTTCTCTTATTCATTAAGGAAAGGGGACATCGCAGGATATCCCCTTTTCTTGTGCGAAGTGTATGTATTACACTTTCTTTATCTGTAATTAGTTGTTCTCGCAGCTCTGGTTACCAACTGTACAGCTTGTCTTACATGCTGACTGGCAAGATGTCTGGCATTCGCCGCAACCACCCTTAACTACAGTGCTCTTCATTGTCTTTTCTGTCAAAGTTTTGATTCTCTTCATCTTTATCGCCTCCTACTAGCATTATTAATGGATATTTTATCACATGTCCTGTCATTTGTCATCATTATTTTTTTACATTCTACTTGTAAATACGCATTTCTGCCATGTTTTATGACAGAAATGCACCGATTGCCCCTCCACCGAGGCAGATCAATGTATTAAGCAACCCGGATTGTATGATTCCCTGTGCATTTCCACGCACGATCAAAGATAACACAAGCAGGAGCACCGCATAGAACAATCCGAGCAACACGCCCCACAACAACCGCTTTACTTCCATGCATTTACCGATGAAGAATCCGCCGATGGCACTCGACAGCAGATAGATAAACACAACACCCAGTTCTACAACATTCTCACTCAATCCCAGCTTATACAATGCAAATGCCAGAATTAAAAGCAAAAGCCCGGTCACAATGTACGCTGCAACCAGTGCCTTTAAAACACAAAACGCAACCCGTTTTTCCATATAGACTCCCATTCGTCCGGTGTGGCAGACCGCCATACCCACTTGCTTTGGTTATATATATGAAAAATGAGTTGCGTTTATTACTTTCTATTTCACTTATTTACGCTTTCGCACTGGCTTTTTTCTTTGGTTCCTCCACGAGTTCCCCTGCCTTCTTCAATGCAAGCTTCGTAATGACAGGTCCTATCAGCTCGTAGATAACAACACCACACAACACGATCGTCTGGATCTGCGCGGCATACTGTGGCAGCGATTTACCTGCCGATGTGGCAAGACCAATCGCCACGCCCTCCTGCGGCACAAGCGTCAGACCAAGCCATTTCTGGACAACCTTCGGCGCCTTCGAGATCTTCGCCCCGAACGCTGCCCCCAGCGCTTTACCAATGATACGACCTACGACATAGACCGCTCCAACAACTCCGACAGATACAATGACCGTGACATCCAGCGATGCTCCGGACAAGATGAAGAACATCATGTAAATCGGTGGCGTGATCCGGTCCAGCGGCTCATAGATCTTGTCGCTCTGCTTTGAAATATTCGCAAAGATCGTACTAAGCATCATGCATGCAAGCAATGACGAAAATCCTACCATATCAGAAACGCCCACGCACAGACAGATCATCATGATCGTAATTGCAAGACGGTTGCCCCGACCGGTGTAAAACTTCACCAGCAGTGCCATGATGACACCAAGCACCGCGCCGAATAACAAACCGCCGAATATCTCGACACAAGGGGCAATCAGAAGCTTGCTTACCGGTGCACTTCCGCTTGAGCTGATCACATTGGCTACTGCCATCGAAAGTCCATATGCAATCAATGCCACCGCATCATCAAGTGCCACGACCGGAAGCAGGGTGCTTGTCACAGGGCCTTTTGTTTTATACTGCTTCACGATCATCATCGTAGATGCTGCCGCCGTCGCAGATGCAATCGCGCCAAGCGCCAGTGCAAAGCTGACATTATATCCGAGCAGAAGCAGAATTGTATCTACAACAAGTACTGCTCCCACACCTTCTGTAATTCCTATCACGAGCGGGGTTTTCCCTACTTTCTTCAAAAAGGTTGTTTTAAACTCCGCACCAATCGAAAAAGCAATGCATCCGAGCGCCAGCTCTGTCACCAGGTCCATACTGTCAATCAATTCTTCACTCAAAATCTTCAAACAGTTCGGGCCAATCAGCAATCCGATTACCAGATATCCTGTTACGTTCGGGAGTCGCATCTGTTTGACAATCTTGCCCGCGATCAGTGCTGCAAGCAGCATGATTCCCAAATACGTTAATATATTCAAATCCATGATTACGCACCTAAGCCTTCCACAAATGATACCGGAAGTGCAAACATAATTCCGGTGTTCGGCTTGTCCAGTCCGATCACATCGTTGATCGTCTTGCGTGCCTTCTTCATTTCTTCATCATCTACGACAAAGAACATCATCTTTACCACTTCATGATCGTCATCATCCGCAAGGATGGAACGAAGCATTCCAAAGATCGGAAGGTCATCCATCTTCTCGACAACACTCGCCATACCGGTACCATCAACGATCGTACCTCCATGAATCCCTTCTTCTACCAGTTCCTTACAGATCTCGCTTACCAGATCCTCATGTTTCAAAATAACAACCAGCAAATTCATGTTACTCATTTTTCTGTCCTCCATATTATTCTCGTATCGAACAAGATATATTTTATTCCAAAGATGTATGTAGATATGATTCTACACAGACACGCTCTCGCTCGGTTCAGCACGCAATGGTACTAAACTCACTACGTTCGTTAAGTGCCAGCGTGCTTCAACGGTCTGTCTTAGAATCATATCTACATACATCTTCCATCTACATAGTAGTCTTGTTCGACACTATATTAACTCCTTCAGACGGTCGATGCGTCCGAATTCATATACTTTCTTAGCGTATTGTTTCGTGGTGTCGTTCGGCTCGATCAGATCGATCACCATAACCGGATACATGCCGGCACGCCCCGCCGATACGATTCCGTTGATGGAATCCTCCACGGCGATTGCCTCCTCCGGTCTTACATCCAGCATCTCACACGCTTTCAGGTAAATATCCGGTGCAGGCTTACCATGTGCAACCGTATCTCCGAACACCAGCTCATCAAAATACCGGTCAATATGATGCGCCTTCAGATATCCCGTGGCACGTTCACGCACCGTAGAAGTTGCAAGTCCAACCTTAACACCTTTTTCTTTCAGATATTTTAATGTATCTGCGACGCCCGGCTTTAGTTCCACGCCGTGTGCCCGGATATGCGCGTCCAGCTTGTTCACGACCGCTTCCCGAAAATCAAAATAATCAATCCCCATACCGACGACATCTTCAAAGCTCTTCTTGTTTGTGTACTTCGTGCCACCCGCGATACGCTCGCAGGCAACGACCATCACATCATCCGGGATTCCCAGCTTCTTGCCTTCCTCTAACTGAAATCTCCTGTATAATTTTTCCGTGTCCGTAATGACACCATCCATATCAAATACAACTGCCCAAAACATCTTCTTTATTCCTCCACGCGGACAACGATTGCAGAATAATTATCCGTCTTTGTCATGTCTGCCCGCTTCAGCACGTATTTTCCCATTGCATCTAACCAAGCCTGTGCAGAGGACGCTTCCTTGTATGTGGCAAGCATCTCTTCCTCATAGACATACTCCCAGAAACCATCCGTCATCAACACAAACGCCTGTGTCTCTCCGCGCTCCACAACCGCACTTATATCATACGTTTTCGTCCCCCACTGTGCGCCCATCGCACGCAGCAGCTTGTTCCGATCCTCGTGCGTACGGATCTCGGATTCCTTGATTTCTCCGGTATCGCATAGAATCTGTACTAAGCTATGGTCACGCGTTCTCTGATATTTTGTTCCATTCTCGTAAATCCGATACAATCGGCTGTCCCCGATATGCGCCCACTGTATCAGGTCCGGTGTGATTACAAGCACAACTGCCGTTGTCTTCATGGAGTTGCACAGATCCCGCCGCACCTGTTCTTCCAGTAATTCTTTTTGTGCCTGTTCCAATGCATCCTTGAAAAATCCGGCATAGTAGCCCTGTTTTTCAAATCCCTTTGCTATGCTTTCTGCGACCAGCTCCGATGCTATTTCCCCGCAGGCATGCCCGCCAAGTCCATCACACAAGATCAGGCAGAGCTGTTCTTCGTATGTTGCTTTCCGTATGTAATCCTCGTTGTGATCTCTTCCCCCTTGCTTTGTCAGCATCGCAACGTCTACCATGCGTCAACCTCCTACCAATTTTCCCTGTTACCGTTTTCGCTTTTCTGATTATAATATGCCCAGCGGTAGTTTGCAAGCAAAACAGGAGCATGTTTCCATGCTCCTGCCTGTGTAACCTGGTTTTATCTCCGGTTAATTATTCTTTTTCTTCTTTGCTGCCAGAATAATTGCAATTCCACCGCCAAGCACTACAAGAACGCCAACACCAATCAATACATACAGAAGTACATGACTCTTCTCTCCATATGTAAAGCTGATCGTCTGTTCTGCTTCATTTCCGGCATCATCATGTGCCTTCATTGTAAGCTTATAGTCGCCCTTTTCCGTAACTGTAATCGCAGCAGCATTGTCCTTGATCTCAACTGGAGAACCATTGAGCGTTACCTCATCCAGAGTATCCTCATCCAACTGAAGGGATACGTTGATGTCGTACTGCTCGTTCTTAATCTCTCCATCTTCTACACCCGTTACAATAAAGGTTGGTGCCTTTGTATCCAGATTGAAGTTTACTGTTTTCTCAGTTGCATTTCCAAGTTCATCTTCGGCTGTAATCTTCATCTCATATGCGCCGTCCTCGACTTCGGATGTTCCGTCATACTCGCTACCATTCAAGTACATATGTGCATCGCAGACAGTCAGGTCATAGATAATGTCGTTCAGATCGTAATCCCATGCAAAGGATGTCAGAGTTCCTTCATATGCGCTCATGACCTTTGGATCAATCACTGGTTTTGTCTTATCAATCGTGAAGGAAACCTCCTGTGTATCCTCATTACCTGCGGCATCCTTACAGTTTATCTGAATCTTATAAATACCATCCTCTGTAAATGTGTTTCGGATCAGCGTCGTTGCTGCTGTCGGATTATATCCGGTAATCTGCAGATCCTCTGTTTTTTCCTTATAAGATGTTGGATCAAGATATGTTCTTGTTGCCTGAATCGTTACAGACTTTGTCAGATAGAAGTCCTCCTCGATCTGTGCCTGGAACTCTACCTGCTTTGTTGTCTTGTCGTTATTTGACACGCCACTCAGCGTAATGATTGGCTTGCCTGTATCAATTCTTACCGTATAGCTGGTTGCCTCTGCGGTATGTCCAGCACGGTCTTTACCGGTAAATGTTACCTGATACTCACCTGTCTCACTAAGTGTCTCTGTCATCGTTGTCACACGTGCAGTTGGCTTGAAGTCGATGGTCTTGTAAGCGGCTTCTGCCACACTGTCGTTTGCTTTTCTTGTGATCGTGATCGTACCAGATGCATCCCACCAGAATGCCTCTGTCATACTAAATGTCAGGGTTGTTCCTGCGTTCAGTGTCGAACCGGAAGCAGTTCCTGTAATCTGCAGTTCTGGTGCTGTCTTATCAACACGGAACTGTACATTTCTTTCTGCACTCCGGTTTCCTGCCTTGTCCACAGAATATACCTTTACCTGATAATCAGCCTCATCTGTATAGCCAAATACCTGGTTGTCTGTCTTCAATACATCCGCGGTTACCGGAAGCTGATCCGGTACTGTCTTAATCAACTGGTAATTGAAATCATGTACGTCTTCGTTTGCATCGCTTACAGAGAAAGCAACCGTTGCATCGGAAGTCAGATCAACAACCCCCATATTCTCAGAGTAAACCATACCTCCATTGATTACTGCAGCAATATTCGGTGCCTCTGTATCCTTGATAAATACAACCTGCTTTTCAGCAGCATTGTTGCCTGCATTATCCTGTGCATTGATCTTGATTACATGTGCACCAATACCGGTTGAAACATAGCTTGCCCGGTACTTGTTAGATGTACCGATTCGCTGCCATGTTACATTTACCACGTTGTTATTATCTGTTACTCTTACTCCGGAAGCTGAGATATTCTCATCCTCATAAGTAAGCTCTACCGTTACATTAGAACGATAGAAGTAATCGCAAACGGTTCCATCGAAGTTCTTTCCTGGCTGCTTGCCAGCAGTTGTACCCCCGGAAATCTTTGCTGTGACAACCGGGATTGTGTTATCCACGCGGAACTTCATCGTCTTGGAATCAATGTTTCCTGCCTTGTCTGACACATTGACTGTCACGGTGTAGTCACCATCTGCGGCTTTCTTGCCGATCAGGTTATTCAATGTGAAGCTGTTTTCCTGGCTGACATTTACCAGTTCCTTTGCTCCACTCAGATTTGTTGTCACATCGATGTCTGGTCCCTTCACTGTGATCGTCGCCTGATTGATTGTCAGGTTATCCGATACCGTTGTCTTGATCAGTACCTCGCCATCCAATGGCTGTGTAATGTTTGTCTTTCCATTGACTGTCAATTCCGCCTTAGGATTTGTCTTATCGACCTTGATCTTATACAGATTGTTTGGAAGCAGGTTCTCACTTGCATCCTGTGCATTAAACACAAGAGATGTACCTGTAATTCCTGCTGACTCTGGAATCGCAATCTTTCCATTCACAGAAGTCTGTGTTCCATTCAATGCGATTTCCTTGTCTGTTACATTTGCCTTGCTTCCTGCCAGAGAATAACCGGCATTTGCAAGTGGCGATTCCACGCCATTATCACCAGAAGTAATCGTATAATTGATTGTATATTCCTTATACCATGTGCTATCGTTTGCCTCATTGATCGATACGGTTGGATTCGTACGGTCATATAAAATTGTACCAAGCGTTTTAGATGCATCCTGTGGGTAACGAATCTTCTGTGCATTTCCATCTATCACATTCAGATACATACTATCCAGCTGTGCATTTATATCCGTCTTAGCAGGCAAATCAAATTTTACCGTTGTGCTGTAACGATGACTGTCTGGATTTTTGTCATTATCAGTGTCAGCAACATCCTTTACCTGGTCATTCGTACCACCTGCAATCAGTTCAAATTTCTTCACAACGTAAGCAGAGCTTGCAGTCACTTCCAGCTGATATTTTTTATTTGTATTCTTTCCTGCCAAAACATCGCTTGTTACATCGTTTCCAACTGCATCCGTAATCACGCATTTATCTACGCGCAGGGTATCATCAATCTTTGTTACACCACGAAGTGTCAAAGTCGTTGATGGATTGCCCGCGTTATCTATTGCTGAAACTGCGACCGAATATGGAAGAGTCGCATTTAGCTCACCCGATGGAATATTGAATACATACTTATTGCCCGATTCAAGTGTGAAGTCTCCTTTGTCTGAGCTTACTTTTGCAACGCCGCTCAAATCATCTGTTACTTCTACCATATATCTATACTCTGTATCCAGTTCCGTAACAATCGCCGTTTCTAAACTGCCATCCGCTACATCTTCCCATGTACTGCTTCCATTCTTTTTCTTCTGGATAACCGGATTTTTTACTTCTGGAGCAGTTGCATCGTACATGATATCTTTTATAGCTTTATTATCTGAAAGTATTGTATTTGTGTCTTTTTCATATACAACAATCTTCAATCCAGAAAAGTTTGTAGATGCAATATTTGCATCTGTTGGGATCTGAATCTTCGCTGTAACAGAATATACACGTTTCACACTCTCTGCATTTGTAACTGGAGCTACATCTGCAAAAGAAACATCATCTCCACTTTTTACCTCTACCTTGCCTACATTTTTGGTAGATTCCAGTGTAATTTCAATCGTCTTTGGCTCACGGATGATTGCATCACTTATAAGAAGATCTCCATCCTCACCTAAGAATTTAACACTCTTAATCTCTGTAGAGTCCGTAACCTGATGAAGTTTTACCGGATATGTGAATGTTTCTGACTTATTTCCCTTATTATCTTCGGCTGTCACTGTAATTGTGTTATCGCCTTCTGCTAAATCTGTTTTCTGAATTGTGATCTCATAATTACCCGTTATCGCATTCTTGCTGGCTAAAAATGGTTTTGAAGTATCGCCATTCAAATATGCAGTAACATTTTTTACTCCAGATGCATCCTGATTTTCTGCTGCTACATCCTCTACCTTTACGGTGAACCGATAATAATTTTTGTTTCCATAATATACGCCGTTGTCATCTGTATGTCCTGTATCAAATGCAACGTATACATTCCCATCTTCTGACTGCTCTTCTGTAACCTTCGAAATCGTTGGTGCCTGTGCATCATTACTTATATGAGTCGTGCCAGCGTCTATGTATTCGAGAACCTGTGATGATGCATTATCAATCAATGCCGCATATGCGTAAACTTGTTTTCCGTTATTCTCTGCATCTGCAGAAATTTTAGAATCCCATGAATTCCAAGTATAACTTGCTACATTTACTAATTCCTCTGACGTTGCAGGATTGTCTGTTTTTACATAATATTTTAAGCTTGTGTTAGGTGGTATATCAAAGGGATCCACCCATACTCCTATATATGCTTCATTTACATATCGATCCGCCGTCAGCGCATCTGTGTGCGCGTTATCACCATACAGTCCCGCAATACCTGTAAATACCGTATCCAAACATACAACATTCACTACATATTGCAATTTCCAAGAATCCGTATCTTTCGCTCTTGCATAGATTCCAATCTTACGACTCTCTTTAACGGCATCATCCTGTAAGTCTGTCTCTCCATTATTTGTCAATGGGCGCAATGAAGATGTAATTTCTGAAGGGATTTCAGCATCTACACCAAAAGCAGTAGTAACTCCCAACAAAGCCAAATCTGTATCATTGCTTTTAAGTTCTGGCAATTTTAATTTCGTTACACTCTGTACATCTTTTAACAGATATACTGTTTTTTTTGAGATTCCTGGCACAATAGCGCCTGTATCATCTTTGTTGATTCGTATCTCCTCAGATACATCCACGGTTACACCTACGGACGAATCTGTGACAACCTTTACACCTCCAGTTGCACTCCCCCCTTCTGCTTTCGCGCCATTCTTATCACCGACATGGTTTGCAAATGGTACAATCAGCAGAGCAAAGACAACCCACAATGCTATGAGCTTCTTTACCGGGTGTTTTGAATTGTTTGATTTTGTTTCTTTTCTTTTCATCCTTTTTCTCACCTACCCGACTCTATACTTTCATCTGAATGAACAACTACTATATTGTAAATTACTTTTACCTTCTTCGCTAATGTTCCGGTTGTCAGCACGCTTGTACCTTCCTCGTCATCATCTGCACGTAATACATCGGTTGCATCACTGTCGTCATCGTCGGCACGCAATACATCGGTTGCATCACTGTCATCATCGTCCATCCGCAGAACGTCGGTTGCATCCTCATCGTCTGCATCGTCTCCCCGAAGTACATCGGTTGCTCCGTCATCTCCTTCGTCATTCCGAAGTACATCCGTTGCCCCGTCATCTCCTTCGTCGTTTCGAAGTACATCCGTTGCTCCGTCGTCGCCTTCGTCATTTCGAAGTACATCCGTTGCTCCGTCATCGCCTGCCGATGTATCACGAAGCACATCTGTTGCCTCATCATCCGCACCTGAACCGAGTACTTCTGTCTCGCCATCATCCGGTGTATCATAATCATTGATGCCCGGACGAAGGATGTCAGTCTCTTCAAACTTCTTTTCTTTCTTCTTTGATTTCTCCAACAGTTCGGTGGAATCATTACCATTAGCCTTACGATCCTCCCGCGTAGAAACCGCTTCTTTCGCAGTGATCTTTCCACTTCCCATGTTGTAGTATTTTTCCTGTTCTTTCTTCGCTACGCTGCCCGGACTCGCTGTACCATCCTGCATTTCTTTCATTGCCTTTTTTGCAGCACTTCCGGTCAATTCTCCAATTACCTTCGGTATCTTCAATACAATGAATAACACGATCGCCGCAATCAGAAGGAGAATCGCCAGTACCAAGCCGCCATAGAAACATATCTCATATACGTTTTGCATGCTGATCACTCTCCCATCTCTGCTGACTGCGAATCATCGGAATTTGCATCCGGTGCCTGCGTCGCTTCTTCTTCGCTGATATCATAGCTTCCGTCCTTCAACATCTGCAACGTATCTTTTCGTTTGTACCATGTTTTGTTGCTGTCGATGCCAAGCACGTTACCACCATCATCAAATACCTGAATCAGCTTCTTTGTCAGATCTGGAATCTTCGTCGTCCAAAGCTTCGGATCCTGCTCCTGTGCCTCACACAGACGATACAGATAATCCAGATGCTCTGCATATACGTTGTCGCTCCACTCGTTCTTTGTACCGAATACCTTTTCTGTGGCTTCGTATATCTTGAGTGCATCATCTGTCTTGCCCTGTGCGTCATAACAACGTGCTTCCGTCATCATCTTATTGTAATAAGACTGGTTATACGCGTTGACAGAGGAACCACCCAGCGAAATGCCCGGATCGCTGTCTACCTTCATCTTCAGGATTCCAATATAGTCTTCACAATAACTGATTGCCATCGAATAATATCCATTGGCAACTGTTTCATTATCTGCATTTTCCTTGGCAAGTTGCTCATAGATCATGATCAGGTTATCGTCGTAACGATAATTCATATCCATAACTGCTTCTTCGTCCAGATCATTGCCTGTGTACTCGTCCAGATCTGCAACCGCCTGTTCCATCACCGTACTTGCCTGTTCTGCGATGCTTGTCTCCGCATCCTTGCTGACGTTTGTACTGTAAATCTCGCCGATAATACGATAGTTTACGAACTTGGTTGCTTCCTGGTTCGTAAAGTTGTTCTCGTTGTAGGTTGCGAAATCATTTACCGCCTGCATCAGCTCTGATGCATCCGACGTACTGTCAGATCGCAGCTCGGAAATGGATTTGTAAAAGCCTGCAAGCTTTCCATATTCCTCGTCCTTCTCGTCAATCATGCCGAAATATTTGGCTGCCTGACTGTAAGAACGCTCTTCCTCAAAATAAGTAAGTGCCAGCTTGTAAAGCACTGCGCTGTTTTTCTCAACACCACCATGTTTACTGCTGATTCGATTGGAAACCAACGTCAACGCATCATCCAGATTCAGCGTAGATTCCGTTCCGGCTTCCTCCGCCTTGTTCGTAGCATCAATGTATGCCTGTATGTACTGTTCGTAAGCTTTTTCCTCCGAGCCGTCCAGTTCGATTGCTTTCTTGAATTCTGCCGTTCCGGCTTCGTAATTCTCTTCCCGGCAGTAGTTCATACCATTTTCGATATACTGGTTGTAGTTGTTCAGCTTGATCCGCTGCATACCGGAATATCCGATTCCGGCTGTGATACCGGATACAACTGCCAATGCCACGGTTGCTGCAAAAAGCCCGAGCTTCTTCTTGTTCTTCTTCCGGTAGCTGTCGTCAAGCTCATCGTAATGCTCCAATGCATACATCAGCTCCGTACAGTTCTGATAACGGTCGTTCGGATCTGCCTGTGTACATTTTAAGATGATCTTCTCCAATCCAGAGGACAACATCGGATTCCACTCGCGGATCGGCTTGATCTCATACGGTGGCTCACATGGGTTCTTTCCTGTTACGATATGGTACAGGGTTGCGCCCAGATTATAGATATCTGTTCTTGCATCTGTATTGTAGATACCACGTCCCTTGGAATCACCGAACTGTTCCGGTGCTGCATAGCCTCTCGTACCAAGTGCGGTTGTATCTGCATTGTTCTCTATTTCGTACTCTTTTGCTGTACCGAAGTCGATCAGCTTTACGCCGCCCTCCGGCTTGATCATGACATTCGAAGGTTTCATATCCCGGTAGATAACCGGTGGATTCATGTTGTGCAGGTAATTCAATGCACTTGCAAGTTGCAAGCCCCACTCTACAACTAACTCCTGTGGCTGCGCGCCTTCCTTCTTCAATCGATCCTGAATCGTATCACCCTCGATATAATCCATAACAACGTAGATTGTTCCATCCTGATTGATGATATCTACGATTCGCGGCAACACCGGATGATCTACGTTCTTCAGAATATTCGCTTCTCGTTCCAATCCCTTAAGCAACGTCTTTGCGGATTTCTTTCCATCATTCTTGATCTCCTTGACCGCCCACTGCTTGTTCAAACGCTTATCACGGGCAAGGTACACGATGGACATACCACCTCGACCAACTTCTGCCAAAATTTCATATTTTCCGTCTAGTACGGTTCCTTCCTTCGTCATGGCAAACCCTCTCTAAATCAAATCGTGCGAACCATTGCTACTGTGATATTATCACGTTCCCCACGGTTCTTTACTAACTCTGTCAGATATATTGCTCCATATTTCATCTTTTCCTCGTCCGTCGCCTCACCCGGTCCGATCTTCTCGATGATTTCCTCCGGTGTGATCACATGACGGAATCCGTCTGAGCAGAGCATATAAACTGCATTTCTTGTTGCAGTTCCCTTTGTAAATTCCGGCTCAACAACCGGTGATGCGCCGACACACTGCAACAGTACGCTTCGTCTCGGATCGGTTTTTGCCTGTTCCGGTGTCATACGTCCCGCTGCCAGTTCTCTTGCGATAAATGTCTGGTCGTTTGTCAGCTGCTTCGCTGTCTTTGTAAGCTCATACACGCGGCTGTCGCCCACATGCACAATATAATACTGATCCTTGTACAACAGGATTGCAGATACCGTCGTACCAAGCTGCAAATGATTTTCCTCTCCATATGCGCCCAGCCGGCGATTCTGAATCTGGATAATATCATCCCACTGTGATACAAGATTCTGCTCTGTGAATGTTCCATTTTGGATTTCATCCACCAGCGTGTCATCAAACCATGTACAAAATGCTTCGATTACCTCTTTGCTGGCAACCTCGCCTTTTGCGAGTCCTCCCATGCCATCACACACGATTGCAAATGCAACATTTCCCTCTTTTGTGTTCACAACCTTGATTGCAAGAGAGTCCTGATTCGTTTCTTTTCTTGTACCTACATCGGTGTGATATGTTGCAATGTACTCCATATTACTCTCCTTTTCTCAGAAGGAATGTGAATTCCTCATCTCCCAATCGAACTTCTGTCTTATGCTTCAGAAGCACTTCCTTACCCGGCTGCAACTCTACCCCGTTTACATAGGTATGGTTTGTAGAATTGTTATCCTTAATATAGTTCACGCCATCGCGCTGGATTACAATACAATGCTCCCGGCTGATTGCGCTGTTGTTCTCTATTGCATAATCGGCTTTCGTCTTTGACTTACCGATGATAAATTCTGGTTTTGTAATATTGATGATCTCACCAGTTGATTTACGCACAAAGTGTGGAATCGGGCGTGCACCGCCAAGTTGTCCCATCAGGTTGCCGTTCTGCATCTGTGGCGCCTGTGGTCTTGGCATCTGTCCCATCATCGGCTGCCCCATCATTGGTTGTCCCATCGGAGGACGCTGTCCACCCATCGGTGGTACTGGCTGCCCCATCATCGGCTGTCCGCCCATCGCTGGACGCTGTCCCATTGGTGGCATCTGTGGCTTTGGCATTTCCGGTTTCGGCATCTCTGGCTTTGGTACCTCCGGTGCTGGTGCCTGTGGCTTTGGCATTTCTGGTTTCGGCATCTCTGGCTTTGGTGCCTCCGGTGCTGGTGCCTGTGGTTTTGGCATTTCCGGCTTCGGCATCTGCCCCATCGGTGGTACTGGCTGCCCCATTGGCTGTCCGCCCATCGGTGGTACCGGCTGTCCCATCATTGGCTGTCCGCCCATCGGTGGTACTGGCTGTCCCATCATTGGCTGTCCACCCATCGGTGGCACCGGCTGTCCCATTGGCTGTCCCATCGCTGGCATACCCTGTGGACGCATGTTGTTCATCACGCCGACACGATTTACTTTTACATTCTGGTTCTGTACTTCCGGAGCTGGGGTTGTATCTGCTTCCTTCTTAAGTCCCTCGTCTCTTGTATAGAAGAGACCAAGTTTCTCCATCTCCGCATCTACAAGTCCCTTTAATTTCATATTGGAATAATGATCCGTATTGATCAAGGTCAGGATTCTTGCTACATAATCATCCTTGTCTGCTTCATCAAAGCGCATATGTGACACAATATTTCGGAAGAAATCCGGGATATCAGACTGTCCCAACGGATCCTGCTTTACAGGAACCATAATGCACTTTACTGCCTTGCTCTCAGGATCTACATAGATATAATTCAGATCGCGTACCAGATAACAGATCTGCACACCTGCTGCACCAATCTCAAATGCACACAACAGTCCCTTCAGGATTGCAAGTACATCTGCCTTCTTCAATGTCTGACGCAGCATCACTTCCAGAGAAGTGTCATGATGCACATAAGAGACAATACTTCTCTTTCCATCCTCGTCCTTGTACTGGAACGGAATAATATTTCCGAGCTGTGCAACCTTGTCTGACACTCTGTCGTCATAGACATCTGCTACTCCAAGCTGATACTCCACCAATGTCATTCCGTTTTGTTTTGTTACATTCAACTCTAACCCCTTCATTTGCTACCTCCTCATGATATAATCATCCTAATTAGCGAATCTTAAATGTAAACTCTTCATCTGCAAGTCTTACGAGAGAATCATGTGTCAGAATTTCTTCTACCCCATCCTCTACACGCTTTCCATTCACATATGTATGATTCGTAGACTTGTTATCTTTGATATAACATACCCCATCTTTTTGAATGATAAATGCATGCTGACGGCTGATCGCTCCATTTCCGCCAACGGTATAGTCCACGCCTCTGGTTGCCTTTCCGATCTTGAAGATCGCCTTGTTCAGCATGATACGCTCTTCTGTACTTACACGGATCAGATATGGCAATGCTTTCGGCGAATTGGTTGCTGCAGTCGCTGCACTCACAGCACCAACGGCATCTTTTACAAGCTCTGTTACAGATTTATTCAAAATAGATGTACTCTTTGGCTTCTTGTCCTTTTCATCGTCCTTTTTCTTCTCAATGTTCATGTCATCGTAGATATCCTCGATCACAGGCACCTTGATGTTTTCTGTCTGTCCGCTTGTCGGTTCTTCGTTTTGTACGGTTGTTTCCGGTTCAGCAGACTCTGCTGTCTCAGCTGCTGCTTCTGCCTCAGCTGCCTCCATCTCAGCCTCTGTCTGCTGGATGATTGCCGCACGGTTTACCTTTACCACATTCCGCTTAACCACAGGTGGCTTGTCTAAGAAATGATCCAGATCTTCCAATGTCTGGATATTCTTGGTTGGCTGTGCTGTCGGCTTTGCAGATGGAACTTCTCCAACCAGCTCCTTGATCCGATCCTTGATCAGGTTGATATCGGATTCCTTCTTGTTTGTCTTTAACTGCAGCTTCTCGCCACCATTTGTTGCCCCCTCTGGCTTCACCTGTGACAGGATCTGCTCTGCAGCTGGGGAAACCTCTGGTTTTTCTGCTACTGGTTCCGGCTTTGGTGCTTCCTGCTTTTCCATCACTGGCTTTGGTGCCGATGCTTCCTCGACAGGTGCTGGTGTCTCCTCGACAGCCTCTGTCGGTTCTGCCACCTTCTCCTCTACCGGTGTTTCTTCTTCCTTTACCTGCATGCCAGCTGGAAGGATACTTTCCAGTTCTTCCTCTTCCTTTACAGGTTCCTCTGCTTCTTCCTCTTCGTCTTCTTCATCGTCGCCGATCTCCGGAAGTGGTGTATCATCCTCTTCCTGCAGGCTATTCATGATGTCGCTGATATTTTCTGCCGGTGCTTCTTCCTCTGCACTTACAACTTCTACACCGTCTGCATCAATGGCTCCAGCCTCCTCGAAGCTGATTCCTTCCTCTTCCATCAACGCCTCTGCAAGTCCGATCAAGCCACGCAGATTGAAGTTATCTCCATTGATATACGTGAGGAGCTTACCAACATAATTCAGATCCTCTTCCACATCGTATTTCATGTTCGCAAGCAGCTGGCGTACAAAGCTCTTGAATTCTACAGAAAGTGCGCCCTTGCTTTCGATTGGCAGGCACAGGAACTGTACTGTCTTCTTCTCAGCATCCACGTAGATAAATCCACGATTCAGCAATACATACGAAAGTGGAATCGCCTGCTCCTTCAAGGAAATCATCTCCTGTGCGACATTCCGCAGGATGAGCAGTACGCTCTCGCAATCATGCTCCTGCGCAATGTACTCCTCCAGAGATGTCTTGCCCGTAATCTGGTAGGTCAGATAATCATAATCGTCATCTTCTTCATAGATAATCTCTATCAGTTCTTCCGGCGCATTGTCCTGACAGTAATCCAAAACATCCTCATCTAACTCACAATCCTCGCCCATTGTGTATGACAGATATTTTTCTTCGCCGATGTTTCGCGCCCTAAAATTAAAAGTTCTCATAACGTCCCTCCTAATACATTATTTATTCCTATTGTGATTCTTCGGTTGTCGATTCCTCGGTGGAAGCTTCTCCATCCGGTGTCACGCCGTTTGGTCCACCAATAATCTGTGTATCTATGTGATCTTCATAGTTTTCTGTAAAGATATGTGTACCTGCATCTTCGTCGCCAACATGGTAATACAGGTAATTATGCTCTTCCGGATACAATACTGCCTGGATACATGCCAGTCCCGGATTACAGATCGGACCTACCGGAAGTCCGGCATTCTTATAGGTGTTGTATGGAGAATCCAGTTCCAGATCCTCGTACAGAACCTGACTCTTGTCATACATTCCATCGGTCAATGGATATAAGACAGTCGGACACATCTGCAAAGGCATTTCTGCTTTCAGACGGTTGTTGATAACACCTGCAATCGTCGCACGTTCTGAATCCACCTTTGCCTCACGTTCTACAATGGAAGCTCTCGTCACAAGTTCAAATGCACTGTATCCAAGCTCTGCCGCACGATCCTGCAGTTCCTGTGTATAGTAGTTGTCGAACGTTCTCAACATATAATCGACTAATGATTCCGCTGTCGTCGACTCATAAATATCGTAAGTTGCCGGGAACAGGAAACCCTGTACCTTATAATTGACATTGGCACCTGCCGGTATGTCTGCCAGATATGCAAAATCAGATTTCGTAACCGATTTGCATGCATTTAAAAATTCAGTTGCAGAACAGATTCCCTGATCTTCGCACCGCGCTGCTATCATCTCTACCGTAAAGCCCTCTGGCACAACAAGATAATCAACTGGCTGATCTTCCTCGAATGTCGGGCTCATGGCTGCCATCATCTGCAAGGTTGTCATACCAGTATTCAAGGTGTATGTACCACCATGCAGCTTGCCACGATACTCAGAGTCCTGCAGACGCTTTGTAAATGCACGCGGATAATTGATCAATCCATTGTCCTTCAGGATCTGCGCGATTTCCTTGACAGATGCGCCTTCCGGAATCGTAACAGTTACATCTTCGCCCTGTGTCGACTCCGTTCCCTTGTATTCGTCCATATAATCATCGTAATAGGTTCGTATATGTTTATAGGTCATATTGGCAAGTGTGACAATCGCCACCAACAATATGATTCCCTTCACGACTCGAATCACCGTTTTTCTCACTTTTCGTACCTCTTCTTTGCATTTTAGTTTACATAACTTTTTAAAAAATTACACACTTGATGTAATTTTACAATAATGGTATTATACTATCATCTTTTAGATAAAAATACAAGAAAGGATGATAAATTTGAGTAATCCAATTGTTACAATGACAATGGAATCCGGCGATGTTATGACGTTCGAACTGTATCCGGATATCGCACCAAACACAGTAAAGAATTTTATCTCTCTGATTAAGAAAGGGTTTTACGATGGATTGATCTTCCATCGTGTCATCAATGGTTTTATGATCCAGGGTGGCTGCCCTGACGGAAATGGTACCGGAGGTCCTGGATATTCAATCCGCGGCGAGTTCGCGCAGAACGGATTTGCAAATGATCTGAAGCACGAACCGGGTGTTCTTTCTATGGCACGTACCATGATGCCGAACTCCGCCGGTTCGCAGTTTTTCATCATGCACAAGAATAGTCCGCATCTCGACGGAAGCTATGCTGCTTTCGGCAAGATCGTGGATGGTCTGGATATCGTGAATAAGATTGCAGATGTTCCAACCGACTACATGGACCGCCCGCTTGAAGACCAGCGTATCAAGACCGTTACCGTCGACACGAAGGGTGTCGAGTATGACGAGCCGGAGAAGATGTAATCTTCTTAAACGGACGCACAGCGTACAAAAATAGAAATCCCCTGCAGACACGCTCTGCGGGGGATTTTTCTCTACATCTCTTGCATTTTCTTGAGGAATGCCTTGGCGCGGTCGGTCTTTGGATTGTCAATGACATCCTCCGGCTTTCCTTCCTCAACGATCACTCCGCCATCCATGAAGATCACGCGGTCGGATACGCTCCGGGCGAAACCGATCTCATGGGTTACGATCACCATTGTCATCTTCTCGGCGGCGAGTTCCTTTAATACCTTTA
>OICG01000063.1_pt1 | contig 41055 bp, 27 predicted proteins | sample 1581241 | NCBI WGS metagenome assembly OICG01 (sample SAMEA3882534, study PRJEB24775) | human gut metagenome | biome: human-associated habitat; feature: intestine environment; material: feces | place: Netherlands | collected 2009/2010
ACAACGTCTTGAAGTAGGATATTATGTCATCACCTTCAGCACTATCCGTACCATAGCAAGAAGAAAGAACCAGACACAATTCCTTAGGAAGCCATTTGTTCTTGATGACTTCCTCCCAATAATCACTCTTGAAATATACATAGGCTGCAATCGGTACAAGTACTTCAATATCACCATCTGTCGCATATAAAGTAAGAGTACGACGCATGTTTGGCGTGAACTTATACTTCAAAGAGCCAAAGTGTGAGGAAAGGAAACGATAAAAGCTTATATTCGTATCCTTATCCTCAATCTGTTCAGCAATACTAGCCAGATAGAAATCATTGGAGATAAATTCTTGAAAGAGATCCATTTCTCCTACCCTAACAATACCTTGACTTTCAAAAAATACCTTCAATACATCATGATCAATTTCAAAATAAGAACTATCCACAAAATTCAACCAATCATCTCCAACCCAATTTTGTGACGCAAACTCCTTGCCTAAGCCATTTGGCAAATATAAGTTTTTATAGCTATCTAACCAATTGCCACTGTCGGTAAAAACAGGATAATGAAGATCGCTTAATCGAACACCATACCCACTCTTAGCCAAGAAACGTAATAAATGGACATTATTATCCTTATCTATTACTCTTTCACGAATTTCAGAAAATGAACTCACGATTTTCTGAGCAAAACGATAATCACTAAACTGAATAAACTTGCTAGTAACCAGATTCCATTTATTCAACTTTTCCAAAGCAACTCTCACCTCTGGATCCAAGCGACAAATCTTATCACTTAAGAAAGAAAGGTCATCCATGTATCTGTCAACATCAAGATACAACTGCCCCATTCTCTTCAAATCTCCTTCCGCATCAAGAAAAATTGGCAGGTTATCTACAACAGACAAGTAATCATTGTCTATCAGAAATTGATTAAAGCGGATGTTGTTCTCTTTGAAAGAAAGCCATTTTGTGAAAGCCTCATTGCGGAAAAGAGAAACAAGTTTTTCGTTGTCGAATCTGTCACACACTCCAGGAATCGTTTCATCCAACAATTCTTTCAAGCTATTACTATTACGAACGTTCTTATGTGGAAGATATTTACCAGTACCCACAAATGAATAAAACTCTTCATCCGTAAACAAAGGATTAGGTCCACTTACAAGCCCTATCTCATCCAAAATGACATCATGAATCTTGCTCAAGATATAGTTGCCATTGATTTCTACCGGGATGCATGGTGTCTCCATCATTCCTTCATAAAAACCATTAAAGAACTGAGATGCATAATGGTTGGAAGAACCGAAATCCGGTAACAATGAGAAAACAGAGTCCATATCCCAGGCATCGCAATTTTCCAGGAATCCGGTCCACCATCCTACAAACTTTCGACCACACTCTTCCATTACAACATCATTCCATTTCACTTCATGCAAGCCGCTGCGTGAACCATTTGGAATAAAGTCAGCATTGAGCAAGAAGCCAAAATCAAGGCGTAATTCTGTAGGAAGATAATTGTAAACACGGGCATTCTTAATAGGAATCAGCTTGTTGCCATCTTTAGAAACAGCAAAAGAAATACCAATAGAATCTATATCCTTGAATTTCTCAGGAATCTTGCTGGCACCGGAATTAGCATTTTTTCTCACCCATTCCTTTAAATCATCGGGAAGCTTATAACGGAAACTATCAACAATCCACTTGTTCCTATCCTTGATGACATCATACTTTCTTGTACCGTCAATATACACCTCAGCCTTAGACACATGAGGAATGAACAGGAGAATTTGATCATCACTGAAAACCTTGTCCAACTGAGGAATATTTTCCCTAGCATCACGCTTATGACGCAAGGCAAACTGAACCCTGTAAGACGAAGGTATGCTGGCTAAAGCTTCTTTCAACTCCCTATCAAGTTCTTCATTTGCCGTAGGAATCGGCATGATTGTCCAAGGAGAAGAACCATGACTCTTCTCATCAGCATATGATTCGTCAAAACGCAATTTCCACTCACCAGAATGCAAATACACATAATCATTGTTAACGAAAACTGTCTTAAAGCCGATGCCCTTATAACCTATGGTATCCTTGTTAGCACGTTTTTCACCCTGGTTAAAAGAACAAATTCCAATGATATTGCGCAAGTTAAACTGAGCACCAGTATGCAAGAACAACAAATAATGCTCTGTAAGAACAAACTTCACTTCCACATCATTGTCCTCACCAGAATGAGGATAGTCATTAGCGTTTTGAAGAAGTTCATAAATATATGTATGCTCTGCACCGGTTACCTCACTCAAGATAGTTTCTTGAGTACGCACTTCATCCTCTATCTTCTTGCCTCTGGAATCTGAATAGATTTTAAACAAACGGTTCAACAAAGCAGTCTTGTCAATAGGACTAACCTCACCATCAACAGCAAGAGTCAATGGACTAGAAGCAACTAAATGCCACTTAAATTTATAAAACTCATGCTCAACCAACCCATTATTATCATATCTGATTTCAACTTTTTCTCCACTCTCATAAAAAGTACGAACCACCTCACCCTCGGAACCTCGAAGATCTATAAAGTGGCCATATCCTCCTTCTGTGGTGTAACATCCAATAAGTTCATCGGAATGTCTCTCTTTTAAGTCATATTCATTAATTTCCATATCATTCGGTTTTGATTAATGTGCAAAATTAGATTGCAGTTGTGCGTTGTATCTGCATTTCAAATACAAATATAACTGCAAAAGTAATCATTTTATTAAGAAAACGGCATATAAAACATATTTTTTTAGGGCAGAACTAAAAAAAACATGTTTTTGTGCACATATATCGCACAGAATTTGTATCTTTGCCACTGATAATAATATAAATTTATAGCGTATGCCAACTAACAAGAACGCTTCAATCAGATACCAGGCATTGGACAAATGCTTTCAAAGAACAAACAAAAAGTATTTTATAGAAGACCTCATCGAAGCATGTAATGAGGCCCTCTACGAGTTCAACGGTCTAAGAAGGAATACAAAGGAAAAATCTTCTGTTAAAAGAAGACAGATATTTGATGACATCAAATACATGGAAAGTGAAGCGGGATGGCAGATACCCCTTGAAAGGAAGAAAGAAGGTAAACGCACCTATTATCATTATAGTGATCCAAACTTCAGCATCAAGATGCAGCCGCTTACCCAAAGAGAGGCTGAGCAGCTTAATACTGCCATTCAAGCCATCAGCAGATATCGAAATCTGCCTAGCTATGGATGGGTGGAAGAGATTATAGCCAATCTTGAAAACCGCTTCGACATCAAGGACAAGAAAACGAACGTTGTGGGCTTCGAGAAAAACGACCGTCTCAAAGGTATATGGAATCTCACAAAAATCCTCGATGCAGTTTCAAGCCGTCTTGTACTGAATATCAAATACCACTCATACAATGAGCATAGCCAGGAGATAGATATTATTTTCCATCCTTACTATGTCAAGCAATACAACAACAGATGGTTTGTATTCGGCCTTAGAGAGGACAATAATAAAATATCCAATTTAGCCCTTGACAGAATCATTGATTTCGAGAAGAATGGAGAATTGACATACAAGAAGAATCATGAAATAGACTTCGAACACTATTTCGATGATATCGTAGGAGTAACCCATCCAACAGGAAAGGAAAAGGAACATATAATTCTTAGGGCAACCAAGAACAGATTTCCCTACATAGTATCAAAGCCAATACATCCTTCTCAAAAGGTGACTAATGAAGCTGAATATGAACTTAGTCTCGATGTTATACCCAACAAGGAGCTAGACCAGCAGATTCTATCATTCGGTCCAGACCTGGAAGTGGTATCACCAGAATGGTTTAGGGAGCATATTGGCAACATAATTAAAGAAAATTTCGAGAAATATTTTCCTATGCAGAAAGGATGCACAGAAGAGTGATAACTTTGCACCCGTAAATTAATTTGTTTCACTTTTTAATTTGATATGAGTATGCAGTATACACAGCAGACAACAAGTGCAGAGTTTGTAACTAAGAATGTGTGGGGTTTGATGAACCATGTGAGAGGCAATATATCTATTGAAGAGTTTTTCATCCCTTCATTGACTGTATTGTATGCCATTCACAAGGGATATAATATTCATGTATATGACTCTCATCGTTTTGAATTTGAGCCAAAAGACGACAGGCTATATGCTGATCTGATTAGCTTGATTCCTAACGACAAACGTTTGCATTATGCAATGTGCAGTTTCATCAATGAATTGAATCATATCATCGACAAGAAGGATTTCAATTCAATTTATGCAGAAGTATTGAAAGACCTTTTTGATTTGGTTTCATGTAATTCAGGGAAGGCTTCAGAAGACTTCTTTACACCATCTGCAATAACTAAACTGATGGCACATATTGTCAATTCTGAGAATTGCAATGATATGTTTGATCCTTTCTGCGGAACTGCTTCTATCATTCATGAATTCTCTCAGACTAAAGGAACACCTTTGTTCATTGGTCAAGAAATCAACTACAAGACATTTATTTATGCCAGAATAAATGCAGAAGCTGTCTTCGGATGTGACGAAGGAATCTCAAATGTTAACTCGATAAGTCATTGGGATGATTGCCCATACGATGCTGTTGTATCTTGCCCTCCATTTGGCTTAAAGCTTACAAAAGACCAACTGTACGATGCAAAATATGCCACTCCAGAATGCCCTTGTAGATCCTATAATGAGATTTTGCTTGCTCGACCACTTTTCTGCAATCATGCCCGAGTAACTGTTACTCTACTCCCGGCAATTTTTTGTTTTAGAAATAATCGAGATTATGAGATTCGTCAAGAACTAATCAAACGCAATCTTGTTGATACAATCATAGCGCTCCCTGCTAATATTCTCTACGGAACTAGCATACCAACAGTAATATTGGTTTGTAAAAGGGACCGCCAAACAGATGATCCTATCAAGATCATTCATGCAGAGCAATATTACATAGGCGATCGCCGCAAGCGTGTATTCGATGTTGAAAGATGCATTAATATGATGGAGTCATTTGGTAAAGATTGCGTAAATATTTTACCAGATGAAGTTAGAGAGTATGATTATAATCTTAATCCATCGCTTTACTTCAACCAAGATTTTGACCTGCAAGAAGGCCAGCAAATTGTACAACTCGGTGATTTAATAGCCCCAGCTGAAGGAAAGTCCATTTCACAAAACGAGGTAGGCGAAGCAACTGCAATATCATCCTTAAGCAAAGATTACCTTGAAATCTTGCTCAATAATAGTAAGGTATCCATAATGGATGAGACTCGCAGACCAGCTAATTATCTTCACTTTGATGCAAATAACAAGAAGTATCTTCTTGCATTCACATCCCTCACAGAAGCAAAATATGGACTTTTTACTGACAATAAAAGTTTTAATTGCTATTCTGCTATAAAGGTATTTGAGGTTAACGAGTCACTTGTTACCCCAGGATATCTTGCATACATTTTGGTGAATAATGAAGCTATAAGCAAGAGTGGCATGGCATTAACCGGATATATGAAGTTCCCTGTGGTTATTGATTCTCTTGACAAACAGGTTGAGATAATAAATAAAATAACCCAGCGTTATCATGAGAGAATATCTGCTGAGAATGAAGCTGATGCCAAGCGTTTAGGAATTAAGCAGAACATTTCTGATCTTGAACATATGCTTGGAACAACCCAGATTAGAATTGGCAAGATTATCCAAAGATTGGAGAAAGCAACACCTGCAGATGACAAGTATACCCTTCTGGTTAAGCAGCTCAAAGACAATGTGGAGTATATGAATCGAACAATTCAATATACCAATGCACGTATTGACTCTGCGAGTTTCAACATACAGCCCAATAATATTTCAGAGTTTATCAACGGATATGTTGATGCCTGGAATAACTATGGTAGCAACTGCTTCACATTAGAAGTATTGAGCAAACTTGACGGCACACCAGCAATATTCTTTGACAAGAGCATGTTGACTGTAATGCTTGACTCCATCCTGAATAACGCAGTACGACATGGATTCCATAAACGTAAAAAAAATGGCAATCAAGTCCTGATACGACTTTCAGAAGTTAACTATAAGGAAAATCCTTATTTACTCCTGTCAATTGCCAATAACGGAGAGGCAATCTCTGACGGATTCACAGTTGAAGACTATGTTTCCAGAGGTAGATTTACGGCTTCAACTGGAAGGTCCGGACTGGGTGGCTACCATGTTTTTCAGATAGTGAAGGGACACAAAGGTTACCTCCGACTTGATAGCAATAAAATGTGGAATGTCATAGTGGATGTACTCATCCCTATCAATTCCGCAAATATTAATGATTTAGCTGATTACGACAATGAGTGTATATAATATCGTATGGGCAGACGATGAAATTGATGATCTCCTTGATGAGATAACAATTCAAGAACTCAAAGAAAATGGGTTCAACATTGTCGGCCAAGCCCATGATGGGCATGAATTAGAGGCTCTTTTAGAAAGGCCAGATCTGGTTGACGCAGTAATCGTTGATGCCAACTTCAATGAATCAAACTCAAAGATAGAAAGCGAGAGAGATACTTCTGGCCTAGACTATGCCAGAAGCCTCTACCGTATGACATTGAAGTGTAGAGTACCTTTCTTCCTTCTCACAAACAGAAGTGATGAATTACTCAAGGAAATCTATCAACATAATCGGGCTTTCCTTGAAGATTTTCCACGCCATAAACGTTGGTTTAAAAAATCTGACATTACCGAGTATAATGCCATGTTTGACGAGATAAAGAAAGCTGTTGAAGAAACAAAATCCACAAGCTTCATCATTCGCAACAAATATAAATACGAGTTGAATGCGGCATCGTTGCTTGATGGAACAAATGAATTCATCTATGAGTTTCTTGTAAGAGATTTCGAGAATACATTGGATGAGATTAAGGAGCCATTCGTTTCTGTCCGACGATCTATCGAAAAGATATTTGGACGATGTGAGAATATGAAGCTCATACCTCCTATCAGCAACAACACTAACGGAACGGCAAATTACTTTCTGTACAACAATTATAGTATCAAAGAAGGTGAAACCTTCAAGACGCTCTATGAAATGGAGGGAGACGATATCATGCCGAAACCATTAGCGCAGGCACTTAAGTATATTGTTGACATCACACAAGATGGCTCACACAGCAAGAATGAGATGAAACTAAAGGTAGATGAATACTTTGAAAAGACAAAAGACGTTCTTCTACTCCGATCTGTAGTCTTTGTTCTCATAGATGTGGTCAAATGGTTTGCTGTAACTCTACTTAATCACAATGAACCATATGAAAATGAGCATATTTTGTGGAATGATTGTAAAGAACAATCAAAATAGTATTCAATGCATTTCGGCAAAATGACAAGGCATATTGAACAAAAAAATTATTATGCTATAGCATAGTGATAATAACAAGGAATAAAAATGGAACAAATAATAAGATTTAAAGGATTAGAGGTGGAGTGGAGAAAAACCAAATACTCTTAATATGCGATTCCTAAGTCTTAATATATAGAGAGTTACCTCTTTTGAGATTTTACACGGACACTAGTGAAGTATAAAAATAGAACAATAGACCTTTGGCGGATTTAATTTAGTGAAGAATAGACTCTGCCAATAAGGTAAAGTAATTTTGTATGTTTAAATTATGGCAAAATTTATTATTACAATTCAAGGTCAAACCTTTTCAACGAAAAAGAGTTTGGAGGAAAAATGCAAGAAGATTCTCAATTCATATAAGAGTGGAGACAGACTGAATCTGTTTGATGAAGAGTTCATGATTAGTTTCTTTTTGCAGCTAGCAAAAAGTAATAAACTTAAAGGGAAGAATATCGAATTGGTTTATGTAAGGAAATCTGCGCATTTCCCTAATCTGCAATTTTGGATAAAACGGGAGGATGGTACCGAAACGGAAATTTCATATCCTAGTTGTATTTATCCCCCAAAAAAGAAAGATGAAATTAAGGACGCATGTAGAAGAGCGGTTGAAAGCATTATTATGGAATATAAATTTAAGCATGTTTATCCAACAACAAGTGACTTGAGTGGACAGTCTATACTATGTCCTGATGATGCTGAAGTTGATCATTACGATATGGATTTCGTTGAACTTGTAAACAATTGGGGTTCACAAAATGGTGGTGAGGAAAAAGTTCACTCTAAAATAAATGAGACAGAGGATGGTTCCGAAATAACAAAGTTTACCGACAGTGCACTTGTTGAAAGTTTTATTCAATACCATAATTCACATACTCATTTGCGACTAATTACTGTAGAAGAAAATCGTAAACGCAAGAAAAAGAGACAGAGCAAGCCAAAACTCTCAAACTAGAAAGTTAATATTTGCACATAGAACTGGACTCCCTATGAAGAAATCGACTTTGCCAATCTTGTAACCAATGCTTAAAATAAATTTTCAGAGCGTTAGGCTTTACTTGAAGGTAGGAAGACAGTCCAATGTTATACAATAGCAGTGAACACATGCTGAAAAATAGCTGGCATAATAACAATTTTATGAAGAAAAAGCACAAAATCCAAGTTTTTTTAGCCAAAACAGAAAAAAAACTTGGATCTGTGCACATATCTCGCACAGAATTTGTATCTTTGCCACTGATAATAATATAAACTTATAGCGTATGCCAACTAACAAGAACGCTTCAATCAGATACCAGGCATTGGACAAATGCTTTCAAAGAACAAACAAAAAGTATTTTATAGAAGACCTCATCGAAGCATGTAATGAGGCCCTCTACGAGTTCAACGGTCTAAGAAGGAATACAAAGGAAAAATCTTCTGTTAAAAGAAGACAGATATTTGATGACATCAAATACATGGAAAGTGAAGCGGGATGGCAGATACCCCTTGAAAGGAAGAAAGAAGGTAAACGCACCTATTATCATTATAGTGATCCAAACTTCAGCATCAAGATGCAGCCGCTTACCCAAAGAGAGGCTGAGCAGCTTAATACTGCCATTCAAGCCATCAGCAGATATCGAAATCTGCCTAGCTATGGATGGGTGGAAGAGATTATAGCCAATCTTGAAAACCGCTTCGACATCAAGGACAAGAAAACGAACGTTGTGGGCTTCGAGAAAAACGACCGTCTCAAAGGTATATGGAATCTCACAAAAATCCTCGATGCAGTTTCAAGCCGTCTTGTACTGAATATCAAATACCACTCATACAATGAGCATAGCCAGGAGATAGATATTATTTTCCATCCTTACTATGTCAAGCAATACAACAACAGATGGTTTGTATTCGGCCTTAGAGAGGACAATAATAAAATATCCAATTTAGCCCTTGACAGAATCATTGATTTCGAGAAGAATGGAGAATTGACATACAAGAAGAATCATGAAATAGACTTCGAACACTATTTCGATGATATCGTAGGAGTAACCCATCCAACAGGAAAGGAAAAGGAACATATAATTCTTAGGGCAACCAAGAACAGATTCCCCTACATCGTTTCAAAGCCAATACATCCTTCTCAAAAGGTGACCAATGAGATAAAATATGAACTTAGCCTCGATGTTATACCCAACAAGGAGCTAGACCAACAGATTCTATCATTTGGTCCAGACCTGGAAGTAGTATCACCAGAATGGTTTAGGGAACATATTGGCAACATAATAAAAGAAAATTTCGAGAAATATTTTCCTGTGCAGATAGAACGCACAGAAAATAAATAACTTTGCAGACAAAAGTAACAAGAAACAAAAAATAACACTAGATATGACAATATATGACATGACACAAAGTGCACAAGTTCAAGACATTATGCACTATGAAAGTAAAATTTGGGAGGTTGCTGACCTCCTGATTTCTGCAGGAATCAAGCAAAGCGACTTCCCTGCATACATGATGCCTTTCTTTGCCCTCGTCATGGTTGAAGGTAGAATGATCAATACCATCAAGCGTGTAGAGAATGATTATGGAATCACAGCAAAAGATGACTTAGAGGCATTCAAGGCATTATACGATGCAGAAGAATGTGGCTACAATGAGTATATTGTGCTGCAAGATAAGACCTTAGGAGCCATCTGTAAGAACGACAATACCTTTGAGCAGGATTTCTCAGTATATCTCAAAGCTTTTGACGATGTTCTGAAACAGTTACTTGGTATTGATCGCGAGAAGACAGACCAGAAGTTCTTGAATATGGACGGTATTGTAGCTGAACTGCGCAAGAAAAATATTCTTCTTGAAGTGGCTTCTGCATGGGCTCAGATTGACCTCGCTCCATATGACAATTCTGCCATCACAACACTCGAGGAACATATCAAACGCCGTTGGGCTGACATCTCAGCAAGTACAGCCGGAGAACAGTATACTCCAGAAGACATCATAGAACTCATCGCACGCATTGTTGCATTAAAAGTAAATAAGCCAAAAGACCAATTGCTTCATGGCTATGACCCAACGTGCGGTGGAGCGAACCTGCTCTATGGTGTATCAGACCGTCTTAAACAACAGGGATATAAACACATCAAGACTTATGGCTGTGAACTCAACGATGCTCTATACGCACTTGCAGCAATCGAAGCTCGTTTCCGTGATATGTCCACTATCAAATGTGGCAACACTCTCACAACTGTTCCTTTTGCTGACATGGAAGATAGTTTTGATTTCATCGTGGCTAATCCTCCTTATGGCACAAAATGGAAAGGCTATGAGAAAGAAGTCAAGAATGATAGACTAGGACAGTTCCCTGCGGGTTATCCAGAAATCAAAGATGGTCAGCTGCTCTTTATGCAACACATTCTGTGGCAGCTTGCTGATTCAGGTATTGCAGTAGAAGTTCATAATGGCTCTACTCTTTTCAGTGGCGATGCAGGAAGTGGGGAGAGCAATATTCGCAAATATATCTTTGACAAGGATTGGGTGGAAGCAATCATCCAGATGCCACAACAGGAGTTTTTCAACACAGGCATCTACACCTACCTTTGGATAATGAACAAGAACAAGCCACAAGAGCGTAAAGGAAAAGTGGCTCTCATTGATGGAAGTAATGGTTGGGCACCAGAGAAACCTAGCAAAGGTGACAAGCGTCGCCGTATGCTCTCTGAGCATATGGATAAAATTGTAGAAGCATTATCTTCATTCGAGCCTTCTGATATCTGTAAGATTTTTGATAACGAATATTTCTACTACAATAAGCAATCGCTTACTCTCACCGAGATTTCAGACGATGGCAGATATGTAGGGGAAACAATTTGTGCTGATAGTAATTCTTTCGAAATACAGAATCCTACAGCAGTAAGTGTTGGCGAGATACGTTATGATAAACTCCAAGAGCTTTCAAGCGAAGAAATTAAGAGCATTGCCAAACTAGTTAAAGAAGCTAAGCAAGATCTATCCATTTCTATTGAAACAGAAAAGGATGGCATTTACGCCTTTAATCCAGACTTATGCACTATTCTTCATACAAAGGAGGATGGAACAATAATGGATCTAGGTTGTGGAACTTTTGTTTTCAAAGCTTCAACTGGCAAAAAGAGCTCTAATCATAAAGTTACTATAGCTCCATGCACAACGGGCGACTACGAGATTATCCCTCATCACAAAGACGCTACTGCAAATAGAAAGGAGATAAATGACTTTATGAAGAAATATGTATTCAAGCCTTATATATTAGGCAACAATACAGTTGGAGTAGAAATAAACTTCAACAAGGAGTTTTATGTGCCTGAGAAATTGGAAAAGGTGGAAGATATTCTTTGCGAAATAAAGGAATTAGATTCTGAATTTAAAAACTTCGAGCTATGAGAATGAGAATAAAAGACATTGCCATAAAAGTAGGAAGTGGTGTTACTCCCAAAGGTGGAGCAACGGTATATCAAAACACAGGAATCCCTTTGTTTCGCAGTCAAAATGTAACAAACGATGGATTTTTGCTAGATGACATCGTATATATTTCTGAAGATATACACAATTCAATGGCAGGTTCACGCTTAAAACCAAATGATGTTCTTCTTAATATAACAGGAGCATCAATAGGTAGATGCTATTATTTGCCACAGGATTTCAAAGAAGGTAATGTAAATCAGCATGTTTGCATTATAAGACTTAAAAAAAATGTAATACCAGCCTTCCTGTACTTTAACCTGATCTCTGCAACAGGTCAGAAAATGATTAAAAGTTGTCAAACTGGAGCTAATCGAGAAGGATTAACAAAAGAAGAATTATGTAATTTTGCTTTTGAAATTCCAACTATTGAGCTACAAAGTAAAATAGTAGAATACCTCAATGACAAGACTTCCATGATTAATTCAAATATTAATCTCCTCAACTCCAAGCGTGATGCTTATCTTCGTCTGAAAAAAAGCATCATCAACCAGGCTGTCACAAAAGGCCTTGATCCAGAGGTAAAAATGAAAGCCTCTGGAGTAGATAGGATTGGTGAAATACCAGAGCATTGGGATGTGAAGAGGTTGAAAGATATCTGCACTCTTTCACCATCTATTAAGTCATGCTCTCAATTCAAATATGCTTCCTTCCTACCTATGGAAGGATTACGCCTTGGTCAAATTGATATATCGGACGCACCTGTTTCAACTTTACAAGGCAAATATACTCCATTTGAAAACAATGATTTATTGATAGCAAAAGTAACACCATGTTTTGAAAATGGAAATATAGCAATAGCTCAAGGGTTAACAAATGGAATCGGATTTGGATCATCTGAGATTTTTGTTCTGCGAGCAAAAAAAGTACTTAACATACAATTCTTGTTCTATATGGCTTTATCATCAGATTTTCAGGACAAAGCATGTTCTACAATGTGTGGTGTTGGTGGTTTGAAAAGAATTTCTCCTTTGTTTATGAAATCACATACAATAACTATGCCTCCCTTATCTGAGCAACAAGCCATCGCCACATATCTCGATGAGAAATGCTCAAAGATAGACAAGATAGTTGCTAACTTAGAAAAGCAAATTAGCTTGTACACCGACATGAAACGCTCTTTAATAGACGAAGTAATCACAGGTAAGCGAGCTGTATAAACAAACTTTAAACAAGATATCATATGGATGAAAGAAAGATACAAAAAGACTATGTGATGAACTTTTTCTGCCGTCGTGAAGACGACGGCGGACTAGGTTATCGCAATGTTACTCCAAACATTGTGGAGAATGGCATGTTCATTCCATCTGTGCTGTCAGAATTTATCAGCACAAGTCAGCCAGAAGAATGGAGCCGTCTGCTGCGTAAATATAACAACGATGAAAGAGCTTTGGAGGATGCACTCATAGAGACTATCAGAACCAAGGTGGTTGACAAGCAGAATGTTGCCATCTTTTTTAACACTAACAAAACTATCACCTTTCAGGGTGAAAAGCTCACTTTGTTCTATGTACCAGGAACAGAATTACGAGGTGACCTGGATTTTGTAAAGAACATTTTCTGTGCAGTAGAAGAAGCACCCTACAAGCAGAAGTATCAAGGAGGAATGATTACATCATTTCGCCCAGATATCACATTCTATCTAAACGGCATATTCTTTGGCTATATGGAGCTGAAGTGTGTATCTATGGGGCAGAACACAATGGAACATGGTAGAGGAAAGGTTGCCAAAGATTATCTTTCTGCTATTCAAGCCATCGTGAAAAAGGAACAAACAGATAGCAAGATAGGAAAAGAGAAGAAATCACTTCTTGCCATGTACGAAAAGGCTATACACATCACAGCTTCTGACATAAATGAAACCTATGTCATGCGCAATATAACGCAGATGTATGACATGGCACATGCTGAATTCACAGAAAAGCCATCATCATCAACCGTTAATAAACTCGTACCTGAAGTTTGTAAAGTGTTTAAACCCTACCCTGTCAGTTCTCCTCTATTGACCGAAAAGGAAAAATTTGAGGAGATCGCCCAGGCACTGTACTCAAAGAATGCCATTAAAAATGAGATTCTCTATTATAATTTCATAGAATACAAATATGTAAGAAAAGGCAAAACTAGAGTAAGAACTTCCAATAGTGGACGCCTTATTTCTCCACGCCCAAAACAGAAGTTTGGCTGTGACAAGATAATGAAAAAAATCAAGGAAATGCTTGATAATGAAAGCAATCCTAATTATTATACTGAAAAACTTCGCAAAGAACTCTATGCCCTTGGTATTCCTCAGGCAAAAACTGAAGAAATTATTCTGAAAAGAGAAAAATTCTGCAATAACAAGTATGTATATTCTCTCTTAATGCAATATGCTGCAGGCTTTGGCAAGAGTAACATTATCGGTTGGACAGCTCTACAATTAAAGGATTATCGCTATAACGGTGAGTATGCTTACGATAAAATAATGCTCGTAGTGGACAGATTACAGCTACGTGGACAGCTGGATGAGCGTATGTTCAACATGAACATCGACAAATCGATGTTTGTTGAAGCAACAGATAAAAAGACCTTTATCGAGGCTCTAGATGACCAGCGCCGAATAATTGTTGTAAACATTCAAAAGTTCTTGGATCTGCAAGCAGCCCTTGATGAAGCTAACAAAAAGCTGGATAAAATGCGTGTAGCATTCCTCATTGACGAAATCCACCGTTCGAACTCTGGAGAAAACAACAAGGAGATGATAAACCTCTTTGAACGTCTGCAAGACTCTTTCAACAATGGGGAGAAGAAAATTTTCAAAAAAAACTTACTTATCGGTTTCACCGCAACACCAAGCGATGAAACCTTAAGCCGTTTTGGAGAATTCAGAAGTGCAACAACAGTTCCACTTTGGGTTCCATTTGACACCTATTCCATGAAAGAAGCTATAGCTGATGGATATATTCTCGACCCGACAAAGCATATTATACCATACAATGTGCCAGTAGGTTTTGAATTACCTCAAGACATTGAGATAGATGATGAAGATAATATTACGAACATAAAACAAGTGAAACAGAAGGTATATGAATTTGAACCACGAATGCGAAAGATAGCAGAGTTTGTGGTTGACCGCTTAGTATCACTTGTCTATGGCAAAATACGTGGTGAGGGTAAAGCTATGCTTGCTGTCACATCAATACCTATTGCCATACGTTACACTAGAATTATACGCAAACTTTTTGCAGAAAAATGCAAAGAGAAGCAGTATGCCAAGTATGCAGAAGCTCCTATTTCTGTGGTATATAGTGACAGCCAGAAATATGAGTCTTGTGCCTCAGTAAACAACGATGTGCCTGAAGAACTGGTAATTGAAAATTTCAAGAATGCCAAAAATGGACTCATCATTGTGGTTGACAAACTGCAAACAGGTTTTGATGAGCCTAAATTGCATACTTTATTCCTCGACAAGGAGATAAAGGACATCAACGCAATACAGACCATTAGCCGTGTAAACCGTACTTGCAAATACAAGAAAGAATGTCATGTCATTGATTGTTCATGGAAGATCGTTAATACCAAGAACATTAAACAGGCATTCAAGAAATATTGTGAAATGGTTATTTCACAATTTAACCCAGAGGAAGAAGCTAAACAGATAGCAGGTTACTATAAAGAAATGTGCGCAAGCGAACCTTACTTGCACTGGTTCAAAGAGTTTACTCAAAAAAAGGAAGACGCTGACTTTATCCTTGATATGGAAAGCGGTATCAGAGATTGGATAAATATCTGTTTTATCAGAGAAGAAGAGATTCGAAAACAGAATGAAGAGCATGAATTAAAGCCAGTTGACAAAGGGTATATATTGCCTGAAAATGCAGCAAAAATGTTACGCTTTAAAATAGGCCTATATGCTTCTGCTCTCATGTCTCTGAAAAACATTTATGACATTCCAGACAAATATAATGATGAAACGTTTAAAGATTTTTGGAAAATATTCTGCCAAATTTATAGAGATATTACCAAGAATAATGACAATGAAAGCTATAGCTTTAATGTTGTAGATAGTGACGAGATACCAGGCATTACCGATGTAGATGACGATGATGAGGAGGAACCAAAAACTGGTAAAAAGAAAAAACAAAAGATACCAAAAGAGCAAAAGCCCAAAAAGATATCTTTAGAAAAGATTCTTAAACTATTAAGTCAACTCAACGAGCAGGAATTAATCAATGCACGTGAGGCTCAGAAATGGCTCACTGAGATTGGTATTATGTTTGAGAATCTCAGACAAAAGGAGAAGTTGTGTGTAATTCTTAATGATGATAAAACTCCCGAAGAGGAGAAATTCAAAGAATACAAGAAGTACCAGAATATTTACAAGTTAGTGGACTTAAAAAAGCGTGAAGATTTAGTCAAAGTTGAAACTTTCAAGAAGATGCTCGATGATAACGTAGAGCAATTCTTCTCTATTTTCATGAAGCAACTGAAACATGTAGAAAATGGAGAAGACGACTTTGATTACGACACCACTGAATCAGGAAACCCTATTCCTGACAATATGTCCATGGAACAGTTGATTGAAATGGTTCGCAATAAGATCCGGCCTCAATACGACGAAGAAGTCTTAAAAGAACAAATGTGTAACGTTTATGCGCCACATTTTGAAAAAATTGCTGGCAAAATCCGCCCGATAAAGGAAGTAGTAAACAACTTATTTGGAGTTCTTAGCACGACATCTTTGAGTCACCTGGATGGTATTGACACGATTGTGAAAGATTCTCTGAACGTGTTGTGTATTGCAAAAGACATAAGTGCCAATGAGAAGAGAATGTATCTTAACCAACTATTGATGAAGTATGAGGTCTTCTTGAAGAAACTCTACTATCTCATTAACAATAAAGAGATTGAGAACAAGAAACCGGGTAAGGGAGCAACTTTATCCAATGCAATATTCGGTATTCCTTCTCTTAAATCGCTGAAACATAGCGAGGATCCTGACATTAAGGAATTCAGCGATAAACTTGATATACTGAGACAGTTACGAAATGACGAAGCACATGAAAGTGCAGACGCTTCCGAACAAGAAATTAATGCGGCAATAGAAATTGTCATTGATATGTATCTCTATTCAGTAGGAACCAATATTACAGAGTTAGAAAGCAATGGATATGATTTCCAAACGGAGATTCAAACTTCAACTACTGAGCAAGGAGATGGAAGTTAACACATTGGCAAGGAAGTAAAAATGATATGGTACAGTAAAACCATATGCTGAATAAACTTCCGTTTCAATGGTAATATGAAATAACATAAATTACTCTGGGGCTTGACTTTCTTTATCAGAAAACATCCCCAGAGTATTTTAAGTAGCAATAACCAATATAAAAGCAAGCTTATGCGCGACGCTACAAGAATAACAGATTATTTCAATGGTTCAAGGACATTGTTCATCATTCCCTTGTACCAGAGAAAGTATGCCTGGCAACAGAAGCACTGTTCCAGATTGTTCGAGGATTTGAAAAAGATTCATAGAGATAAAATCTACAGCCATTTCTTTGGCAGTATTGTATCCACGAAAGCAGATGAATACGAAGATGACCTTCTTATCATTGATGGACAGCAACGACTCACAACACTTTCCTTACTTATCCTAGCCGGCATCAATGCCGTAGAGAACGGAGACATGCAAGAAGGAGACGAAGACATCAATAAGATAAAGGAAGACTATCTCTATGCAATCAGAAGAAAATTGCCTAGAAAGATTAAGCTCTGCCCTATTGAGGATGATCAGAAGGCTTATGATGCCCTCTTCACGAACAATGAGAATGAGTTTATAAAGAACTGTGGAATTACCTCTAACTATCAACTGTTCTATAACTTAATCAAGGTTAGTGACCTTACGTTCGAGAATTTAATAGGTGCTATCGAAAGACTTACTATCATTGACATCTGCTTGGATTCAAGAGATAACCCTCAGTTAATCTTCGAATCCCTGAACTCCTGTGGCAAGGATTTGGAGGAAGCAGATAAGGTTAGAAATTATCTACTCATGTCTCTGTCAAAGGATGAGCAAGAAGAATATTACCATCAGTACTGGAGCAAGATTGAGAAACTTACTGATGGTGAACCTACCATGTTTATAAGAGACTACCTCACTATCAAGAATGGTAACATCAGTAAGGTAGAGGAATTATACTTTGACTTCAAGGCTTTCGATGAGAGCAAACACTTGAATCGAGAGACCTTACTATCTGATATGCTCAAATTTGCAAACTACTACAGACAAATTTGTAAGGGAGAAACAGGTAATAAGAAACTCGATAAAAAACTAAAGCAAATAGCAAGCATCGGCACTACTGTCCATTTGCCTTTCCTACTATCATTCTTCGACTATGCAAAAGATAATAACTTTGATGAAGAAGAAATCTTCACTGTCCTGGATATTGTAGAGAATTATTGGGCCAGACGTATCATTTGCGGCTATCCTGCGAACGCAATGCAGAAACTCTTCTCAATGCTTCATACTGATATCATGCGTATCTACAAGCGACATGAAGAAAAGGGTATTCCAGTCAATTGTTCCTATTCTCAGGTTATGGCATATATCCTTCTTCACAAACAGGGAACTTCAACATTCCCAAGTAACAGAGAGGTAAGCGAAGAGTTTGAAACAAGACAGATTTATCGCATTCCAAGCAACTACAAATACTTCCTCTTTGAAAGAATGGAAAATGAGAACAGCCCAGAAGCAGATGACATGATTGTTGAGAAGATGAAGGAAGGCAGAATTACCATAGAACATATCATGCCTCAAACTCTCACCCCACAGTGGAAGCATGACCTGGGTGAAAACTGGGAAGAGATATACGAAAAGTATCTTCATACTTTCGCAAACCTCACTCTAACCGGATTTAACGTATCCTATAGCAATCACTCATTCCAAGAGAAAAAAGAAGGATATATTGATAGAAAGGGAAATAAAGTTGATGGCTTTGATAATTCAGCATTCCGTCTGTCTAACTATATCAAACATTGTGATAAGTGGACGCTGGAAGAGATTCAGAAACGCCAAAAGATTCTGCTCGATAATTTCTTGCATCTATGGCCAATGATCACAACCAGTTATCAGCCTCTGGAGAAAGAGTATGAATTGGTATCGTTTGAGGATGATGAATATGAACTGAAAGGACGTACTATCATTGGATTCAGATATAGAAACGAGAGACATGCCATTACAACATGGAAAGATATGCTTATTCAAGTAGGCAAACTCATTTATAATGAGAACCCATCGTCCATGGTGTATTTGGCAACCAAGAAGAATAATATATACGAAGAAGATTCAGAAGGTAGATCGAAGATTGCGGATAATTGCTATGTTTATTCAGCATGCAACACAAATACCAAGCGTACAATACTTTCGTACATATTTAAAGAATGTAATATACCAGCCTCTGTACTAGAGTTTGAACTGGTCCCTATATCAGAGAACATTATAGAAAACGAAGAATCATAAGATCCTATTATTCTTCTGATTAAACAAACAATCAAGCCTCTCTTGCAAGCACCTGCAGAGAGGCTTAATTGTTTTCTATCATGAAGACAATCGCAAAAATATATTTCATAGCATAATCAGCATATTACCAATCTACACGAGAAGTTCCTTAAGGTAAGCAACAAACCTACTCCCTAACAAATAGAACACTAAAAAAGAGGCATTTTCAATAACTTTTTTCTTTCTATGCATCTAGACTGCACAGAAAGAACCTACCTTTGCACCAGTTAAACCAAAAACTATAAGATTATGGGACTATTAGATTTCTTGTTTGGGAAGCAAAAGCATCATACTGCTCCCGACTTAAAAGCACAAAGCCAACGCTACGACCAAGGCTATCATGACGGCTATCGAGACGCCTATGAGGAAGGAACATGTGAAGATTGGGAATGCGCCTGTGAAAACCAGGACTTCGATCCATGTGACTCTTCATTTGACGGTTATCCTGATGAAGATACCTTCCAAGAGGATGACTATGATAACTATGAAGATGATTCGGATTCATGTCCGGAAGTATGGTACTAACAGTTTCAAATACTATCAAAACAAATGCAATATGAACAAACGTTATTTTTCTTACTTTATGGTAGCAGTGCTCACCATGATGTTTTCCTCTTGTTCAAAAACAGAGAATGGCAATGTAGAGTATATCCCATTCCAGGAAACCGCCGATGGACAATGGGGCATGATTTCCCTAGATGGTAAAGTCCTTTTCAAAGAAGAGTTCAAAAACAAGCCAACCATTGTTAGAGATGGAAGATTCTTCGTAAGAACCAAAGACGGAGTATGGGAAATGTACGATGCAACTGAGAAGCCTAAGAAAATCGGTGGTGACTATGCTCACACATCAGGTTTCCGCAATGGCAAAGCTCTCGTAGCTCTCAAGAATCAGCCGGTGTCCATCATCGACACAGATGGAAGAGTGGTCAAAAATCTCGATAAGATTGATGGAAAGCAGGTAGATGGTGTAAGAGCCTTCGAAGGAGACTATGCTGTATTCATGACAGCCGATTCCCTCTGGGGAGTAATCAACCAGAATGGCGATTGTGTAGTAAAGCCAGAGTATTACTCTCTCAACGACTATGGAGATGGAAAGTTCATCGGAGTGAACGCCAAGTACAAAAAGGAAGTCAAGAAGGAGCAGAAGGACAAGGTAAAAATCTCCGTAATCAATCCTAGCGGCCAGGTACTCTTCGATTTTTCAGCTGGCAAGTATGAGAATATGCAATATCAGTTTACTGATGGGAAACTGGCAGTCTCAGTCAAGAAGGATGGAAAAGAAACATGGGGAATCATGAACGACAAGGGAGAGATCATCGTCAAACCATCGTCCAAACTGAAGAATATTGGCACCATCCATGGAAACGTTTTCACCTATAATAATGGTGACGGCTGGGGGCTCATGAATACCAAGGGAGAAACCCTGGTTAGAGCCAAATATGAATTCCTCTACTATGATGAAGACGGAACGCTGATTGCCCTTGTCAAGAATGGAGATACCTATGAATATAAGTACATAGACCAACAGGATAACCAGATTGGGGAAGACTCCTATGTAAAGGCTACCCTATTCTCCATGTTCGATGGCAAACATGCTCTTGTGAAACCCAATGACAAGATCTACTCTATCATTGACAAGAACGGAAAACAGCTGGAGAACCTTCCAGACATCGTTGATATCGGCACCTACGAAGGAGAAAGCTACATAGAAAGTGACTATGTGGATATCAACAAGATGATTGCAGGATTCAACATATCGCCGGACGGATTGTATGGCTTCAACTATCAGTCTACACCACAGCAAGCAGTCAATATGGAGGTAAAACAAGACTTAGCCATCGGTGACAAGCAGCATAAGGCCGGTACTCCTTATTGGTATGACTTCAAGGACAACATCATGCTATATGGTGAATCAGAGGGTATCAATGGCTGGATTAGCATCCAATACTCAGGAAATCTCAGCAGGCAGACCTATAAAACCAAAAGAGTAATAGACTATGATTTTGGTGACTACTATTGGTATCATGATGATAAAATACCAACTGGCTATGTTTGGAATAAGGTAAAACCAACATTATTTGGTCTCACCATTTACAATGGAGGCAGGATGCATGGCAAACTGAGAACTCTTTTCAATGCCCTATCCCAAAAAGTCAAGAGTTGGGGTAAGGTTGTCAAAGAAAACAATGGTGCAGCTATCGTTAATATCAACAATGGCAAGAGAGCTATCATTACCATGGAAAAAGACAAGGTATCCGTATTCTAGGGACAGTTGAAAGCTGCTAAGGACATTGACATATCGAAATACAAGGATGCATGCGAGGAAGATGACCTCAATAATATATCTTATGGCTACCTCAATAACTTATTCTCTGACGAAGTTGCAGCAGACACCGCTGTTGTAGAAAGTGATTCAACGGCTGTAGAGTAAAGCTTACATGCCTAAAGTTACTATTGGGATATGCCTTAAGCTAATCCTTATTAATTCTCCGAAAATCTTGTAGAACTCTCCAAAATTCTGCAAGATTTTCGGAGTTTTTCAAAGATACGTTGAAGAACCCACAAAGATTTCAGAGATATTCAGAGAAAACTTGGTACCGATTACTGCGCTACAGTGGTACCGATTGGAGCGATATATTGGTACCGATTAGAGTGCTACGCATGGCACAAAGACTACGCAACTATCATTTCTCTAATGTCATAAAAACACATTCCCAAGTTTTTTGCACATTTCTTTTCCTGCGCAGATAGACTGCACACATACTTATTACCTTTGCAACATCAAACTAAGAAACCAAGGGATTGTCCCAAGGTAAGGTAAAAAGGAGGCTAGTATGAAAAGACATCTAAATCGATAAACCATAGTTGCTTGACAATTGCAACTTAAATATTAATCAGAACTTTGTTGAACTAAATATATCAAAAAGATGAAGACTGTTGTTTTAATGTGGAATCCAGCTATTTCAAGCTTCCATAAGGAAGACTTGAACAAGTGCATCCAAATATTGGATAGCTATAATGAAGAAGACTGTCCCAACGAATATCTAGACCTCAACTGGTCTATATGGGACCATGAGCAGGTGAAAGATGGAGATCGATTCTTCATGGTAAAAGTAGGGGAAGGAAAAACTGGCATCATCATGGCTGGAACTATCCAATCTGATCCTTATAAAGATAAGGATTGGAGTGGAAAAGACCGTGAAGTTTATTATGCCGACCTGTTTTGTGAATGCATCGTTGACATAGAGACAGCCCCTTACATATCCACGCAGGAACTCAAAGAAGCCATACCAGAATTTGACTGGACGGGTGGACATAGCGGAAGAGTCATCGAGGATTGTACGGCATTCAAGCTTGAAAAAATGTGGGCTGAATACGTCTATAAGTACTATAATGTATTGGACTCTCAAAGAGCAGGTAAGGCATTTACGGCTGGCTATATCCCTGATCGACTTGAAGAATACCTATCCAAGGTTACTGAAGGAACTTGTGAGATCTGCGGCTATAACTACAAGAAGATATGGGGAGAGGATTGTGAGCAGAACAATCATTTTGTACGCTTCATTCCAAGAAGAACCGATCAAAAATACAAGAACGGCGACAACGTCTGGAAACACTTCCACTGCATCTGCCCTAGCTGCAGCCAATTGCCATACAAAGCGATTGGTGAGAAACTGGGCGAGAAGGACTTCTTTGACGATGAACTATGGATTGTTTAGCAAATGGGGGAAATCTGACTATATATTCTAACCAACATGGTAGGTGACCGGGAATAAGAACAGTAAAATTCCTTTCCCGCTACTTCTCCGACTCACCTTTGGCAGAAAATTATATTTGGCATACCCTTTGCTAAAACAGAAATAGCAGGAAGATACCTTCCGGAACCAGATGAAAAGTTCCGAAAGTGATCAATCCTTACTTAATATAGACAATTCAATCAAATAACAGATTAAAATATACGATATGAAAGAACTGAAATGCCCTAAATGCGGCAACGTCTTCAAGGTAGATGAAGCAGACTATGCTGCTATTGTTGGTCAAGTCAAGAATGCAGAGTTTAACCAGGAGGTAGAACGACGCATGAAGGAACTCGAGAAACAGCAGAAGGCTGAGCAAAAGGCTGAGACCTTGAAAGCAGAACAGAACTATCAGAAACTGCTTTCTGAGAAAGAGCTCAACCTTACCCAGAAAGATGCTGAGATTGCCAAGCTTCAGAGCCAACTAGAAGGTATTGAGAATACCAACCAGCTCAGCCTGGCAAAAGAGATTGCCAAAAAGGATAAGGAAATCGCAGCCTTGCAGACACAGCTGTCCTCTAACGAAAGCAAATTAAAGGTTGCCATCCTGGAGGAGCAGAATAAGAGCAAGGATTTCCTCCAGAAGAAGGAACAGGAGATTCAGAAACTCAAGGGAGATATGGAGCTGGCCCAAAAGGAAGCAATCATCAAGGAAAAGAACCTGAAAGAAGACTTTCAAAGCCGACTGAAGCTCAAGCAGGAGGAAGTAGATCACTACAAGGAGCTGAAAGCCCACATGTCCACCAAGATGATTGGAGAGAGCCTGGAGGTTCACTGCAGCACTGAGTTCAACAGAGTAAGAAGCATGATGTACCCATGCGCCTACTTTGAAAAGGACAATGATGCAAGTGGCGGCAGTAAAGGAGATTTCATCTTCCGAGACACAGCAGATGGCGTAGAGTACATTTCCATCATGTTTGAAATGAAAAACGAGATGGAAACCACGGCTACAAAGCATAAAAACGAGGACTTCTTTGCCAAGCTCGACAAAGACAGAAAAGAAAAAGGCTGCGAGTATGCTGTTTTGGTCTCTCTTCTGGAACCTGACAGTGAACTATATAACGAAGGTATCGTGGATGTTTCCTACAAATATCCGAAGATGTATGTAATCCGTCCTCAGTTCTTCATGCCACTGATCTCACTCCTCACCCAGGCATCCAAGAAGAGCATTGAGTACCAGAAGGAACTCATTTTGGCTCGCCAGCAGAGTGTGGATGTTACCAACTTTGAGAACAAGGTCAATGCCTTCCGTGACAAATTCGCCGGTCACTATCAGAAAGCCAGCGAAAAATTCAACAAGGCCATTGAAGAGATCGACAAGACCATCAAGTCTCTCCAGAAGATGAAGGATAATCTCCTCAGCTCAGAGAACTACCTTCGCCTGGCTAACAATGACACGGAAGAACTGAGTATCAAGAAACTCACTCGCGGTAACCCCACGATGAAGGAAAAGTTTGAAGAGGCAAGAAGAATGGATGAAACTTCCACTCACTTAGGCTAACAAAAAAGCCAGACTAAAAAAGCCTGGCTGGAATAAGAGCGGGTCTCTGAAGGTTAACCCATCCCTCACACTGCAAATATACAATAATTATTTTGCAGTTGCAAAGAAAGTAGGTAAAGATTAACATAGATTATCATAAATGGCGGGTGTCGTGATGACATTCGCCTTTTTATTTTAGTGAACTTTATAACTAAGTCATCGTGAAAGTTTTCCGACAAACGTCAAGATATATGTAACTAGCTACCTAAAATTCTACTAAAACTGGCTTTGTCAGAAACTACATCAGACAAAACTATATAACCTCTTCTCCTATCAACAATACATCACTGAGCAAATTTCTTATCGATGAACACGATTAAATGGCACCACACTTTGAACATAAAAGAGACATCGCTAATGGCATTAAAAGTGAATTTTTTCTCTTTTTTCATGCATTATTCTCAGAAATATTTTTCTATGCAGATACACTGCATAGAACGCCCGTACCTTTGCAACGTGATTCAGAGAAACCGAGGAATGGTTCCAAGGTACTGACTAATAACATTCATAACATGGGAGCAATTTTCTTATTACTGTTTTTTGCTAATTTCTTCAAGGGTTTTGGTAAAGCTATGGAACATAGTAATGATACATATCGCCAAGATCGTTAGAAACACAGAAAGTATGCAATGATGAACTATGACAGTTCATTGAATCTTGCAGGAATGCATCTCTATACAAATTCCCTGCATAGCTAACACCTATTTTATAATAATAAGATTCAGAGAAACCGAGGAATGGTTCCAAGGTGCTGACAAACATATTTAATTTTATGGGAAGTATTTTTTTAGTTTTGTTCTTTGCATGGTTATTTAAGGGTTTTGGCAAAGCCATCACCCACACCGACAAAAGAAAGCCACGTACCAACTGGGATAGACTCAGTTATGAACAGAAAGCATGGATTCATGACCATGATAATGGAAGATAATCTGCCAGAAACGAGATAAACAATTCACACTCATAAAACAAGGTAAACAATGAAAAAAGTAATAATGTCATTAGCACTTTTGCTAACAGCTGTAATTTCAGCAAACGCCCAGATTCTCAGAGCAGAGGAACTAGAGAAGTATGCCAAGGAGAAATATGGAGACAAATGGGTAGAAGCTGCCTCTAATCTTGGCAAGCAACTCACTCTTGACAAAAACAACGCCATCGACTATGTACAGGTCATGGAAGCACCTGGCCAAAGCAAGGCACGGCTCTATGTTCTTCTCAATTATTGGTTCACTGCCACCTTCAATGACGCAAACTCTGTGATCAAACTCAATGACAAGGAACTGGGAACCATCATCGCACAAGGTTATGTAGCAGACATCGCACAACACGCAGGTGGAAGCAACGCCTACAACGTGAGCATCAAACCCGTCATCAAGTGTGATATCAAGGACGGAAAGGTGAGAGTTACCTATACTGTACCTTTCTACAGTGTCACCAAGATGGTAGGCGGCGGATGGATGGCAGCTCTTGGAGGAAGCCAGACTCCACCAGTTCGTTCCGATGAAAAGTGGACCTTGGATTCCTGCTTCCCATTTGCAGCCAAAGACTCCCATAAAAAGACATCCTGCAAAGCCTTGATCATGGCACATGCCTACTCAAATGTAGTAATGGACAAGATTGAGGAGTGTATCAAGAATGGTCTTACCGGCAACGAGAACGACAACTGGTAAAAATATAGCGTTTACGAACCTGTTCCTTCGTGGATGCATCCATTCTATCGACAAATCAAGGAGGATTCTTGCTTTAGGAATCCTCTTTTTTAATTTCTAGCCACTACGCAGATAGATGGTGGAGTAATTTATTTGTCCCTGCAGCAGATTTAAGGTTTTGCAAATCTATTTTCTGCAGAACATACTGGGTCCGAGAGGAGAGATTTGTAGAGTTGTTCGTTATATTTACATTATGGTCCAACATTTTAATCGCATAAGCTTTGTCTTTCTGAAAAAATGTAGTACCTTTGCAGAAAAACTCTAGAATATGAACGAATTCAAACTAAATGACTTGCTAGGCCTATCAGACCAAGAGCAATATGAATATAAGCTACATATCGCAAAGTATAACGGCGATTGTCAGCCATTAGACATCTTCATGGATGATTTCAATGAATGGATAAATTGGAATGAATGGCGTGGAGGTAGGGATGATTTCCCTAGACAGTACATATTTTCACTAATAGCAGACTATCACCATACCGACAGATATATCTTTGGAGGTATCTTCGAAATTGTTAAACGCTTCGATGATTGGGTAGAAACGACTCGAGGATATGAAGTTAAGGTTTGTGAGAAATGCAAATCTCTTATCGGTAGGCTCATCGTAGAGAGCGAGGCTTTCAAAACAAGAGGTCGGGCATTCAAAATGGAAAACTACCTTGATTGCTGTAAGGTGTTTGAGATTCTTGAAAAGCCATATCAAGGTGTTGATTTTCCTGGTTACGACAACGTCCTTATAGATTTCTCAACATTGGAGATATTGGTGGCTAACCAAAAGGACGATTGGAGAGTAGCTTTGGAGAATATGAAGGGTATCTATCTCATTGCAGACAAAAATAATGGTAAGAAATATGTAGGTTCTGCCTCTGGTGACTATGGAATATGGTCAAGATGGTGTACTTATGCAAATACTGCACATGGAGATAATGATATGCTAGTAGAACTCATTAAAAAGGAAGGGGTGGACTATGCGCGCAAATATTTCCAACTTTCTATTTTGGAAATATGGCCGATGCACACTCCAACAGATACAATCATCAATAGAGAAAGCTACTGGAAGGAAGTGCTTCTTACAAGAGAATTCGGATATAACAAAAACTGACAGAAATGCCCAAATCCTATATACGACAGATCTCATTCTTGGAATCCTATAGTCTAGCTTTGGAATGTGAACACGTCGTAACAAGCAAGAAAAATTCGGGCAACAGAAGCTGAGCATCCTCCCTATCATCAAATGTGATATCAAGGACGGAAAGGTGAGAGTTACCTATACTGTACCTTTCTACAGTGTCACCAAGATGGTAGGCGGCGGATGGATGGCAGCTCTTGGAGGAAGCCAGACTCCACCAGTTCGTTCCGATGAAAAGTGGACCTTGGATTCCTGCTTCCCATTTGCAGCCAAAGACTCCCATAAAAAGACATCCTGCAAAGCCTTGATCATGGCACATGCCTACTCAAATGTAGTAATGGACAAGATTGAGGAGTGTATCAAGAATGGTCTTACCGGCAACGAGAACGACAATTGGTAAAATACAAAGCGTTTACGAACTTATTCTTTCGTGGATGTATATATTTAATCGGCAAATGTAGGAGGACTCTTCAGGAAAAGGAGTCCTCCTTTTGTTTTTTTGCAGGAAAAAGTTAAATATTCATGGCTACGCAAATAGATTGCGGAGTTATTTATTATCTTTGCACCAAACTTTTAAATGAATAGCTTATGCCAGCAAACAAGAATGCCTTAATAAGGTACAAGACTATAGACAATTGCCTGAGAAACAAGTATCGCCGATGGACTATCGACAATCTGGTGGATGCTTGCAGTGATGCCCTCTATGACATGGAAGGCATCTCTAAAGGAGTGTCATTAAGAACCGTGCAGGCCGACCTGCAGATCATGCGCAGTGACAAACTGGGCTACAATGCCCCTATAGAAGTATATGACGGCAAATACTACCGCTATGCAGACCCCAACTATTCCATCTTCGACATGCCTCTGTCTGAAAACGACTATGAGATCATGAAAGAAGCCGTTGAAATGCTCAAGCAACTGGAGGACTTTGACCACTTCTCGGAAATGGCAGACGTGGTGGGAAGACTGCAAGACAAGCTATCTATTAGCAAAAGCAGCAGAAAGCCCATCATCCACTTTGACTCGATGCCAAACCTCAAAGGACTGGAACTTCTGAACCCTCTCTACAATTACATCGCCAACAAGCAGACGCTTAGAATCATGTATCAGTCTTTCAACGCAAAGGAAGCAAATGAATATATTCTCTACCCTTATTTGCTGAAGGAATACAGAAACAGATGGTTCCTTTTCTGCTCAGTGAAAAAAGACTTGGTCCTGTACAACTTTGCCCTTGACAGAATTGTATCCGTTGAGCCTGTCGATGAACCCTTCAGAGAGAACCCGAAGTTTGATAGCGAGAAGTTCTTTGATGATGTCATAGGAGTGAGCAAGAATATCGACAACAAGCCTCGCACCATCAAGTTCTGGGCTTCCCCTGAGCAAAGCAAGTATATCAAGACCAAGCCCCTTCATCATAGCCAGGAACTGATCAGGCAGAATGAGGACGGCAGCTGCATCTTCAAGATCTCCGTGGTCATCAACTTCGAACTCTACTCCGTCCTCATGAGCTATGGTCCTGGAGTAAGAGTCATCTATCCACGAAATGCGGTAAGCTTTATGAGAGAAAAGACAAAGGAAATGGCAGAACTGTACGAACAGCATACCCATTTCGATGAAGACAACAATTAAAATGCAAAATGATGGAACAAAACAATAATCAGGCAGAGCAGTACGCTAGCCAGGAAAGAATCAGCAAACACCTTCGGGAAATCGAGGAGCAACATCACGTGAAGATCCTGTATGCCGTGGAATCAGGCAGCAGGGCATGGGGCTTCTCATCTCCTGACAGTGATTGGGATGTACGCTTCATCTATGTCCATGAACCAGAGTGGTACTTCCATATCGAAGAGCAAAAGGATACCATCGAACAGATGTTTCCTGATGAAACGGATATGTCGGGCTGGGACCTGAGGAAAGCCCTGCGTCTGTTCAAACGTTCCAACCCTTCCCTCTTTGAATGGCTCCACTCCCCTATCATCTACTGCAAGGACGAAAAGTTCATCAGCGAAATGCAGCAAATGGAAGACCAATACTTCAACAGAGAGAAAGCCATGTTCCACTATAATCACATCTACAAAAAGCATAATGACAGATACATCAAGGACTATGGACTGCCATTAAAGAGATTCCTCTACTACCTCAGAGGCATCCTTGTATGCAAATGGTTAACAGACGAAGGTACCGTACCACCGGTGAGATTCTCAGAACTGGTAAATGCAACTGTAGAAGATACAAGCATAAAGGAGAAAATCGCCCACCTGTTGCAACTCAAAAAGAAAAGCAACGAGCATAACTTGGAACCAGTGGATGAACAGCTCTTCTCTTGGGCACAAGAATGGGCAAAGTTCTACGACAAGAAAGTAGAGCAGATCCACCCAGAGAAAAAGACCTGTCTAGATGACAAGCTCAACAAGCTGATGTACGATACAGTAAACAGAATAACCACGGAAATATCCAACGCCACATCTGTACTGCTGCTCAAATAGTAAAATACGAAAAGACTCAAAGGCACATACCTGCAAATAAACAGAAATGTGGTTTTGAGTCTTCCTGTTAACCTGAAACTTAAAACCAACCAAATCAGAGCAACAGGTAAATTGGAATACCTGAATTATTGACCAATGAAAGGCTGCTAAGACCCTCCTGACCTGATAGCATAACAAAAAGCAGAAAGTCCCTCATAAAAATGTACGGATAGTCACAAAAGTCCCTCATAAAAGTGTGTTAATCTTTCAAAAAGTCCCTCATAAAAATGTGATATATTTTGCTATTTCATTAATTTTCAGTATTTTTGCAGTAAAAAAAGCAATATATGGAAAGATTTATCATGCAAGACCTCATTGCTTGGAAAAACAGAGAGGATAGAAAACCCCTTATTCTGTTGGGAGCAAGACAGGTTGGCAAAACTTATATCTTGAAGGAATTTGGGCAACGTGAGTTTGAAAATGTGGCCTACATTAACTGTGACAACAATGCCATGGCTAAGGATTTGTTTGCTTCAGACTATAATATAGATCGCATCCTTCTCACCATCGGAGCTATTACTGGTGTTAATATAGAAGCCGGCAAGACCCTCATCATTATGGATGAAATACAGGAGCTGCATCGTGGACTTGCCTCGTTGAAGTATTTCTGTGAAAATGCACGGGAGTATCATGTGGCAGTAGCCGGTTCCCTTCTCGGCTTGTCTCTTCATCAGGGAGAATCCTATCCTGTGGGAAAGGTTAACACCCTGGAAATGTATCCGATGACATTCGAGGAGTTTCTGTGGGCACGTGGTTTCAAGCAGCGTATGGATCTGCTGCAGCATGGAATGTGGGATGTGGTAAAATCGCTCAGAACACTCTATATTCAGCATCTTCGTGAATATTACCTTGTTGGCGGTATGCCCGAAGCCGTAAATAAGTTCATAGAAACCAATGATGCAAATGCCGTAAGGGAAGTACAGGAGGAAATTATTCGGGCCTACGAAAAAGACATTTCCAAGCATGCACCAAAGGAGCAGGTAGTAAGAATCAACCAGGTATGGAACTCCATCCCTTCCCAACTAGCCAAAGAGAATAAAAAGTTCATCTATGGTGTTGTAAAACAAGGTGCCAGAGCCAAGGATTATGAGTTGGCAATCCAATGGCTCATAGATGCAGGACTGGTATATAAAATCAGCAGGGTGAAGACTTTGGGGCTTCCTCTGAAGATTCATGAGGATGTCAGTGCCTTCAAATTGTATCTCTTGGATTGTGGACTGCTGGGGGCTATGAGTAAAACTCCGCCAGCCATGCTTCTGCTGCCTAGTAATGACAATACCGGGAAAGGTGATTTTACGGAAAACTTCGTTTGCTGTCAGCTGGAATCGCTGCGCCAGATTCCTATATATTATTATAGTAAGGAAAACAGCCAGCTGGAACTAGACTTTGTCATTCAGGTAGGAATGCAGGTCATACCGGTAGAAGTGAAGGCAGAGGAGAATCTTCAGTCAAAGTCTTTGAAAGCGACTATAGCCAAATATCCCGGCATGAAAGGCTTGCGCTTTTCCATGAGCGACTATCGGGAGCAGGACGGCATCACAAATGTACCACTCTACGGGGCAAGAGGATATTTGGAAGCATTCTTCTAAAAACAAATACCGGTTGCCTATCTGACACGTATCCAGACAGGCTCTTACAGTTTCAAAACATAAAAGCATGCCAGGAGAAATAAAGGAGCAAACAGACCTCGAAGGAGGAGAATACAATTTTTCAAACCATCGCCATGCTCTGGCTGATTCTGGAAATCTCTATAACCAAGGCATTGGAGATATTAAAAATCAATTAATATGGCACTAGACATAAAAACACGGGAAAATGAAGAAGTCAGGAATTTCGTTAAGAGTAGCCTTCCAGGAAAAGAAGTATACTGCAACTCCCTTAAATCCATGACAATGCTTTTTGAACTGATTGACGGTCGCGAATTACACATAGCATGTCTTTGCTTGCTCCTGCCGCAGCTGCCATATCATACATGGTTATCTTGGAGTCCTCACCTGTCTTGTTAACCTGAAACTTAAAAGCAACCAAATCTGAACAACAGGTAAATTGGAATACCTGAATTAGATACATTGGAGACTGAATAATATAATTATTCTTTGTCTATTCGTTTAAGTTCTGTTTTCATCTTTTTACCATAGGCTTCGCCTCGTGGAGCAAGATATTGAAAGAATATAGTATCGCCAGAAAACTCAATTTCTAGAGTAAATAGTGCTCTATAGTCACCTAAACGAATTCTATATATATTACGATACCCAACAAGTTTCTTGCAGTCAGAGATATCTTGAATACCTTTGGCTGCTTTAACTTCTACTATCGTACGTCTTAAAGAATCGAGCATCTTGCCTGAAAGACGTTTGGAAGCTTTGACAAAGGCTTTGGAAAATTCGACATTCATACGCCTAACCACTTTTCAAAATCTTCTTGTTCTTCTTTGTTGGCACGGATGAGACCCTCTGGCTGCTCTTTTCTTAATTTAGCATAGAGCTTTGCGTCTTCGTAATCTTCGGCTATGCCATTGAGTATATCCTCAATATAGTTTTTGAGGTTGGTTCCCTTCTGAATAGCCATAATGGATAGAGTCTTAAAAGTATCATCTTTTAAGTCAATGATCTTTCTTTTAGAAGGTGTTACTGAAACTGTACTCATAAGTGTATTTATTTAAATGGTTCTACTTTGGTGCAAAGATACATAATATATTTCATATATATGGTATATCTCTATGTATAATTAATAAAGATTAATAGTTAGATGGATGATAAAACTGCTTTTCAACACATTAAGTATTTTGAAGAAGAAACATGGCAAGGCACTGGAAATGATTAAGGCAGCCATCAATCATGTGCTTGATGTTGTGTGTGCGTAAACAGGTTGCATAAAGTGTGCAAACGTTTGCACAAAGAAATGTAGCCTTTTTGAAACTTTTTCTTGCTTCGTATTGGATTTTCTCTTAAATTTGCAGCCGAAAAAAGATACCAACTAGCGAACGATGGCTAAGTTTAATATAACTAAATATAAAAGTAAAGATATGATGAAGCAAACATTCATAAAATCAGCAATGTTGCTGCTGCTGATCCTTTCAACGGCAGCGACGCGAGCGCAGGAGGTCGCTCTGAAGACCAACTTACTGGGATGGGCTTCTACATCTGCCAACGCCGGCATAGAAATCGGCACGGGCAAGAAAACAACCTTCCAACTCTTCGGAACCCTGAACCCCTGGAAGTTCTCGGGCGACAAGAAGATGAGATTCTGGAATGTTATGCCAGAATACAGATGGTACACCTGCCAGAAGTTTGGAGGCCATTTCTTCGGAATCCATGCCCTAGGCGGTGAATACAACATTAAAAACATTGACATGCCCTTCGGCATCCTGCCGAAAACTCTGGAGGGCAGGCACTATGAAGGCTGGTATGTAGGTGGAGGCCTTACCTACGGCTATCAGTGGTTGCTTAATAAGCACCTCAATTTCGAAGGGTCTATCGGTTTGGGATATGCCTACAGTCCTTACAAGCTTTACGGACGATGCGAAAAATGTCTCGACAAAGACCACCGCAACTATGTGGGCCCTACAAAAGCCGCACTATCTCTCATATACGTGTTCTAAGAATTTTATTTAACTGTTGTTTTAACTGACAATATAAACACGTAATAACTAGACAGAATACAAAAAAATTTAGGGAAATCATAATATGGATAAAATGAAGCTTTATGCGGTCATTTCGCCTCTCTGCATACTCTTTTCTCAGGGCATCATGCCTGCTCAGGCTCAACAGCTGGCAGGGGGTAAGATTCAGGTAGACAGCGTCCTGGCACGCAAGAACGGCAACCGGATGGACGTTGCCTTCCGTATGAATCTGAACGATTTGAAGATGAAATCAGAGCAGCAGATTGTTTTCACACCGGTAATGGTAGGAACTGATTCTATTGCTCTCAACCCTATCATCATCCAGGGTAGAAACCAGGCAGTAAGATACCGCCGACTTGCCGACAGCAAGAAGAATCCGCAGGCACAGGTTCTTACCCGCAAGAACAAGACCAGTCAGCAGGTTTACTTCGCCCAGTCTGTTCCTTATCAGAAATGGATGAAGAAGTTCAAACTCTCGGTGAAAGAAGATCTCTGCGGATGCGGCAACCTGATAGAACAGGACAATACGCCGATTGCGGATATCGACCGTACACCGAAGATTACGAAGGATTTCTTTGTGCAGCCGAAGGCGGAAGCCAAGAAGGTGAGAGCCGAAAAGGGTGAAGCCTATCTCAGCTTTGTGGTTAACAAGAGTAATATTCTTGCCAACTTCCGTGAGAATGCTACTGAGCTGAAGAAGATTACTTCCACCATCGACCTGGTGAAGAACGATAAGAACGTTGAAATCACCGATATTGATATCCACGGTTTTGCTTCGCCTGATGGTTCGTATGCCAACAACAAGCGCCTTGCCAACGAGCGTGCAGCTGCCCTCCGCAAATATGTGAGCAGCCTCTACACCTTAAACAGCAAGCTCTTTACCTATCAGGCTACACCGGAAGACTGGGAAGGATTCAAGAAGAAGATTCAGGCAAGTAATCTGGCTGATAAGGAAGCGATACTCGAGATAGCTAACTCTTCGCTGGCTCCTGATGATAAGGACCTGAAGATCAGAAAGCTCCATCCGGCAAGTTACCGCTACATTCTGGATTATATCTATCCTCGTCTCCGTCATAGCGACTATACGGTAACCTACACGGTTCGTCCGTTCAGCATCGAAGAGGCCAAGGAGATATTGAAGACCAAGCCTCAGCAGCTTTCTCTGCAGGAGATGTTCCTGGTGGCACAGACTTACGAGCCGGGTTCGCCAGAGTTTAACGAGGTATTCGACATTGCTGTCCGTCTCTTCCCAGATGATGAGACTGCGAATCTCAATGCCGCCTGCACCGATTTGCAGAAAGGTGATCTTACTTCTGCCGAAAAGCATCTTGCCAAGGCAGGCAACTCGAAAGAGGCAGAACGTGTAAGAGATGTCTTCAAGCAGATAAAGGAATTGGAATAACAGAAAATTAGAGGATAACGATTATAAACAAGCTTAACTTTCAAAAATTATGAAGATTAAACATTATTTTGGCTTGGCTGTCATCGCAGCTATGACAGCAAGCTGTTCAAGCAATGAGGATCTGGGAACCGCAGGTCCAGGTACAGGTAATAACGAAGCAGGTGTTGGCTATGCATCTATCACAATCAACTTGCCTACTGCAAATGGTACACGTGCCGCAAATGATGATTTTGCAGAAGGCACAGCAAAAGAGTATGCTGTAAACGATGCTACACTCGTTATCTTTGAGAAGGGAACAGAAACTTCTGAAAACAACTTCAAATTTGTTGAAGCTGTACCACTCGGAAATTTGGAGCCTTGGAAAAAAGACACTGAAAACAATGGTATTACAACAGAAGCAACTATCACAGCAAAGCTTAATAGCGCAAAAGTAGATAAGGTTGGTGGTAATTATTATGCATTGGTCATCCTTAATAACGAGGCTACAACAGGCAACAAGGTTACAGCTCCTTCTGCAACAACAGAGACATATGGAACTTGGAATGTTGCAGCAAAAGTAAATGCGGATAATCTTTTGGATAATGCTAAAGGTTTCTATATGGCTAATGCTCCTCAATTTACTACAGCAGGTGTTGAGCCAACAACCCTCGTAGCAATAAAAGGTATCTATAGAACAAAGGAAGAGGCTCAGAGTAATGCTGCAACAACGATTCATGTAGAACGCGGTTTGGCAAAGGTAACAGTAGGATCAAACAGTACAAGCAATTATTTTGCAATAGGTGGTGCCAATGCAACCGGAACAAAATATAGCAGCGACAAGGTACAAATCACAAAATGGGCATTGGATGTTACTAACAAGAAATCATTCCCAGTACATGTAACTTCTGGTTTGAATGATAAAACAACAGGTTACCCAGATATTTGGAAAAATGAAAAAGCTGCTGCAGGTACAGCAGCTACATCTCGCTTCGTTAGTCAGCTTAATGCAACAGGTGATTTCAAGCGTGTATATTGGGGAATCGACCCTAACTACAGCATGGACTTATCGGACTTTACAAAATGTAATGCACAATTCACTCTAGCTGAAGCCGATGTAAGCAAAGTTGCATGGAATGACGGTTCTGGTTCTGATAAGCCATTGTATTGCTTGGAGAATACCTTCGATATCAATAACATGAAGCAAGGTCAGACTACCCGTGTCCTTCTTAAGGCAACTTATACTCCAAGTGCTGTTGAAAAAGAGACAGATAAGACCTTCTTTATGATTGGTAACAGTTCTGACATTTGGACAACGACAACTCTTAAAGCTCAAATTGCCAGTAAAGCAAAAGAGGCTCTGCGTCTTACTACCGACCCTACTGTAGTACTAAAAGAAGATTTGTTGGAAGGAGGTACACATTTCTTAACTACAGAAAATGTATCAATTAAGGACGGAGAAACAGAAAAGGTTGATGCTAACTTAGTCGCTACGCTCAATAACAAACTCGGCCTTGACAAGACTAAGGGTGTAGGTATCAAGACCTACAAGAATGGTGAGAGCTATTATATTGCCCGTATCAAGCACTTCGGTGACGATTTAACTCCTTGGAATGAAGGCGATGCCACATATGATGGAAATAACCTGAATTGGCTCGGCCGTTACGGTGTGCTCCGCAACAACTGGTACGACCTCACAATCAACAAAATTAGCGGTCCTGGTTATCCAGACGTACCAAAGGTTAAGCCAGGTGATGCAGACGATGAGGATACCAAGTACATCAGTGTCAGCGTGAAGATCCTCGACTGGGCTAAGCGTTCATACACAGTCGATTTGTAATCCATTACACATTATTATATATAGCTCAGCCGCTCTAGCGCTAAGGAGCGGCTGGCTATATCGGAAGAATAAGAATCAATTTATACACTTTACTTTTTCATAAAACAGATAAGCATCATGGCAAACAAGAAGTTTAACAGTTGGATCAAGAATATATGCATGGGATGGGGATTCATCATGGCGGGCAGTATGCTCAGCAGCTGCAACGACTTGATGCACGACGACCTGCCTCCTTGTGACATGGGTGTTGACTTGCAGTTCAAGTACGACTACAACGTGCAGCGTGCCGACATGTTCAATGATCATGTGGGCGGACTCAGCGTATTCGTATACGACGAGCAGGGCAACTTCATTGCTCGCCATGATGCCTATAACGATGCGACATCACAGCCGCTCAAGGACCCTAACTATGCCATGCGAATCAATCTGGAACCGGGCAAATACAGATTCGCAACCTTCGCCTTCCAAAAGAAATACGAAGATGCACTCGCGCAGCCAGGTGCCAAATTCCAGATAGCTCTGCCACAGCAGGGTGACAACATCACCGCCCTCCATGCACGACTCGACCGCGAACAGGGCAAGGTGAACAACCAGAGCCAACCGCTCGATACACTCTGGCAAGGACTCAGCAACGAACTGGTTGAAGTAAAAGACCTGCAGGTTACACGCCATACCATCGGTCTGGTTCGTGATACCAAGCAGCTCACCATCAGCCTGCATCAGACCGACGAGCCTGCCAACATCAATGCCGATGACTTCAGTTATCAGATAACCAATGCCAACGGCGATATCAGTTACGACAACTCTCTCCTCCCCGACGAGGAGTTGACATATACCCCATACTACACCTGGACCACTGAGTTTAAGGATACCGAAGGCAATGTAAAGGAGCGCACCGCTCATGCCGCCCTCATGTTCTCCCGACTCATCTGGCATCCGGCAGAAGAAAACGACAAGAACGCCATCCTCACCATCACGAACAAGACTACTGGCGAAGAGGTGGCACGCATCAATCTTGCTGACTATCTGGCTCAATGCCGTGGTGCTTTCGAAGCCCAGCATTATTCAGAGCAGGAATTCCTGGACCGTGAGTACGACTACAAGCTCGACTTCTTCCTCCAGGGCAACCAGTGGAGATATGCGGAGATCAGAATCTCCATCCTGGATTGGGTCAAGCGCATCCAGCGTGTCGATTTCTAACCGTTTCAGGTGTCAGAGTCCCTTCCGGGCATTTAGCTCATAAGAGTATTTGACTTTAAAAATTAGGAACAATGAAAATACGAGATTTCATTTTAAGTTTAGTTAGTTGGTTTATATTGTTGGTTACAGTAAGTTGCTCTGACGAACTTGGAGGCGAGCGCGCTCCCATTTCGTCAGAAAGCAACTTGCATGTACTCGTGCCAACCGTGCTCAGCAGCCGCGGCACCCGTGCCGACGATGCTTCCGGCCTTCCTACCTATAATGCTACGGTAGATGAATGCCAGATCAACGACCTGACCCTCTATGCTTTCCCTACAGGAAATGAAGGCAAGCTCCTGGTAGAGACGCTCCCTGCCCCATTGGCTACGATGATGGTAGAGCCGCATGTAGCTAACTATCAGCTCAATATCGAGCCGGGCACTTACCATATCTATGTGGTTGCCAACATGAACAAGGTGTTGAGTGGTAAGAATATCCAAACTGAAGATGAACTCCAAAAGATAGTACTCGATTACAGACCTACAAGTACAACAGGTATGCCTGTATGCACCAATATCCCGATGATTTATGAACCTGAGAAGGATGCCGCAGGCAATCTCGCTGTAACCGAGATTAAAGCAGCGGGTGATAAATATACCGAGGTAGCAGCTAACCTGAAGTTTACATGCGTAAAGGTTAAGCTGAATCTTATCTTCGATCCAAAAGACGCAGAAGTTGCAACCAATTTCGGAGGCAAGACCTTTAGTATCAACAGTATTTCAGCCGATAAGCTCTCTCCTTTTACCCATCTTTACTGGGGCGGTAAATTTGAGACTCCAACTTGGGAAGATAATGCATATAATAAAATATACAAGGATGGTATTAAAAGTACTCCGTATGAGGCATCATCTGGAGCTGCCGTATACTATACCGATTGGACAGACAACAGATCTCTGCCGGCAACAAATAATAAAGACGATATTAAAGGAACGGGAACAGCGGAAAAAGTAAGCCCTGCGGGCAAATGGCTTTTCCAGCAGACCTATTATCTCCCAGAGCGATATATCTCATCAGCAGCCGACCGCAGTTATCTTACCATCAATGGTAAGGTAGGAAATTCTGCAGTCAACAATTATCGTATCAATCTGGGTCATAAGAAGGATGAAACCAGCGCCACAGAAGTACCCGTATTCCCTCGCGGTACCTTCTATGAGATTACCGGTGCTATCAAGACCCTCGGTAATATGGAGCTGGATTGCAAGGTAAGTGTGAAGCCCTGGGAGACAGTACCAATAGATGCCGACTTCAACCATACTACATTGTGGGTAAGCAAGACGGAGGCTAATGTAACTTCAATGAAAAATGATTATATCATATATAATTCGAATGCAGGCACAGTAGGGTTTGGATGCGATACTAAAATAAACTCAAAAGACATCATCATTGGCACCAAACGTGGTAAAGACGCTAATGGTAATGATAGTATAGAGTTTCGCGTGAATCCAAATATCCCAATCAATGATTATGCAGAAAATGAGCGAAAAGGCACTGCTAAGTTTTGGCTCAAGGCAAATAATCTCAAGAAATATATAGATGTACATTATGATGTTACACCTTATCTGGATGTAACTAAAGAACTTGTCATCTACTATAATAAAGATGATAAATCTCAGAATAAAAGAACCATAAAATGGGATACTAACCTTGGTGGTATTAAGTTGGATAGAACTACAGATAAAAAAGGTAGCTCTATCATCATAATGAGTTTAGCTTCATCGGATGCCGCTACAGGAACATTCACGGTTACAGCTACGGAAAATCCTGTAACAACCACCATTCATGAATTCACGGTAACGTCAAAAGATGGATCTATGCCTCAGAAAGTTCGTGTAAAAGTAAGTCCTCCTATCGGTGACTATCGTATCTATTTCAGAGCTATCAATGACCGAAGTAAATATAATGGAGGTAACGGTTCCGATAATTTCCAGGGAATCTTAACTGAAGAAGGTACAAACAACTGGAGCGATGGATGGAATGAGGATGCAAAAGATACAAGTGAGCCAATAACAAAAAGCCACTACATCTATGTTTATACCCAGATAGGTGAAACAGAAGATGCCGTTACAGGAAAAGGTTGGATTTTTACGAAAGGACCGGCCGATAAAAATGGATGGCCTGGAGAAGAAATGGTGGCCGACATGACTAACACCGGATGGTATTACAAAGACTTCACTCAAGATGCGAAGAATGTATCATATACAAATGGAGCAAATGTAGAAGGTCCAAAAACTATTAAGCCAGGTGAGACATTGATTATGTTCAGTAATAATACATATCAAGATCAAGGATATAGTTTACACCGTTGTCCTCATCATCTAGTGCCGGGTATTCCTCTCTTCGATTATGATGATCGTGAAGGATGGATTGTCTATGATCCTACATCCGACCCTATATGGCGTGTACATGATGATATGCCTGAAATTGAGAACATAGAGTTCAAGGTATATACCCAGTTTGAGCTTTTTGGATGGTATAAGGTATATGGTATCGCATCAGGAGAAAACCAGTTTACCATTTGGGATACTAAAGCCAAAAAAAGCTGGAAATGCGAGAAGGTGGGAAAAGATTGGTATAAAACAACCATCAAGTTGAAAGCAGTAAAAGGGGAACACGAAAAAAACATCCTCCTGAAAAAGGAAGACAACGATAAATCTCCTACTATTACACTCTTCGATGGCAATAGCTACGAGAAGTATGGCGACACTGGTTATTACCAAGGAGACAAATGGCATCAAGGTAAGCCTAATGGCGTAACTGAATAAATAATATTGGAAAAAATGAAGAAGATAAAGCATTTAATGATATGGATGGGATTGCTCCTTTGCCTTGTTTCTTGCAAGGATGCAATGGAGACTATCGGACTCGGCGGGG
>OICG01000076.1_pt1 | contig 36286 bp, 28 predicted proteins | sample 1581241 | NCBI WGS metagenome assembly OICG01 (sample SAMEA3882534, study PRJEB24775) | human gut metagenome | biome: human-associated habitat; feature: intestine environment; material: feces | place: Netherlands | collected 2009/2010
AGGCGCTTGGTGTATTTATAGATACGATAGTGATTTGCAGCTGTACGGCAATGATCATGCTAACTGCACCGGAGAATATAGTGGCAGGGAAAGAGGGCATGGATTTATTACAGTCAGCTATGAGGTATCATCTTGGAGATTTTGGAGTTATTTTTATAGCAGTCACATTGTTTTTATTCAGCTTTTCCACCTTCCTTGGTATACTTTTTTATGCAAGGAGTAATGTTGCGTACCTGTTTGGGGATAACTGGATTTCACAGACCATGTACAAGGTGCTGGCTCTTGTTATGCTGTTTGTAGGCGGTATCGCGGCATACACATTTGTCTGGGATCTCGGAGATGTAGGAATCGGCCTTATGACTATATTCAATACAGGTATTCTCTATCTGATGGGTGGACAGGCAATAAAGGAGCTGCGAGTCTTTGAGGAGAGTAATAAAGCACAAAGCAATAGTCAATGCTCACAGCAGGGTGATAACGTAACGCAATAACAATAGGAGATATATAAATATGAAAAGAGAATCATTTAAATCACGTCTGGGATTTATACTGGTAAGTGCAGGATGCGCTATAGGCATAGGCAATGTATGGCGTTTTCCGTATGTGACAGGTCAAAACGGTGGCGGTATTTTTGTACTGTTTTACCTTATATTTCTGGTATGCATGGGACTTCCGGTGCTTACGATGGAGCTTGCTGTAGGCCGAGCCAGCAGAAAAAGTGCTGTGATGAGCTACAAGGCTCTTGAGAAAGAGGGCAGTAAATGGCATATTCACGGATGGATAGCCATGCTTGGCTGCTACATGCTCATGATGTATTACACAACAGTCTCAGGCTGGATGGTTGCGTATTTCTTTAAATTCCTAAAGGGAGATTTTACATCAGGCATGAATACTGATGACACGGCAGCTGCATTTGGAAACATGCTTGCAGAACCCAAGCAGATGGCTTTCTGGATGATAGTTACGGTTGTGCTTGGCTTTTTGGTGTGCAGCCGTGGTCTGCAGAATGGGCTTGAGAAAATCAGTAAATTTATGATGAGTGCTCTGCTCTTGCTTATCATTGTCCTTGCGGTGCACAGTATCACGCTTTCAGGGGCGTTGGAAGGAGTGAAATTCTATCTTGTTCCAAATCTGGATGCGGTCTCTGAAATTGGAATAAAGAATGTAATAACAGCAGCCATGAATCAGGCGTTTTTTACGCTGAGTCTGGGTGTGGCCGCAATGGAGATATTCGGCAGCTATATGGGAAAGGACTGCACTCTTGCAGGTGAGGGTGCCAAAATATGTGCTCTTGATACATTTGTGGCTATAATGTCAGGCCTTATCATTTTCCCGGCTTGCTTCAGCTATGGGGTGGAGGTAGACGCAGGACCAAGCCTTATCTTTATCACTTTGCCAAATGTGTTTGTAAATATGCAGGGAGGCCGCATATGGGGCTGTCTTTTCTTCTTGTTTATGACCTTTGCCAGCTTTTCAACCGTTATTGCGGTATTTGAGAATATCATGTCGTTTGCCATTGATATGTTTGGCTGGTCCAGAAACAAGGCTGCGCTAATAAATGGTGTGATAATACTTATTGCAAGTATGCCGTGTGTACTTGGATACAATGTGTGGAGTAATCTGCACCTCATAGGAGGCAGGGATGTGCTTGACAGCGAGGACTTTATGGTAAGCAATCTGCTTCTCCCGATTGGCTCACTGGTTTATCTGCTTTTTTGTGTGACAAAGTGGGGCTGGGGCTTTGATAACTATATAGATGAGGCAAATACAGGCGCAGGACTTAAAATTTCAAGGAAGCTTAAGCCGTATTTTCAGTTCATACTGCCGCTTTTAATTTTGTTTATTTTTATCCAGGGATTGATATAGTTACGTATTTTTTGGAAATCAGACAGGAGAGTGTAAGATATGTTAGATCAGAATACCTTTATAGAGACAGTGCAGAGCGTGGCCGAGATTATCAGGACATCAGCGGAGCCTATTGGCAGAGATGAAATCATGTCTTATTTTAAGGATATGGAGCTTAATAAGGCGCAGGAGGATATGGTATTTGAATTTCTCATCACACCACATGAGCAGGAGAATGAGAGTGCAGGTGATTATGAGGATGAATCACATGAGGACGAATTACATGAGGATGAATCGTCTGAAAATGCTGCATTGAACAATGTAATTTACTCAGAAGGCGATTCGATGGATGCCATAGCAGGTGGGAAAAATAATATAGATAAGCAGGATAATGAAGCTGAGCCTGACATAGATGAGGACAGCCTCATACCGGATTCACCTATGTTTAGGATGTATCTTGAGGAACTTGAAGAGATACCTGATTACACAAAGGCCGAGCAGGATGATATGTACAAAAAGCTGCTCGCAGGTGATGAGAGTGTGATACACACTATATCAAATTTCTGGCTCAAAAGTGTGCTTGCCATGGCAAAGAAGCTTGCCGTTACATCAGAGGGCTTTGAGGACGTAGTACAGGAGGGAAACATGGGACTTTTCATGTGCCTTACTGAGCTCTGCGGCTGCGGGGATGAGATGGATGTGGAAAAAGAGCTTCTGGATGCCATAGAGGAGTCTATGAAAGAGTGCATCAGGGAGCAGACCGGTGAGGATGAGAGCGAGAATACTGTGGTAGGAAAGGTTTCATTAGTAAACCGTGCAGTGGAGAAATTAAAATCCGATAAGGGTTTCGAGCCGAGCCTTAGTGAGCTTTCAGGCTACACCGGCGTGGATGAGGAGGAGCTTGAAAAGCTTCTAGAGCTTATCAAAAAGGCAGATGTGGAGAAAAATAAACAGGACAGTAAATAATCTGTGGCATTTGTAGATTTGTGTCATATATTAAACCATACCTGAATATATGAAAGGATGGAAAATATATGGCACGATTTACTAATCAGGCACAGCTTCGTTATGGCAACAATGTAGCCAATTCAAATATAGCAGTCGGAGAAATACTGGAGGTGCTTTCTGCTACGAAAACAGCAGTCAAAAACACCTACAATCAAAACGATACAATAACCTATGTGGTGAGCATCGTAAACTCCGGAAATACCGCGATAAACGGTCTGACACTTTCTGACAATCTAGGTGCTTATACCTTTAACACCAACACTCTTGTACCATTAACCTATGTGAATAACACCGTAAAATACTACACAAACGGCACACTCCAGGCAGCGCCTGCAGTAACACAGGGACCGCCTCTTAGCATCACAGGCATAAATGTCCCTGCAGGTGGCAATGCAACTGTCATCTATGAGGCAGCGTTAAATGAGTATGCTCCTCTTGGCATAGAGGCTGCAGTCACAAACACTGCTACAGTTAGTGGCACCGGAATCACTCCGGTTACAGCAGCAGAGACAGTAAATGCCGAGGCTGCGCCAAATCTTGCAATTACTAAGTCAGTAAGCCCTGTTCCTGTGACGGAAAACGGTACACTGACCTATACCTTCAGGATTCAAAACTACGGAAGCGTTGCGGCAACCAATACCACAGGCGTGGTTATAACAGACACATTTGCTCCGGTTTTGAACAATCTTACAGCCGCATTAAACGGCACAGCCTGGACTGCAGCTACAGATTACACTTACAATGAGACGACAGGCACATTTTCGAGCACGGCAGGTGCAATCACTGTTCCGGCGGCAACCTACACACAGGATAGCACAACCGGAGCGTGGGTTGTCACACCGGGTGAGAGCACACTTGTCATCACCGGAACAGTGTAGCGGCAGAGGTGATTAATTTTAAGAATTGTTTAATTTAAGGGATAAAAGTTGAAATATTGATACTAAATATGTAAAATAAATATAGCTATTTATGAATAAGATGATGAAGATGATCATCGGCAGTTTAAAATGATTAACCGGGGGATAAGACAAATGAATAATGCACAGTTAGTGATAGACGAAGTAAAAAAGGCAGTAAAGGGCAAGGATGATTGTATCATCAAGGCATTTGCTGCCTTTTTGGCAGGTGGACATATACTGCTTGAGGATGTGCCGGGAGTGGGAAAGACTACGCTTGCAGTAGCTTTTTCAAGGGCTATGGCGCTTGTGAATCACAGAGTACAGTTCACTCCGGATGTGCTGCCTGCTGATATACTTGGCTTTTCTATGTATCAGAAGCAGACCGGAGAGTTTGTGTACCGCGAGGGTGCCGTGATGTGTAATCTGTTTCTAGCAGATGAGATTAACAGAACAAGTCCCAAAACACAGTCTGCGCTCCTGGAGGTTATGGAGGAAGGAAATGTCACTGTGGATGGAATAAGCAGGAAGGTCCCGGAGCCGTTTATAGTTATGGCCACTCAAAATCCAAAGGGCAGCGCCGGTACACAGCTGTTGCCGGAGTCACAGCTTGACAGGTTTATGATATGTATGAGCATGGGATATCCTTCACATGATGCAGAGGTGGATATCGCAAAGGGCAAAAGTGTGAAGGCTGATGAGTATACGATAAAGCCTGTTATGAATGCACAGGGACTTGTTGAGATGCAGGGAGAGGTCGAGCAGGTATTTATCCATGACAGTATTTACTCGTACATTGTGGATCTGGTTGATGCGACAAGGACAAGTCCGTACATTGAGCTTGGAGTGAGTCCGCGAGGTACGATTGCGTGTGTTAGGATGGCAAAGGCATATGCGTATCTGAGTGGGCGAAGCTATGTCATACCATCTGATGTGGTTTCTGTATTTGCGGATGTGACAAAGCACAGAATCGTGCTAAATACCAAGGCGAGAGTATCACACGTATCAGAGCTTTCAGTGATAGATGAGATACTAAAGGCTGTTAAACAGCCGACAACTTATGTGAAAAAGGCAGGTAATCGTGATTAGTTTTTTGATAGGAATAATTACTGCGGCAATAGTTTTTTATATGTCGATGATATACGGTAATGCTGCGCTGGCACTGCTTGGCTGCTTTATGTGTGTGTTTATGGTGCTGACATTTATAGCATTGCTTGTAAAGGCGCATCGGGCAGTGGCAGCTATAAACATTCCGATAGCTATCGCCACACAGGGCGAGAGTATCAGGGTGAGTCTTTCCTGTAGACTGAAGGAGGCAAGCTTTGATGGTGTAAAATACCGTGTAACGGTGAAAAATAATTTATCCGGCGAAAAAAGTACAAAATGGCTGTCAGGAGGCAGTGATTTTTTGTACAGCGCAAACATATGCGGCAATTATGAATTTGAGCTTGTAAGGATAAAGCTATATGATTTTTCAAGGCTTTTTTATGTCACGAAAAGAGTTAAAAAATATGCAAATGTTGAGGTGATGCCGCAGATTGATGAGATTCCTGTCAGGATAACGGGCAGAGTGAGAAATTTCTTTGGGGATTCTGATATCTATGATGATTTAAGACCGGGATATGATCCGTCGGAGCTGTTTGATGTCAGAGAGTTTCAAAACGGTGACAGGCTGCAGAGTGTGCACTGGAAGCTTTCTGCAAGGACTGATGAGCTGATGGTAAAGGAGAACAGCCTGCCAAAGGCATGTGCGGTGGCCATAGTAGCAGATTTAAGGGGAATAAAGAAAGGCAGACAGGCGGATGCTTTTATGAAGCTTCTTGTCTCACTTTCCTTTTCGCTTATGGATCAAAAATGCTCTCATTATGTGGCGTGGTATGATACCGCCATAAACGATATTGTGAGAGCCAGAGTGGATGACGAGGAGGGCTTTTACATATTTTTGAACAGTTTTCTTAAAATAAAGCCGGATACAAAGAATGATGCGCTTTTTTTGTATGGGGAAAAGTACCGGGCAGAAAAGCTTGTGTGTCTGCTTAGCGTGGATGGAAGACTTCAGATAAAAAGGGGAGAGGAGATAGTTGGCAGAGCGGATGAAAAAAACGAGATTGTCATTTAGGAAAAGCAGATGGCAGAAATCTGACACAAATGAGATAAAGCCTGATTATAATAATGCATTTACAGTGCTTGGTGTCCTGCTTACTGAACTTGCCAATGCAGCTGCAGCAGTACTTCTTACGGTGTGTGCAGTGTCTGTTGTGAATACGACCGTTTCACATGTGAGATGCCCATATTATGTGTACGTGTGGCTGTTTATTTTTTCGGTGATAAGCGGCTTTATAAACAGGCTTACATTGCTTGACACAAGAAAATGGGTGCGCCATGCGATAAATACGGGTCTGCTGCTTGTATTTTTGCTTGGAGTGTTTATTGCAAACTGGCAGGCAGCAGAGCATATAAAAGACGGCTTTTTGTATGTAAAGGGCAGGTATCTTGAGCTGATAAATGTGTACTATGGCATTTCATTTGTCTGTCCAAAGGGAGATAAAGCCTTTGCGGGGGCATTTGTTGGCTTTGTATCGTTTATAGTTATGCTTTTGCTGGTGACACTGGCGGTTCAAATTAAAAGAAGACGCATACTCACATTATTTCCAACGCTTATGCTTGTGGTACAGCTGTGCATAGGCAAAAGCCCAAGTGTCAGCGAGGTCGTTATGCTCACACTGTGTACACTCTGGTGTCTTATCGCAGATGGCAACGCACGCACAGTGGCAGGATATGATGTAAATGGCAGTGCACAGGGCAATGAGGCTTTAAGGATAGCGGCGGCGTTTTTATACATGGCGGCGGTGTCTGCAGTACTTTTCATATGTGTATTTTCATTTAAACCTCTTGCTGATACACTTGCCGATAAAAAGCCACAGATGCTTGCCTTTCAAAAGGATTTGGAGGGCAGCGTAAAATCATTCTTCAGCGTGGGGATTGATTTACAGGATGGCACGGTTAGTAATCACTATCCTAGCTACAGTGAAAAAACAGTGATGACGATAGAAGCAAAGGCAGGAGTACCTTCTAATATTTATCTGAGAAGCTTCTACGGTGATACCTATGAGAATGGCAGATGGATTAAAAAGTCTGATTTTTCCGGGATGGAAAAAGAGTATCATGATGCTTCAAGGATGACAGCCTGGCAGACTACAATCGGATTAGCCACGCTGCTTGATGGTTATTATGATGATGAGACCAATCCGGCCACCGAAAAGTATACAATCACGATGAAGAAGCTTTCCACCAAATACACCTATTTGCCGTACTGTATCGACCCGTACAGTATAGATGCCAAGGGCGATATAGATTTTGACGAAGACTTTTTTATCACAAAGGATAAAGCGACAAAGACTATCGAGGTGTCGGCGTGTCCCGGCTTTTTCGATGGTTGTCTGGAAATGTCTATCCTTGAGCCGGAGCAGCCTCTTGAGGTCAACAATGATTTCTATGCGGCATACAATGATTATGTAATGGAAAACTATACTGAAAAGCAGGGCGGTGACGGAATTGTTGCAAAAGATGCGAAGCTGCTTCTTAGGACAGGACAGCTCACAAGCAATATGATGTACACAGGCGATATAAGAGAAAATGATGCCAACAGGATTGCGGCAGCACAACTGGTGCAGCAGTTTCTGACATCGAAGGCTTTTAAGTACAGCAAAAATCCTCCTTCAACAGGCGGTAAGGATGTAGTTGATAATTTCCTCTCAAATAGCAGACAGGGCTTTTGTGTGCATTTTGCATCGGCTGGCACGATGATACTCAGACAGATGGGCGTTCCATGCCGTTATGTAAGCGGATACTGTGCAAAGGAGGACAGCTTCAAATCTGGTGAAAATGATGAGGATATATGTGAGGTGAAGGATTCGCAGTCGCATGCCTGGGTTGAAATATATCTGGATGATTTCGGATGGATTCCGGTGGAGATGACACCGGGATATTTTGAGTATGTGACAGGTGAGAATCCGTTTGACTATATTAGTGTCAGGGGAAAGAAAACGAATGCCGGTGATGCTTTGGATGATACTGAGAATATGAATGATGCTGCGGTAAATGAAGATAATGCATATGAAGATGCAGCAGATCAAGATGCAGAAAATGAAGATACAGATGTAAAAAATGATGGCACAGCAAACGATACTATAGCAAACAGTGCCTCAAACCAATATGAGCCAGGTGATGGCAGTGAGAAGGCTTATGGTTCACAGTCAGGTGCGGATAAACGTACAGATGCTCAGAACTCAAAAACGAGACTTCATATACCACCGGTGATTTTAAAAACCTCACTCTGTGTGATTTTTCTGACTGCACTTACAGCCATCATAGTTTATATCAAAAGGCGAAGAAATATTTTGTGGGAAGCAAGACTTGCAAAAAGGGTGCAAAAAGGCCGTTACAGCAGGGCAGCAATAATGATAAACAACCGCATCTACAAAGGACTGGGACATCCTTCAAAAAACAGGACAGATGAGCTTTATCTGGCTAACCTTAAGGAAAAATACTGCGGACCGGATTATTGCGGAATCCACTGGGACGAGTACATGCGTATCATACAAAAGGCTGTGTATTCATCAGAGGGCATCACGGGGGAAGAATGCTTTATGGTGATGGAAACATGGAGGCGTCTGGAGAAAAAAGACATTAGACATAATTCACAAAAAAACATGTATAAAAACAGCATGATTAACAAAAAATAAACTCGTAAGGAAAATTGTGTTGAAATAATAAGGCTTCTGTGATATAAACTTAAGCAGACGTGTTACTTTTAGGGAGGCATTTGTCGTACATAACTTTAACAGGGTTAGTGTATGATAAGTGCCTCCTTTTTGTCGCTGGAGCAAAAAAGAATGATAGGTGCAAATCGGTACATACCCTGCATTTATAGGAGGAAAAGCTCATGAAAGACAAAATTTTTGGTGTCCTGCAGAGAGTAGGACGAAGCTTCATGCTTCCAATCGCAATCCTTCCGGTAGCAGGCTTGCTTTTAGGACTCGGAAGCTCATTCACCAACACCACAACAATTGAGACCTATGGTTTACAGTGGCTGCTCGGAGATAAGACTATACTCCATGCACTTCTTGTAATCATGAATGCGGTCGGAAGTGCCATATTCGATAACCTTCCGCTCATTTTTGCGGTCGGAGTAGCAATCGGAATGGCAAAGAAGGAAAAAGAGGTGTCAGCACTTTCAGCAGTCATAGCATACTTTGTTATGAATGTATCAATCAATGCGATGCTCAAGATTTCCGGAAAAATCCTTGCAGACGGAAGTATTGCAAAGGATGTGCTTGATGGAACCATCACATCAGTATGCGGTATCCAGTCGCTGCAGATGGGCGTGTTTGGTGGGATTATCGTAGGACTTGGAGTGGCAGCACTGCACAACCGTTTCTACAAGATTGAGCTGCCGAATGCATTGTCATTTTTCGGTGGAACAAGATTTGTGCCTATCATATCAACAGTGGTATATCTTTTTGTAGGAATCTTAATGTATTTTATCTGGCCTACTGTGCAGAACGGAATCTATGCACTCGGCGGAGTGGTGACAGGAACAGGATATTTCGGAACACTTCTCTTTGGTATCATAAAGAGAGCACTTATTCCATTCGGACTGCACCATGTATTTTACATGCCGTTCTGGCAGACAGCAGTCGGTGGAACGATGGAGGTTGCAGGACATATGGTTGAGGGTGGACAGAACATCTTCTTCGCACAGCTTGCTGACTCTGCAAACATCGCACATTTCAGTGCCGATGCCACAAGATATTTCTCGGGAGAGTTCATTTTCATGATTTTCGGTCTTCCGGGAGCAGCACTTGCAATGTATAAATGTGCAAAGCCGGAAAAGAAAAAACAGGCAGGAAGCCTTTTACTTTCTGCAACACTTGCATGTATGTTTACAGGAATCACAGAGCCTCTTGAGTTCTCATTCCTTTTCGTAGCACCGGCTCTTTTTGCAGTACAGGTAGTGCTCGCAGGAAGCGCATACATGATAGCACATATTTTAAACATCGCTGTAGGACTTACTTTCTCAGGAGGATTACTTGATTTCTTCCTGTTTGGTATATTGCAGGGAAATGAAAAGACAAGCTGGCTGCTCGTGATTCCGGTGGGAATAGTATATTTCTTACTGTATTACTTTATTTTCAGCTTCCTTATAAAGAAGTTTGATTTCAAGACTCCGGGCCGTGAGGATGACGATACAGAGACAAAGCTCTACACCAAGGCAGATGTAAATGCAAGAAAAGCTGCTAAAGATACAAAAGCTTTTGACGACAAAGCGACTGTAGACGAGCTCTCGCAGACTATATCACGAGGTCTCGGCGGCAAAGCCAATATCTCAGATGTAGACTGCTGTGCGACAAGGCTTCGTATCACAGTAATTGATCCAGACAAGGTAAACGATGCGCTTCTTAAATCAACAGGAGCATCAGGAGTCGTGCACAAGGGACAGGGCGTGCAGATTATCTATGGACCAAGAGTAACAGTGATAAAATCAGATCTGGAGGATTATCTTGCGAGTGTGACAGAGGAACACTTTGAGGATGATGCAGCAGAAAATAATACAGCAGGCGCAGATGAAGCAAAGAATGAAAATGCAGCTTCAGATAAAGCACCGGAATCTGATGTTAAAGCAGAAAAGGAATCTTCCGACGCAAAAGAGCCGACAAGCACAGTCATCATCTCAAGCCCTATGACAGGAATAGCAGCAGACCTCTCAACAGCGCCGGACGAGGCCTTCGCCGGCAAAATGATGGGTGACGGAGCAGTAGTCACACCTGAGGAGGGGGTAGTTGTAGCACCTGAGGATGGAACTGTTTTATTCGTTTTTGATACAAAGCATGCTTTGGGATTTACAACCGACTCAGGAATTGGTATGATAATCCATGTAGGAATTGATACAGTAAAGCTCGAGGGTAAAGGCTTTGACGTACAGGTTGAGGCAGGATGCCATGTTAATAAGGGCGATGTGCTCATGAAGCTTGATCTTGACTACTTAAAGGCGAACGCACCATCAGTTACTACTCCTGTCATCTGCACAGAGCTAAAAGATAATCAGAAAATCCGTCTCATCACAGACGGACCGATTAAGGCAGGAGAGCCTCTCTACGCAGTTGACACCTACGAGAAGTAATTCACACTTCATGATAATTGAATTGTCCGGTTATGTTAATAATAAATAGTTCGTATAAATTATCAGGAGTACATTAATAAATGTCAGGGGAATGATATGTACAGAATCACAAAGGTCTTAAATCACAATACAGTGCTTGCGGTAAAGGACAAGAGCGCAAGAGAATATCTTATAGTCGGAAAGGGTGTGGGTTTTGGAAAGAAAATTACACAGTCTGTCGAGCCAACGGAAGAGGATTCACTGTATGAGCTGACCCAGACAAGGGACAGAGGTCCGGCAAAGGACATAGTAAAATCCATCGAGCCGGAGTATCTTGAGATTGCAAACACACTGCTCGATAATGCAGAGCATGAGTTTGGTCATATAGACAGAAGCATATTGTTTCCTATGGCAGATCATATAGCATTTGCTGTAAAGCGTATGGAAAACAAAGAACAGATCAGCAATCCTTTAAACGATGACATCCGTGTGATGTTTTATAGGGAGTACAAGATAGCTGAGAATATACGCCACATACTAAAGGATAAAAAACAAATTGATATAATTGATGATGAGATCGGCTACATTACTCTTCATATTCATACATCCTTAAACAATTCAAAGGTATCGGATGCCATGGAGATGGCGGCAGCAGTTCGAAAATGCGCCACATTTATAGAGGAAAAGATTGGAAAGCACATAGATGTCACTACTATGGCCTACAACCGCCTCATGAACCATATCCGCCACATGGTATCAAGAGCCGCGACCGGAGAAAAATTAAAGGTTGATCTCAATCAGTTTATCGAGAAAAATTACCCGGAGTCATTCGCACTGGCAGGTGAGATATGTAAGGAGCTTGGAAAGGACTTAAATCATGAGTTTTTGGACAATGAGACAGGCTACCTTGCCATACATATCGAGCAGATTAAGTGTGATGAGATGGTAAGTGAATAATAAAATGTGAAAACCTTCCTGCATATTAGGTTATGTACAAATCTCTTGCAATGTGGTACACTACATAGTTGTATCAACAAACATCCGATACACAAAATACATATGAAATCAATTTAAAGGAGATATATATACCATGAAACTCGGCATCGTCGGACTTCCGAACGTCGGAAAGTCTACATTATTCAACTCACTCACAAAGGCAGGAGCGCTTTCAGCAAACTATCCATTTGCTACAATCGACCCAAACGTAGGTATTGTTTCAGTGCCTGACGAGAGAATCGTAAAGCTCGGAGAGCTCTATCACACAAAGAAGGTTACACCTGCAACAATCGAATTTGTTGATATCGCAGGTCTTGTGAAGGGAGCCAGTAAGGGTGAGGGACTTGGAAACCAGTTCCTTGCAAATATCCGTGAGGTAGATGCAATCGTACACGTAGTGCGTTGCTTTGAGGATACAAACATTATCCATGTAGATGGCTCTGTAGATCCTGCAAGAGATATCGAGACAATCAATCTTGAGCTTATTTTCTCGGATGTTGAGATTCTTGACAGGCGAATTGCAAAGATTGCAAAGCAGGCAAGAATGGACAAGACACTTGCAAAGGAGCTTGAGCTTGTTGAGGCAGTAAAGGCTCATCTTGAGGACGGAAAGATGGCCAGAACCTTTGAAGTGCCTGATGATGAGGATGCACAGCTTTGGTTCAAGGGATATAATCTCCTTACAGCAAAGCCTACCATCTACGCAGCAAACGTATCAGAGGACGACCTTGCAGATGACGGCGCAAGCAATCCGCACGTTGTAAAGGTAAGAGAAATGGCAAAGGAAGAGGGCGCAGAGGTATTTGTTATCTGTGCACAAATTGAGCAGGAGCTTGCAGATCTCGATGAGGACGAAAAGAAGGAGTACCTTGAGGATTTAGGTGTTGAGTCAAGCGGTCTCGATAAGCTTGTAGCAGCCAGCTATTCACTTCTCGGACTTATTTCCTTCCTCACAGCAGGAGAGGATGAGTGCCGTGCATGGACTATAAAGAAAGGAACAAAGGCACCACAGGCAGCCGGCAAGATACATACTGACTTCGAGCGTGGCTTCATCAAGGCGGAGGTAGTCAACTATCAGGATCTTCTCGACAACGGAAGCCTTGCAGCCGCAAGAGAAAAGGGCATCGTAGGCATGGAAGGAAAAGAGTACGTTGTTAAGGACGGAGATGTAATTCTTTTCAGATTTAATGTATAATTTTATGAATAAAACGCTTTTATAAGCACAAAATCAAAAAGATACGCATAAGATAGACCAAGGGAGGTCTGTTTTATGCGTTTTCTGGATTTATGCGAAAAAGAGGTTGTGAGTGTGGAAGAGGGCAGATTCATCGGGCATGTGCGTGACCTTGAGTTTGACCCGGTCTGTGGCAAAATCTGTGCGATTATCGTGCCGGGACCGGGAAAATATATGGGAATATTTTGCAGGGATTACGAATATTGTATTCCATGGGTTAAAATTGTGAAAATTGGACCCGACATAATATTGGTGAATATATGTGAGTCTGATATGCGGCGTAAGCTGTTATGATAGTATAAAAGGAAACTATTCAGTGACATTGAAAACAAAAAAGTGCTGAAAAAGTCAAAATCAGTACAAAACATATTGACAATGAAAATTAGTATAGATATACTAAAATATGTATAGGTCTTTTTAAATACAGATGATGATTTGAAGTATTATAATGAGAAACAAAGATATTTTGCTTCTTCATATTATATGATATCTACGGAGGGTACAGCATGAAGTGTCCATTTTGCAGTAGTGACAACACAAGGGTAATAGACTCAAGACCGGCTGATGACAACAGCTCTATCAGGCGCAGAAGGCTGTGCGATGATTGTGGCAAGCGTTTCACTACATATGAGAAGGTGGAGACAATCCCACTCATCGTTATAAAAAAGGATAACAACAGAGAGCAGTATGACCGCTCCAAGATTGAAAAGGGCGTGCTTCTTGCATGTCACAAGAGACCGATTTCAGCAGATACAATCTCAAAGCTTGTAGATGAGGTCGAGATAGAAATCTTTGCCAGAGAGGAAAAGGAAATCTCTACATCACTCATCGGAGAGCTGATTATGGACAAATTAAAGGAGCTTGATGCGGTAGCATATGTGAGGTTTGCATCAGTTTACAGAGAGTTTAAGGATGTCAATACATTTATGACAGAGCTTAAAAAGATGCTTGACACCAAATAGTGTTTAGGTAGCAGGCAGCCTTGAATGAACAGATTAACAGGGAGACAGAGAATTTTATACTATGAGTTTTTTATACCCGGGAGAGTACATTGACTCGACATACAGCATAGATTTCGATAAATTATATAAGGAGGGCTACAGGGGCATTATTTTTGATATCGACAACACCCTTGTGACTCATGGTTCGCCTGCTGATGAGCGGGCGATTGCTTTGTTTAAGCACCTTAAGGAGCTTGGTTTTTCGTGCCTTGTGCTCTCAAACAACAAGGAGCCGCGTGTGAAGAGCTTTGCTAAGCAGGTTGGGATAAAGTATATCTACAAGGCAGGAAAGCCCAAGCCATCAGGCTATCGTACAGCAATGGAGAGGCTTGGCACAGATACGAAAAACACTCTTTTTGTGGGAGATCAGATATTTACAGATATCATCGGAGCTAATCTTACGGGCATCAGATCAATACTTGTAGCACCTATTGACCCGCATGAGGAGATACAGATTGTGCTTAAGCGCTTTATTGAAAAGCCTGTAATTGCATGCTACAAGAGGCATTTAAAGAAAGTAAATAAATAATTTTTAATTAATAATTTAAAATTTGGAGGCATATATATTATGAAGATTGCAATCGGAAACGATCACGCAGCAGTTGAGCTTAAAAAGACAATAATGGAGTATGTTGAGAGCATGGGTCACGAGGTGACCAACTTCGGCACAGATTCAAGTGAGAGCTGCAATTACCCGGAGTATGGTGAGAAGGTGGCTAATGCAGTGGCATCAGGCGAGTTTGACTGCGGAATACTGATATGCGGTACCGGTGTAGGTATCTCAATAGCAGCAAATAAGGTCAACGGAATCCGTGCGGCAGTTTGCTCAGACACAGCCACAGCACGCCTTGTAAAACAGCACAACAATGCCAATATCATAGCTTTTGGTGAGAGGATTGTAGGTGTTGAGCTTGCAAAGGATATCGTAAAGGCTTATCTGACAGCCGAGTTTGAGGGCGGCAGACACGCAAAGAGAATAGCTATGATATCGGATATCGAGGCTAGAAACTAATATAAAACCAATACAAATTCATGCAATAGAAAATAAATACTTGAAATGTATTGCTTTTTATTGTAAAATGGACGAATGAGAGAGCTTAGGCTCGCACGATTTAAGGAGGAAGTAACTAATGATTTCAGCAGGAGATTTCAGAAACGGTGTTACTATCGAGTTCGAGGGAAACATCTATCAGATTATCGAATTTCAGCATGTTAAACCAGGAAAAGGTGCAGCATTTGTACGTACAAAGTTAAAGAATATCATCAGTGGTGGTGTTGTTGAGAAGACATTCCGTCCAACAGAGAAATGCCCTACAGCACACATTGATCGTAAGGATATGCAGTATCTTTATGCAGATGATGATTTCTATCATTTCATGGATGTTGAGACATATGACCAGATTGACTTACCAAAGGATGAGGTTGGCGATGCTCTCAAGTTTGTAAAAGAGAACGAGATGTGTAAGGTTTGCTCACACAAGGGCAATGTATTTGCAGTTGAGCCACCACTTTTCGTTGAGCTTACTGTTACAGAGACAGAGCCTGGCTTCAAGGGTGATACAGCAACAGGTGCTACAAAGCCTTCTACAGTTGAGACAGGTGCTACAGTTTATGTACCACTTTTTGTTGAGACAGATGATGTTATCAAGATTGATACAAGAACTGGTGAGTACCTTTCACGTGTATAATCTGTATTTTTATGAGTCTGCACATATTCCGGTATGCCCGGAGTATGTGCAGACTTTTTTTATTTGTGTGCTGTGTGGCAGGTGAGAATCCCGACAGCAAGTGTCATAAACACATGCGACACAAGCATAGCCCACAGATATGCATCTATCCCATAGTGGGGGACGAGAAGCATAATCATCAGGATTCTTATCGCACAGGTGAGCAGATTGACGAAGAGCACCTGCTTTGCTTTACCCAGACCGTGCAGTATGCTGCAGAGCATTCCGCTTATGTGCATCAGTGGGCACAGAAAACACAGTCTTCTAAGAAAATATCCACAAAGCTTGGATGAAAAAAGAAAATCCCCTATAAAATCCGACAGCAGATAGAATATGCATGTAAAGATAAGACCAAAGCATAGTCCGAATAAGGCACAGGAGTTTATGGTTTTAGTGATTTTTGCATCCTTTCCGGCGGCATTCGCTTCAGAAACAGATGGCAGAAGCATCACGCAGGCACAGCTGCAAAGTACACCGGGAAATAAAAGCACGGGAAGGGTGAGACCGGAAATGGTTCCAAATATGTCAAGGGACAATGCCGGTGATAGTCCGTAGAGCTTAAGAGTTCTCGGGATAAGCACATTTTCGGCGGAGGATGAAAAGCTTGCCAATATGTAGTTTAGTGATAAAGGAATGAAAAGCGCAGCCATTCCATAGGCTGTTGTTTTCAGGCTCTTGACGGATATTTTAAAGTATGAGAAATCTTTTTTTATTGTGATAACGGAAAAGACGGTTGCACTCGCTTCGCCTGCCACGATGCCGTATATAGAGTATACAGGCTTAAAGCAGCTGCCACCGTCAGATAGTATTGCGTATATCAGATAGCAGGTGCCAATGCGCGCGGTCTGCTCAATTAATTGTGTGGCAGCGGGGATGGCTGCTTTTTTCAATCCATAATAGTATCCGTTTATGCAGGAATGGATAGCAGCGGGCAGAATGGAAAAGGACAGCGCCTTGACAAGCTCTGTACAGCGTGGCTCACTTAAAATACAAAGGCTTATGTAGTTGGCATTGGAATACATAATAATTGTGAGTAAAAGAGCAATGGTGGCTGACATAATTATTGCACAAATGAGTATAATCTGTCTGTTTTGAGGCTTTTCGGCAACAAGTTTTGATGTGGCAGTCTGAAAGCCGTTGCAGCAGAGTGACATGCATACGGACATGAGTGGAATCACAAGCTGATAGAGTCCAAGACCTGTTGAGCCCATGACGTTATTAAGAAATATGCGAAAGAAAAAACCCATAAACCGACTGGTTGTACCGGCAAGTGTCAGAAAAATAGTTCCGGTCACAAGTGGATTGGATAAATATTTTTTTACAATCAAAAAATCACCTGTCATATGTTGTCTTAGAAGTATATGTGCTTCCGGGGATATATATGACAGATGATTATTTATTGTGTGTTAAACAGCTATTTTGCGCTAAACAATTATTATACTCTTATATGACCGGTATCGTTATATTAAATTTGTGAGATTACCCCATAAAGTGGCGGATAGCCTTAGCTACGCCGTCATTTTCGTTTGTGTCGGTGACGTAATCAGCCTGTGCCTTAAGCTCATCGGTTGCATTTCCCATGGCCACGCCGATGTGTGCGGCTTTTACGATAGCCATGTCGTTTTCGGTGTCACCGACAGCCATTGTCTCATCAGCTGCTATATTCAGGATTTGAGCCAGCTTATGAAGTGCCACACCTTTGTCAACGCCTGCTTTTGTGAATTCCAGATTACCATAGCCACCGCTTACGAGCGTGATTTCAGGGATTTTTTTCAGATGCTCAAATACTTCGTCGCGGCAGTAGTAGTTATCATCTACATCCTTTGGGAAATTGATGGTCATTTTCTGCATATGGTAATTGTTTTCGCGCATCATTTCAGTGATATCGTTCACACGTTTTCTGGTTGTCATGATGTATTCCTTAATAGAAGGGGGCATTTTGAGATCCTTTGCATCTTCGAGACACTTGTATGGAGAATAGCCACAGCCGTTTATGAAGGCATCCATATGAACGCGCTTTGTCATCAGGTAATCAATTATTGAAAACGCTGTCTCATCAGAAAGGCAGTTTTCGTAAAGACATTTTTTGGTGTCAATCTCGTAGATTGCACTTCCGTTTGCAGTGATAGCGTAGCGGATGCCGGTGTCCTTAATTGCCTCAAACGGCAGCCCTCCGAATGGACGGCCGGTGGAGATGACCACATTTATCCCGGCAGCAGTTGCCTCTTTTATAGCTTTTATATTTTCCCTGGATATCTGACTTTTGTTGTTGAAAAGTGTTCCGTCAAGATCTAAAGCAATAAGTTTCATAAGAAATCCTTTCTTTTGTTTGAAAAATATAGTGTTTTAGTATATTATGGTGAATAGACTATTGATTTTTGTGTTTTAAAATCGGTTACAATGATAATATAAATTATCACAAATTTCAAGGATGAAGAGCACATAGCTTTTGCTTTGAAATACTTTACACTGTGGAGTGAATAACAGCTGAAACAGAAAAGGAAACGAAATGACAAGAGAAGAATTCAGAAAATATATCAGAGAAAACATAGTTATCCTGGATGGAGCGACCGGTACAAACCTGATGGCAGCAGGCATGCCGGTAGGAGTATGTCCGGAGGAATGGGTGATGGAGCATCCGCAGGTGATTCTTGATTTGCAGAAGGCTTATGTCGATAACGGCACGAATATTGTTTATGCACCTACATTTACAGGAAACAGGATTAAGCTTTTAGAATATGGTTTACAGGAGAAAATTAACGAGATAAATACCACACTGGTTGGCCTGTCAAAGCAGGCTGTCGGGGATAGGGCACTTGTAGCAGCAGATATGACGATGACCGGCAGACAGCTTTTTCCACTCGGGGATCTGATGTTTGAGGAGCTTTTGGAGGTGTACAAGGAGCAGGCGAGGATCCTTGATGAGGCGGGCGCAGATGTTTTTGTGGTTGAGACAATGATGAGTCTTCAGGAGTGCAGAGCGGCAGTGCTTGCTATAAAAGAGGTAAGCGACCTGCCTATTATGGTGACACTCACCTATAACGATGATGGCAGGACTCTTTTTGGTACACCGCCTGAGACAGCAGTTGTTGTGCTTCAGTCACTTGGAGTGGATGCTATCGGTGTGAACTGTTCGACGGGACCAGCTGAGATGATAGCGCTGGTTGAAAAAATGGCAGAGTACTCTACAGTGCCTCTTATTGCCAAGCCAAATGCAGGGCTTCCGGAGCTTGAGGATGGTAAAACTGTATACAAGATGACTCCGGATATGTTTGCCGATGCGATGAGAGGGCTTGTGAAGGCAGGTGCATCCATTGTCGGAGGCTGCTGTGGCACCACGCCGGAGCATATCCGTGCTCTCACAGAGGCCGTAAAGTCAATGCCTGTTCATAAGCCGCTTGAGCATCATAGAAGAGTGCTTGCGTCCGAACGAAAGAATGTAGAGATTGACTTAGATGGCAACTTTACTGTGGTCGGAGAGAGAATCAACCCTACAGGCAAGAAAAAGCTGCAGGCACAGCTTCGTGAGGGAAAGCTTGACCTGGTGCGCCAGATGGCTATGGAGCAGGAGACAAATGGTGCGGGAATACTTGATATCAATATGGGCATGAATGGTATCGATGAGAAGGAGATGATGAAATCGGTTATATATGAGGTTTCATCAACCGTGGACTGCCCTCTTTGTATTGATTCAAGCTATGTGGAGGTAATAGAGGAGGCTCTTAAGATTTATCCGGGAAGAGCTCTAATCAATTCTATTTCCCTTGAGACTGAGAAGATGGAAAAGCTTCTGCCTCTTGCGGCAAAATACGGAGCAATGTTCATACTTTTACCGCTTTCGGATGCAGGTTTGCCGAAGGATGTCGAGGAGAAAAAGCAGATTATAAATATTATTTATGACAAGGCGCTTTCGCTTGGAATGGCACATGAGGATATCGTGGTGGATGGACTTGTTGCGACAATTGGTGCAAATCCAAAGGCCGCAATCGAGTGCTATGAGACCATTGCGTACTGTAAGGATGAGAAAAAGCTTCCTACAATATGCGGACTTTCAAATATATCCTTCGGACTGCCTGAGCGTATGTATGTGAACACAGCGTTTCTTACAATGGCCATATGCAAGGGACTCACCATGGCTATTGCCAATCCATCACAGGAGCTTTTGATGAACGCTGCATTTGCATCGGATATGCTGCTCGACAGACCTGACAGCGATATAGCATACATCGAGCGCATGAGCAGGCTTGCGGAGGAAAAGGCCCAGTATGAGACTGTTGTTGTGAAAAAGTCGGCCAATGATGCGTCTGCTTCAAACGGCACATGCGCAGCGGGCAGTAAGGATGCGGTATTTCAGGCTGTCTTAAAGGGAAACAAGGGCAGTATAATTGATGAAGTAAAGAAAATGCTTTCTGATGGTGCAAAGCCTGACGAGATTATTAATAACAGCCTGATTCCGGCTATTAATGAGGTAGGAGAGCTTTTCAACCAGAAGAAGTATTTCCTGCCACAGCTTATCGGCAGTGCAAATACCATGAAGCTTGCTATAGAGCATCTGGAGCCGTTACTTGAAAAGAAGGACTCAGGTGATGATATGCCGACTCTTGTCATTGCAACGGTGGAGGGCGATATCCATGATATAGGAAAGAACCTTGTTGTGCTTATGCTTAAAAACTATGGCTACAACGTGATTGATATGGGCAAGGATGTGCCTTGTGAGGATATTGTCAACAAGGCGATTGAGACGAACGCGGCTGTTATCGGACTGTCAGCTCTTATGACCACCACCATGATGCGCATGAAGGATGTGGTGGAAATCTGCAAGGAAAAGGGCTGTAAGAGTAAGGTGGTAATCGGTGGAGCCTGCATTACACAAAGCTTTGCAGACGAGATAGGAGCCGACGGATATTCAAAGGATGCGGCAGAGTGCGTGAAGCTTGTGGAGAGACTTTTGAATAGTTAAAAATTTTTTTAATAAAATAAAAAAAAGTTGTTGACAATAAGGTGCTGACTGTATATAATAATCAAGTCGGTTGACGACATGGGATCTTAGCTCAGCTGGGAGAGCATCTGCCTTACAAGCAGAGGGTCACAGGTTCGAGCCCTGTAGGTCCCATCCTTTTAAAGGATATCAATCAATATGGCGAGGTGGCTCAACTGGCTAGAGCGTCCGGTTCATACCCGGGAGGTTGAGAGTTCGAGTCTCTCCCTCGCTACTTGTTAAGACTTGCAGTTGTTGCAGGTCTTTTTGTTATAAATAGTTACGAAACAGAAAGGGATAAGCATGATAAGACCTAAAATAGGACTTGACTGGGATGATGTGACAGCCCCATTCAACAGCATAGCCATAGATATGGCAAACAAAAAATATAATATCACCCCACCTCTTGCGCTGGATGATATAGATTCCTGGGAGAATACCGGCAGAGCCTCTGTCATAAAGGAATTTTACCGGGATAATACACTTTACGAGAGGCAGAAGCCTACAGAAGAGACAAAGCGGATGATAAGAAAGCTTATGGATATCGGAGAGGTCTATTTTATCACTGCGGTGGCACCGGGCTTCATGGGAGTGAGAGCGAGTCAGATAATGGAGGCATTTCCTGATTTTCCGACAGAAAATATCATACTTGGCAATGCAAAAAATCTCGTGCAGTTTGATATTATTTTAGATGATGCTATACACAATGTGCTTGAGACACCGGCCACATATCCCGTGCTCATGCGAAAGCCGTGGAATTCAAAAATGACAGGACTGTTATCGGTCAATAATATCACAGAGTTTGTATATCTCGTGGAGCAGATAATAAATGCGTCATTATATAGAAATAAAAATATAAAGAATCCGTCAGTTGTGGCGCTTGTCGGACCATCAGGCTCGGGAAAGACAGCGCTCTCAGACAGCCTGTGCGCCATGGAGCAGTTTGAGAATCCGAAAACATACTGTACCAAGCCCGGAGATAAGCACAGGTACCTGACGGAGGAGGAGTTCAATGCACAGGATTTCTTTGAAAAGACAAGGTACGCCGGAATACAGTATGGCACCAAAATGGAGGATATAGAGGCGGTGCTTGCAAAGGGACACTTTGTCGTGATGCCGCTTGACATGTGCGGCGCCATTGCAATGAAGCGCCATTTTCCTACTGTAATAGTGTATGTGGCACGTGATAAGGAGCTCTTAATCCGGGATATCATAGAGCAGGATTACTCAATAGAAGAAAAGACACTGCGTATTCTGTCGATAGATGCAGAGAAACGCAACCGCCAGATATGTGACTATGCTGTAAATAACATGGATGTTGGTGCAGCTACTAGAGAGCTTTCTGATGTTTTGGAAAACAATTGCTTATAAAATATATTTATAGCAAGCTCTTAGTTATAAGTATTAACACTTTTCCTAGAAAGATGATATGATATGTTTAGTTCAAGGGAACAGCATCCCGGAATTAAAATTAAAAACAAATAACATTAACATATCATTAATAGGAGGATATTAATATGAGCAAGAAACATTATGCAGACAGAAATTTAAAATTTGAGACATTACAGTTACATGTAGGACAGGAAACACCTGATCCGGTTACAGATGCGAGAGCAGTTCCAATCTACCTTACTTCATCATATGTGTTCCATAACAGTGAGCATGCAGCAGACAGATTCGGACTCAGAGATGCAGGAAATATCTATGGCAGACTGACAAACCCTACAGAGGATGTATTCGAGAGAAGAATTGCAGCACTCGAGGGTGGCGTGGCAGCACTTGCTGTTGGTTCCGGAGCAGCGGCACTCACATATGCTTTCCAGGCAGTAGCACACGCAGGTGATCATATCGTTGCAGCAAAGAATATCTACGGCGGTACATACAATCTCTTGGCACACACACTTCCTGATTACGGAATTGAGGCTACATTCGTAGATCCATTCGATTATGATGGAATCAAGGCTGCCATCAAAGAGAACACAAAAGCTATTGAAATCGAGACACTCGGAAATCCAAACTCAGAGGTAGTAGATATCGAAAAAATTGCAAATATCGCTCATGAGGCAGGAATCCCACTTATCGTAGATAATACTTTTGCTACACCATATCTTGTCCGTCCGATTGAGTACGGTGCTGATATCGTGGTTCACTCAGCAACAAAGTTCATCGGTGGACACGGAACAACAATTGGTGGAGTTATAATTGACAGCGGTAAATTCGACTGGGAAGCATCAGGAAAATTTGCTTCTCTTACAGAGCCAAACCCGAGCTACCATGGAATCAGCTTTACAAAAGCAGTAGGACCTGCAGCATTTGTTACAAAGATCCGTGCGATCCTTTTAAGAGATACAGGAGCAACCATTTCTCCGATCCATTCATTTATCTTCTTACAGGGACTCGAGACATTATCATTACGTGTAGAGCGTCATGTTGAGAATGCACTCAAGGTAGTTCAGTACTTAAAGGATCAGCCACTCGTAGAGAAGGTTAATCATCCATCTATTTCAGAGGATAAAGAGCAGCAGGAACTTTACAAGAAATACTTCCCTAACGGAGGCGGCTCTATATTTACATTCGAGATTAAGGGTGGAGCAAAGGAAGCGCAGAAATTTATTGACAACCTTGAGCTTTTCTCACTGCTTGCAAACGTAGCTGATGTTAAGTCACTTGCTATACATCCGGCTTCTACCACACACTCAGAGTGCAATGAAGCAGAGCTCTTAGATCAAGGCATCAAGCCAAACACAATCCGTCTTTCAATCGGAACTGAGAATGTGGATGATATCATTGAGGATCTTGATGAGGCATTTAAGGCACTTGCAGAGTAAACAGTTTTGCATGATAAATACTCCTTAAACGAATAAATAGTGATCATTATAAAAGGAATCGGAAAATATTAATCCGGTTCCTTTTATTGTGCCATGAAATATTATGGATTGGATTTTTTCGCGAACATTTTGACAACCTTTTAACAATTATTGATATTCGTGAAAAATAAGTATATTATAGTCAGTGGTGTGAAACCAGATATAGTTTTAAATAATAAATAATATACATAAAGGAGAAATTATCATGTTTGGATTTGGTCAGTTAATCGAAATATTAAAGAAAGACCCAAAGAAAATCGTATTCACAGAGGGAGAGGATCCACGTATCCTTGAGGCAGCTTCGCGTTTACTTGCAAGCAACTTCTTACATCCTATCCTTGTCGGAGATCCTGAGAAGATTAGTGCAAGCGCTGAGAAGAGCGGTTTCAATATCCGTGGAGCAGAGATTATAGATCCTATGAACTTTGACCGTATGGATGAGATGGTTGAATTATTCTGCGAGCTTCGTAAGAGCAAGGGTGTTACACCGGAGCAGGCTAAGGGAATTCTTTCATCAGCTAACTACTTTGGAACAATGCTTGTAAAGATGGGTATCGCAGACTCGCTTCTCGGAGGAGCTACATACTCAACAGCAGATACAGTTCGTCCGGCATTACAGCTTATCAAGACAAAGCCTGGCAACACAATCGTATCTTCATGCTTTATCCTTGTTCGTCCATCTGCAACAGGTGAGAATGAGGTGCTTGCAATGAGCGACTGTGCTATAAACATCCATCCTACAGAGGATGAGCTTGTTGAGATCGCAGGAGAATCAGCAGAGTGTGCTAAGATCTTCGGTATCGATCCAAAGGTTGCATTCTTAAGCTACTCAACACTTGGCTCAGGAAAGGGCGAGGACGTTGACAAGATGAGAAACGCAGCTCACAAGGCAAGAGAAAAATATCCAAATCTTCCAATCGAGGGAGAAATCCAGTTTGACGCAGCAGTTGCACCACGTGTAGCCCGCACAAAGTGCCCACAGTCTGAGGTTGCGGGTCATGCAAATACATTTATCTTCCCTGACATCAACGCAGGAAATATCGGATACAAGATTGCACAGAGACTTGGTAATTTCGAAGCATACGGCCCAATCCTTCTTGGACTCAATGCTCCAATCAATGACCTTTCTCGTGGATGTAATGCAGGAGAGGTTTACTCAATGGCTATCATCACTGCAGCACTTGCATAAGACATTTAATGGACTATTCCCATTTTAATAAAGACCGCTCCGGTTTGTCCGGGGCGGTCTTTTATTTGAAAATAGCTTAAAATAATATCTTGGCGCAACAGGAGAAATAAGGTATACTATATTTAAAAAACCAAAATACAGAGCAATGACAATTGGCAATAACATGAGGTATTGTATCTGATAGAAAGAGAGACGATATATGAGAGTAGGAATGGGCTATGATGTGCACAAGCTTGTTGAGGGCAGAGATTTGATTTTAGGAGGAGTGAAGGTTCCGCATACACTCGGGCTTTTAGGTCATTCGGATGCCGATGTACTGTTGCATGCGATAATGGATGCACTCTTGGGTGCAGCGGCACTTGGCGATATCGGAAAGCATTTCCCGGATACAGACCCGGCATATGAAGGTATTTCGAGTCTTAAGCTTTTAGAGCATGTGAGAGACCTCATTGCAAAAAAAGGCTATGTGATAGAAAACATAGATGCGACAGTAATTGCACAAAAGCCGAAGCTTCGTCCGTATATTGAGCAGATGGAGCAGAATGTGGCTGATACGTTGCAAATCGCAAAGGAGCAGGTAAATATAAAGGCGACGACCGAGGAGTGGCTTGGTTTTACAGGCCGCGAGGAGGGAATTGCATCACAGGCAATCTGCTCACTTACAGGTCTCTATGAGGCAAGTATGCAGGTCGGAGGCGGCTGCAGCGGCTGCAACGGCTGTCAGGCCGATTGATTTGAATATATATGGAAAACATGCTAAAATAATAGGATAGTTATAAATCATCCAAAAGGAGATATAAATAATGGAGAATAATTTCAAGTTTTATAATACACTCACAAGACAGATTGATACTGTTGTTCCGCGTGTTGACGGCAAAATCGGCATGTATACATGTGGACCTACAGTTTACCATTTTGCACATATCGGAAATATCCGCTCATACATCATGGAGGATGTGCTTGAGAAGGCACTTCGCTATGTGGGCTATGATGTAAAGCGTGTCATGAATATCACTGATGTGGGACATCTCTCAAGCGACGGAGATACCGGAGAGGACAAGATGCTAAAGGGCGCAAAGCGTGAACACAAGAGCGTCATGGAGGTGGCAAAGGAGTACACGGACGCCTTTTTCAAGGATTTCACGGCTGTACACAACAGGATGCCTGATGTAGTGGAGCCTGCAACCAACTGTATTCTGGAGTTTATCCATATGGTGGAGGTGCTTATCGAGAAGGGCTATGCCTATTTTGCAGGAGGCAATGTATATTTCGATACATCAAAGCTTGATGATTATTTTGTGTTCTCTTCAGCAGTAGAGAAGGAACAGCTTCAGGTTGGAGTGCGAGATGATGTCGAGGAGGATGTAAACAAGAAGAATAAAAATGATTTCGTACTCTGGTTTACACAGTCTAAGTTTGAGGACCAGGCTCTTAAATGGGACAGCCCATGGGGAGTCGGATATCCGGGCTGGCATATAGAGTGTTCATGCATCAGCATGAAGCATCTTGGAGAGTACGTGGATATCCACTGTGGCGGTGTGGACAATATTTTCCCACATCACACCAATGAGATTGCACAGTCAGAGAGCTATCTGGGACACGACTGGTGCAAGTACTGGTTCCATGTCAATCACTTAAATGACAGAGCCGGCAAGATGAGCAAGTCGAAGGGTGCAATCCTCACAGTTTCGGTGCTTCAGGAGAAGGGCTACAATCCGCTTGCCTACAGATTCTTCTGCTTACAGTCACACTACAGAAAGCCTCTTGAGTTTTCGTTTGATGCGCTCGACAATGCAGTTGCGGCATACAATAAGATTGCAAAGCGTGTGGCAGAGCTTAAGGATGAGGGTGATATAGATGAGACAGCTTTTGCTGACTTTAAGAAGAAATTTACTGATGCAGTTTCAAATGATCTGAATACATCAATGGCTATAACCATAGTGTATGATGTGCTTAAGGCTGATATCTCAGACAGGACAAAGCTTGCACTTATCGATGACTTTGAGCAGGTACTTGATCTGGGACTGAGGGAATCAGGAAAGGCCTTACTTGAGGCATCGTCATCTGTAGATAGTGAGCTTGAGGCATTTATCAATGATAAAATTGCAGAGCGTGCAGCCGCTAAAAAGGCAAAGGATTTTGCGACAGCCGATGCTATAAGAGATGAGCTTCTGGCAAAGGGGGTTGCCATAAAGGATACCAGAGAGGGAGTAAAATGGGAGCTTGTATAGTATGAAGATAGACTCATATATTAAGGAACAGTTTGGAATAAAGCATGTTGATATAAGGACATACTCGCCGCTTACACTTGCATATATCGGTGATGGCATATTTGATATTGTCATCCGCTCAGTTGTGGTGGGAAAAGGCAATACAAAGGCAAATCTGCTTCATAAGCACACAAGTAATATAGTAAAGGCACATACGCAGGCTCTCATGATAGAGGCACTTTTACCTCATCTGACAGAGGAGGAGAGTGATGTGTATCACAGGGGGCGCAATGCCAAGTCACCTTCCATGGCAAAAAACGCTACAATGGCTGATTACAGGAAAGCTACAGGGCTTGAGGCGGTCATGGGCTATCTTTATCTGAAGGATGATTTTGAGAGGGTTGTTTCACTCACCAAGCTTGGAGTGGAGCTTTTAGGAATTGAAATATAGCACAAAATAAGAGGAAAATATGGATAACAACAATAAAGAAAAATTTCATGAGAATTATATAGAGGGCAGAAATGCTGTGCTGGAGGCTTTCCGTTCGGGAAAGACAATAGACAAGCTTTTTGTGCTTGACGGCTGTCAGGACGGACCAATAAAGTCAATCACAAGAGAGGCCAGAAAGCATGATGCAATCATAAACTATGTTGCAAAGGAAAGACTTGATCAGATGTCTGAGACAGGCAAGCATCAGGGTGTCATTGCAGTTTCAGCAGCATATGAGTATGCCGAGGTTTCGGACATACTGGAAAATGCCGAAAGAAAGGGCGAGCCGCCTTTTATCATCATACTTGACGGTATAGAGGATCCACACAATCTTGGCGCAATAATCCGTACCGCAAATCAGGCGGGTGCACATGGAATCATCATACCAAAAAGGCGTGCAGTGGGGCTTACCCCTACAGTGGCAAAGACGTCTGCAGGTGCGATAAACTATACACCTGTTGCCAAAGTTACCAATATCTCAAATACCATAAAGGAGCTTAAGGAAAAGGGTATGTGGTTTGTATGTGCTGATATGGGTGGCACTACCATGTATGACTTAAACCTCACAGGTCCTATAGGTCTTGTCATAGGCAATGAGGGTGACGGAGTCAGCAAGCTTGTAAAGGAAAATTGTGATATGACAGCTTCTATTCCTATGGTGGGCGATATTGACTCGCTGAACGCATCGGTTGCGACAGGCGTGCTTGCATATGAGATAGTCAGACAGAGAATTAAGAGTGGAAAGTAGATTACATGTCGCGGATGAGTGGTGTATATTATGAATTGTATATTTATAGAATAGGAAGCATATAGTGGAAGATTACAGCGCATATACGGATGAAGAGCTTATTATGAGGATTCATAATGACAAAAATGATCATGGTGACAACAATGAAATCATGGACTATATATTGGAAAAGTATAAGCCGCTTGTGCGTAAAAAGACGAATGCACTCTACCTGATAGGCGGTGAGAATGACGACCTTATTCAGGAGGGCATGATAGGCCTGTTTAAAGCGGTCAGAGACTATAAGAGCGACAAGGAAGCATCTTTCTACAGCTTTGCACAGCTATGCATCACAAGGCAGCTTAGCTCGGCGCTTGAGGCTTCAAACCGAAAGAAACATATGCCGCTTAACACATATATATCCTTTTCGCAGAGTGACAGTGATGGTACAGAGTTTGAAGAAATACTGCAAGATGATATTGCAAGTCCTGAGCAGCTTCTCATAGAGAAGGAAAAATTTAAGGAATTTAAGGAACAATTGTGGAATAAACTGAGTAATATGGAGAAAAAAGTGCTACAATTGTATCTGGAAGGAAATAATTATACATCGATAGCGCGTATGCTTGGAAAATCAGACAAATCAATTGACAATGCACTATCCCGTATCAGACAAAAGCTAAAAAGAAAGTAGGTGAAGCTTGTTATGGAGTTTTCAAGAATAGGTGAACACACTATAAAATGTGTTATTTCAGAAGAAGAAATATATGATCTGGGATATACAATGGATGAAATTATGAGCAATGGCGAGCGCACCCAGGAATTCATGAACCAGATATTTGACATGGCTTCAGAAGAGTTTGGAACTGATTTTAATTCGGGAATCAAGACTGTGAGAGCAGATTTTTTGGCGGATCACACACTTTCTCTGACATTTTCTGAATATCCTGCTACTGAGGGCATGATGGAGCATCTTAAAGATATCGTTAATGGACTGCTTAATTCGCTGCCGGCCGAGGCTGCAGAGAATGAGAAAAATAAAAAAGGCAGGACAACTGCAAAAAAGCAGGATATGGTGTCTGTTGTAATGTTCATTTTTGAAAAATTTGATGTGGCTGTCAGATTTGCAAAGATGATTAAAGGACTGCCAATGCCATCCTCACAGCTTTTTAAGTTTGAGGGAGAGTACTTTATGAGCATGGATTTATCGGGCTATGATGAGCATGAGCTTGAAAAGATGTCTGTCATAGCAGATGAGTATGCAGATGATATCATTGCAGGGGCTGACAAAAGGGCTTTTCTTATGGAGCATGCAAAAGTTATTCTTGATGACAAGGCTATTGAGAGTCTTGCGCAGCTGTGAAGTTACTGAACAGTTACAAAAATATAATAAAAACAAGGTCTGTCAGCTATACTGACAGACCTTGTTTTGTATGTAAATATTATCTAGCTTGAGCTCATTGTACTTTGCAACTGCCTCATTGTCTATTAAATCTTCAACAGTCAGCCTGAAAGTCACCTTGACAATATCTGTTCCGTTACACAACTCATCCGGTATATCAGAGTTTTTAAAAATATCAAAGGAAATGTTTAATTTTTTTGAATTTATGTTAAAATAGTTTCATAAGGAGATTACAATATGGGTGAAACAGAATATTCAGAAGCATTAAAACTGGGAAAAAAAGAATACAGGGCAAGGATAGCTAAAGGACAGTTTCCCTATCTGCCAGTACTTGATGAAATCTTATCAGAGGCAGATATTAAGACAGAGCAGAATATGGGGCTGGTCCAGGTGCCTTTGGATTTCGTTGTAGGAACAAGCACCATGGGCAGGACATATTCATTTGCGGCAAATTTTATGCCGATATTGGACGAGGAAACCGAATTTGCAGTGAAGTGGTCTAATCTGTCAGATGCACAGATGAATGAGGGCATCAGAGACCCTATCAAGGCATTTGAGTATATGAACAGGTATTATGTGCTTGAGGGCAATAAGAGGGTCAGTGTACTCAAGTACTTCAACGCCGTTTCGATTCCTGCAATTGTGACCAGAAAGATTCCAAAGCTGTCGGATGATTATGATGTGAGGCTTTATTATGAGTATATGAAGTTCAATGAAATCACGGGGCTTTGCTCGGTGGAGTTTACGAAGCTTGGCAATGCTGATAAGCTGCTTTCGCTTGTCGGAAAAGAGGGCAGATGGGATGAGGAGACCAAGGAAAAATTTGCGAAGGTAATGTTTGATTTTTCAAAGGTTTATAATTTCCGGGGCGGTGACAGGTTGGACATCAAGCTGGGTGATGCCATTACAGTATTTATGGAAGTCTTTGGCATGGATGCCATGCTTGAGATGTCTGAGAGCGATTACAACAAAAACATCATCAATACATGGAAAGAGTTTGCGGCAGAAGGAGAAAAGCACAAGATAAACCTCGTGCTGGATCCTACAAAGGTACAGACCAAGACCAAAAAGAGTCTGCTCAATTATCTTATTCCTCAGACCCAAAAGAAGCTCAAGGTTGTATTTTTATATCCGAGAGAGCCGAAAACATCTGCGTGGCTGTATTCGCATGAGCTTGGGCGTATGTATCTTGATGAAACCTTTTCTGACAAGCTGGAGACAGAATATGTGGCAGGTGTAGATGAGAACAATGTGGAGCAGGTGCTTGAGGATATTATAAAGGCAGGTGCCGATATAGTTTTCTGTGTGGGACCGCAGATGATGCCAAACAGCCTAAAGGTGGCAGTTGCGCATCCGGAGGTTTACATACTCAACTGTTCGCTGAATGCGCCGCATCCTTATATCAGAACATACTATGGACGTATGTATGAGGCGAAGTTTCTCGCGGGAATGATTGCAGGAGCTGTCACGGACAATGAGAGGGTTGCGTATATTGCCGATTATCCGATATATGGCATGATTGCCAATATCAACGCATTTGCACTTGGAGTGGCAAGCGTAAATCCAAGGGCTAAGGTGTATCTGGCATGGTCAAAGACCAAGGACTATGACAGGGATAAATTTCTGACGGAAAATGATTTGCATTATGTATCAGATCAAGACATTATTACTCCGAATGATGCATCGAGATACTTTGGCCTGTACAAGATACAGGGTGATCAGACATTAAATCTCGCCATGCCTATATGGAATTGGGGAGTGTTTTATGAGAAGCTTTTGCAGAGCGTACTGGCGGGCTCCTACAAGGCTGAAGGACAGGAGCAGGTTAAGGCACTTAATTACTGGTGGGGTATGTCTGCCGGTGTTATTGACCTGATTTGTTCAAAGCATGTACCTTATGGAGTGAAAAGGCTTGCGGATCATTTAAAGAGCGATATCACAAAGGGTGAGGTTGTGCCGTTCTTTGGACAGATATATAATCAGAAGGGCGAGCTTAAAAACAAGGGTGAGCACGAGATGAAACCGTCTGATATCATGAAAATGGACTGGCTTGTAGATAATGTTGTAGGTAGTATTCCGCCTATGAGTGAGTTTATTGACAATGCAAAGATGGTGGTTGAACTAAAGGGTGTAGAGGGAAATAAACTGTAATGAAGATACTATTCTTAGCTGATGAAGAGTCGAAAATGTACTGGGAATACTTTAAGAAAGAGGATTTTAAAGGAATTGATGTTATTGTATCATGTGGAGACTTAAACCCGAGCTATCTGTCCTTTCTGACAACGATGGTTGGAGTCCCTCTTTTGTATGTGCATGGCAATCACGATGACAAATACAATGTAAAGCCGCCGGAAGGCTGCATATGCATTGAGGATGAGATTTACGAATATGAGGGTGTACGGTTTCTTGGCCTGGGAGGCTCAAACCGCTATAAACCGGGAAAAAATCAGTATACTCAGAAGGAGATGACAAAGCGTGTTAAGAAGCTGTGGTGGAAGCTTAAACGTAAAAACGGCTTTGATGTGCTTGTCACACATTCGCCGGCAAAGGGACTGCATGATGGTGAGGATGTATGTCATACAGGCTTTGATGTGTTTAACAGGCTTATTGAGCAGTATAAGCCAAGGTATTTTGTGCATGGACATGTTCATATGAGTTACGGCAGGCAGTTTGTCAGGCTTGACAAGGTGGGAGAAACTACTGTTATCAATGCGTACGAGAAATATATTGTTGAAATATAGAATATTTCTGCAGGATTAAGAGTTTGTTTGTAAATATTTACCGAATTTAAGAAAATATTTATCACATGGCTATATTTAGGACACAATTAAGAGTTACTATAATATCATCAAAAGGAGCTGTTGTATTTCAACTATGTGTTGGGGTACACTCAGTTCCGACTAAAAATTATTCATGTGCACTGAATTGACGTCGCATATGCTTTTCCTCATATACATAGAATGCCACAGGCTTTATGTCTGTGGCATTCAATATATAAAATAACTAAATTGGGAAATTCTTGGGAAAACTACCTTTCAAAACACAAATCTGATTTGAAAAAATGAAGTACAAAAAACCCGAAGCCCTTGATTTTACTGGAAAATCTTGAGTTTCGGGGATTTTTTTAATAAGCTGATGACGGGAATTGAACCCGTGACCCCTTCCTTACCAAGGAAGTGCTCTACCTCTGAGCCACATCAGCAATTATCAACTTGTTAAGTTTACTATATACATCAGAATTTGTCAACCCACTTTTAATTAAAATATAATTTTATGTGAGTCAGAATACAATTAATTATGAATTATAGTATACCATAACTTTTATACTTAAAAAAGTAAAGACATTTACCTAATGAGAAATTATACCATAAAAATTCTTGAAAATATACCCATTTTGTTGTAGCATATGTTTTAGTACACTTTACTATGTAAAAGTTAGGAGATAAACATGAAAAAGACACCATTTGTGACAAAACAACAGGTAGAGGAAATTGTTAAAAAATTCCCTACACCATTTCATTTATATGACGAGGCAGGCATCCGTGCCAACGCACAGGCTGTAAAGGATGCATTTGCATGGAATCCGGGCTTTAGAGAGTATTTTGCTGTAAAAGCTACCCCAAACCCATACCTGCTCAAGATTTTAAAGGATTATGACATGGGCTGTGATTGTTCATCATACACAGAGCTTATGCTTGCAAAGTCATGCGGCTTCGATGGAGAGCATATCATGTTTTCATCAAATGATACACCGGCAGAGGAATTTGCATATGCAGACAAGCTTGGTGCTATCATCAATCTCGATGATTTCACACATATTGATTTTTTGGAGGAAACAATCGGACATATTCCGGAGACAATAAGCTGCAGATATAATCCGGGCGGAGTGTTCACACTGTCAAACGGTATCATGGACAATCCGGGAGACTCCAAGTATGGCATGACAAAGGAACAGCTTTTTGAGGCATTCAAAATTCTTAAGTCAAAAGGCGCTAAATACTTTGGCGTGCATGCATTCCTGGCAAGCAATACAGTAACCAACGAGTATTATCCACAGCTTGCAAAGGAGCTTTTTGAGCTGGTTGTTGAGCTTAAAAATGAGACCGGCTGCGATATTAGATTTGTAAATCTTTCAGGTGGAGTTGGCGTGGCTTATAAGCCGGATCAGACACCTAACGATATATCGGTTATCGGCGCCGGTGTACATAAGGTGTACGATGAGGTTTTGGTACCGGCAGGAATGGGCGATGTGGCTATTTACACAGAGATGGGACGTTTTATGATGGCTCCGTATGGCTGTCTTGTGACAAAGGCTATCCATGAGAAGCATATCTACAAGGAGTATATAGGAGTAGATGCGTGTGCGGCAAACCTTATGAGACCGGCTATTTACGGCTCATACCATCATATCACAGTGCTCGGCAAGGAGGATGCACCTTGTGACCATACGTATGATGTGGTAGGCTCACTCTGTGAGAACTGTGACAAGTTTGCAATTGACAGACAGCTTCCGAAGATTGATATGGGAGACTATCTGGTAATCCATGATACAGGAGCACACGGTTTCTCAATGGGCTACAATTACAACGGACGACTTCGCTCAGCAGAGATACTGCTCGAAAGCAATGGAGAGGCAAAACTCATCAGAAGAGCAGAAACTCCGGCAGACTACTTTGCAACCTTTGACTGCTTTGATGATATTAAAATAACAGAGTAATCTGCTAGCGCACCTTGCAGAGCACGTGTCCGAATTTTATCCATTTGCTCATATCATCAACATTATCGCTGTCGACATAAAAGGTCTCACCGTAATTGTTGATTGGTGTGAGCTCACATGGGTTTGTCTGGTGGAGTTTTCTGATGTATGCACGCTTGTTCTGTGCGTTGATAAAGATACCGGTATCGCCGTCACGGATTGGGTTTCGACTGATTAGAAGTATATCGCCTTTATTATATACAGGATGTAGATGATTGCTTGTGATGCGGATTCCGATGTGAAGGGCATCACCGAAGGCTTTTCTGTAATTTGAAACATCAAGCTTTTCGATATTGTAGGAGTCCAAAATCATGCCGTCGGTCATATTGCCTGTCGGGATGAGGACGGAAATCAGATCCTCCGTATGACTGCTTTCATCCTTGTAGGCAGATAGCGCAAGCTCAGTGTCTATAATCGAGTCTATAAGTATGCGTTGGTTTTTGGAAAGCTTTTTGATGCGCTTTACAAGGTTTATTACATCATCATTGAAGCCTGTTAGTTCGCAGGAAAATCGTCCTGTCAGCTTGTATATCAGGTAAGCGGTGTAGATGTCTATACGAGAGGATTCTCCGTTTGCTATTCGCTTGTAGGTGGAGAGTGACATATCAAGTGCTTTTGCAAACTGTGCCTGGGACATACCAAGCTTTGTGCGTTCGCGCTCAATATTTGTCGATATGTTGTTTGCTATTTCAAGTCGGTTCATTTATGAGCTAATCTCCCTTCTTTTTAAAAAAATAAACTCCAAATTTGGTCAAGTATTGACATGCGCAATACACTATAATGGTTATTGTTGAAACATAAATAAATATATAAGAAACGTCAATTACTGTCAAATTAAAATGTTTGTTATATAAAAAGGGAGGTGTCCTGAAACTTAATTAGTGTAAGCTGAATGCAGCTTACACTTTTTTTATTTAAACAAATGCAGCTTTATTTATAATAAATATCAAAAAAATTTTTTGAAATAAATGTGTCTGAGGCATTGATTAGAGCACCGCTAATTGGTACAATGTTTTATTAGGTGATGAATCAGTATTACGAGGTCTAGATATAAATGAATGATATAGCAATTGATAAAGAACACTTACATTATTTGGAACAGCTGTCGGAGATGTATCCGACAATAGGCAAGGCATCATCTGAGATTATCAATCTGCAGGCTATTTTAAACCTGCCAAAGGGCACAGAGCACTTTGTATCTGATGTGCATGGCGAGTATGAAGCCTTTTCCCATGTGCTGAAAAATGGTTCTGGTTCAGTCAAGAAAAAAATTGACGAAGTATTCGGGCATACCTTGACACACGCTGACAAAAAATCATTGGCAACGTTGATTTATTATCCGCAAGAAAAAATGGATATTGTCAAAAAGACAGAACGGCATATGCGGGATTGGTACAAAATCGTTCTTTATCGACTGATTACGCTCTGTAAAACACTGTCCTCAAAATATACCCGTGCAAAAGTACGGGCAGCCATGCCGCAGGACTATGCCTTTGTAATGGAAGAGCTGATTACCGAAAAGCCGGAAATTCTGGACAAAGAGGCATATTATGAAACGATTATTGATACCATTATCCAGACTGACCGGGCAGAATCGTTCATTGTTGCCATGTCCGAACTGATTCAGCGGTTGGCAGTGGAGCACCTGCATATTTTAGGGGATATCTATGACCGTGGCCCTGCTCCGCATAAGATTATGGATAAGCTGCTGCAATATCACTCTTTGGATATTCAGTGGGGCAATCATGATATTGTATGGATGGGAGCAGCTGCCGGACAGCTTGCCTGTATCGCAACGGTT
>OICG01000096.1_pt1 | contig 32390 bp, 24 predicted proteins | sample 1581241 | NCBI WGS metagenome assembly OICG01 (sample SAMEA3882534, study PRJEB24775) | human gut metagenome | biome: human-associated habitat; feature: intestine environment; material: feces | place: Netherlands | collected 2009/2010
GTGGGTGCAGCACATGAACAGCCTGAAAGCGCAGGCCGAGGAACTGGTGCTGACGGAGCTGATCTACAGCTAAGTTTTCTGGATACCGTCCTTCCCACCGAAGCCCAGCAAATTGAAGCAATCGACCGAGCGGAGAGCGAAAAAACGCCCTCCGCTTTTGTTTTGTCGCAGGCGGAAATTGAGAACGAACTGCGTAAGCATGGTTCTGGGTTTGCAGGTGGCAAGCAGCGCATTATGGCACTGTACCAGACCCAGCCTGACCGAAAACTCCGTGCCAAAGCGTTGGCAAAGGAGTACGGCATCGGTGGGCACTCCCACGATTTTCTGGACGGAAGCCGGGGCTTTGTGAACCACGACTGGAAGGGACTGGAATTTGTTCATTATCCCGACTACCAGAAAATCACCCTGAAATGGGCGCAGGTGGAAAAGTATATCGACCTGATGATCCAGTCCGACCGCTACCTGACAGATGATGAAAAGGAGCAGCGAGCGGCCATACAAGAGGCTGAGCGGCTGCTCCCGATGCTGGATGGTACCACTGTCGAAGAATACCGGGCATTGAAAGAGCAGTACCCGGACACGCTGGTTGGATTTGAGCTGAATGGAAACTATCTGTTCTATGACAAAGATGCCATTGCCGTGGAGCGGATTCTGCACAACCGGTTACTGTCACAGGAGAATGCGCTCGGCAAGGTCAAAGTGACCGGTTTTCCCCGCGGACTGTGGGCAACGGAATCCAAAAAGCTCTGGGCAGAGGGCAATAATATTTACCTCGCCGGGTTGAATGAGGATGGCACCCACCACGAAACAAAGCACCTGCGGGCAGAAGATTATCTCCCCATCGGCAGCATCATCGAGATGGATGGCCGGGATTTTCGCGTGGAACACGTTAATTTCATGTTCAAGTCTGTCGGTTTGCAGGATATGGATTCCGCCAAGAATGGATACCCGATTTTCCGTAACGAGCATCTGCCGCACATCCGGGAACTGTACGAGGAACAGCCGGACAGCGACCGGGAAAACTTCATCAAGTATATGGTCGGAGATGAAGTTATAGTAGACCTGCCCACCAGAACGATTGAGGGAACCATCGGCTATGTTGGTGACACCGATGTGCGCATCGACACCAGTGCGCACGGTCATTCTTGGGATAATGAGGTCATCAACCGGCAGCAGTTCGAGGAGGGACTGCGACAGGAGGAGCCGGACGAGCCTGAACTGACCGATGAGGAACTGGACGAACTGCCCATCTCAACGGTAATTGACGGCGAGGTACAGACTTTCCCGAATGCCGCAGCCTTGGATGAAGCCCTTAACACTGCGTCTGTCCCTGAGCCTGCCGGAAATTTCCGAATCACGGATGAGCATTTGGGCGAAGGCGGCGCAAAGCAGAAGTACACCCGGAACATCGAGGCCATCAAAACGCTGTTCCGTCTGGAAGAAGAACACCGTGGTGCTTCTGCCGAGGAGCAGGAAGTGCTGGCGCAGTATGTTGGATGGGGCGGTCTGGCAGATGTCTTTGACCCCAACAAAAACAACTGGGCAAAGGAGTACACCGAACTGAAAGGACTGCTTTCGGAGGACGAGTACGCTGCCGCCCGCAGTTCGGTTTTGAACGCCCACTACACTAGCCCCACCGTTATCCATGCCATTTATAATGCAGTGGAACAGATGGGCTTTAAGGCGGGCAACATCCTTGAGCCGTCTATGGGTGTGGGCAACTTTTTCGGAATGCTGCTGGACACCATGCAGGCCAGCCGTTTGTACGGTGTGGAACTGGACAGCATCACCGGGCGCATTGCGCAAAAGCTGTACCCGCAGGCAGATATTACGGTAGCCGGATTTGAAACCACCGACCGCCGGGATTTCTATGACCTTGCGGTAGGCAATGTGCCTTTTGGCCAGTATAAGGTCAACGATAAAGCGTACAACAAGCTGGGATTTTCCATCCACAACTACTTTTTCGCCAAGGCCATCGACCAAGTGCGTCCGGGCGGCGTGGTGGCGTTCGTCACCAGCCGCTACACCATGGACAGCAAGGACAGCACTGCCCGCAAACACATGGCAGAACGCGCCGATTTGCTGGGGGCCATTCGATTGCCCAACAATGCGTTCAAGGCTAATGCAGGCACGGATGTTGTCAGCGACATCATCTTCCTGCAAAAGCGTGACCGCCCTATCGACCATGAGCCGGACTGGGTGCAGCTCGGCAAGACCGAGGACGGCTTTGCCATCAACCAGTATTTCGTAGACCACCCGGAAATGGTGCTGGGGCAGCTTACCACCGAAAGCACCCAGTACGGACGAGAGGAACTGACCGTTGCGCCCATTGAGGGTGCAATGCTGGCCGACCAGCTTGCCGAAGCGGTACAGCATATTGAGGGACAGTACACGGAAGTCGAGGTGGAAACACCAGATATTGCAGATGCCGAGGCAGAACGCAAGACGCTTCCAGCAGATCCGGATGTAAAAAACTTTTCCTATGCCGTGGTGGACGGCGAGGTTTTCTATCGTGAAAACTCCATTATGACACAGGTGGAACTGTCCGATAATGCCAAGGCTCGTGTCACCGGTATGGTGGAACTGCGGCAGATCGTCAACCAGCTGATTCAGGAGCAGTTGGACGATTACCCGGATTCTGCCGTGCAGGAAACGCAGGTGCGCTTGAACGATGCCTACGATGCGTTTTCCAAGAAATACGGTCTGCTGAACGACCGCCGCAATGCACGGCTGTTTGAGCAGGATTCTTCCTATTATCTGCTCTGTTCTCTGGAAAATCTGGACGAGCAGGGACAGTTGAAATCCAAGGCGGATATGTTCACCAAAAGGACGATTCGCCCGGAGCGCACTGTCACCAGCGTGGATACCCCCAGCGAAGCACTCGCGGTGTCGATGGGCGAACACGGCAGAGTGGACTTGCCGTATATGGCAGAACTGCTCGGCACTCCCGGCGAGTATGAGCGCATCACCACTGAACTTTCTGGTGTGATCTTCAAAGACCCCAGTGCAGACCCCACTGACCCGGAAGCAGGCTGGCAGATGGCAGACGAGTATCTTTCCGGCGATGTCCGTGCGAAACTCCGCTTTGCCCGCCTTGCCGCCGAAACGAACCCGGAATTTGCAGTCAATGTTGACGCGCTCACTAAAGCGCAGCCCAAGGAACTGGAAGCATCCGAAATTGATGTGCGGCTGGGCGCAACGTGGCTCGCACCTGAAATCATCCAGAAATTTATGCAGGAGACCTTTCAGGTTCCGTACTATCTGCGCCATGATGTGAATGTGCGGTTCTCTCCGTATACGGCAGAATGGCGTGTGCAGGGAAAATCCGCATTGGGTCACGGCGATATCATGTCCACGGAAACCTACGGAACGCACCGTGCCAATGCCTACAAGATTCTGGAAGATACGCTTAACCTCAAGGATGTCCGCATCTATGACACCATTGAGGATGCCGAGGGTAAACCAAAACGTGTGCTGAACAAAAATGAGACTACCCTCGCCCAGCAGAAACAGCAAGCCATCAAGGATGCTTTTGCGAACTGGATCTGGCAAGACCCGCAGCGGCGTGTATCGCTGGTAAGGCAGTATAACGAATTATTCAACTCTACACGCCCCCGCGAATACGATGGTTCTCACATTCATTTTGTCGGCATGAACCCGGAAATCACCTTGCGGGAACATCAGCGCAACGCCATTGCTCATGTGCTTTATGGCGGTAATACGTTGCTTGCACACGAAGTAGGCGCGGGCAAGACTTTTGAAATGGCGGCATCCGCAATGGAAGCCAAGCGGCTGGGACTATGCCAAAAATCGCTCTTTGTGGTGCCCAACCATCTGACGGAGCAGTGGGCATCGGAGTTCCTGCATCTGTACCCCAATGCAAAACTGTTTGTGGCACGGAAAAAAGACTTTGAAACGGCGAACCGCAAAAAGTTCTGCGCCCGCATCGCTACCGGCGATTACGATGCTGTTATCATCGGTCACAGTCAGTTTGAGCGCATCCCGCTTTCCTTCGAGCGGCAGGAGCGCATTATTCAGGATCAGATCGCCGAAACCCTTTTGGCTATCAACGAACTGAAAGCCAATGCAGGCGAGAATTTCACCATCAAGCAGATGGAAAAGACCCGCAAAACTCTGGAAGCAAAGCTGGACAAGCTGCGCGCCGACAGCCGCAAAGATGACGTTATCACCTTTGAACAGTTGGGCGTTGACCGCTTGTTTGTGGACGAATCGCACAGTTTTAAGAATTTGTTCCTCACGACCAAAATGCGCAATGTCGCAGGATTATCCACCAGCGAAGCACAGAAGTCCAGTGATATGTTCGGCAAGTGCCGCTATCTGGATGAGATTACAGGCGGGCGCGGAGTTGTTTTTGCGACCGGCACCCCGGTCAGCAATTCCATGACCGAACTGTACACGGTCATGCGCTACTTGCAGTACAGCACTCTCCAACAGAAAAAGCTGACCCACTTTGACTGTTGGGCATCGACCTTTGGAGAGACCACCACCGCCATCGAGCTTGCGCCCGAAGGAACCGGCTACCGTGCGCGCACCCGGTTTGCGAAGTTCTTTAATTTACCCGAACTGATATCGATGTTCAAAGAGGTTGCCGACATCAAGACCAGCGACCAGTTGCATCTGCCTGTGCCGGATGCAAAGTTTGAAACCGTGGTTGTAAAACCGTCCGAGACCCAGAAAGCAATGGTGCAGGAACTGAGCAAACGCGCCGCCGAGATCCACTCCGGCAACGTGGATGCGTCCGTGGACAATATGCTGTGCGTCACCAACGATGGCAGAAAAATAGGTCTGGATGTGCGCCTGATGAACCCTTTGCTCCCGGACGACCCCAACAGTAAACTCAACATCTGTGTGCAGAACGTCCTGAAAATTTGGGAGGAAGGCAAAGACCAGAAGTTGACGCAGCTTGTGTTCTGCGACCTCTCGACACCAAAAAACGATGGCAATTTCAACGTCTACGATGATATTCGCAAGAAGCTGGTTGCCGCCGACGTGCCGGAAAACGAGGTGGAGTTCATCCACAACGCCGATACCGAAGCAAAAAAGGCTGCGCTGTTCTCCAAAGTGCGCTCTGGTGATGTGCGCATTCTGCTGGGCAGTACCGCAAAAATGGGTGCGGGCACCAATGTTCAACAGCGTCTTGTGGCAGTGCATCATCTGGATGTCGGCTGGAAGCCCAGCGACATGACCCAGCGCAACGGTCGCATTATTCGTCAGGGCAACATGAATAAGGAAGTCAAGGTGTTCAATTATGTCACGGAGGGTACGTTCGATTCGTACCTCTATCAGACTTTGGAGAATAAGCAACGGTTTATCTCGCAAATTATGACCTCCAAATCCCCGGTGCGTTCCTGCGACGATGTGGACGAGCAGGCATTGTCTTATGCCGAGATCAAGGCGTTGTGTGCTGGCAATCCTCTTATCAAGGAGAAGATGGATTTGGATGTTCAGGTTGCAAAGCTGAAAGTGCTGAAAGCCGATCACCAGAGCCAGAAGTTCCGCTTGGAGGATAAGCTGCTGACGAAGTTCCCGGCTGAGATTCAGGAACAGACTGCAAAAATCGCAGCCCTGAAATCGGATGCTGAAATCGCTGCGGCGCATCCGCAGGACAAGGAAACCTTCTGCGGCATGGTCATTAAAGGCATAACCTATGACGAGAAAAAGACCGCTGGCGAACGGCTGATTCTCGCCTGCATGGAACTTCCGAACACCGAGGAGCAGCTGGTGGGCAGCTATCGAGGCTTTGAACTTTCGTTGCGGTTTGATACCTTCCACAAGGAGCATCAGGTGTTGCTGAAAGGAACTCTGAAATACCCGGTATCGCTCGGCTCCGACCCGTATGGCAACATTGTCCGTCTGGACAACGCCCTGAACGCTTTTGCCGACCGCATTACCGCAGCAGAGAACGAACTGGACACCCTGCAACAGCAGCAGGCGGCGGCGCAGATCGAAGTGGAAAAGCCTTTCCCGCAGGAGGACGAACTGGCGCAGAAGTCCGCACGGCTTGCCGAGCTGAATGCTCAGTTGGATGTGGATGAAAAGCACCATGAACCGGAGCAGGACGAGGAAGAACAGGAGGATGCACCTCGTCGCTCTGTGCTGGCCGCTCTGGAAGAAAAGGCAGAAAAAGCGGAACCCGTCAAGCCTTTCAAATCCTATCCCGACAAGGACGGTGATGCCCGGTGAGAGAAAAACGGGATGAGGTCATTATCCTGCGCCTGACAAAAACGGAGAAGCACCGCATCTATGAAAAAATGCTGGGCATGGGCATCCGCAGCCTGAGTGCCTATATCCGCAAGATGACTCTGGATGGTTACTGTCTGCATCTGGACTTGAAAGAACTGCGCCGCATGGCGTATCTACTCCAGATGTGCAGCAACAACCTCAACCAGTATGCCAAATGTGCCAACGAAAGCGGTCAGGTCTACGCCGCCGATCTGGAGGACTTGCGCACCCGGCTGGATGAGTTAATCTCCATTGGCAAGCAGATTCTTTCCCGGTTGGCTGACCTCTGACCCAGCCCCACGGCTTCGGCTGTGGGGTACATACTATCTGGCATCGTTGACAGTGCGCAGAATCTTCTATATACTGAACACAGAAAGGCGGTGTCAATCATGAGGTTCGTGGTAAAAGTTCTTCTGCTCCCTCTGGTGCTGGTGAGTGCATTTCTGGCTTTGATGCTGCGGTGGACGCTGAATCTGTCCGCTTTCATCCTTGCGCTGCCGATGATGTATATTTTCGGCTGTGGGCTTTATACGCTGTACTGCCGGGAGTGGACGCAATTCTTGATCCTGTTGGCAGCAGAGTTCGGTTGTTTCCTGCTCATCACTGCTGGAACGCTCATTGTGGAAGCCGTGGAATGGTTCAGCGGCTGGATTGCAGAACTGTGACGGGCAAAGTTTCTGCATATCGCCCGTATTCCCGCATCGATTTTATAAGTTTTGCGATTTGAAACCGCAAAACTTATTTATTTCTTTCGATTTTGCGGTAAACAATATATCATCATGCCGCCATTGTGCGGCATTTTCTTTTTGCCGGGAGGTGGTAGAACTGGCAGCAACACGATTGATTGCACTGCACAAAAACAAGGGAAAATCCGTTGCGGCCTGCCTGAAAAGCCGCACGGATTACGCCCAGAACCCGGACAAGACACAGCAGGGCGAACTGGTCAGCAGTTACGAATGCAGTCCCTTGACGGTCGATGAAGAATTTATGCTCTCCAAACGCCAATATGAACTGATGACCGGGCGCAGGCAGAAAAGTGATGTGATCGCCTACCAGATTCGGCAATCGTTCAAGCCCGGAGAGATCACCGCCGAAGAAGCCAACAAGGTCGGTTATGAGCTTGCCATGCGGTTTACAAAAGGCAAGTATGCCTTTATCGTTGCGACCCATACCGACCGAGAACACATTCATAATCACATCATTTACAACTCTACTGCGCTGGACAGCACCCGGAAATTCCGGGATTTTTTGCTGTCCGGGCTTGCGGTACAGCGGCTGAGCGATTTGATTTGTCTGGAACATCAGTTGTCCGTTATTGAAATCAAGCCGTACCGGGAGCGGCAGAAGCGCACCCTTTATCCACCCAGAGAAAGTAATCGGGATAAGCTGTGTGCCGTAATCGACAACATCCTGTTGAACGAGAAGCCTGCGGACTTTGAAGTCTTTCTTCAAAAGCTGGAACAGCAGAGCTACGAGGTCAAACGAGAAAAGCACACTTCCGTCAAAGGCACCCGGCAGAAACGCTTTATCCGTTTTCGGACACTGGGTACAGGGTATAGCGAAGATGAAATCAAGGCGGTCATTGCCGGAGAAGCCGAACACCGCCCGCATCAGAAACAGCCGCCGAAAGAGCAGCCGTTCCATCTGTTAGTGGACATTCAGGCAAAACTCTCCGAGGGCAAAAGTGAAGGCTATGCACGATGGGCGAAACGCTACAATCTGAAAGAGATGTCCAAGACCCTGCTCTTCTTGCAGGAAAATAAAATCGGCAGCATCGAAGAAATGCAGGAAAGAGTGAATGCGGCAACTGCTCGATACCATGAGCTAGGTGATTTCATCAAGGCTGCAGAGCAGCGCATGGCGGAGATTGCCGTCCTGCGGGCGCACATCATCAACTATGCCAAAACCCGACCTGTGTATGATGCCTACCGTAAGGCTGGGTACAGCAAGAAGTTTCTGGAAGAACATCGGGAGCAGATCACACTGCACCGTGCGGCAAAAGCCGCTTTTGATGAAGCTGGACTGAAAAAGCTGCCAAAGGTAAAAGAACTGAACACGGAATACTCTGCACTGCTTTCTCAGAAGAAAGCTGCTTATCCAGCCTATCGCAAGGCACGGGATGAGATGCAGGAACTGATGAAAGCACAGAAGAATGTAGAGATGTTTTTCGCCGAAGAAAAGGCTACCGAGGAAAAAGCGCAGACCCGATAAACAGAGAACACCGAGGATTCTTCCCATTTTTGGGGGAGTCCTCGGTGTTCTTTTTCGTTATAGAAGCATTTGGCACAAATGCGCAGCCTGCATCCAGCGGATGCAGTACACAAAGGGTTTGGGGCTACCCCAACAAGCATTTTGCAACGCAAAAATGGCGTTTGTATATACGAACGCCCTGCTTGCTACAATTGTGTTGGGTCAATGTTATCACATTTACTTTTTTATTCGTTCGTAATATTTCTCCAGGCTCTTATCGCAGACATCTACAATATGCAACCAATCTTCCTTAGTCAGCTTATGAAAGATGATGGGATTGACTTCGATGGTTTCCACATCCTTGCAGCGCATCAGGAAGCGCATATCCTCAAACCGCTTGAACGGATTGGAAAGAACATTTTTCTCTACGTCTTTCCGGGTATATCCGCCTTTCTGATAAATGCTGTTCGGCTTTTCTGCTATCATCCCATGCGCTTTACGATCTTCATAGAAGTCGATAAAGTAATCCACAACATCTGGCAGAGCCACCCGACCGTTACTGTCCATATATTCATAGATTGCCTTAAGCAGCACAGGCTTATAAGAAAAGCTCATGTCCATCGTTTCGATGAATTTCATAAACTTGTCTGCCATATTCTGCGGCGTGATCAAATCCCAATCGTACTGCTTGGCGATGTTTCGGATACTTTCCTCCCTGAAATAGTGGAACATCCGCTTATCGCCAAACGGAATGGAAAGATCTGGCTTGATTTTTCCGTCTTTGATATAGCGTTCAACTGTTTCGGACTGAACATCGACCATGCGGACAAATTCAATCAGCGAAATCATATCCTTGACACTGTTCTGCCAATTGAACAGGTCGATGATTTCATAGTCGTCCACATCGATGGGAACATCCAGCCATGCTTCGGGCTTCTCGCCCTTGAACAGCATATCCTGATCCAATTTCCGTTTATTTTCCGGTGCCAGCACATAGGCCATCGGCTGATATTTTGCAATGTCCAGCACACGATGCAGGCTGTACGGCATATTGAACATATTAGCGTTGTCTACGAAGTCGATGACGAGCAAGTCATCCTTGCCCGGACAACGGCGTGTGCCGCGGCCAAGCTGCTGCATATAGATGGTTTTGGACATTGTAGGCCGTGCCATGAACAGGACGGTGGTGTGCGGGCTGTCCCAGCCTTCGTTCAGCAAATCACAGGCGCACAATACGTCTGTTGAACCGGTTTCGTAATCCTTCAGGATTTTTTCCCGAATCTCCACACGGTCACGCCCGGAAACGGCTTCTGCCTTTACTCCATTTTCGCGCAGCAACTTTGCGATTTCCGCAGCATGGTCTACGCTGGCGCAGAAAATCACCGTCTTTTTTCCGTTCACATATTTCAGATAGGTATCCACGATTAACTGATTCCGTTCCGGGATAAACAGCTTGCTTTCCAAGTCCTGCGAATTATACTTGATGCCGTTGATGCGCACATCTGTCAGGTCAATGTTGGTTTTGACCCGGATACAGCGGATGGGCACCAGCACACCACGCTCCACCGCTGTTTTCAAATCCATCTTGTGCGCCACATTCTGGAACAGCTCCAGCATATCCTCGCCGTCACTGCGTTCCGGAGTCGCAGTCAGCCCAAGAATGAACTTCGGGTGGAAATATGTAAAGATTTTCTGATAGGTGTTCGCTGCCGCATGGTGACACTCGTCAACAATCAGATAGTCAAATGCTGTCGGCGAAAATTTCTCCAAATCCTTGGAAATGCTCTGGACGGTTGCAAAAATGACGGTCTGTGAAACGTCTTTCTGCCCACCGGTATACTCGCCAAGTGTCGCCTCTGGCCACACCCTCGCAAAGGTATCCTTCGCCTGAGATGCCAATTTCAGCGCATTTACCAGAAACAGCGTGCGTCCACCCACAGCTTTCGCATCTGTCGCTGCGGTGATAGTCTTTCCTACGCCTGTCGCATGGTACAACAGTGCGATGGTTTTTCCATCTTCCCGCATCTTTTTCAGGTTCTCGATGGCTTCTTGCTGATAATCCCGGAGTTCAATGATTTGGCCCATCTGAACCGGCAGGTCTGCTTCAAACGCCTTGAACATCGGACTACTGCCCAGAAATGTAATCAGCTCATCCTTGACTTTTTCCGGCTGCTTTTCCAGCTGACTGTAAATCCAGCGGTAAACCTTCCAGTTATCATAGATCAGACTGTTCTGCTTCAGAAGGTCATCCGCATATTTGTTTTCAGAAACCTTGCTCGGGTTGTGGTACGTCTCACCGTCAATCTCGATTGCAATTTTGGATTCAGGCGATTCCAATGCAAAGTCGATGTAGCGATGCCGGCCATAGATGTCAACACACGGATACTGAACCTGCAAATTTTCTGTTTTCTCCGGGCCGAATGCTTCACAGAACAGCTGAACAAACAGTTCTTCCGCACGACTATTGACGCTGGTTGCTTTTGACGGTTCCATAATGATCTCCTACGGTGAATAAACTTGTTTATTTAGTCTTTACAGACCAATATTTGTTTGATTCTATCGATATTTCTTATAATTTTCAGCGTTTTCAAAAGTTGAAGCCCATGGCAACCGATTCCGTAAAATTACCCTATAAAGTATTTGACGACTGGGCAAGCACACATTCATCCTATTGATTATTGCGCATATTTCTTGAAGTTTTCGGCTTGTTCTAGGACTTCTTTGTAAACATCATCGATGGTTACAGGCGGATAGCCAAATTCGTCCAAAAGCAAGATAAGATCGACCTGCAAATTTGCTTTAATATCATCACGAGTAGACCAGTCCGTATACTTAGCTTTGTCATCGACAATGATTTTTATCCGCTTGGACAACTCAATCATCTTATCGTCCGGATATTCAAACTCATATTTTCTAGCAACTGCCTTGAGAATATCGTAGAAAGCTTTTTCTTCATAGTCGATTCCCATTCCCTTAAAGGAGTTCTTTTCTTTCTTAAGTTCTTCGAGCAGTTTTGCAAGTTGTTCTGCGACATCGTCAAGAACCTCGTTGGCAAACGCTTCATCTCGACGACGATTATTGTATTCATCGACAACACGTTTGAGACGTTCCGAAAATTCTATGCCCATGATACGATTGACTTTTTTATACTCATCAATCGCCTGAGAGAGAAGTCTCTGCAATACCTTGATTTTCGTGTTTGGAAGCTGGATTGCATTGATTTTATCCAGATACTCATCACTGAAAATGTCAACAGAAATATGTTTTCCGGTTTCAAATAGTTCTTCTATACCGTCTGATTGAATTGCACCTTCAAGTAGCTCGCGGACGCGGGCATTCATCTGAGAAATATCAGGAGCATCACCCTTTGTGAGTTTGAAAAGAATAGCGCGCACTGCGCAATAGAAGTGCAAATAATCTTTTTCTTGATCGGAAATCACATCACTGGAACTGCATAGGTTAAATGCCTGCTTCATACGCTTGACCGCGGCCATAAAGCGAATTTCCAAATCTTCTGTAAGCTGTACATATTCAACAGCATGATTAAGACAAGCGAGCTGCTCTTTAGGGGAACCAGTAAAGAAGTCCGAACTGTCAAAGTTGTGGAACATCTGCGCCAAAACATCAAGTTGATCTTTGACAATCGTGACAGACTGTTCAACCCCCTCAAACTCATCACTTTCAAAGTTGGTGTATTTCTTGAGGGCGAGATTCATATTTTTCTTAATGCCAATATAGTCTACAATCAGACCCTTGTCTTTTCCGGTATAAACACGGTTGACACGAGAAATCGTTTGGATAAGCGTATGCTGCTGGATGGGTTTATCAATGTAGATAGTGTCGAGTGCCGGAACATCGAAACCGGTAAGCCACATATCAACAACAATGGCAATTTTGAAGTTTGATTTTACATTCTTAAATTGGCGATCAAACTCCTTGCGGTCATCTTTTGTTCCAAGCATTTCATAAAGCTCAGGCTCATCATCTTTGCTCCGTGTCATAATGAGCTTGATTTTTTCAATAGGTTTAAGGTCCTTTTTCTCTTTTTCCGTCAGTTCAACTCCATCAGGGCATACTTTTTTATCAGCCCACTCTGGCCGCATCCCGACAACAATTTGATAGAAAGTATATGCGATTTTACGGTTGGAGCATACAAACATCGCTTTGCCAGCAATCGTTGCACCCTCTGCTACACGAGACTCGTAATGATTGATGAAGTCCTCGGCGACTGCACGAAGCCGGTCTGGATCACCAATAATGGCATCAATATGAGCAACCGCTTTCTGACTTTCCTCAATCTGATGCTCATTAGCGCCTTCCACCGCACATTGAGCATAGTAATCCTCGATCTCACGAACCTTTTCCTGATCAAGTGTCACTCGTGCTGCTCGTCCATCGTAGACAAGATTTACTGTGATGCCATCCTTTACTGCTTCAGCCATGGTATAGGCATCTACAACCGGACCAAAAACCTCAATCGTCCCATCAATAGGAGTTCCCGTAAAACCAACATAAGTCGCATTCGGCAGGGAATCATGAAGGTATTTAGCAAAACCATACGTTCGCTCGACACCATCAGCAGTTATTTTAACTTTCTGATCAAGGTTTATTTGGCTACGGTGTGCTTCATCGGAAATGCAGATAACATTGGTGCGATCCGTCAAAAGATTTAAGTCCTCTGTAAACTTCTGAATCGTGGTCAGGTAAACGCCACCACTGGTACGTCCTTGAAGTTCCTGACGGAGTTTTTCACGAGAGTCAATGCTCACAACGGTTTCATCACCGATATACTTTTTGGATGCTACAAACTGCTTTGAAAGTTGATCATCCAAATCCGTCCGGTCCGTAATAAGCAAAATCGTGGGGCTATGAAAAAATGTACTCCGCATGAGCATTCTCGTAAGAAAAAGCATGGTATAGCTTTTGCCACAGCCGGTTGCTCCGAAGTATGTGCCGCCTTTGCCATCCCCTGTGGGTCTCAAGTGTGATTTGATATTCTCAAACAGCTTGACTGCAGCAAAATACTGAGGATAGCGACATACGATCTTGAGATCTTTATCCGAACTGTCCGGAAAATAGACAAAATCCTTGATAACGGCCAAGAGACGTTCTTTACGGAACAGACCACTCACCATTGTTACAAGGGAATTGATCCCATCCAATTCCTTATCTCCGGCTTCGATTTTTCTCCAAGCATAGAAGAAATCATATGGTGAGAAGAATGAACCATACTTGTTATTTGCGCCATCGCTGATGACGATGAAAGTGTTATACTTGAAAAGTTCAGGAATATCACGGCGATACCGCACGGTGAGTTGGGTATAGGCATCCATGATTGTCGTATTTTCTTTAATCGCACTCTTGAACTCAAGTACAACAACAGGTATACCGTTGATAAAGACAATTCCGTCAGGGATACGCAGCTGGTTATTAACGCCTTCGATTTCAAACTGATTGACGATCTTGAATATATTTTTCTCTGGCTCATCGAAATTGATCAGTTCAATGTAAAGGTCTTTCTTTGTACGATCTTCACGGTTGAAGATAAAGCCATCGCAAATCATTTTGCAGACAGCTTTGTTTGCCTCATAGATTGTGCCAGAGATAGATTTCAGCCGAAGGATGATGCTATCGACTTCGTTTTCGGTCAATCCCTCCGCCGCATATCTGTTCAGGAGATATTCTCGTAAATCATCAACCAGCAAAACTTCAGAACGCTCGCGATGGATTTGCCCACCGTTCAAATAGATATAGTTTTCATCCTGAAATAACTCCATGATAGACATTTCAAGAGAATGCTCATTAAAGGCTGCCATTATGTTCACCCCTAATCAAAATCTTCTGCTTTTAGCAATCCTTTACACTTACTGTGTATATTCTCTTTATTAAATCCATATTTGGTCACAAGTCTCACAATAAAATCAACCCACTCAGATGTATAGAGATAGTCATTATGCGGTTCGTCGTATACGCAATATTTGATCACAGTATCAAATTTTGAATCAGATTTCGCACTCGGTCGAATCGAAAATGCTTTCCACAAATCTGTGTGGTTGTTCTGACTGATTTCTGTGCCCGTTTTCTCTCTTACAGCGTTTCTGACATCTATCGGTTTTAGCATATTTGCATTTGACACATTTTGCTTTACGATTTTGTCTTTAATAATTGTTGTGACCTTGTTATAATTTTCTCGGTCTTCTTCGCTTAGAGAATTCCAATTAACAAATTCCACTGCCAAATCCGCACGATTAGTATTGCTGATTTTTGGAATCTGAAGAAGTTTGACGCTGTATTCTTGGCTATCATATACTTCTTGGGGCAAATCGGTCTTGTATTTATCGATATACTTCTTGATATCTTGCATATCTTTTGAAAGAAGTTCTCTTTGAGCCTTTAACTGTTGGGTTGCTCTTAAATGAGAAAACTGCAATGCGTATGCTAAACTTGTATTGATTGAATAATCGTTTCCAAACAATTCAACCACAAGGTTTTCATAATTATACAATAACGATTGACATTCACCAAAAAGCAAAATGTCCAACGTTGATGAGTCCCAATAACGATGTTCAATTTTATTTCTAATTCCAACAAAAAATCTCAAATTTGCCACAACAGCTTCTGATAGCTTGTTTTCAGTCTGATACTTCTGATAACTTTTTACGCATTCTGTAAGTTCCCATGCTTTTTTCTCCCCGTCAACTCTCTTGAATCTGCCGTTTTTTTCTTTGTAAAAATATCGTTCACCTATTGTCGCTTGAAAATATGCGTGAAACAATTTTGTCCATGCGATAATCATTAAGATAATGTAATTTTCAATTCTAAACGACGTGCGAGGACGATTATATGTTTCAACTGCTGTAAAAGCACTGTTAATTGAACTTTCCAAAATGGTTTTAGCTTTTCCTTGTCTCAATACAATCATATAATTCTCCTCTCATAAATGATAATTTAGTGGCTTAGCTCACCATTTTCGATAAAATTGATTCACGAAGCTCGATTAGTTGTTGTACCTCTTTTTCAACGAGTTTCTTATGCTCAATAAATGGGATGATTGAATCATGAAATTGCTTGATGACTTCTTCGGGCGGAGAAATTATATCAAGGTTTTCGACTCCACTTTTTGTCAGGTGAGCCATGACACTCCCGTGACCTTCCTTGCTTAACTTATCGATCTCCTGCTTTAAGTAGAGGTAGATGTATTCACGGTAATATGGGGCTGTTTTGGAAAAGTCAATTTTCCAAATATGATAATGATATATTGTTTTTACATCGTTCCAGATATACAAGCCAAATGATGCTGACCAACAGAACAACAGATCATCTGGATAGCAATACTTGTTGTCTTCAAGCTCCATGTCAGAATAGTACCAACTATTTTTGGTGAAGAAATTGCCCACTCGTAAAACTCGGTATTTACCTGAGTTAAGAAGTTCTTCCTGACTATACGCTCTTCCGTTCAATAGATCGCATAGGTCACGGAATTTGCAAATTCTCCAACTTGCAGGAATTTCACCGAGCTTTGAAACACAGGTGACCTCAGACTTAAATGGGGTGAAGTCAACAAAATAGTTTTTGTAAATTGCCTGCATGGTAGAATCTAAATTATCATTTAACACCATGCTAAAATAAGGAGGTACAATCATTATGGCACTAAATTTAACACTTGAGCAAACGAAAGTGTTGCTGAAAAAGGCAAATCAACCTATTGCCAGCGAAGCTCGAACTGGCAATAATCTTGGAACAATGCTGAAACTTACCAACGGTTGTATCGTCAACTGTTGGGATAAGGGAACTGTAAACTGTCAGGGAAAAAATGTCGAACAAATAACAGCGATTTTGTCTAACGCAAATGCGGAACCTGTTTGTAATCGAAAAGTATTTGTAGTTTATGGCCATGACACAAATGCAAGGATACAGCTTGAAGCGATGCTGAGAAGATGGGATTTGGAGCCTTTGATTTTGGATCAACTTATTTCATCCGGGCAAACAATTATTGAAAAGCTCGAAGAATATACACAACAAGCAAACTTCGGAATTGTTCTCGCTACACCAGATGACATAGGATTCCCTAAAGACGATGAATCTAAAAAACAATATAGAGTCAGGCAAAATGTTGTTTTGGAATTAGGGATGCTGCTATCCAGAATTGGGCGTGAAAAGGTTGCAATCCTACTTTCGCAGGCTGAATCTATGGAAAAGCCGTCTGATATTGATGGACTTATTTATATTCCATTTAAGGATAATGTCGAAGAGACAAAACTATCCTTGGCGAAGGAAATGCAAAACAACGGGTACGCGTTAGATATAGCCAAGTTATAACATATAACTAACTTCTCTCACCAGTGGCGAGAGTTTTATCACAAGAGACTGCCACTGATTGTCGTTCTCTGCGTTGAATCAAGGAGAGACCGACAATGAAAGAACAACTCATTCAAGAAGTACAGCGGCAGATGCTTCCATATTTGAACAATGCACAGCTAAAGCAACTTCAGAGTGTCCTTGCACGGGTGCTAAGTGGTGTGGACCTGAGCCGTGGAGAACACATGGCGGAAAGCATCAAGGTTGATACTGTGGACTGCTTTATCAATGCAAAGCGAATTGAAGGATGTTCGGAAAAAACGTTGAGCTATTACAACCAGACCATCACCTCCATGCTGTCCAGCATTGCAAGGGAGCCACAAGAAATTGTCACGGAAGATTTGCGAACCTATCTGACAGAATATCAGGCCAATCGAAAATCGAGCAAGGTTACGATAGACAATATTCGCCGCATCCTATCCAGTTACTTTTCATGGCTTGAAGATGAGGACTATATTGTGAAAAGTCCGGTACGCCGGATTCACAAAGTAAAAACGACGAAGGTGATCAAGGAGACTTATACCGATGAGACATTGGAAATCATGCGGGACAACTGCGGAAACGTCCGCGATCTTGCGATAATCGACCTGCTAGCTTCTTCTGGAATGCGAGTCGGTGAGATGGTTGCCCTCAACCGTGACGACATCAATTTCAATGAACGTGAGTGCGTTGTTTTCGGAAAAGGAAGCAAGGAGCGAATCGTCTATTTCGATGCCAGAACGAAAATTCATCTGCAAAACTATTTGGACAGCCGCACAGATGCCTGTTCAGCATTGTTTGTCACGCTAGCTTCACCACATAACCGTTTGCAGATCGGCGGTGTGGAAAGACGGCTTCGAGAATTAGGGAAAAAGCTGAATCTGTCTCGTGTCCACCCACACAAGTTCAGGCGGACACTGGCAACATCGGCTATCGATAAGGGAATGCCCATAGAGCAAGTCCAGCAGCTTTTGGGTCATCAAAAAATCGACACGACTATGCACTACGCCATGGTCAAACAGCAAAATGTGAAGCTGGCACACAGAAAGTACATAGGGTGAGAAATGACATGTATAAATCAATAGATGAACTTGTTGAAAGAGTAGACGAACGAAATACCGATGGAAAGATCAAGACTCTAATTGGTGTGAGCATCGACAAATGTTTTATCAACTCTGTTGCCAACATCAACGGAACAGACTTAACCAAATATAAAGTAATCCGAAGAAACGATTTTGCTGTTAGCTTAATGCAGGTGAGCCGAGATTCAAAAATTCCAATCGCTCGGTTGAAGGATTATGATTTGGCTATAATGTCACCAGCCTACCCGATATTTAGGGTTAGAGATACCAGCGTGGTTCTTCCAGAATATCTGGAAATGTGGTTCACGCGTCCCGAATTTGATCGGGAAGCTGCATTTATTGCGGTTGGCGGCGTTAGAGGCAGTATGCCGTGGGAAGAATTTGCCAAAATGCAGCTTCCCATTCCAGCTTTGGAAAAGCAGCAACAGATTGTTCATGCCTACCAAACCGTTACAGACCGAATCAAACTAAAGCGTCGGATAAATGATAATTTAGCTGAGACATTGGGCACCGTTTTCAATAATCTGTATCAAGATATTGATGATGCGAATACATCCACATTCGGCGAATTATGCTCCCTCGCATCGAGTAAAAGAGTATTCGCAGAAGATTATACCTCTGAAGGAATTCCTTTTTATCGTGGTAAGGAAATCACCCAAAAACGTAACGGTGAATCCATCAATGATCCATTGTATATTGGCATTGAACATTACGAGTTACTTAAAAAGAATTACGGTGTTCCTTCGTGCGGAGATATTTTAATCACGGCTGTTGGTACGATTGGAAATAGTTACCTTGTACAAGATGGCGATTTCTATTTCAAAGACGGAAATATCATCTGGTTGAAAGATTTCTGCAATTCTGGTTTGAACTATTATCTGTACGACTATATGCAAACCTCTATTTTTAAGAGAGAATTAGAGGGTATTTGTATTGGTTCTACACAAACAGCCCTAACGATAGTTGCACTCTCGAATTTGAAGGTAAAGATTCCTGACAATTCTACGCTAAAAGCATATTGTGCCAATAGCAGGGTTGTCCGAAATACTATTCAGGTAAACAATGCGGAAATATTACATTTAGCAATGGTGGCTCAGTCCATTTTAGCATCATTAAGCAGCTAAATTATCATTTATCTTCTTCTTCATTGCGATTCGTCTTGTGATTGACCGATAGGATTCTACAATTTCCAGCTGCTGCTCATACGGCGGGACCGGGAGCTGAATGCGGCAAAGATCATCCCATGTGATACCGCCGCGAACGCTGCCGTCTGTCATAAACCAGCATTCACGATCAAACTCAGGTCTGCGAAACCACATCATCAAATATTCATCGTTCAAAATTGTACGGTCAACAATTTCAAACATGAAGTACGCCGGAGAAACAATCGCTGGTGCTTCATTTTCATACAGCGCAATCGGAAGTCGTTCATCACGTCCAACGTGCATCGGATTGCAGGCAAACAATCCCTTTCTGATTAACTTGTACCGGCTCAAGTCTGTGCCAATTACATTTGCAACGGAAGGCATAAACTCTTTGTCGATACTGATGCCAAGAACATTGTTTGAGATTTGCTCGGAGTTGCGATCATCGACAAGTCGAATATGGTTGCCAAGAGCTTCATAATTTGATTTCATAGCCCAACTCCTTAAATACGGCTAACAGATCAGCTTTCGATTTTTCTTCCTGAAGCAGCAGATCGTGCAGTTCACTTTGCAGGGTCTTCATTTTTGTATCAAAGTCGATATTCTCGTCCCGGTTTACAAACTCGATATAACGGCTGGGAACAAGCGTGAAGCCTTTCTCTGCGACCTCATCGTAGGATGCACTGTAACAGAACTCCGGCACATTTTTGTATGTTTCTTCGTAGCCTTCCTGTTGCCAGTTATGATAGACGCTCGTGACCTTTTTACGGTCTTCAGCCGTCAGCTCAATGAATTTTTTCTCGTAAGGACTGCCCATTTGACGCAAATCCATAAAAAGAATTTCCCGTTCACGATTACGGTAGTGCTTGACTTCACCGTTCTGCTCAATTACACGAGATTTCTTGTTCTTGTTCAAAATCCAAAGAGTAACACTGATATCGGTTGTGTAGAACAAGCTGCGGGGCAGAATGATAATCGCTTCAACAAGGTTGTTTTCGATAAGTTGGCGGCGAATCTTCAACTCCGTACCATCATCGGACAACGCACCGTTTGCAAGAAGGAAACCGGCCACACCATTCCGCGACAACTTAGAAACGATATTCAAAATCCATCCATAGTTGGCATTGCTCGTGGGCGGCACTTCATAACCTGCCCAGCGAGGATCGTCTATCAGCTCGTTGTCAGCACGCCATTCCTTCTGATTGAACGGCGGGTTTGCCATAATGTAATCTGCCTTGAGGTCCTTGTGCTGATCGTTGGTGAAAGTGTTTGCTGCTGCTTCACCAAGATTTGCCGATATGCCACGAATGGCCAGATTCATCTTGCACAGTTTGTATGTTGTATTCGTGTATTCCTGTCCGTAGATGGAAACCTTCTTCTTATTACCGTGGTGGGCTTCTACGAACTTCATCGACTGAACAAACATACCGCCGGAGCCACAGCAGGGGTCATAGAGAATGCCATCGTACGGTTCAATCATTTCGGCGATCAGATTAACGATACACTTCGGTGTGTAAAATTCACCCTTACCCTTGCCTTCGGCAAGCGCAAATTTACTCAAGAAATATTCGTAAATCCGTCCAATAATATCATTTTCCTTGTCGCCGGTATTGATTTTATCAATTTCATCCAATAATGATGCCAGTTTTGCTGTGTCGATGTGAAGGCGAGAATAGTAGTTATCCGGCAGTGCGCCCTTTAGAGCCGGGTTGGCTTTTTCAATCGTATAGAGTGCAGTATCGATTTTTAACGCAATATCAGCCTGCTTCGCATTTTCCATAATGAAAGACCACCGGCTGATTTCAGGCAGGAAGAAAACATTGTCCTTCATGTAGAAAGCAACATTGTCTATAAACTTTTCACCGTATTTTTCTTCGATTGCTTTTCGCTGCGCCTCAAACTTATCGCTGGCAAATTTCAAAAAGAACAAGCTGAGAACAACGTGCTTATATTCTGCGGGCTCAACAGATCCGCGAAGCTTATCTGCTGATTTCCAAAGAGCTTCTTCCATAGAAACTTCTTTTTTGGGCTTGGATGCGATCCGCGCCATATCAAAATCCTCCTTGATTTCTTATCTGGATAGCTTTTACTATAGAATAACACACTTTCGGTCCCAATGGGGGGACTTTAAGCAATTTTCTTGGTATCAATCATTTCTTTCAGCTTGTTTCGGAAGTCCGTCTTTGTGATTTTCAAGCCATTTGTGCCCAGCCGCACCACCGGAGGATAGCCCTCCGTGCTTTCAATTTTTGCAATGATGCTGCCGGAGTCACCCTTGCCGGTGCCGCTGTGGGGCATCGGGCCTACCATAATCAAAGCATACTGGGGCTTCCAATACGTCTTTTCAAAGTCGAAGGTCTTGCCGTCCTCATAATCAAGGTGCAGCTCAAAACGTTCTTTGGAAAGTCCCAGACTCTTGGCAATGGAAAGCAGTACCTCTGCTTTCACATCCGACCGCCCGATCACGATAATTTTCCCGGTTTTATAGACCTGATAAAGCGGCTTGCTCTGAAGTAAATCCTCCATGCCAAGCATTTTGAGGAAGGCTTCCAATTCGCCGGTGCGGTTCAGCATGGACAGCGCGGCGGGCAGATGATCGTCCAGTTCTTTTCGGATGTTATCTTCCAGTTCGAGCAGTTCTTCGACATCAAGCATTGGATTCTTCACTCTCCTCATCGAACACATGGTGGAGCTTGTTGACAGCTCGTTCCATCCGCAGTTTGAGCATAGCGATTTCGTCCAGCGTCGCCTGATACTTCTGCGCAACCTGCATCTGCTCCTCCATGGAAGGCAACGGAATCATAATGTTCTTCAGCTTGTCCACGCCAATATTGGGAATGGTTGCTCCCACCGTGATGCTCTTCAGGGCTGCAACGCCCTGCTCGCTGTCAAGGAAAGCCTTGATATAATACGGGTTTGCCCTGCTTTCATCCAATTCGATGATATAAAGATTGCCATTTGCCAGAATACGCTGCCCATCCTTCACAGATGCAACTGCTACCTTATAAGGGTAGCCGTTCTTGGACAGGATGAGGTCTTTGTTCTTCAGGCAGTATTTTTCGTACTTCGGTTCGATGCTGGAAAGATACGGCAGCTTGTCATCAATGATGCCGTTCTGGATGTTTGCCAACATCAGGTACTGCATATTCGTCACTTCGTTAGACACCATCTTGTCCAACTGGCTGGCCGTGCAGGGTGCCCCGCGCGTGATGCTCTTAATGATATCCGCAAACGGCACACCATTCTGAAAAGCCGGAGCCTTTTGGACGTAGCGTTCCAGACTGAGGTTGTACTCATTGGCGCGAAGCTCGTCCAATGTGACTTCTTTGCTGTATTCTGAATCCGTATGCAGTGCGGTAAGAATGGTAGTAATGTCATCCTGAAGGAACATATTCTGCCGCCGCCCTTTATGATAAATCTCGGTGGCATCAATCATGCGGATGGTATCATTGCCATGGCTGAAAACAACAAGCGTCGTTCCGATATTGGTATAGGGGAACATTTTGACCGGCAGAGAAATGACACACTCGATCATCTTGCGCTCTGCAAAGTATTTGCGCATCGGGGTGTCGATGCTGTTCCATGTGCTGCCGTTTGTCATAATGCCAATCGCTTTGCCGTTCTCTGCAAGAAGGTCACAGAGCAGCGCATTGAAAATCCAGTCCGAAGAAGTTGCCTTCGACAGCCCCGGATACTGCTCCGCAAGACGTTCCATATAATTGGAACCCTCACCAAGATAACGCAGTCTCATGCCAAAGGGATAGTTAGAAAAGATTTTGTCAAATCTGGGTGTGTTTTTATCGTCTGCCAGCTGGAAAACATCGCCAAGCTGTACCTGAACGTTTGAGCCGAGAAGCTCTGCACGAATCCGTGCAATTCCACCACGCTCCTCGTTGATCTCATAGCCAAAGTAATGCGCATCCGGCTGGTTCATCGCAAATGAAACAAAACCGGAACCGCTGCCGCAGCAAAGATCTCCGACATACTCATCAGGCTGCACATCCAAAAGGTGCTGAACCAACGTCAAAATGGTATGAGGCGTTGTCATTGCGAGTTTCATCTCGTCTTCATGTTCAGAAAGAAGTGCAGCCAGCGCAAATTCTTCGGCTGCATAACTGTCTACCATAGGAAGAAGCTGCGCCCATGCTTCCTCCGAGAGCTGCTCTTTTGCAAAGTAGAGGATATCCTCGCTGATGTCCAACCGTCCCTCAAAAATATCCTGCATCGTGATTTCGGAGCGGGTGCCACTTTGAGCAACCTTATAAAGAAGGTAGGCCGCCAGCGGCACGTTACTACCGGGTTGGACACCAGTCTGGAGGACGCGCTGCGAAATATCCACACTGATTTTCGTTATATTCCCCCCGTTGTTCACATCATTAAAAATTTCTTTTGCATCAAAAGACATACAGGCCTCCGCACAAATATTTTTTGGTTTTTCAAAACCATCACAAATTTTCATGCCATTATTATAGCATATCTTGGCGGAAAGTCAAGTGGTTTTTTATAACCATGATTATCAAATTCTCTTAGGCAGTTAAAATGCCCACCGGCTTTCAAGCCGGTGGGCATTCTCTTACTTATACCGTATTATCGGCAGCTGCTTTACTTTGCTGCCGATCTTTTTGCGCTCAAGTGCAAAGACCATATCTGGAGTGCGCTCAAAGAAACCAATATCACGTTTCCAACTTGTCCCACACTTGCAATGAAACAGCCCGATGAACTGCTGCTTCATCTTGCGCCCGCAGTTCGGGCAGATACGCTTGCTTGCGCCCATATCGTATCACTGGAGCTTGGCAAGGATTTCTTCAGCAGTCATACCACTGGCTAGCAGCTTTTTCAGCACATCCTCGGCTTCGCCTTTCTTGGCTTCCTCTGCTGCCTTTGCTTCAACAGCAGCCTTCTTTGCTTCAGCCTTCGCCAGATCTTTAGTCGCAGCCTTTAGATTGGCCTTTTGGGTTTTCAGCTGCGCCTTCAGATCATCGATATTGGCAATCAGCGCAGCAACCTCAGATTCGAGTTTTTCCTTTTCTGCGGCCTTTTCTGCAACGACTGCTGCATAATCAACGGTAACTTTTACGGTACGGGTCTTGTTCTTGCTTCCCTTGGGTCTTGCCATGATAACGTCCTCCTATACGGTGGAATGATTTGATATTTATAAGTATATTTCCGAACGGTTGAAATTGCAATAGCTAGTCTGCGAGAGTTTCAATAGCGAATTCCTGTCTTTTTGATATACCCGAAAGCCGTATCGAATGTACGTCTAAAAGGATTATAATTTTTCTCGTTCTACGGTATAATGAGCGCAAGTTTTACGGCAGAGGAGGCTTTTCGGTGAAAAATGTACTGGATACAATCACATCTTACCGTGAAGCTCGGCATTGGTCGAATTATGATTTGGCTTTCCATGCCGGAATCAAGCCGACCACGATTTCTACATGGTATAGCAAGAACATCGTACCAACCTTACCAACGCTCGTAAAAATCTGCGACGCATTCGGAATCACTTTGACGGAGTTCTTCTCCGTGGTGGAATCTGATGAACGAGAACCCGTAGTACTCACCCATGAACAAGCTGATATGCTTGAAAAATGGTCTGCACTGCGTCCGGAACAAAAAGAAGCTGTTGTACATTTGCTGAGCACCATGCCGTAAACAAGCGTATTTCCTCTTTTATCATGGATAGCAATAGGGATTTTCCCTTTTACTATCATGGAGAGCGCACCGTGCATTCTCCATGCTCCGCCCCATAACATTGCCATAATCGACAAAGGAAAGGACGAAGAAAGCAATGAAAAGAAGATTGATTGAGTACGAACCCAGCCCCGGCAGTCAAGCGAACTGCCAGTGTCGAATGTCCGCCCGCGCTCTGACCCTGTGGTGTGGCCTGTGGCTGCACTCCTGCATGGTCGGAGGGCTGGCTTATGTACTTTAATCCTTACGCCGCTGGTTATAGAATCCAGAAATTACGCAAAGCACATGGACTGACACAAGAAGAAGCCGCAATCAAACTGGACATTAGTGATCGGCACATGAGAAGTCTGGAAAAAGGCACTTATGCACCGCTGGACTTGTTTGTTGAGATTGCAGTACATTTTGATGTCACTCTGGATTACCTCATTCTTGGGAAAGTTGAAACAAAGACTGAGCTGGCACTCAGTAAAAAAATCAATGACCAGAAGCAGGCTATGAAATCGTTGAGGGAACAGCTTCTGGCATTTGCAATGGAGATTGAGGTCGAATAACAAATCTACGGGAAGTCGGAGAGTGATCTCCGGCTTCTTTTTTGTTGTCAAAAAATTAAACGTGTCTATGTGAAACCGGAAGGAAAGCTTCCGGTTTTGCTGCTTTTTTCAGCTGAAAAAGCCCAAAAAGCGGAAGGAATGCATCCTAAAAAGGCAATCAGTTTTCAGGTACACTATGGTCACAGCAAGGGCAACACCCCAGACGGGGAGAAACCCAAATCTGGAAACCGTACCTTGAAAATTGAATATCATTCCCTCGGACAAAATAATGAAACTTCCGTAACTCGCGGCCCGGTCATAAAGAAGACGGGGTGGCTGAAGAAGCCAATGTGGAGTGGGGTGCAAGTCCCCACTTACCGAGGTGTATTCCAAATCCAACGGGGGTCGAGGACAAATAGGTTGGAAAAACTTAAAGCAAAACTTCAAAGCCCACCACCGGGATTCTTCTGAACCACGGCAGTGGGCTTTTTCCATACTGAACACTCACCTATACGAAACGGAGGTAATGATTATGAGCCGTAATTTTACTCGCCAGCCCGATGAATCGACCCTGACCACCCTCTGCCCGCACTGCCTGAGTGCTTTCCGCAATGCGCGCGGCATCCGTGTCCGCCGTGCTGACCCCTACCAGCTCACCAAGGAACCCTGCACCTACTGCCAGACCCGTTTTGGCTACGACTACTACATCCAGCCCGCCAGCCCGAAAGCTACCTATTTTAAGAAAGACCGGTTCGATGATGAAATTGACTGCGCTTAAGATTGACCCGGAGTTTCAAGGCAAAATTCCACCGCCGACATCTGAGGAGCTGGATCAGCTCGAAAAGAACATCGTTAGCGATGGCAAGGTTATCAACCCCATCATCGTGTGGAATGGACTGATTATTGACGGTCATAACCGTTACGCAATTCTTCAGAAGCATCCCGACATCCCGTACACTGTCCACGAAAAAGAGTTTGCAGACCGTTATGAAGCCATCGTCTGGATCTGCAAAAATCAGTTGGGACGTCGCAATCTTACGGTTGAACAAAAGAACTACCTTATTGGAAAGCAGTATGAAGCAGAAAAGCAATCCGATTTCAACCGTGGCAACCAATACACTTCATCAAAGAAAAGTGGCTGTTACCAAAATGGTAACAGCCAAAAAGCAAGTCGAACCTGTGAACGAATTGCTTCCGAAAATGGCATCGCTCGAAATACCGTTATTCGGGCGGAAAAATTCGCCAAAGGCGTAGATGCCGCCGAAGAAGCAGTTCCCGGTACCCGCCAGAAAGTCCTTTCCGGCGAGGTAAAACCAACAGCTGCCGAGATTGCATCCGTTGCTCGCGCACCGCCCGAAGATCGTCCGGCACTTGTCGAAAAAATCTGCAAACCTAAAGAACCAAAAAAATCTGGCAGTAAATCAACCGCTAAACTAAAGAAAGTTGAAAAGTCCACTACTTCTACCGCTCCATGTGAAGTACAAGCAGAGCCGGCAGTCATTGAAGTCCCGCCTGAACCGATCATTCAGTCAAAGCAAAAACAGACTGCATTGCAAACGATTCGCACACTATCTACAAAAATGGAATCAGTCGAACAGGTGGCTGATGCCGAAGGAATGCTCAGCGAAGTGTCATCGGCAGCAGACAGCATGATCTATCGGCTGGATGTCTGCTTTGAGCACTACCCGGAATTCCTCAAAAACCCAAAAATCCGTCAGAAAGTCGTTGGACTTTTGCAGAAAGCAAAGGATTATATCGTAAAATTGGAAGGAGAATTTGCCTATGATTAAACTTGTTCATCACGAAATGGTCATCAACAGCAAGTTTTTGGAAGTTCCGCGCAGCTACTACCAGCGGAATCTCAACGCCAACCGTGTCAAGCGAATCGCCGCCGAGTTTGATGAGCGAATCGCCAATGCCCCGAAGGTCAGCTACCGGGACGGTCACTACTATGTTTTCGATGGTCAGCACACCATCGCCGCCCGCAAGCTGCTGAACAACAACTGCGATTTGAACATCGTCTGCAAGGTTTATTCGGGATTGACGGAGCAGCAGGAAGCCTTGCTGTTTGCACAGCAGACCGGTGTCTCTGCACCGCTGACCGCAGGCGCAAAAATGCGCGCCAAGATTCGCGGCGGCGACCCGGAAGCCATTGCTTTCCTGAACGCCACAAACCGTGCAGGTTTTGGCCTGAGTTTCGCTCAGAGCCACGCAAAGTGGAAAATCGCTTGCATCGCTACGGCATTTGCCGAGTATCGGAAACACGGTGAGCGCATTTACACTGATGCGCTCCGTGTACTGGCAGAAGCATGGGAGGGCGATATCGATTCTCTCCGCGCCGAAGTGTTGCAGGGCGTGACCCAGTTCGTTGTTCTGTACGACCATGAATACGACCCCATTCGCCTGATTCGGCAGCTCCAGCGCACCAGCCCGGTGGCGATTTATCGCAGCGGTCAGGCAATGACCGGGCCGAACTATCAGAAGTATATGCTTCAGATTCTGAAAGCCTACAACGGCTCCAGTCGAACGAAAAGCCTTCCCATCAAACAGTAAGTCATCTCCCTGCTCATGGCAGATTTCCTTTCTCACTGCAAAAGCCGTTCTGCCGGTCGGCTTTTGCTACATATTGTAAAGGGGGCTTGATCGTTATCATTTATGTAACAAAAAATTTCGGATTCCGTCGCGGAGAAATCTACTTTGCGGATTTAGACCCACACTATGGTTCAGAGCAGGGAGGAAAACGTCCTGTTATTGTTATCCAAAATAATACAGGAAACAAATTTTCTCCGACTGTCATTGTAGCCGCAGTGACCTCTAAGATTTCCAAAAAGCCCAATCAGCCGACCCATGTTCTCATTGATAAGAACCCGGCGTTTAATCGTCCATCTGTTGTACTACTGGAGCAGCTTTTCACCATCGATAAAGAGCGCATCAACAATTTCATGGGGCTGACAAGCGACTGGGAAATGGCACAAATTGAGAAAGCACTGAAATGCAGTCTGGCACTGGATCAGGAAAATTTGGTCAAAAACGATTCCAAAACAGCATAACGGGCGAAAAAATCACAAATGGTAAACTCGCAATTTTGGCATCCTTGCAATCATGGAGCAATCTGGATATCCTTGGAGCAGGATGGCATTCAATGGCATCTAGAAAGCAATCACTCATAATAGAAAAGAGGTACAATATGGCATTTGCAAGAACTGAAGTCAAAGAACTGGAACCCATGGTCAAGTCGGGCAAGAAGCGTTTTGTCCGCTATCAGGAGGGTGCAGAACTCTACTCGATGGGTCTGCATACATTTGAACAGCTCGCAAAGGAAGCAGGAGCAATTTACAAGATTCGCCGCGTGGTGCTGGTGAATCTGGACATTTTTGATGAGTATCTGGACACCTTCCGTATGTGAGCATTTTGCACCTCCGGCGCACCGCCGGAGGTCTTACATAAAACCCTGTTACCTGTTCTTGTGATTCCGGGCAGATTAGAGTATAATGAACATAATAATATTCGCACGATGGGAGGTTCCTGCATGGGCAGTTATCTGAATCCGGGCAGCAAGGGCTTTCAGGAAAGCCTGAACTCTGAGATCTATGTGGACAAGTCCGGGCTGATCGAAAAGACGAACGCTGTCATCAATACCCGGCAGAAGTTCATCTGCGTCAGCCGCCCCAGACGCTTCGGCAAGTCGATGGCTGCGGATATGCTTGCAGCTTACTACGACCGTGGTGAAGATACCGCATCCCTGTTTGACCCTCTGAAAATCAGCAAGACAGGTTCTTATCAGCAGCATCGGAACCAGTACGATGTCCTCAAGGTCAATATGCAGGAATTTCTGAGCATGACACACAGCATGGATGAAATGCTGACCATGCTGCAAAAGTATCTGGTCTTTGACCTGACCGACCATTTTCAGGAAGTGCGTTTTCGGGATGAGGGAAACCTCATTCAGGTGATGAAGGACATCTACGCAAAAACGAAACGGTCGTTCGTGATCCTGATCGATGAGTGGGACTGCCTGTTCCGTGAATATCAGCAGGATCAGGATGCGCAGAAAAAGTATCTCGACTTCCTGCGGGCATGGCTCAAGGATAAGGATTATGTTGCGCTGGCCTATATGACGGGCATCCTTCCGATTAAAAAGTACGGCTCTCATTCTGCGCTGAATATGTTCACGGAGTATTCCATGACCGACCCCGGTGATCTGGCAGAATACTTTGGTTTCACCGAACAGGAAGTGGCTGCTCTCTGCGACAAGTATCAGATGAACTTTGAGGAAGCCAGAGCATGGTACGATGGCTATGACCTGATTGCACACCGGCAGTCCGGTGATGTGCATTATTCCATGTACAGCCCGAAATCGGTTGTGGAAGCCATGCTGCGGCACAAGTTCGGCACCTACTGGAACCAGACCGAAACCTACGAAGCCCTGAAAATTTACATCCAGATGGATATGGATGGTTTGCAGGATTCCGTAGTCAGAATGCTGGCTGGTGAGCGTGTGAAGGTCAACACCGGCACGTTCAGCAATGATATGACCACTTTCTCCTGCAAAGACGATGTGCTGACGCTGCTGGTGCATCTGGGCTATCTGACCTACGATAGTTCAAGCGAAACCGTGACGATTCCCAACAAGGAAGTTTCGCAGGAGTACGTCAATGCCATCAGCACGATGAACTGGAAAGGAGTCATGGATTCCGTTGACGCATCCCGCAAGCTGTTGGAGGCATTGTGGGCGATGGATGCGGATGCCGTGGCTGCCGGTATCGACAAGGCACATGAAGAAGTGTCAATTCTGCAATACAACGACGAAAACTCCCTGAGCTGCACCATCAATCTGGCGTTCTATTTTGCGCGGGAGTATTACACGCTGGTGCGTGAACTGCCCACAGGCAAAGGCTTTGCGGATGTGTGCTTTATTCCCCGCAGGCTGCATCAGGATAAGCCCGCTGTGGTGATCGAACTGAAATGGGACAAGAGCGCATCCGGCGCATTGGCTCAGATCAAGAACAAGAACTATGGGGATGCCTTGAAGGACTATCGGGGAAACCTGCTGCTGGTAGGCATCAACTACGACAAAACCACGAAGAAGCATGAGTGCCTGATTGAAAAGATTCAAAAGTAAATATTCCATACCGGGTCGCCGTTTCATTTGAAACGGCGATTTTTTGTTTCCCGGAATCCGACATCCTTGCAATGATGGAGAACATAGAGTATCCTTGGAGCAGGACAGCAAAAAGTGATTACAAAATCTCTGATGCAGTCCATCAGGATATGGCTGTTTTCCTCTAATCTGAAAATGAGGTGAGAAGAATGGCAACAAAAGCAAGAAAAGATTCCCGTGGATACGCTTTGAAAAAAGGCGAATCCCAGCGTAAAGATGGTCGCTATGTGTTCCGCTATACTACGATTCGCGGTGAGCAGAAAGCGGTCTATGCAAAGGAGTTGAGCGAACTAAGAAAAAAAGAGGTCAAAATTCGCAGAGCAATCGAAGATGGTCTTGACCCCGACCGTGCAGAGCGCATTACGTTGAACGAACTGTTTGACGAGTACATTTCCCAGAAGTACGACCTGAAGCAATCCACCCTGACCAACTACAAGTATATGTACAACCACTATGTCCGGGTCGATTTCGGGAAGCGGCGCATCAGCAAGATCAAATATACGGATGTGAAGAAGTTCTACTACTCCCTGATCATGGAAAAAGGCTTTAAGCCGAACAGCATGGAGATCGTGAATACTTTGCTGCATCCGACCTTTACAATGGCCGTCCGTGATGGACTGCTGCGTTTGAATCCTACGGAGGGCGTTATGACCGAAATCAAGAAAAGCCATAGTTGGGAAAAGAAAAAGCGTCATGCGCTTACCATTCCTGAACAGAAAGCCTTCACCAATTACATCGCCAACAGCGAGGAGTATCGCGGATGGTATCCACTGTTTACAGTAATGCTGGGTACTGGCTGTCGCATTGGCGAAGTATTGGGTCTGCGGTGGCAGGACATTGACTTCAAGAATCGAACGATCAGCATCAATCACAATCTGGTCTATCGCGTTCAGGAAGATGGCTCCTGCACGAATCATGTCAACTCCCCTAAAACTAGCGCAGGCATCCGTATCATCCCGATGCTGGATGATGTGTTCGACGCATTTCTGGAAGAATATCAGTATCAAAAGGTGATTGGATTCTCCACGGATGAAATTGATGGCTATTCTGGATTTGTGTTCTGTACGGGGGAAGGCAAGGTCTATCTGCCGGGAATGATCAATCGCACGATTCATGCAATCTGCGCAGACTATAATAAGGAAGAAGCATCCAAGGCTGATGCAGAAAATCGTGATCCGATTCTTCTGCCCAACTTTAGCTGCCATCATCTCCGGCATACGTTCTGCACCCGCTTCTGCGAAAATGAAACCAACCTGAAAGTCATTCAGGAAATCATGGGTCATGCGGACATCACCACCACAATGGATGTGTACGCAGAAGCGACCCAAGAAAAGAAGAAAGCATCCATGACCGCATTGCAGAGTGCGCTGCTCGTGCGGTAAAATCGGATGCGATATAACTGAAATGTTCTCCTCTGCTGGGCAATGAAGCACGTCGCGGATATCTACGTCCGACCGCCTGCCCCGAAAGCCGTCCTTGTCACCGTCAGAACCCCCGAAAATGGGGTCTTGACCAGAACCGTGTACAACTTTCGTGGACAGTGTTGGAGCTTGTTGGATTGTTCCCACCGAAATCTCCCGATTTCGTGGATGCTGTTGGATTCTGTTGGACGAAAACAGAGCCGAATCTTGCAACATCCCCACGATGAAGCCGATTGAACAGTAATTTCCAATTTAAGCAAAGCAAAGCCTGAAACTTCTTGATAAACCGAGAAGTTTCGGGCTTTTTGTTTGCAATGATTTCCAGCGTTTTTCACGCCATACGCCAATTTTACGCCAAATGATGCTATGATTTGTGCAGTGCAAAAAGAGTGTTGTTCCGGTTTGGTGGAGAAATTGAGGGGATGGTAGATGGATGTGGGCTTACGAAGCGCTGCATCAAAGAACAGATTTATAGAACCAACAACAGCCCCGCTCTGGTGAAGGAATCCAGAGCGGGGCTGTGTTGATGAAGGAGAAATGAAGGGAATATCAGGTTTTACAGATTCAGCTCAAACTGCTCGGCGGTGATG
>OICG01000103.1_pt1 | contig 31466 bp, 23 predicted proteins | sample 1581241 | NCBI WGS metagenome assembly OICG01 (sample SAMEA3882534, study PRJEB24775) | human gut metagenome | biome: human-associated habitat; feature: intestine environment; material: feces | place: Netherlands | collected 2009/2010
GGTTCTGGCATTTAGGGCAGAAGTCACGCCGTAGCCGTCTGCGGTCAGGTTATAGGCCAACATCTTATTCAAAAAACTATCGTCCTCGACAATTAAAATCTGCTTCATATTCTCTCTTCCTCGCTTTTTGCAGATAGTATAACAGGCAAATGTCCGCGAAATGTTACAGCGGGCAGTTTTTTCAAAAAAATACCCATCTCTATTATAATTTGATTCAGTTAGTGATACAAGGATAGCGTTTCAGTCTCGCCAAAAAATCAGCATAATCAAGCCTGTTGACCGGCATAATAAGGTTATTCCTTTGTGCAAATCGGCACGATAGAATATATTTGAGGTGAGTGATTATGCCGATTGATAATTTGACCGCTTTGGGGCAAAAAATGCGGGAAGCCCGAAAGAAAAAAGACCTGACACAGCAGGAACTTGCTGATCTGAGCCATGTATCTGTAAAACAGATTGCAAACATCGAAAAAGGAAAGATGAATCCATCTTATTTGATTTTGAAGGCATTGGCAAAGGTGCTACCGCTCTCTCTGGACATTCTGATCAATCCAGATGTTTCTCCAGAAGATGAGGGAGCCAGTCAGATGAAGATGCTTTATTGCAGCTGTCCGTCAGAAATGCGTGACACCCTACTGCATCACACCCAGGAAACGGTGAAAGAACTGACAGAGTTGTCAAAAAAATTTGAAACGAATTGAGCCAGTGAGTGAAATTTAACGATTCTCTCACTGGTTCTTTTCATTTTCGGAGAAAAGAGGCAAGCAATGCCTGTGTTAATACACACAGGCCCGCAGAGAAGAAAATCCCTCCGTGATTTTCCTCTCCGCTTGCTTGTTGAGGGCAGCGCCCCCAAGCCCCTTTGAACACAGAATTTCATTCTGTGGCTGCGCGTTCTGCGAACGCTTTTGACCAGGACCAGCTTACCGCTGGCCGTGGTCTTTTTCTTTTTCAACATCCTGTTCTACCTCCATTTTCAGCACTCGATCTACATTTGCCTTTGCCGTTAAAAGCTCCCGCATTTCCTCACGGGAACGCCGGTACTCGGCATAGGTCTTTTTCTTTTCTTCCAGCAATTTCGCGTACTCCGTCTGCAACTCTTTGACCTTGGGAAGCTTCTTGACGCCCATCTCATCAAAGGCATTCTTAGCAGCCTGGTGGAGCAGAATTTCTTCCTCATGTTCCTCCCGGAATTTCTTAGAGTAACCCGCCTTGCGGTATGCCACATAGACCTCACGGGTCTTGGCATAATTTACGATGTGAGTACGCAGAACAGCGATCTCTGCCATGCGCTTTTCAGCCGCTTTGATCTGCGCCGAAAGATCATTGTGATGTGCCGTGGCAGCCGCAGCCTTTTCTTCCAAAACCGCATACTCCAGCAGGTTATGCTCTGACAGGTAATTCATGGTCTTTGCCATTTGTTTCAGATTGAAAACCTTAGCCCATCGAGCATAGCCAGCACCTTTTCCGGCCTGCAATTTTGCCTGAATGTCCACCAGCAGATTGATCTTTGGCGGCTCTGCCTGTGCGACTGTTTTTTTTCGCGGGGTATGTGCTTTCTTCCCTAAGAGAACTGCCCGCAAATCTTCCAATCCATATCCTTCGCCCAGACTCTCCATGCGGGCGGCTTTCTCCCAACCAGAGAGCTTCAGTCGATACGATTTTCCGCGCTTTGAGACTTCACAACCATACTCTTGCAACAGCTTCAGCAGTTCTTCAAAGTCAGCAGGACTTTGTGATAATGCGTTGTCAATCATCACACGCAGCTGTTCCCGATGGGAGGGCTTGGCCTGTTCGCCCAGCCACTTGTTGTAGCTTTTTCCGTGGGGGTTTGGGTCCTCCACAATGGACAATCCGTTCTCGATACAGATGGTATCGCTCAAGCGCCGGACGGCTCTGGTGCTGCCCCAAAAGTTGCGGAATTTTCGGTCACAATCTGCATTGACCGCCGACCAGATGATGTGATTATGAACGTGCGATTTGTCTATGTGGGTGCAGACCACAAAGGCGTGATTGCCCTTGGTAAACCGCTTGGCAAATTCCACGCCCAGGCGGTTTGCTTCCTCCGGCGTGATTTCACCGGGTTTGAATGACTGGCGCACATGGTAAGCAATCACATCATCCGCGCCGCGCACTCGTCCGGTGGCGGCAATGTACTGCCGCTTTGCCAGAAGAAACTCTGCATCGGCGGTCCGGCTGTCACACGCATAGCCGGTAATGAGCCTGCCGTTATCTGTTTTCTTTGGATTGGCCACATAGTCGATGATGTCACTGATTGCCCGGCTTTCTGTGCGACCCTTGCCAACATGAAGCGGCATGATTCTTGTAGTTGCCATAATAGAAGGACCTCCTCTCATAAATATTTTTGTTTTCGCTGAACTCTTTGTTTCTATCGTTGCAATAACTTTCTCCGCTGGGTATAATAAAAAAGAACTTTCTACAACCTCAAAGGAGGGATTTTTATGATAGAACAGCTCATTGCTGAAGCAACAGAATGTGATTTCAAAGTTGCTCTCGAAATAAAAAAGCCAAAAAGCTGGTTAAAAAGTGTCAGTGCCTTTTCCAATGGAATCGGCGGCACTCTGTTTTTCGGGGTCTCTGATGACCGGAAGCCTATCGGCTTGTCTGATGTTCAAAAGGATGCTGAGGCGATCAGCCGCTTAATCAAAGAACGAATCACACCATTACCTCAGTTTATCTTAAAGCCATTGCAGGAAGATGGTAAAAACCTATTGGCTCTGGAGGTTTCTCCCGGCCGCAGCACCCCATATTATTACAAGGCAGACGGAGTGATGGAAGCATATATCCGTGTTGGAAATGAAAGCGTAATTGCCCCGGATTACATTGTGAATGAACTGATCTTAAAGGGAACCAATCAGTCCTTTGATACCCTAACAACAGACGCGGTAAAAAAGGATTACAGCTTTACACTTCTGGAAGCAACCTATCTGGAACGGACCGGTCTCCGCTTTGAGCCATCCGATTATGTTTCCTTTGGTTTGACTGATAAAAATGGACTCCTGACCAATGCCGGAAAACTCATGACCGATCAGCACACGGTTTATAACTCCCGTATGTTCTGTACCCGGTGGAATGGCTTGGAAAAAGGCTCTATCTTTGATGATGCGCTGGACGATAAAGAATACGAGGGAAATTTGATTTATTTACTGAACAGCGGCAGTGAATTTATTCGCAATAATTCCAAAGTCCGTTTTGTCAAAAAGGCACAGTATCGTGTAGACAAGCCGGATTATGCTGAACGAGCTGTGACAGAGGCTCTTGTCAATGCGCTTATCCATCGTGATTATATTGTGCTTGGCAGCGAAATCCATATTGATATGTTTGATGATCGGGTGGAAATCACATCTCCGGGCGGTATGTTTGGCGGCGGCTCAATTCAGGAATACGATATTTACAGTATCCGTTCCATGCGACGAAACCCTGTGATTGCTGACCTGTTCCACCGCATGAAGTACATGGAACGCCGTGGAAGTGGTCTACGCAAAATCGTCAGTGAAACCGAAAAGCTGCCTGGATACACAGAGGCATATAAGCCCGAATTTTCCTCAACAGCGACAGATTTCAGAGTTATTTTGAAAAATGTGAATTACCATCTTAGTCAGAAAGACTTAGTCAGTGACCAAGATTGTGACCAAGTTAGTGATCAAGATAAATCACAGGACATCCTACACGCAGTCTTGGATTTTTGTATAACAGAAAAAAGCAAACAAGAAATTTGCTCGTTTATTGGTTATCGAAATCTCACTTATTTTACAAGAAAATATTTGAATCCACTACTGGAAAGTGGCCAGCTTAAAATGACTATTCCAGATAAGCCAAACAGTCGAAAACAAAAATATATTACAGTTCGTTCCGAATAAACAGAGAAGCAGGGCATTGGGTCTCATCTCCCATTGTCCTGCTTCTTTTTCATTCCAAATTATATTCACATCATTTACCCATACACCCAATCCTGTATCGCAAATTTCAAACTCTGCACCTTTCCCAGTAGCCGGATCGCAGCCAGCGGCAGCCCCATCGGGCTAATCAAAAATGCCATAACCAGCAAAATCACACCATTCTGCGGGGAATAGGTAATCAGCACAGCCACGCCAAGCAGAGCAATTACTGTGCTTAGTAGACCAAGCACCAGACCGGATATGTAGATCAGCCCCGTGCAGAGCCAGACAAAAAGCGTCAACACCAAAACGACCGGTGCAGTTACGATCATCAGCAGACATTTCAAAATCTTCATTCCTGTTCCTCCTTCCAACGCTCCAGATGCCGTTTGCACAGGGCATCCGCTTCTCTCTCATCATCTTCCGTCACTTCCCGTTTTCCTTTGGTCAGTTCAATCTCCAGATAAGTCCGGTAATCATCGGCTAAGAGGTCGAACAGTTCCTTGGGAGTATGGCACACCTCGCCAGAGCAATAGTGAAAATCTTGGTCAAATTCCACCCTTACACATCCGTGACGGCTGATATAAACTTCGATGGTCTCGTCTGCGGCCAGGTAGTCCGCAAAAATCTCCAGCACCTTTTCAAAGGTCAGCATCTGTTTTCACTCCTTTGCTACGCTTCTTATTCTACTCATATTATCCGGTACGGACAGGCAAAAGACAAGGATACAGACAAAAAGAAAAAGCGGAGGAAGGTGCGGCGAAGAAACGCCGTTCCTCCCTCCGCAAATGGAGTATCTATCCCTGTTATGAAAGTTTGGAGAGTTGGGTAAGGATTTCCTTCACACCCTCCCACAGTTGTTCCTGCCGCTGGGATATATCCTCCAAGTCAGCATTATAAACCCGCCCGGTCTCATGCACTTTGCGGGTCAGCTGGTTCAAGTTGTTGCTGCTTCGGCGCAGCAGGGATACCAGTTCTTTCAGTTCCGGCAAATCCAGCTGCACCACATAGCCGTCCACAGCCATTTTCCGCAGATAGGCGCTCAGGTTTTTTGTCCCAAACTGTGCCATTTTCTGCTGAATCAACTCCATTTCATCAGCGGATACCCAAAACAGAACCGGCACATCCCGCTTGCGCTTGGGACTGCTCATCGCTCCGGCTCCTGATTCTTCGGGGCGACAGGCTTATGGGCAGGCGGTTCCTGTTTGAGCTTTTGCAGGACAGAACTTTTCTGCTGTTCCTGCATGGTTTTTCTGGCCTGCCTGGTAAACAGATCGGTCAGACCGGGATTGACCCCATCCACAACCAGATAGGCGCAGTGGCGGGAAGCGCCGCTGTCCTCCGGCATGGGAATGGTTTTTGCCCAGGCTTTATTGTCCTGAGAGATACGCCCGTCATGGTTCTTGTGCTGGATGGTGTTTGCAAGAATGAACTGTACCCGTTCCGTCCCGAACTTTTCCAGCACATCTTTGACCGCAGCCTCCGTATCCAGCCGATTCTCTGCATAGTGGGCGCTGATGGTCTGCTCAATGGCTTCTTTGCAGGCGCTGTTCGCCTGATATGAGAGGTTGTACTGTGCCATTTCCCCATGCTCGGACGCATAGGCAGCAGAATGTGGATAGACCGGTGTTGTTCGCAGTTCCTCTTTGGCTCTGCACACATCGTCGGCACGGCTTTCAATGCTGTCCCGGATCACATCCATATAGCCGGTCTCCAGCTTTTCAAAATAGCGGTACACATCCGCCAGCGGAGAGGGAGATTCCAAAAGTGCCTGAGCCTGGGTGTCGATCAACTCCAGTTCCTCCATTGCCATCACGATGTCCTCGCGGATGGTGTACTCATAGGCATGGTTTAAGACTTCTTCCGGGGGCTGGCTTTTCAGCCAGTCCCGGAACTTGTCCTGTTCGGCAGCCATCTTTTCATAAAGGGCTGTATTCAGATCGTTAGTATTCATGTTATCGCACCTCCTCATGCTGTTTTGGTTTCTTGTCTGTACTGTGGGGTTGCACCGGGCGTTTTAGGTTATCCAGCACCGAAGGCCGTGTGCTTTTGGCAACAACAGCCTCGGCGTGTGCCTGTCCCTTTCCGTCGATGTTGAGCAGGGTATCCAGCTCCACCAGACGAGCGTTTTTGCTTCGCAGTTCTTCTTCATAAAGGAATGGCTTTCCGACTTCCTCCTTTGCCGCAGCCTGCTGCTGATAGAGGTTATCCAGCTGGGCCTTTGCCGCCTCCAGACGCTGGGGCATCTGGGCGAGGGCATTGTCGATACGGGTAAGATTTCCGCGAGGGTCTGTACCAAGGGTTGCCCGGTGGGTCATCTGTCCTTTCAGCAGGAGCGTATATTCCTGTTTCCATGCGGAAAATTCCACGGACATGGCATAACCCCGGTAGCTGCCAATCTGCACCGGATCAGAGGTTTTAACCTCCTTGCAGGCATCCAAAAGGGCTGCACCGGCGTTCTCCTTATCGGTCAGCAGGTCTCCACGAATCTCCATACCGGCAAAGCCGTCCTCCGGGTGCGGGTGAGCTGCCAAAACCTCCAGATCAGATTCAAAGCCCTTGATAAAACCTTTGTGCTTTTCAATCTCCTCCGGGAAGTATTTGAGCAGCTGGTCCTCCAGACGATATTGCTTGCTCTGGTGGTCGGCTTTCATCAGCTTCAGGCGGGATACCTCCACATCCAAATCCATACGCTCCTTGATGCGGGGATCTCCGGCGCACAGGGCTTTGATCTCGGCAAAGGAAAGCGCCGTTTCGTCCACATCATCGCAGGAACGCACCGGCGATTTAGAAGTCATGATCTGACTGATGAATTTTTGCTTATTCTCCACCGTCTGCCAGAGGTATGCGTCAAAGGTTCCTTCGGTCACATAGCGGTACACATGGACAAGAGGATTCTGGTTACCCTGGCGCTCGATACGGCCCTTGCGCTGGGCAAGGTCTCCCGGTCTCCACGGACAGTCCAGGTCATGAAGTGCCACCAGACGGTCCTGCACATTGGTGCCTGCGCCCATCTTGGCGGTGCTGCCCAAAAGGACACGCACCTGACCGGTACGGACTTTAGAGAACAACTCCTTTTTCCGCACTTCGGTGTTGGCTTCATGGATAAAAGCGATCTGGTCGGCAGGCATTCCCTGAGCAATGAGTTTCTGACGAATATCGTCATATACCGTAAAGACCGGTTCCTGCTCCGGCAGAGGCACAGAGCCTTCCAATGCGTGAATCAGTGGATTATCCAGCGTTTTCGCCGCCTTGCTTGCAGGAGCTTTTGCCTGCGGTGTAGAAATGTCGCAGAACACCAGCTGGGTCAGCTTGTCAGCTTTGCCATCCCGCCAGATCTGCATGATGTTGTCCACGCACTGATTGACCTTTGTGCCAGGTTCGTCCGGCAGCATCTGGTTGACGATCCTCTGGTCAAGCCCCAACTTACGGCCATCCGAGGTAATCTTGAGCATGTTATCCTGGGACGGGTCAACAGTTCCGCTGTGTACCAGCGATGCACGCTCCGAAAGAGCTTTGACCATTTCCTGCTGATGTTCGGTGGGCTGCGCCACGATGTTGTGGTACTCCACTTCCGGGGTAGGGAGATTTAACTGGTCGGCAGTCTTAATGTCCGCCACTTCTTTGAACAGGTTCATCAGCTCCGGCAGATTAAAGAACTTGCTGAATCTCGTTCTTGCCCGGTAGCCGGTGCCTTCCGGTGCCAGCTCCAATGCTGTGACGGTCTCCCCAAATCGGGAAGCCCAGCAGTCGAAGTGGGTCATGTTCAGTTCTTGCAGGCGTTCATATTGAAGATAACGCTGCATGGTGTAAAGCTCGGTCATGGAGTTGCTGACCGGGGTGCCGGTGGCAAAAATCACGCCACGGTTTCCGGTGATCTCATCCATATAGCGGCACTTGGCAAACATATCGGAGGATTTCTGTGCATCCGATGTGGAAAGACCAGCCACATTCCGCATTTTTGTGTATAGAAACAGGTTTTTATAGTTGTGGGCCTCGTCCACAAACAAACGGTCCACACCCAGCTGCTCAAAAGTCACCACATCGTCTTTTCGTCCCTCGGCTTGCAGCTTTTCCAGTCTGGCTTCCAGAGACTTTCTGGTACGCTCCAGCTGCTTGACGGTAAAACGCTCGCCGCCACTGGCCTGTACCTCTGCAATCCCCTCAGTGATCTCGTCGATCTGTTCATAGAGAAGCCGTTCCTGACGCTCCCGGCTGATGGGGATACGCTCAAACTGGCTATGGCCCATGATGATGGCATCATAATCACCCGTCGCAATACGAGCGCAGAACTTCTTTCGGTTATGGGTCTCAAAGTCCTTTTTGGTGGTGACTAAGATATTGGCGGAAGGATAGAGACGCAGAAACTCCGACGCCCACTGCTCGGTCAGATGGTTTGGAACCACAAAGAGAGATTTCTGGCACAGTCCCAGGCGTTTGGCTTCCATCGAAGCAGCTACCATCTCAAAAGTTTTGCCTGCGCCTACTTCATGTGCCAACAGGGTATTTCCTCCATACAGCACATGGGCGATGGCGCTTTTCTGGTGTTCCCGCAGGGTAATGGCCGGGTTCATTCCCCCAAAAGTGATATGGCTGCCATCATATTCACGGGGACGGGTAGAGTTCATTTCCTCGTTGTACTGGCGCACCAAAGTCTGGCGGCGCTCCGGGTCTCTCCAGATCCAGTCCCTAAAGGCTTCCCGGATTGCCTGCTGTTTTTGAGCCGCCAGGGTGGTCTCCTTGGCATTCAGTACGCGGCGCTCTTTTCCGTCTGCGTCCTCTATGGTGTCATAGATACGGACATCCCGCAGGTTTAAGGAATCCTCCAGAATCTTGTAGGCGTTGGCGCGGCTGGTTCCGTAGGTGGTATAAGCTGCCACATCGTTGTAGGATACAGAAGATTTCCCCTTGATCTGCCATTCAGCGGTAAAGGACGAATAGTTGACCTCGATACTGCGCTGGAGATAAAACGGGGTGTTGAAGGTCTCGTACATAAACTGCTGGATGTACTCCTTGTCAATCCAGGTAGCGCCCAGACGCACCTCAATTTCCGACGCATCCAGGTCTTTGGGCTGGGCGGCGGTAAGAGCTTCCACATTGACTGCATAAACCGGGTCCTGCTGTGCGGCCCGCTGCGCCTGACGCAGTTTGCGGCGTACATTGCCGGAGAGGTATTCATCAGCAGTCACATAATGGGGCGTTCCGTCCTGCTCCAACTGTCCCGGTACACGGAAAATTACGCCTTGCAGCTCTCCGGCCAGTGCTTCTTTTGTTTTTCCGGTAAGCTGGCTCATATAGTCCATATCCACGCAGGCTTTTTCCGAGATGGACACCGCCAGTGCTTCACTTGCCGTATCCACCACAGCCACCGCCTGATGGGGCTTGATGGTCCGTTTGGTGAACATATCCGCCTTGCGCTCCAGCTTTCCGTCCTCGTCGATGACTTCCAGCGCACAGAGCAGGTAATAGGAAGAATCGTCTGCATAGGCCAGCCGATTTGCACGGTCATTGATGAGACCGTATTTGGCAGAAAAGCTGTCATAGAGGCTGTTCAGTTCCGCCTGCTTTTGGGTAATGGTGCTGTCCGGAACCGCTGCATCCATCTGAAGGTCGATCAGTTCCTGCACACAATCACGCAGTCCCACAAGACCTTTCACGCGGGCTTCTGCGGTGGCGTTGAGGTCAGGGCGCACCATACGGCTGTTTTCCCGGTAGTACACCTGCCCGTCTACAATGGCATAGGAATAGTTCTTCACATTGGGGTCAGCAGGAATGGAGGTGTCAATGGCTTCGCCCTCGCCCAGCTCCGGCAGCTCTGCCTCCTGATAAGTGCCATGAATGTACTTCACAGCATCATGCAGCTGGTCGGAAAGCTCCAGTCCCTCGATAGGGTTCACGGTGTAATCCATACCATGAGCAGTGCTTACCGGCTCCTGTCTGCCCAGCACCATTTCCGGGTGGTCGATAAAATACCGGTTGATGGCAAACCCATCCTCCGTTTGTCCGGTCTGCGTCCACTCTGGTGCAATGTCCAGCGGACGGTCCCGCTTTTGGAGAAAGATGATGTCCGATACCACCTCGGCACCGGCATTCTTTTTGAACGCGTCATTAGGCAGACGGATAGCTCCCAGCAGCTCGGCACGCTGGGCAAGATAGCGGCGCACGGTGGAATCCTTGGCGTCCATGGTATAGCGGGAGGTCACAAAAGCTACCACACCGCCGGGACGCACCTGATCCAGTGCTTTGGCGAAAAAGTAATTATGAATGTTGAAATTCAGCTTGTTGTAGGCTTTGTCATTGACCTGATACTGACCAAAAGGCACATTGCCGATGGCAAGGTCAAAGAAGTCACGCCTGTCGGTGGTCTCAAAGCCGCCTACTGTGATGTCCGCCTTGGGATAGAGCTGCTTTGCGATGCGCCCGGAAACAGGGTCCAGCTCCACGCCGTACAGACGGCTGTTTCGCATTTTCTCCGGCAGCATACCAAAGAAATTGCCCACACCCATAGACGGCTCCAAAATATTTCCGGTCTCAAATCCCATACGGCCCACCGCTTCATAGATGGCCTGAATGACCGTAGGGCTGGTGTAATGGGCGTTGAGGGTAGAGCTTCTGGCGGCGGCATATTCCTCCGGGGTCAGCAGTTCTTTTAGCTGGGCATACTCTAAAGCCCATGCCGGTTTCTCCGGGTCAAACGCATCAGAGAGACCTCCCCAGCCCACATATCGAGAAAGAACCTCCTGCTGTTCGGGGCTTGCCTGCTGTCCGGCAGCTTCCAGCTCTTTCAGCAAACGAATCGCATTGACATTTGCCTGGAACTTGGCTTTCGGACCGCCTTCGCCCAAATGCTCATCGGTAATGCGGAAGTTCTGTGCATTGCGGCGCAGGTTAGCCTTGTATTCCTCATAGGAGGCTTCCTCGGCAGCTTTGGCATTGGGAAAGGTCTGCCACTGGCCATTGACCTGAATGGAAACCGGGTGTTCATCCAACACTTCCTCAAAGGTTTTCTCCGGCTCAGTCACAGGGGCTGGTGGCTCCGGCTCCTCGATATGCAGTCGTTCCACCACCACATCATAAGGCAGATTGTTCTTATCGCCCGGATAGACGGCCATGGTCTCAGAATGGAAGGTCGGGGATTCGGTAGCCGGTTGGGGCTGTTCCTGTCCAAAGCCGTCCTGCTGACGGGCATACATCCCGCGCAGCAAAGGCGCAACCTCATCCCAGCGGAAATACAGCATAGCCAGACGCTTTTCCTCTGCATCCATGACTTCCAGTTCTATGCCCTGTGCCGTGGTACGGTAATCGGCAATATCGCCGGTCTCCAGATTCAGTGTCTCGATCTCACCGGAATAGGCTCTGCTCAGCCAGTAGGCGATCTCGCTGTTGCTCCTGCCGGATTGCAGCAGCGTGGAAATCTGCTTTTTATCCGCTTCATCCATCAGTCCATGAGCCAATACATCCCGCAAGTCCTGATCTGCCTTGTCCGGGTCAATAGGAAGAAACTCGGTATAGTAAGCATTGCGGCGGTCTGCCCGAAGCAGCTGCTCGAACTGTTCTTTGCGCTCTGCCCGGTAGATGGGATATACCATCCCGGTGGGCAGAAGCTGTACGGTGTCCTCCCGCAGCTCTGTGATCTGATAGGCGTCATCCTCGATATACACGGTATCGCCCACGGCATAGACCGGGGCGGCTGGGTCATAGGAGGTTCTTTGCGGAATTGGGCGGCGAACTGCGTCATATTCCTCATCGGAAATGGAAACTTTGGAAGTCTGCTCTGTCTCGGCATCTGCGATCTGCTCGGCATCTGACATCACCTGTTGGATAAACGGGGCATTGTCCAGTTTTTCCGTGTCTGCCACCTGGCCGTTGACGATCCCTCTTTCCTCCAGAGCTTCCCGGATGGCGATTGGGTCGATGTCGTCAAAACGGTCCTGTTCTTCTTCGGTATAGAACCGGTCCTCCTGAATGAGCTGGGCAAGCCTGCGCTGTACCTTCGGCCAGGGCAGCTGCGTTTCCTCCGGGCTGCCGGCACGGACAACGAACAGGCTGTTGCTGTTACTGCCGCCGTATTCCTGAGCCAGCCATGCGGCGGTATCTTTTTCTCTTGCATGGTCTTTCATATAGCGGACAACAGCGTGTTTACTCTCGATATTGCCGTTCCATGCACAAAGGGCAGTATCAATATCTTCCTGAGAAAGAGGGCGCAGAAGCTCATGGAGCTTTGGATAGGTCTCGTCGATCACTTCCCGGTGTAGACGCTGACGGAACTCCGGCACATCCGAATAGAGTCGGATCAGCTCCATATCCTTAGAACCAAGGACTGCACGGCGCACAGCGGCATTGCCCTCGATGACAGCATTTTCACGGTCAGAATGACCGCAGGCATTGCGATATGCGGTATCCTCGGAAATGGCGGCAGTCACCACAGGCTTATACTGCTCAAACTGCTCCCCAAGGGTAGGCTTTGGCGTTTCTTCCTCTATCTCCGGCTGCTGGGCTTGAATGGCATCTTCTTCTGCCAGATCCTTTTCAGCCTGGATCTTGTCATACTGCGCTTGTTCCTGTTCGGTAAGATAGCAGCCTTTCTGGACAAGTGAGGTAATGCGCTTGGCAACCTTTTCCCAGTTCAAGTGAACATCCGGGCAGTCCTGCTTTTTATAGTGCAGTCCTTTCCCATCGTGATCTTCGCCGCTGTGTGTTGCGCCGGACAGGGCATGAGAGCGTCCGCCAATGCCATACTCGTCTTTGAGGAATCTCACTTTCTCCTTATCCGTATGGTTTGCCATGAAGAACGCATAGATACGGCCTTTTCCTCCGGCGAAACTGCTGCCGCCGGTCATAGCGGCGTCGATCTCATCCTCGGTAATGAAGTGCTGAACGGTTGGCACTTGGGAAAGGTCTGAAGAAAAGGTCCTGCGTGGCAGGTCAAGGTCCTTCAGGTTCTCCCAGATCTCCCTTGGTCTGTGATAGTGAAAACGCAACAGATCACGGTCCTGCTGATAGGCAGTCCAGAAGGCGGCGTATTCTTCCTTGAGTGTCTGGCGGAAAGCCGGGTCACTCAGCTGCTCCGTCAGGCGGCGAGTCTCCTCCGGGAAACCATTGCCTTTGATCTCTGACAGGCAGGACAAATATCCGGCTTTTCTGGCGTCCTCACTGAGATCGTGATACAGATGCCAGAGCTTTTCCGAGAGGAGGGAGCGTTCATAGCCTGCCGCTTCTGTAAGCTCCACATTGGAGGCAAACTGGCCGCTCTCCAAAAGCTCCCCGATACGCTCTGCGGCGCTCTCCCAGGAAATGACCTGGGCAGACCTGTCATAACGGACAGACTTCCCATGGGAAAGATGGATACCATCCTCGGCATACCATGCGCTCACACTGCCAAGGCCATTGCCGCCGTGGTACAGCGTTTTCAGTATCTTGGCAATCTCAGCGGTGGTTTTCTGCTTTTCAAAGGCTGCAACCACACGCTCCCTTTGACGGTCTGTATTGCCGCCCAAACGCAGCACATGGTCGATGTCATTTTGGGCAAAAGAAAAAGCAGAGGATGTATGCGCTACATTCTCTGCTTCATCTATGGATTGGATCTGTTCCGCTTCGGAGAGGAACAGGTTTAGGGTCAGCTGTTGATAAGCTCCGCCATCAGGATCTCCTCTGCCTGGGCTTTGCAGGTGTTCATCAGCCCCACCCACTTCATGGGATCGCTGGCTTTCAGTTCCTCGGTGGCTCCCGCTTCCTTCGCCAGCTGGGGCATCATCTGCTCCAGTCTGCTCTGGGCGGTCTCGTCGATCTCCAGAAGATGCTGGTACAACTTCTCGCTCAGCAGCATCTGGTTGTAGAGGATGGGACGGTGTTCCTTCAGATAGGTTTTCCTCATCCTGCCGTACTTGCCCAGGGATTTCTCCGGCTGCTGGCTCAGCTTCAGGTCGGGAATCAGATAGTCTCCGTTCTGGATATAGGTCATGGGATTGTTCATCTTGTTTGCTCCTTTCTTGGTTGGCTTCGCGCTCTGCATTTCGGACGGTAACGCCGATCTGCCGCAGCACCTGCTGGTTGATCTGGCTGACCGCTGTTCCCAGCGCCCCGATGGTGGACGGGGTGTTGAAATCAAAGATCGCCATGAAATCTTCGTGGTCGAAGTAGCGTTCCGGCTCCAGTCCACAGCGGGACATCAAAGCGTAAGTGATGCTGACGGTGGCGGCTGCCTTAAACTGCACTCCGATGTTATACTCATCATATTCCTCCAAAAAGGAACCGTCAACGATATAGAAGAAGTCCTGCTGATGCTCCGTCCAGTATTCCTCGGCCAGTTTTCCGGCTACCTCGGTGAGTTGTCCGGCAAGGTCATCACCGGAAACATCGTAGGTGCGCTCCAGCATGGCCTGCACGGAATCCAGATGGCGCTCCTCCAACTGCCACAGCCAGGGAGTGCGGGAATGTTCACGGGTTCCGGTGTCGGAAATGTCAAAGACATAGCGCAGGCGTGGTCTGTCCCAGGAATCGTCCACCAGAGCGATTCCCTTGGAACCGCGCCTTACATATCGGCCCATCTTTTCATTCCACAAATCGTACTCTGCACAGGCGGTGGCGTCCGGTCGCTGGGCGTAGATCATCAGCTGCTCATGGAACGGGTACTTGTAAAGGCGGGAAGCAGTGGTGAGAAACCCTGCCCATTCCTGCCAGCTCCCCGTGAGCTGTGTTGCCACCTTGTCCGCCATCTGCGCATACAGTTCAGCTTTGGTTGGCATGGTGTTCTGTCCTCCTTTCGGTTTTTGGATAAAAGAAAAGCAGGAAACCTAAATAATTTCCTGCTGGGTAAAACTGTGAATATTAAATTGGGGTTAGGTTATTTGTTATGCAAACTGTATTTTTTATAGATTTACAATCATAATATACTCCTCATCATTTTCGTCAACAACAGTAAATCCCACTTTCTCATACATTTTCACTGCATAATTACTTTTCTGAACGGACAGGGATATTTTTGAATATCCAGCCAATCTTTCTACTTGTAATAGTTGTTTCAATAATGAAGTTCCAATGCCTAATCCTCTATATCGAGGGCAGACAGACATAGCAAGAGATGGTGTATCATTATCAATGTGTCCATAATCATTCATAATTCTTACCCAAATAGCTCCTACTATATCTCCTTGAATTTCTGCAACTAAGGCTTTATCGTGTTTTCGATTCCCAAACTCAATGATATATTCTTGTAATTCTGGAAAGTCTATGACTGATCTAGGTGGTGCTTCAACACCTTCCGGAATATAAATCGCTTCGTATAAAAAATCGCTTAACAATCTGTATTCTTGGCTTTTCATTTCTCGTATCATATATTGCATAACTTCTCTCACCACCTCATCTTGGTTCAATAAATTTACTGGTCAACATCTGGATACAACCCCAGTTTAGGAGTAAGGTTTTGAGTGTTTAGTTGTTTAATATCTCTGCAATCGTGTTTGGTGCATATTTATTGAGTTCATGTCCTGCATTTGGAACGATGTGCAAAGTAGCTTGGGGTAGCAATTCTTTTAGCCTTTTAGAAGCCTTTAGATTGGCAGTATCCTTTTTGCCACACAAAATTGTCACTGGACAACAAATATTATTTAATTGCGCAGTAAAATCCAATGATCGCATAGAGTGAGCCAATTTTATGGTGCTGCTTTTTGATAGTCCCATACTTTCAAAAGCCTTGTTTGGCATACAACGGAAGATAAGATTTTGAAAATCTATCAGTAAGCTTGGAACTTTATATTGTGCGCCAATCAAAACCAGCGAAGCCACTTTTTCTTCATGCTGAATAGCAAAATCAATCGCAAGAAGCGCACCTAACGAAAGACCACAGATACGAAGCGGCTCTTTTTCTTCAGAATACCGCTGTTCTAAATCGCCTAAAATCTGCGAATATGATATTTCATCTTCTGTTGAAGAAAAAAGTTCTGGGCAATCGACATCGGAAATTGATAGTTGTTGGACTACTTCTTTCCAATCCTGTGCAGTTTGTCCCAACCCATGTAAAAGAACCGTTTTCATTAAACACCTCCTAAGTTCAAGATATTCATCAACGCACACAAGTTGCTCTTGAAAACCTGTCATTGTGTTTAGAATTTTCAACAATCCATTCGTCCAAAAACTTCATCTGTTCTTCTGTATGAAACCAGTGTTCTCCATTTCTCATGACAGAAAGTGTTGAATGGGTTCTTTGGGCAAATTCAAATATCGTTCCATAAGCGGTAAGATTATCTTTTTCACCATACAAAATGTGCGTTGGGATTTTCCATATAATAGGATTTTCTCTTACATAGCAAAGATAATCCCATGAAAGGGTCTCTCCAAAGGTTGTCTGAATTTCTTTTTTCTCTTTGAGTTCATCTTCTGTAACATTTGCCCAAATCATCATATCAGCAATAAGCCTTTCCATATCTACAATGGGCGAAATAAAATATGCTTTCTCTATTTGCTGATTTGATAAGGCATTGATAGCAAAATACGCTCCAATGCTATTGGCGATTATTTCAACAGTCTTGTAGTTTCTATAAATCGAATTAAAAAGTAATGGAAATTCTTCTTTTGCTTCCCATGGAAACTGTGCAGTATAGTCAAGACCAATTACATCACAATCACTAAAGAGCGACTTGTAATGGAGAGCTTCTTCAGCATCTCCTCCTTTTCCATGTATATAAATAACTGCTTTATCCACGATAGTAATCCTCCATAATTTCTATGTTTATCCATCATTCATTATAATTTCCTCAACCTTAAAAGTATAGTGGGCTTTTGTAAAAAACAAAAGAAACCGCCTTTCCATCGGACAGTTTCTCTCACTATGTCATCCTGACACGATAAATTTACTGGTCAAAATCCGGGTACAGCTCCAGCTGAGAGAAGTCCTCATCGGTCATCGCACAGAGCTTCGTAAGGGCACTGTCGGTCAGCTCCCTCAGTTCCGTTTCCTCCGGCGAAAGCTCGCCGTGCATTTCACGCAGGCTGTCGATCAGCCCGGTGCGGCTGCCGGTATTGTAAATGCACATCAGGTTCATTTCCTCAAAAGTAAAGTTTCCCATATCAAATCTCCCTTTCCGCACTCTTTTTGGGTGCTGTCTTTTTGTGTTCTGCTTTGGGCTGGTTTTTCAGCTGTTCCACAACGGATTTTTTCTTTTCCCATTCCTCCCGATGGGTGGCGGCTGCCAGAGCCATCAGGGAAATGGGCTGACCGCTTCGGGCCTGCTGTTCCAGCTCTGCCACCGTAGGCTCTTTTGCGCCATTGTTGATGATGCCGTCGATCATGCCGTAATCGTCCTCCACGGCCATCTCTGCATTTTTCAGCGGATTTTCCGGCAGGAATCCGGGGATCTGGGTAAAACCAACGCTGTCGCAGTAATGACAGGATACCTTACCGTCCTGTTTGATCGCAACGATGTCGCTGACGCTCATGGAGGGACTGTGAAAGTCTACGGGTTTTTCCAGATTGAATTGCTGATAGAGTTTTTCCAGCTGCTCCGGCACAGTGCCAGACTCACTCAGCGGAGCGGTGTAGATGAGGTCATAATTGCTGCGGTCTACGGAAACATCATGGGACTCTAACCAGTCCAGATTCATAAAGCGCACATTCTGCGGATCGTCACGGCTCACCTGGTAGATGGCAAAGCAGTTTCTGTTCTGGGAGAGAAATGCCTGTTCTCGTTCCTGCTGATGTTCCTGACGCTCCATGACCTTTTCGTGGAACTGAGGGCTTTTCTCCCATTCCTCACGATCCACGCCGAAAAGACCGCCATGCTCCATGATCTCCTGCGGGTCAAACACCATGCTCTCCGTATTGTCCTCATGCAGCACATAGACAGTCAAACCGGCGGCATCCAGTTCCAGCGCCCGTTCTCTGGTAACAGGGAGCATCCCGTCATAAGAGTAACCGTATTTCTGCATATCCGGTGTGGAGACCTGCTCATCCGGCGTTGGGTATTCATCCAGCGCCTGCTCCTGTGCCTCCGGCAGCTGGGAAGAAGCAGTCATCTGACTGGCCTCTGCCTGCATCTGCTGGTAGGCAGCTTCCTGCAAGGTCTCAATCATGGACAACGGTGCGTATTTTACCGAGTCTCTGCCCAAATCGTTGTCATCACAAATCTGGAGAACTGCCTTCATGCGGGAAATCTCCGGCATATCCAGCTGACCACCATCCAACTCTTTCATGGATGCGGCATCGTAAAGGGTATAGTCCCAGCCGCTGTCACAGGACTGGATATGAAGATAGGTGGCATTGTCGATCAGAAACAAAGCCTCCTGCTGATTGGCGTCCGCCCCCAGCACTTCCATTTCCGGCATTGCCGCAGCCAGTTCCTTTACCGCTTTTTGCACCAGAGGATTATCACGGTAATAGTCGATTGCCTGGATGGTGTCCAGGTCAATGGTCTGGCCGGTCAAAATCGGAAAAGGTCCTTCATAGTCGCTTCCGTCTTTCAGCTCAAAACCAATGCCCTTGATCCCGTTCATTCGCTCTGCCGGAATTTCCTGATAGATGCGGACCGCCTCCTCCAAAGACAGGTTATCGTGGTATTCTCCGAGGTTTGGAAACTCCATGCACTCTGCTACATAGTAGGTCAGATTGCCGGTCTGCTGTCCATCAGATACCTTAGCGGCATCTTCTGGCTGCTCTATCGGGGCGGGTTCCGGCTCTACCTTTGCATGAGGGTCGATTCCGCGCTCTTTGCAGATTTCCTTATAGTGGCGCTCAATGTCAGAGATCAAAGTGCCGGAGGTCTTATTGATGGTCTCCAAACTGGCTCTCAGCTCTTTCAGTTCCTTGCCCTGACTCCAGCTTGCAATATAGCCGAAGCTGTTTTCTCCGGTCTCAATGCCAAAATATTTGCAGACCGCATAGGAGATGCTTTCAGCCTCCACTTCCTCCGTGTGGCGGTCTTTCCTCTGTTCTTGCAAAAACTGGGTGAGGGTAGAAAAGCCGCCAACAAAATTCAGCCCTTCTTCCTCGGTCAGCATCAGGCGTCCATCTTCCTCCAGCTCCAGCGGCTCTGTCAGCAGAACGGAACCTGCATGGTTTACAACCACTTGTTCTTCTACACAGACCGGCTCTCCGGGGTCGTAGTCAGAACCGCGCAGGTCATAGCAATAAACGCCCTCCGGCAGATTATCACGGACAATCCGCCCATTGGAGAACAGACCGGGTTTATCAAACAGCTCGATCTCCTGATATTGCTCGTCATTGGAAATCTGAATCTTTTTCTGATTGTGGAGCTTGCTGTGGGCAATCTCGTGTACTGTGGCCGAAACTGTCTGCACCTCACTCATGCCCTGACGAATGGCGATTTTCTGATGATCGGTAGAAAAATAGCCGTCCGTATCGGCGGCCATTGCTTCAAAAGTGATCGGCACCGGCGCACTGCGGCGCAGAGCCTCCATGAATGCCTCATAATTTGGCACATTGCCGGAAAGGGAGGAAGCAAGCTCCGGCAAAGGTTTCCCATCGGTCTGGCTCACATCAAAGACCTTGACCGGACGAAACATGGGGATTTCGATTTCTTTTTCCTCTGTGACGATCTTTCCGTCTTTATCCAGAATCGGAGCCTTGGTATCCGGGTCCAGCTTCTGCTCCTCGATTTTCTTCTTATACGGTGTGGGGGCGATGATGGTAATGCCATGCTCGCCCTTTTTTACATGACGCTCAAACTGGTCTTTCCACTTATTGTATCCGGCTACCAATGTAGCGTCCGGCTTCTGCATATAGATGAGCATGGTGTTGTTTACCGAATAGCGGTGGAAGCGGGACATGACGGACAGATAGCGCATATACTTTTCACTCTCAAACAGTTCCTTGATCCCCTGCTCGATGCCATCTGTGATTTCCCTTAGCCGCTCTCGGTTGGTGGGTTTGTTCTCAGCCATGATTTTCAATCTCCTTTCCAAGTGTGTGATTTCTGCTGTGTGTTCTGCAACCCATACCCTTTGTTCTTCTTCACTTTCATAAAGAAAAAGGTCCAACAGGTACTCTACATAGGTTTTCTTCTGGATTGCTTCCACAAAGCGGGGGTGCGGTTCTTCCTCCGGTGTCCTGGGAGAACGGTCGGCTTCCCATTTTTTCAACAGATAGTAGTAATCGGACAGTACGCGGTAACAGCGCTGTCGATCCTCCCGAAACTTCTGTGCCTCGGTTTTTTGCCGGACATATCTCCTGCGGGGCGGGGCCTGACTGTCATAGATCAGGCCAAAGTCCTGTGCCAGTTTCTCCGCCGCTTCTTTTGGGGAGAGGTCAAAGAGCTTTGCGGTAAAGTCGATCACATCCCCATCTTCACCGCAGCCAAAGCAGTGGAACCGCTGGTCTACCTTCATGCTGGGGTTCTTATCATCGTGAAAGGGACAGCAGGCCATGCCATTTCGTTTGACTTTTATCCCATAAAGCTCTGCCGCTTCTCTGGTGCTGACCGACTGCTTGACTGCTTCAAATACATTCTCTGCCATGTGCCTTTAACTGCCGGACTTTCTCGCAGGGGGCTGGTATCCGGCAGCTTTCGCACGCTCACTGGCAGCTTTGCGGCGTTCTGCGCTATATGGCTCTCGGACTGATACACACCGCTTGGGGACGGTAAAGTTATGGGCGTCCTTTCGGGTGATCTGGTCGGGGTGCTTTTTTGCCAGCAGATCCAGCTTCTCCATCAGACGGGGATCATGAGTATAGATCTCAGCCATTGGTTCTGCCTGGTTATAGAGGAGAATGGTTTCCCGTTCCACTAAAGAGAGCTTCATCGGCTGCCTCCTTTCCGCTGGTCAAATTCCAGCTTGAAGTTGGCGTACTGTCCATCATCCTCCAAAACCACAGCGGCATCGTAGGTCTTTCCGGTTTTCTCCGAATATAGGCCCGTCACATGGACACGGCCATCGTTAAGCAGTGCAGACACCACAGCCTTGGTCGGCTGTTTTTTCTTGGCAGCCCACCATTTGTTATTTTTCCAGATTGCAAATTTGCAAGAATCATTCTGACAGAAGAAGCCTTTTTGCAGTTCTGCAACTTCCCCACCGCAGCGAGGGCATTTGCCTACCACCTCACGGGGCGGGGCAAACAGGTACTCGGTTCCCTTGATGACCTGATAAGTCCCCACCAGATCTTTCAGCATGGCACTGATACCGTCTAAAAACTCCTCCAGGGCAAGCTGCCCGCGCTCGATCTCGCCCAGGCGGTACTCCCACTCGGCAGTCAAAAGCGGAGATTGCAGCTGTTCCGGCAGAACGGTGATCAGGGAAACTGCATCGTGGGAAGGGAGAAGCTGCACCGTTTTCCTGCTCTTTTTTCGTTCCAGAAAACCGGCAGATACCAGCTTTTCCAAAATACCGGCACGGGTGGCCGGTGTCCCCAAACCTTTTCGCTCGGCATCCTCCGGCATATCCTCTTTTCCGGCAGTCTCCATCGCGGACAATAGGGTATCCTCCGTAAAGTGCTGAGGCGGACTGCTTTTGCCTTCTTTGACGATTGCCGCAGCAACCGAAAGGGTCTGTCCTTCGGTCAGCTCCGGCAGGGCTTTCTCTGCGCCCTCTTTTTTCGGCTCTGCATTCTTCATTTTGGCACGGTAAGCGTCCTCCAGTGTTTTCCATCCGGGGTGCTTCACCGTTTTTCCTTTGGCGGTAAACTCCCTACCGGCACACGCTGCAATCACAACGGTTTCCGAATAGATATGGGGCTGGGCCACTGCACACAGCAGACGCAGGGCCACCAGCTCCAGCACCGCTTTTTCTCCCGCAGGAAGGGCAGAAAGGTCTGCATCCTTGAGATTTCTGGTAGGGATTACTGCGTGGTGGTCGGTTACTTTCTTATCGTTGATGACTGTCTGCGGATCACAGGTAATGGCGATCCCTTTGCGAAACGGCATAGCATTGGCAACCAAATTCACCAGCACCGGCAGGCTGTCTGCCATATCACCGGTCAGATAGCGGCTGTCAGTACGGGGATAGGTGCAGAGCTTCTTTTCATACAGGCTTTGCAGATAGTCCAGGGTCTGCTGGGCTGTAAATCCAAGCAGGCGGTTGGCATCTCTTTGCAGAGTAGTCAGGTCATAGAGGGCAGGCGGCTTTTCGGACTTTTCCTTGCACTCCACTTTTTCGATTGTGACAGCTGCACCCTGACAGGCTTTTTTCAGCTGCTCTGCGCTTGCTCGGTCACTTATGCGCTCCCCGGATACGGTAAGACCGGGCAGCTCCAGCGCCACGGTATAAAAGGGAACCGGCTTAAAGGTGTCGATCTCAGCTTCTCGTTGGACAATGAGCGCCAGCGTTGGGGACATAACGCGCCCGATGTTGAGGGTGCGGTGGTACAGCACGGAAAAAAGCCTTGTGGCATTGATCCCCACCAGCCAGTCGGCCTTGGCACGGCAGAGGGCAGCATCCCGAAGTCCGTCATAGTCCGCACCGGGGCGCAGGTTTGCAAAGCCTTCCCTTATGGCGGAGTCCTCCATCGAAGAAATCCAGAGCCTTTTCATCGGCTTTTGACAGCCTGCCAGCTCATAGACGCTGCGGAAGATCAGCTCGCCCTCGCGTCCGGCATCGCAGGCATTTACCACTTCGGTCACATCCGGGGCGTTCATCAGCTTTTTGAGAATATCAAACTGCTTTTTCTTATCCTTTCCCACCACCATCTGCCAATGCTCCGGCAGAATAGGCAGGTCATCATATCGCCACTTGGCATACTTGGGATCATAACTGTCTGCATCCGCAAGACCGGCCAGATGGCCCACGCACCAGCTGACACGCCAGCCGTTACCCTCCAGATACCCGTCCTTACGAGCAGTTGCACCGATTACCGCAGCCAGACTTTGTGCAACCGATGGTTTTTCAGCGATTACCAGTTTATATCTCATCATCTTCAGCCTCCCATTCTTCCCGCACAGGCGTGTGCAGTTTTTTCTCTATGCTGTTTTCCTCATCCAGTAGCAGGTTATAACCAAACCGGTAGTCATAGCGGTACAGTTTCCCCAGCAGGTCATTGATGATGATACGGCAAGCCAAAATGACACGGGTTTTATCCACCTGCATCAGCTGGTAGCGTTGATAATTGCTGTAATATTCTTCGTGACGGCGGGTATTGCAGGCGGCATCTTCAAGTAAACTATCTACTGCATCCTGACAACCATCTTCTTTTTCCCCTTCCATGCAGTTCAGAAGTTCCATCATCAAAGGAAAGCTCTGTTCATCCATAGGAGCTTCTGCTGCAAGAAAACCGATCAAAGCGGATAAGAGCAGCCGAGCCGCCGTCTGTTCTTGTTCCGTCAGCACGGCCATTGTTTTCTCCGCATTTGGCAGGATCTTTTCTTCCACAAAATCTGCCGCGTCACCGGAATAAAGCTGACGGATAGAATCTATGGACAATGAAACTGTCGTGGTATCTAAGGAGAAATCAAAGGGGTCATCTTGCTTTGGCTTTCTCCGAAGTTTGTTTAACATGGTAGAAAGAATGTCGCCGCCAAAATACACGGCGATCACAAGCAGGTCAAAAACAGCAATCAGCTTGATAAATATAATCAGAACACTCATTTTTTTCGTTTCCTTTCTTTGAGCCAGCGTTCCATCTCACGATGGCAGATACCTACGCAGGGACTTCCATAATTCCCGCAGCCATAGCAGGGGTGGCTGTGGGGTAAAGAAGGAGGACGGGAAGTTTCCTTCCCGCCCTCCGGCCTGCGTGTCATCATGCGTTCATAGGGACTGTCTGTGAAACGGGTCATTTCACACTGTCCTCATCATCTTCTTCTGTGCTGCCCCCATCAGCGTCCGGTTCGTCCGACTCCTCATCCTCGGTTTCCCATTCCTCGGAATCTTCCTCGCCATAATCATAATCGTCCAGACTGTCATTGCCCTTGGTCTTAGGCTTATTCTTAACGAGCTTCAAGTAGGCAAATACGCCACCGCCTCCCAGCAGAGCCAGCAAAAGGACTATCGCAGCCGGGTTCAGTCCGGCAGGCTTCTCTTTTTCCGGTTCCGGTGTTTCTGCCGGAGGTTCCGGTGCTTTGCCCGTACATTTACTCTTATCAGTTACACAAACCTGACAGGCCGTATTGACTGCCCCTGCTTCACATTTTGTCGTGCAGCTACACACAGCAGCCGGCTTCTCTTTGACATTTTCATCTTCCATCAGTGCCATCAAATCCGCTTCATCCACCTGGTTCAGAAAATGAACAGCAGTCTTTTTATCCTCATTCGCCCTGTCGATCAAAATGTAAAAATAATTGCCAGCCTTGGTGGTAACAGTAATGAGCTGCTTATTACCTCCAAAATCATCCACCAGTGCCGCATTCCCCTCCGGTGTAAGTGCCGGTGCTGGTTCTGTTTCTTCCACAATCACATTGCTGTCATTGGTAGAATCCTCTGCCGGTGCCGCCGGAGCCTGTTCTGACCCCTGTGCAAAAGCAGGGATCGTAAAGCCAAATGCCACAACCATTGTCAGGCAAAAGGCGGAAAGTGTTCGGAGCAATCGTTTATTCCTCATAGCTGTTTTCCTCCTGTTCGTTATTTTCATCAGCCAAACTGCCGGGAACTGTGCCACCGGACAGCATGGCGCTCAACTGGGTCGGGGTCATACGCAGGGCGCGCACCATCTGGACGATCTCCAGATTTTCTGCCTCGGTTTTCTGTGCTTCCAGCGCCTTGAGCTTTTCCTGATACTCTGCGATCTTCTCGCGGACCTTTGTAATCTCCTGGTCAATGCGCTCAATTTTGTTCTTTGCCATCGTCTATCACTCCTTCTTAAAAATCTCTGTTACCAGTTCATCAGGCCGTAGCCCTTAATGCTTTGATAATTCAGGTCATAACTTTTGATCTTGCAGGCATCGCCGGAATTTCCCTCCACAGTATAAACACGGCTGCCATCCGTACCGATCACGATACCCACATGGTCTGCTGTCCCATCCAAATCCCAATCAAAGAAAATTGCATCTCCGGGAGCCAGATTGTTATAGCCTCTTGCACCCCATTGTCCATGAGACTGGAACCACGGAACGCCCTGCCACTCACAGCCTGCAAAGCGCGGTTCACTTTTTCCAGCCTGGTTATAACACCAGGATACAAAGCAGGCGCACCACTCCACGCGGCTGTCAAAGCCATACCAGCTCCAATAAGGATAGCCGCCCACATTGCCCACCTGACGCTTGGCCAGTTCCACCAGCTGAGGATTGCCGGGGCGGGTACCGTTAATGAACTGCACACCGGACAGATCTTCCGAGCCGCTGGTATCAGGGGAACCGCCGCCAAACAACAACGGCTTATTGCCCATGGTCTGTCGGTAGACCTGATACATTTCCATCTGCTCCGGGGTCAGTAACTCCGACGCCACAGCGGAAATGGGCTTGCTGGTGAGTTTCACATTCAAAATGTAATACTCATAGGGGACTTCTTCTGAGGTGGTCTCGCCGGTCTCCGGGTCGGTGGAGGTCTCCGTGCGGTAGCGAATCTCCACTTCCTCAGTAAGCGTCAGCTGATACTGTGCTGCAAACACACGCGCCAGCTCTGCCTGAGCGCTCTGCTGGGTGTAACCTTGCAAGACGGCAGACAGAAATGCTGCCAGCTCATGAGGGTCATGGCCGATCATACCAAGGTCATAGCGATACTCGTCATACCCTGGGTGGCTGCTTTCAATGTTGTCGATTTCCTCCTGCAGCTGGACTTCTCTGGCTGCATAATCTGCCTCCACTGCCAACATTTCCGGGTCATCCGACGGATAAGTGGTGCCGGAGAGAACGGAACCGATGCTCTGCGCCATCATGGAGCAGGAGGACATGGTATTCATCAGCATACAGGTAATGAGGAACAAAACCCCTGCCATCAGGAAACCCTTCTTGTGGCGCATGACGAACGCCCCTGCCTGCTGTGCCTTTTCTTTTACCGTCCTTGCGGCTTTTCCGGTTTTGGATGCAGCCTGGGCGGTATTTCCGGCAGTCTGACCGGCGTGTTTGGCGGCGGCATACTGCTTTTTGATGGCCTGCTTTTGCTGCCAGCGGGAAAGAGGGTTGCTGGCAAACTGGGGATTTTCCTGTAAAGATTTCTGGTACAGAACATTTACATTTGCCTTTTCCAGTTGGCGCTCTGCCTGTGCTGCTTTGCGGTACGGCTTCAGCTTGTGGCTGCGATAGCCCTCCCGCACCAGATAAGCGCCGGTCTCCACCGCTTCCTCGGACTTGTGGGCGCTTTCCACGCCCACATTGTCCTGCTCTGTTTCCCGGATCTCTTTGTGGAGCTTGCCCGCAACCAGATAGCCGGGAGCTTCCCTGACTCCTTGAGAAACTTTGGAAGGTGGCTTTTTCTTGTCCTCAAAGGTCAGCTTCGAGGTCTTTTTTCCGGTATCCGGGTCAATGACCGTCTGCCTGACCTTTTTCTTTGGGATATTGGCCTGCGCCTTATCTGCTCTGGCCGCAGCTTTCTCCGCTTTACGGATTGGCTTTTCCAGTGCAGGGTCAGACCGTTCCTCATCAGTAAAGCGCAGGCGCGGCTCCTTATTCAAACCATTCTCCCAGCATGAGGGAGGACATCATGTAGTGCAGCTCTGCATAAATGGCCATTCCCACCGGATCGTTGAACATACAGCCGGACAGGTAGGCATAAAACTGTGCCACCACATCGGACAGGATCTTCGCTTCGGTTCCTTCCAGAACCAGACCTCCCATACCTTCCTTGGCACGGATGGTGCTCCAGACCTCTGCCAGACGGAGCAGCCCCACCTGACCGGTCTCATTCAGTTCGGCTGCCTGATCTGCCGCCGTGCGGCACTCACTTACCGCATCGGCCATGACCGTAAGCAGCTGGCTGCGCTGGGCATTTACCGCCCTGTCAAAAAACATCAGCGGGTTTTGATTCAAAATGTTGGGGTTCATCATCATTCATCCTCCTTCTTTTTCAGTTCCTGGGGTTTGGTGGTCATAATGCGGTACAGCTCGGTACTCTTCGGGAAGTGGTCCACGAAAGGCAGAATTGTGGAGCCATAGAACAGCAGGCCCTCGCCCTCACCGGAGTGGGTCACATAGCTAAGCTGGTGCGTGGAAATGCCCAGCTGCTTGGCGAGGATCTGACGGTCTCCGCCTGCCTGGTTGAGCATATACACGAAGTCGGAATTTTCAAAGATATTTTCCACCTCGCGGCTGCTCAAAAGGTCTTTGACATTCTGGGTGATACCTGTCGGAATACCGCCCCATTTTCTGAATCGCTTCCAAATTTCCACCGTATAGGCGGCGGTCTGCTCCTCCTTCAAAAGCAGGTGCATCTCGTCGATGTAGTAACGGGTGGACTTGTGGGCGGCACGGTTGATGGTAACGCGGTTCCATACCTGATCCTGAACCACCAGCATACCGATTTTTTTAAGCTGCTTGCCCAGTTCCTTGATGTCATAGCAGACAATCCGGTTATCAATGTCCACATTGCTCTGATGATTGAACACATTCAAAGAACCCGTTACATAGATTTCCAATGCCGTTGCAATGTACTGAGCTTCTTTTTCTTCCTGCTCCCGCAGCAAGTTATAAAGGTCCTCCAAAATCGGCATATTCTCTGGCTTTGGGTCATTGAGATATTCGTTGTAAACCAGCCGTACACAACGGTCAATAATGGTTTTCTGCACCGGCTGCAAGCCCTCCTTACCGCCCACGATCAGCTCACACAAGCTGAGGATAAAGTCAGACTTGAGTGACAGCGGGCTTTCATCATCCGAATAGTCCAGATTCAGATCCATCGGATTGATATAGTTGGTTGAAGTAGGTGAGATCTTGATGACCTGCCCATGCAGACGCTCAACAAGAGGTGCGTACTCCGCTTCCGGGTCACAGATAATGACATCATCACTGGTAAGCAAAAAGCAGTTGGCAATTTCTCGTTTTGCGCTGAAGGACTTACCGGAACCCGGCGTACCCAGAATCAGGCCGTTGGGGTTTTTCAGCAGCTTTCTGTCCACCATGATGAGGTTGTTGGACAGAGCATTGATGCCGTAGTACAGAGCTTCTTTCCCGTTCTGGAACAGTTCCTGCGTAGTAAAGGGCACAAAGATAGCTGTGGAACTGGTGGTCAGTCCTCGCTGGATCTCAATCTGATTGAGACCCAGAGGCAGACAGCTCATCAGCCCTTCTTCCTGCTGGAAGTCCAGCCTGGTCAGCTGACAGTTATACTTCTGGGCAATAGAGCCTGCCTGAAAGATGTTGTTGCCAAGCTGACGGGGATTGTCCGCTGTGTTCAGCACCAGAAAGGTCAAAAGGAACATTCTCTCGTTGCGGCTCTGCAAATCCTGCAAGAGTTTTTTCGCTTCACTGCCGTAGGTAGCAAGGTCAGATGGAATGATGTCCATGTCGTATCCGGCACGGACTGCTTTTTTCTGTTCCTCGATCTTGCTGCGGTCCAGGTCGGTAATCTTCCGCTTTACCGTTTTGATGGCTTTCACCTGATCCACCGACTGAATGTGCATACTCACAATGAGCGAGCTTTCCATATCCAGAAAATCAGCCAACAGACGGTCATTCAGCTCCGGTGCGAGAATCTGCAAAAAAGAAACAGCCCCGTATTTCTTACCCATACGGAACTGCTTGCCGGTGCGGAACTCAAAGGAGCTTGGTGCAATAAAATCCTTTGTGGACAGACCGGAAGGAGCCAGCCAGTCCCATTCAAACTGAAACGGGAGTTGTTCATCCATGTGGAATACCGCATGAAGCTGAAAAAGCCTTTCTTTACCGTCCAGCGTTCTGGCAGCTACACCAAGACGCTTGAAGTTATTAAGTATATCGGTCTCAATACGCTCCAGACGGGGCTTGGCGGCTTTGATGCTGTCCGCGTCGATACCAAAGGTCAGGTATTTGGTCTTGATGAGACCGTTGTTACCTCTGGCCAGCTGATTTTGCAGCATTGTGGTGTATTCCTCGCGGATACTGTCAAAGGCGTCCCTCTGGGGCGGGATGGAAATGGAGTTAGCAAAGGTCTCCTCCGATGCCGCAAGGTTCAAAAAAGACAGCTGGAAATGAATCGAGCTGTCAAAATAATTGAGGAAATCACACCACCCCTCAAAGATTGCCGTCTTATCTTCGTTTTGGGAGAGCTGATAGTTGATGTCCTGAAACTGGATGGTCTTTGTGTAGTGGCTGTCCGATACGCGGCAGATTCCGTCCGGCCACATCCGTTCATAAGGGATACTGTCCTGCGCAGATTTTCCTTTTTTGTCCGTGCGGTTAGCGCGGGCAATGGCCGCTTCGATCTGCTTCTTATCGGCGCGGGACAGCTTTTTCTTTGTCTTTACCGGCTGCACAGTTTTTTCCTCGGTTTTTCCGAACATCCGATGCAGCCATTTTTTTATTGCGGTGAACAATGTCATACACCTCCTTATCGAGCATTTCCTGCCGCTTTAATACGGCATAAAAGTTATTGGTCTGGTAGGGACGCTGCTTTGGACGGATCACAGCTACTTTGAGAATGTTGCCCACGATCTTTTCCAGGGGCTGTCCATGCTTTTCGTACATAGCCAGCATAAAGAAGGGCAGCATAACCAGCATCATACACATAGCCGCTACACTGTTTCCGGTAGGTTTTCTGAGCAAAAAGAAAAGCGGTACGCCAATAAGCGCTCCGCCCGTGAAGCAGATAAGCTGCCGCTTGGTCAGATTGAACATGACCTTTGTTTTGACTTTTGTTAAGTCCTTGGGTACGGGTACATAAGCCAATGTGGAAACCTCCTTCCGTTTTAGTGCGCCTGAAAGACTGATTTGGCGAGACTGCCGGTTTTGAACAGCGTAAAACATAGCAGTACGGTGTAGCCCACGCAGCTCCAGATTGCCATGATGATGTCATCTTCCAGAGCGATGTTCTGCACCAGCACAGCATAAATTGCCACGCAGACGATAATGAGAAACGCCTGAAAGCCCAGCGCCAGCAGGGATCGGAGGTAATTCTGTCCCATACCGCCCCATTCTTTACCCATCATTGCAGCCATTGGAACGGGAGCCACCGAAGTTACAAGGTAGATCTCGATCATACGGCCATAAATAACGATAAAGATACAGATATACAACGCCCACATGGTAATGCCAATAAAGAGGGATTGGAACCACAGTCCGAACAGCGGTCCCAGATCCATTTCCATCAGCCTCGGTTCCAGATCGGTCATAACTGAGGAAATGTCAATGGACGCATCCGAATTGATAATCCCTGCCGCCTGCGCCACTACGCTCTGCGCCATATCAAAGACGCCCATCACGATATTCCATGTGTTTGTGACAATGAGGATGGCGGCAGCTGATTTGAACACCCACTTGAAAATCATCCAGGTATCCACATCATGCAGGTTGTTCTTGTCTGCAATCATCTGGATCAGGTCTACGGTCATCACGATAGCCAGGATCACACCTGCAATCGGCACCATGATGGAGTTTGACAGATTCTCAATCATATTGAAAATACTGCCATTCCATCCCTGTGGGGTCTGGCCTACCTGTACGGATATATCCGCGACCTGCTGATTTACACTGTCAAACATCCCCGAAAGGTTGCTCATAATACCGCCCACCAGCATTTCTTTCAGCCAATTTGTCAGGGCTTCAAGTAAGAAATCCATACGGTGTCAACCTCCTTTCCGCCGCCCCCGCAAAGCTGCGGGAGCGGCAAGGATTTCATACGGAGACGCTTAGACAGAGAAAAGCCCGGAGAGCAGAGGTACAAGGACCATGCCGACTACGGCTACACCAGCACCGGCCATGAGCTGCTTCATGCCCTGGCTCTTGGCGCCGGGGTTGTCGTTGCCGTAACCTTCCAGCAGGTTGATAACGCCCCAGATACCGAGACCGGCACCGAGCGCGATAACGAGGGTCTGAAGAACGGTGATTGCCTGTTCAAAAAATGCCATATAGTTTGTTAGCCGGAATCTGATTAAAAAATAGGTTTGTCATGTTTCATAGGCATACAAAAGCCGGAACAATCTGCCGCCCGGTTTCCGGGGGCATGATTCCGGCTGTCCTCCTTTTTCATTATTTTTTCTTGCGATTGTCCGCTTTGTACGCCAATGGCCTCAACAGAGGCAGTTGCGGCAAATAGATACGATCACTCCTTTCTCAGCGGAACCGTATTACACGCCCTCCGTGTCTACTTCATATACATCGCAGACCTCATTGGGCTTGAGTTTCAGCCTTGCGGACAAGAATGCTTCAATATCAAAAGCGTTCTTGTCATCCGCGTCGGCAGTGTACTTGAAATTGGGGTGCTTGGTGATGTCGTACTTATCCGAAAGGAAAGGACGCACACCGCGCAGCTGGAGGATACACTTGCCTCCATCCATAACAGCAAGCTCATCCTGGCTCATCAGCTCTTTCCCCAATTTTTGATAGTTGAGAGAGTGGGAAGTTTCCCGGCCACGGCTCTCTCCGGTGTTGTAGGTGTCGATGGTTTCCTTGCCCAGCACGGCAGCCAGCTCTTTGAGGGTAGTCGGCTCTTTACCGCCCAGGAAAATGGAGGTATCCATGTTACCGATGATGGTATCTGCGTTATCCTTATAGATCGCCTTGAGCTGACTCTGTGCCTGCAACACCAGACAGGCAGAGATTTCACGGCTTCGGATGGTGGCCA
>OICG01000111.1_pt1 | contig 30772 bp, 28 predicted proteins | sample 1581241 | NCBI WGS metagenome assembly OICG01 (sample SAMEA3882534, study PRJEB24775) | human gut metagenome | biome: human-associated habitat; feature: intestine environment; material: feces | place: Netherlands | collected 2009/2010
ATCAAACTTAAACTGCGTAACCGGATCCTCCTCGGAAATCGTCTCACTCCTGAATGAAATTTCCCTGTTTGCGGGTCTCGTCTCCACTCCGTACACATTGAAGGTGATGACTCCACCACTGCAATAGCCCTCTATATACACCGGACTGTCCAGATTATTTTTAAACTTAAGATCCTTGTAGGTACCTGCGATTGCCGCATCGTCAGATGGCTTTACGTAGTTTACTATCATGGAATGGTTGTAGCGCTGCACTATCTCAAGCTCAGCCCTTATAACCGCATTGTAGAGTGTGGTAGCAACCTGGCATACGCCTCCGCCTACCGAGTCCACTACCTGACCGTTCTCGTATGCGCCTGCTATCTGATAGCCGTTGTCAGTTGTGATAGGGCTGATAGCCTCGTAAACCGAGAACTGCTCACCCGGATATATGACACTGCCGTTTATCAGGCTGCACGCGTTCTTTACATTGGCTGCACGCCCTGCTGCCGAGCTGCTGAAATCTGTAGAAAAGCCTCCCAGATTATCCTTAATCTTTGAGAGCTCCTCCTTTGAGCCCCTCGGCTGGACCGTATTTGTGACCAGCTCTATCTCATTCGCCGAACCATCCCAGCTATTCTGCAAAAAATCATTTATGGCATAGACAGATTTTACCACATCAACCTCTTTGCCTTCCTGTCCCGGGACAAAATCGAAGCTGTCACCGTTTCTCTGCAGCGAATTGTTAACTGCCTTTATATTGAGCTCGTCGCTCTTGTCATAAATCATATTTGCGGTCTTTTGTTTATCAACCGACAGATACATATTGACGGCAACATTGCCCTTTTTGAGCTCCTCTGACTCCACAAATCTGTCAATCAGGCTGCCCTCATGGCACACTGAAAGAGCCTCGTCCGCCGCTGCATCAGTGTCCGCCGAAACAGACATTTCCTGTGCTGTTGCATCAAATGAACCATTGGCACCCTTTAATGAAAAGGATGTATCCTTTATGCTGTCAACATAGGCATCAACTGCTTTTTTTGCTTCTTCCTTTGTCATACCGCCTACATCCACACTGCCAATGCACACACCCTCTGTAATTGTCTGTACCTTTGCCTTCTTTGTGCCTGACGAACCGCTTGCATATGCACTTACCATGCCTGATGCTGCCACAAGCACAAATGCCATTGTACCCAGTAATAATGCTTTTTTATTAATCTTCATTTCCGCTTCCTTTTCCTGAGGCTGTTAAAAGCGCCCCTGTCATCGCTTAACTGAACTGCATTTTATATCATATTATGATATGAGGGTCAAAAGGTATTTTGCCCCTCATTTATGATTAATCAGATTACTACATGCTACGCATTCCCGTAATCTGACTACACCTCGAAATCCGCTAATTTCCTGCGTCCCCGCAGCAAATTGCTACTTTCTCGGTGTAGTGCGGGTCACTAAGGTATACATCGAATTGCATGCAAGCATGCATCGATGATACCTTTTGACCCTTTAATCATATTATCATATTTTTTCCATATTTCAAGAAAAGCTATACAAGACTTGACACAAATGTTGTCACAAGCATCGCTGCTATAACCACTATTATCACTATAGCAACCACCTTCTGATTTCTTTTTTTATTAAAATCGTACATACTATTCACCTCTGTTCAAAAATGAGTTATACTATTTTCATATATGAGAAAGTATTTTCCAACATATGATTCCAATTTGTCTAATTTTGTTCATTTTATTTATTGCAGTGATTACTTTTGCCATAATGAGGGCTGATTCAGCCCAGGCAAAGGTCACCGAGGAGTTCTGGGAAAAGGAGCGTAAGGCCAACTCACCCCTCCGCGGAGATACCACTGACCTGTGTTATATTACCATACCGGAAAAGTTTTTTCCATTAAATAATGATAAAATAAATGATTTAAAGCTTAAATATGGCATTCTCAATTTTAAAAAGCTGTCTGAATATGATGATAATTTCACGAAATTTGTTTCAATGCCTGAGAGCTTACAGGCTGATGCCGCCTCGGCCGGTAATTACTCACACCTATTAATGTACTTGCTGCGATATTCATCGTACAGCCTTGAGGCCTGACTTCTGGTCAGGTTGTCCCACGATATGACATCTGCTATTCCATACTCAGTCATCAGCTCCTTTAGCTGTCTGACCTGATGTGCTGTGGCAGGTGTCTGTTTTTTTGCCTTGTATACAAGTGGCTTTGACTCCACCGGCTCACCCTTTTCATCCATCAGTGCAAGCAGCTTTTCAAATATCTGCTTTGTCTCTATCGCATCATCGAGCGCCCTGTGCGCATTTTCCCTGCTCACACCAAAATACTCGCACAAATCCTCCAGCTTCTTTGACTGCTCAGCAGGCAGACATTTTCTGGCTATTTTCAGAGTATCATATGCATTCAGTGAGAGGGTTCTCTTGTGATTTACCGCCCACTGCTTTAAAAAGCTGTAATCAAATGTCACATTCTGCCCGAGTATGATGTCATCTCCGATAAAATCAAGCAGGTTATCCACAGCCACGTCCATATCTGCCGCGTTTTCCACATCATTGTCGGTAATTCCCGTTAATTCCTGCACACGTTGTGGAATATGCTGCTTCGGATTTACAAGTGTGGATATCGTATCCACTATCTCGCCGCCCCTCACACGTGCCGCACCTATCTCTATTATCTTGTCATTTTTAGCTGAAAGACCTGTCATTTCAAGGTCAATCACCGTGTAATTTTTTATATTATCTATGTTGCTCATTTTTCTTAGTCTGTAAACCTTTCCGGCTTTTAACACTATAGTCGTATCACATTACTGTTATTTTATACACTTCGCTATAGCCATATCGCTTTACTGTTATTCTATATACTCCACCAGCGCCTGGTGGTCAAGCGGGTCTCTCATGTCGTAGTGGAAAAGCGCCCACACCGGCTCCTTATGATACTTTGGCAGTTCATCCAGCTTGCGCGTGTGCTTGTCCGGAAAAATATAGTGGAATGGCTCCACATGCGACAGCTTTCCATTCTTACAGTATGCATGTGTCATGTGCTTAAAGCTTCCTATATCTGTGGCCCACCTCGGGCGGCTCTTGCAGTTCTCACGATAGTACAAATCAAAGATGAGTGACTCCTGAATCATGCTGTAAACCTGCGCATTTTCATCAAAATCAGTATTATCTCTATATATGGCATTTTCGTCAAAATCAGTATTATCTCTATCTCCGGCATTTTCGGATAATACCACAGAAGTCATAGCATCGCTGTCACAGCCATGCAGGTATAAAGCCAGAAATTCAAGCAGTATCTCACACCTTCTGATGTGCGAATGGCTCATTCCAAAATAGCCGTTTGCCTCATAAAAATCTCCAAGCTCCTGAAAAAACTCAAACGCACTGTCAAAGATACACTCCATGAGCTTCATCGTAATCTCAAACTGTCCGCTGTTGTAATACACCTCAAGCATATCCTCGACGCGCTTAATCTTTATCACATCATCAAACGAAAGCCATTTTGTGGACATTACCTCATACGGTGGCTTGTCATGGTAGACAATACCATATTCCGCGGCATGCTCAAACATATACGAGCCCTTGAGTACCTTTAAAAATCCAAGCTGCAGCTGGTTTGGCTTAAGCTCATAAATCTCATCAAAGGAACGCCCAAAGCTGTCATAGTCCTCGTATGGCAGCCCTGCAATCAGGTCCAGATGCTCATGGATATTGTTGCCGCTTTGAATGAGCTTCACAACCTCCTTAAGCCTCTCAAGCTTCATAGTCCTATGAATCTCCTTAATCGTGACCTCATTAGTGGATTGCACACCGATTTCAAGCTGTATAAGCCCTGGTCTCATATCAGAAATCAGCTCAAGCTCCTCCTGATTCAGCAGATCCGCCGATATCTCAAAGTGAAAGTTTGTCACACCATTGTCATTTGCCTTTATAAAGCGCCACAGCTCCATGGCATGAGCATGATTGCAGTTGAAGGTTCTGTCCACAAACTTAATCTGTGGCACCTTCTGGTCTATAAAAAACTTAAGCTCTCTTTTGACAATCTCAGTATCCCTGAAACGCAGTGTCTTATCCACCGATGACAGACAGTAGCTGCACGAAAACGGGCATCCCCTGCTGCTCTCGTAGTAGATGATGCGGTTTGAAAAATCATCGAGAGTATCATAGCAGAATGGAATTTCACTCATGTTTTTGATTGGGCGTGGACTTGTGAATACTATTTCACCGGCTTTATTGCCTCCTATGTTGTTCACACTTGTACTATTACCTGTGCTGTTTTTTCTGAAAGCAATGCCTGCAATATCACTAAGCTTTCTTTTATGCGCATAGTAACCGCACAGCTCTCTAAAGGTATCCTCTCCCTCGCCAATCATCACACCGTCTATGTATGGATTTTCCCGCAGAAATGCCTCCACCTCGTAAGACACCTCAGGGCCTCCAACCCATATCGGCACTGACGGACAAAGCTTTTTATACTCGCGTGCAATATCAGTCACATAATCAATATTCCATATATAGCACGAAAAACAAAGTACGTCGGGCTTTCTCTTATAAAGCTCCTCAAGAATGTAATCCTTTTGATTGTTTATCGTGTATTCTGCAAGCTCCACAGCATCCCTGTACTCCCCGGCACAGGCGCGCAGTGAATAAACTGCGAGGTTTGAATGTATATATTTTGCATTTATTGCTGTCAGTAAAATATTCATGGTTTCTCCTTAAAAAATGACCCTTGAATGTAGACTTTATGCCACATTCAAAGGTCTGCTTCGTATTATTGCAGCATCGACATATTAACAAGTCTGTCGTACATGCCGCTTGCAAACAGCACCATCATGCCAATCGTGCAGATTACCGACAGCACAAATCCTATTATCGATGTAATCATACCGGCAGTTGCTATTGCATTGTTATACTGCTTTGCCCTTTTTGACATTTTGGAAGCAAGCATACCGACAATTCCAAGTCCCATCAGATATCCAAAAAACGAGAAAATAATACTGCAGATACCAAGCACCAGTGAAACAACTGCAAGCTTAGCGCCCTCCCTCTCGTCATCTATGATAGTCTCATTATTGTAGAGCATCTCAAGACGGATACGCCTTGATTTACGCAGCATAACAAGCATAGGAATACCGAGCACTATAAACGCGACACAGTTCATTGCCGAAAACTCATTAATCCTGTCGGCCACTCCGCCTCCCTCAAATATTCCCGATGATAAAAGTCCTCCCATATCTACAACAGTATGGAAAATGGCAAGCATCCAGAAATTGCGTGTAGACGCGTATATCATGCAAAACAGCACACCCATGAGGCCTGCTGAAATAACCTGTATCAGACAACTGCTGAACTTAACCCCTGCGCCCATATTGGAAAAATGCATCAATCCAAACAGTACGCCTCCCAAAACTACGGCTCCTGTGATTCCACCTTTCGTTTTTGGAAAAGCTCTCAGCAGCAGATTGAACACTACGCCTCTGAACACCAGCTCCTCAACGAGTCCTACAAGGCAGACCGCGATAAAGAAAAAGAGTATGTTGTAAAATGCCTTCACATCACCATGCTCGCTCAAAAAGCACATATAAATACCTGAAACAACAGCATACAGACAATAAACTATGAAAAAACCACCTGTGTATAAGCTTCTGGTCCATCCTGCTGCATTTTCCTTAAAGATATCCCACAGCCCAAATAAATATGTGATGCCAAGAAAAATAACTAAAACAACTGTCTCCACAATAGCCTGCAGCAGATAGTCATCCGCCTTTTCCATGCCCGGAATCAGTCCCAGAACTTTTCCGCTCCACTGCAAGAGTGCAATGAAAATAAAAACTGCAAGAATGGCAAATATTATATTTGCCGGTGCCGAAAGATTTCTCAATTTCTGTTTCATAACTTTAAATCTCCTCATTTGCGTGTTATTAAGTATGAAAATATTCTATAGCATTTACTTTGACATTGCAAGCGAAGTATTTCATACTGCAATGGGCAGCAAAAAAGCCCTGTCCTTACGAACAGAGCCCTATTCATTATGTTGCACTTACAAGCCTTACTATCACATCAATTCCAGCTGCCCAAAAGAGTATCGCCCCCACGATATATACCTTTGTCTTCTGCTCGAAACCGAAATGATATCCTGTGTAAATGCCTGCCACTATACAGATGACAGTGAGCAGCGCCACCATTATCATAATAGTGAAAAGTCCAGTACCAAGAAAGCCGAATGCTATTCCTGCAAGAACCGTATAAAATGCGGTGATTCCTGCTATCCTTAGCACTCTTTTCATATCAAGCTGTGCCTGACAATGCTCCTCAATCCTTTCGTTTCTTATAGCCTTTCCTATAAGCCTGATCCCCAGTCCTATCAGTATTCCGATAGAAATTATCTCTCCTAAAAGTGCTTCATCCTTCACCGAGTATTTCCCATTAAGGAAGCTTGACAGAAAATACCCGATGTACATTGCTAATAACTGGCAAACTGCAACTATGAAGCAAATGGCTGTAAGCTGTTTCTTATTTACTTTCTGGATCAGGGATCCCTGACATTCCATCGCAACGAAAATCTCCAGTGAGCTTCCCGCCACGATTAACAGATATTCTATCCAGCCCATTTTTGCCTCCCATAATCTACAAACATCCTTTAATTAATTATTTGTCGCTATCTGCCTTAGCATCTATTGAAGCTAATTTATATATGAACTTAACGCTGCCCGTCTGTCCATCAGCGATTGCTGAGTATGTCTGATATTCCTCACCTGCGTCAATTACTGCCTGAAGCTTGTCGGTGAATGGCTTTAAGTCACCGTTGTATGCGTCGAGAATCTTGTTGATTCCTTCCTCATTGAACTGTACCATACCGTCTGCAAGTGTATGTGCACCCTCTGAAAGTGTCTTAGAGCCTGTTGTGAGCTGGTCAACACCTGAAACTATCTGATTTGTTCCATCCGCAAGCTGTGATGCTCCGCTATTGAGCTGTGCATTGTTTGCTACAAGTGTATTTGAACCGTCCACAAGCTGCTTGATACCGCTTGTGAGAGTTGGTACTGAGTTCATGAGTGACTGTGTTCCGGCTGAAAGCTGGCTTGCTCCGGCATTGAGTGCTGTTGCTCCGGCATTTAATGTATCGTTGTTTGCAACTAATGTATTTGAGCCATCCACAAGCTGCTTGATTCCACTTGTAAGCGTCGGTACTGAGTTCATGAGCGACTGTGTTCCGGCTGAAAGCTGGCTTGCTCCATCATTGAGTGCTGTTGCTCCGACATTAAGTGTATCATTGTTTTTAACTAACTCGTTTGAACCATTTACAAGACTGGTGATTCCTTTTGTCAGCTCTGGTAATTTATCTGCAAGACTTTGTGTGCCTGTCTGAAGCTCTGTAGCTCCTGTTGCAAGCTGTGTAGTTCCTTTTGCTAAATCAGAAGCTCCGCTTGACAACTCAGATGCTCCATCTGACAACCGTCCTAAACCAGCATCTAATGATGACGCACCATCTGATACCTTTGCTGAGCCATCCTTTAAAGCTTGCACTGTGGAAGCACTGTCTGTTACACTTTGGTTCACGGCAGAATATACTGATACAGCACCTTTTCCCTGAGATAGACCAACAAGTATCTGATTATAAGTTGCAGATGGATTCTGATTCTGCATATTAGTCAAAGCATCTATTATATCTCCTGCATTGTTTACTGCTGCATCCGCTGCTGCTGATACATTGTCTGCTGTAATCTTATCTGTATCAATATATCCAAGAGTTTTAAATAATGTTCCGACATTTAATTCATTCAGTGGTTCCAGAGATTTATTTATATTGGTTTTGATTGTTTCAGGCATATCTGATAAAGATTGTGTCAACTGACCAACTACTTCATCAACCTGCTTTGCTCCTGCTGCAAGAGAATCAGCTCCTGTTTTTGCCGTATCAATACTTGTCTTTAGCTGTGCTGCACCTGCAGATACTCCTGCTGCGCCCTTGTTTGCAGCATTAATACCATCCGAAAGCGTTTTTGCCCCATCATTAAGGCTAGTCACACCTGTTGCAAGACTTCCTGTGTTGTCATTAAGCTGGTTCAAGCCTGTATTTAACTGACTTGCTCCATCCGTATATGATTTCAAGCCATCCTTAAGTGTTGCACTTCCACTTGCCAGTTGTCCTGCTCCGCTATTAAGCTTATCTGCTCCATCAACTAATGCACCTGTACTGTTTCCAAGTGTATTCAGTCCACCATTGAGTGTGCTGGCTCCATCTGTATACGCCTTAAGTCCATCCTTAAGTGTTGCACTTCCACTTGCAAGCTGACCTGCTCCACTATTAAGCTTATCTGCTCCTGACACAAGGGCTCCTGTACTGTTTCCAAGTGTATTCAATCCACCACTTAATGTACTTACACCATCAGTATATGTCTTAAGTCCACTCTGCAGTGTGCCAACTCCTGATGCGAATGTGCCGAGCTTGCTCTGCAATGTTGAAAGTCCGTCAGCAAGTGTGTCAGTACCCTCTGCCAGTGTCTTTGAACCATCCTGAAGCTGTGTTGAGGCATCCTTTAAGTCATTTATCATGTCATCGAGGTCTGATGTGTCAATTCCGTCTGTGCTTACATAATCAGATGCGTTTACCACGAAGGTCATGGCTGCAGGCATTGAGAAATTCTCCACATCTGCTGTCATTTCCATGTATTCAGGGATATTTACATCGCCATCAAGATCTCCGTCCTTGATTCCGAGGCTGTCCTTTAAGCCCGGAAGAGCATAGCCGAGCACTACGCTTGATGAGTTGCTTACCTCAGCCTTGCCGTTTGTCACTTCGATATTCTCGAAGCCATCACCGAGTACAAGTCCTGTTATTGCTGCAAATGGTACGGAAACTGTCTGCTTCTCGCCATTTACTGTCTCTGTATATGATGTGGTATTTGTGTAGTCAAAACGGATTTTGACCTTTCCTGATTTTCCCGCAAGGTCCTCAGGTGAGATTTCTTTTCCATCGAGGTAGTATGTAACCTTCTGTGTTACAGGTGGCTCCTCTGTTGCTGTGCCCTGATAGTAAATGTCCTTGCCGCCGGCCTGCCAGGTGAGCTTATCACCGCTTTGTGTGAATTTTTCCTTGCCCTTTACGTTCTCGATATCTGAAAGGTTTGAAGCATCCTCCAAGGTATCCTTTTTGTCTTTATTTTTAAGGTGATCTACTACGATTGTTTTGTTTACGTTGCCGTTTGCATCTGAGATGAGGTATACGCTCTCGTCCTTGTCTGCGTCGTTATCCTTTAATGATACGCTGTCCATGAGCTTATCTGCTATGTCATCAGCATCCTTACTGCTTCCTGTTGTGCTGTCTGCCTCGGCTGTGACTGCGGTGCTGTTCTTCTCTGCAAAAACCGCTGTTGCTCCGATTCCTGTACCTACAAGTGCTATTGTGAGGACTCCGGCTACAACACGGACAATATATTTACTTTTTAACTTTTCTTTCAATTCTGGTAATTTCATGTCTTATTCCTCCTGATTTTGTTTTTGAGGTCATATTTTTATGTTATGAGGGCCAAAAAGTATTTTATCCCTCATTTATGATTAATCAGATTACTAAGCTGTCAGGTTCTTGTTTTTAAAGCCTGCGCTTGTGGCACATATTACTTTGTCAAAAATCATAAACATTGACGGAAGTATAAATACTACTACAAACATACTGATGATTGCGCCTCGTGCAAGCAGTATACAGATAGAACTGATCATATCAATGTTTGAATAAAGTCCTACACCAAAGGTTGCGGCGAAGAAACAGAGTGCACTGACGATAACTGAGTTTGTCGAATCTGCAAGTGCCTTTGTGATTGCCGGCTTTTTGTCCATTCCAGTGTATCTGTTCTTTCTGTACTTTGTGGTCATAAGTATCGCATAGTCAACCGTTGCACCAAGCTGTATGGTTCCGATTACGATGCTCGCGATAAACGGAAGCTTTGTTCCTGTAAATCCCGGAATTCCCATGTTTACAAAGATTGCAAACTCGATGACCGCTACAAGTATGATTGGAAGCGATACTGATTTGAATACTACGAGGATGATAAGGAATATCAATACGATTGATACTGCACTTACACGCTTAAAGTCTGTATCTGTGATAGTGATAAGATCCTTTGTACAAGGTGCCTCACCGATAAGCATTGCGTCTTCGCTGTAACTCTTTACTATCTTTTTAATCTCTGTTATCTGGTTGTTTACCTCATCAGATGCTGTCTCATATTTTGATGAAACAAGCATCATCTGGTAATCACCGTTTTTGAATATCTCCTTTGCCTCATCCGGCACCATATCATCCGGTATTGTAGGTCCAAGTATTGAGTCAAGCGATACCGCAAGCTTTACTCCATCGACCTTCTTGATATCATCTATCATGCTTATGCTGTCTGCCTTTGACATATCGCTCGGCGCGATGATGATATGTGTGGCACCCATAGCATACTCCTTGTCGAGTCTTTCATTGGCCTGCTTACTGTATGCACTGTCAGGCATGGTTCCTGCAAGGTCATAGTAGACCTGATCATGAGTGTATCCGTATATTGCCGGGATGAGCACTACGATGAAAATCACTGCAAGTATCTTATAATGATTTGTTACCCAGCTTGCAATCCTAGAAACATCCGGCATAAGAATCTTGTGCTTTGTCTTCTCGATTGCCTTATCACATGCAAGAATCAGTGCAGGGAGAATTGTTACACATCCGATAACTCCGAATACAACGCCCTTTGCCATTACGATTCCCAGGTCAAGTCCAAGTGTAAAGCTCATGAAGCAGAGGGCTACGAAGCCTGCGATTGTTGTGATTGAGCTTCCTGTTACTGAAACAATTGTGTGGGAAATGGCATGTGCCATGGCTCGCTTCTTGTCTCCGTCATATCTGTCTATCTGCTCCTGATAGCTGTGCCACAGGAAAATCGAATAATCCATTGTTACGGCGAGCTGCAATACTGCTGTCAGTGCCAGTGTCAGATATGAAATCTGTCCCTGTATAAAGTTTGTTCCCAGGTTATAGATAATAGCCATTCCTATGCTTAGGAGGAATAACATCGGAACAATTATTGAATCCATTGTAATTCCCATGACAAGCATTGAAAGCAATGCTGCTATGATGACATATATAGGAGCCTGCTGCATAACAAGTGTCTTTGTATCTGCGTTGACCGCTGCCATTCCTGCTACGAAGCAGTGGTTTTTCACCATCTTATCCATCTTGTTGACGGCTTCCATTGTCTCATCCGAACCCATTGTGTCACTATAGGTGACAAGCATGAGCTGGCTGTTTGCATCCTTGTTGTTGAATGCGTCGTACACCTCATCCGGAATTGCCTCTCTTGGCAATGTGGAATCAGCGATTGTTCCGTACCAGATGACATCATTTACACCCTTAAGGTCCTCAATGTCATCAGCCAGAGTCTCTATGTCCTGATCCTTCATATCCTCCAAGATCACAAATGACAACGCTCCGGTTCCAAACTCATCTACCATGATATCCTGGCCCTTCATAGTCTCTATCTGGCTTGGCAGATAAGAAAGGATATCAAAGTTGATTCTCGTGTTGATAAAGCTGATTCCCGACGGTATAAGCAGTGCAAATGCAACTATCAGTATCAGCACACGATGTTTTACGACTCCTTTTCCAAATTTAATCATTAGATTCACCACTCTTTCTTTTTTTCGTATTGAAGTATAAAAAAAAAGACCGAATAAATAAATATTCAATCTCTTCGATTTGTCATGTGAGATATACAAATCCATCAATTTGTATATCCGATATGACACATATATGATATTGTATTTGATTTCTGACACTTTTTCACAGCATTTTCATATTTATATGAACACATGCCTCTTTATGATTCTGCTTTATGAGCTTGCTTAAGCCGTCATTTTCCATGACAATTGTCCTCTACAGCTCACTTAATATATCATCCATTGAGCGCGTAATCAGATACATGTATGCCTCAGCCATCTCCTTCGGCTCAATGTCATCCATGCCCTGGGCTATCCAGCCCTCCGTGATAAAGCACAACGACTGCGCATAATATGTAGAAATCACCTCAGGTGTGAGCCAGCGGTATTTGGATTTCTTTCCTGTGCTCTTTTCGCTTATGATATTCATAAACATCTCGCAGACGCATTTCATGGCAATCTGATTAAACGTCACTGCCCCCTCCAGCTTTAGTGCTTTCTTGTAAAAAACACTGTTTGCCGAGATATTATTGAGCATCAGCACAATCGCTTCAAAAATCATTCCGGCATTGAGCAGTGGCTTGATGGGCTCAAGCAGCTCGGTTTTGATAATCCACTCTATCAGCTCGTACTTGTCCTGAAAATGATTGTAAAACGTGGGGCGGATAACTCCGGCCTTGTCCGTTATCTCTTTAATTGTAATCTTATCGATTGGCTTTTTCGCTGAAAGCTCTATAAGGCTCTCAGCGAGCACCAGATCTATTGCATTCTTACCTTGCTGTGTCATTACTCATCAAACTCCATCGTGACAAAGTAGCCCTTCTCAGTCTCCCTTACATCCACGACATCGCCCTCGCGGCTTTTGAGCCTCTCGCTGACCACGTAGTTTCCCGACATGGCAATTGCATGCTCTATCGTATAATAATATGAAGTTGGAAGCTTGCTCTCTGTTACCTTCAGATGGTCACCGACCTTGGTAAGTCCGGGTCTCTCCATCTTAAACTCCATCCGACGCATTCTGTCGCCTTTCTGTTACTGCTTAATTGTCCTCTTTTCTATCCTCAACAAACGTTGCCTCAAACTCCTTTTGCTTGTTGTAGGCGCTCTCCGCCTTTGTAGCACGGCTTGTAATCCAGATATTTGATACTCCGTTGAAAATCAGTATGATACCGACAACAACAGTGGCTGTCTTCATTACATCAAATGCATTTGTCACGCAGATTATTCCAAAAATCAGACTGATTATTGAAAAAATCAGGCCGACACTCCAGCCTCCGTAACCGTATTTTCTGGCATCCACTGCCTCAATAATGCTCCTGATGCTGTGAAAAATGAGCACCAGACCGATGACTATAGGTATCAGGCTCACCACAACCTTTGGCTGTACCAGAAACCATATACCTACTGCCAAAACCACAAGCCCCAGCATCGCTGAAAAACCATTCGTGACTATATTCAAAAAATAGCTGCACATATAGACCACTCCGATGATGATAAGCACTACCGCAAGCACATTGGCCACAATCGTGAGCACCGAAGCTCTCCATATGATAAACACCAGTCCCAGCGCTATGCAAAGCACTGATGACAGTAGAAAATCAGCCTTTATTCTGCCTAAAAACTCCTTCATACACGACCTCCTTTATATATCCTGCCCTACATTACTTTTCTAATTCTGTTCCTCTGCACTTTTCTTAACCAGGTCAAGAACAGTCTGAAGCTCAGCACCCTCAACCGGTGCAGCTCCATATCCAAGACGCTTGTAATCCTCTGTAATCTCAACCAGCTCAGTAGTTTTATCGCCCTTCGCATCAATTACAAAATATCTGCCCTGTGATGCAGCATCATCCCACACGAGATAAGCACGGATTGCGCAGTTTGGAGCCATATCCCTTGTCGGAAAATCAACTCTGGTGACATTGAGCGTATCTGAAATCTGCATAGACATAACAGAGAAATCCTCCTCCATATACGGATACATACGCTTCTGCTGATATGCCTCCTCGTACAGCTCATCTATTAGCTTTTCCTTCTCATCGGCGAGTCTGTCCATGAACTCTTTTCCGCCCTCAAACATCTTTGTCGGCAGGAAAATATGCTCATACTGCATACGCTCGAAGATGACATACTGCTCTGCTGTCATCTGTACAGTCTTGCCCTTTGTCGGTGATGTAGGATGTCCCTCTCTTCTGGCCTTTTCCACTGCCTCAATCTTTTCTACAAGAGGCTTTTTGAAAATCAGATTGTGAGTGAACGGGTTGAATGCGATACCATCAAGCTTTGACTCTTTATTTGCCACCATATTGTTGACTGCAAGAAACGGCATATTTACAATGCATGGTGACGGATGATCCTTAGAAAGCTGTGCCTTTGAGGTATAAATCGGCATGAAAGCCTCTCCCTCACCGTTTTTAATAAATAGCGGAATCGGCTTGTTGTTCTCTCCGACATTTGCAGGTACCAGGAATCTGCTCTTAGTGCATTTTTCAATGAGCTTATTGAGCGTCTCCGCCTTTTTGTCGCTTGAATACTGTGTCATCAGCGCCTCAACCTCCGGGTTTTGCACCTCAAGAGTGAAGGCCGGATCATCCTTTAATTTATTTTTGATTTTATTTTTATCCATTTATACTGCTTCTCCTTATATTAAATGCCCGGATTTACATCCAGGCATTATTTTAACACATTTCTTTTATCAACTCAACAATCTTAGTGTCTCTTGCTATCCATTCTTTATCAAGAAAAGCGCTGTTGGCCTTTATTATCTCATCCGGCGTAGCCCATGACAGATGATACTCAAGCCTTATCTCGCTGTCTGTCATCTGTGCTGCCACATGCTCGTCCTTCACATCACAGAAATACACGTAGGTGTGACAGTAATATATCTTGTCAGCCTCAAATATATCGCGTCTCTTTTCTATGACCTTGCCACACTCCCTGATGCTTTCCGGCACGACAAGAAGCCCTGCCTCCTCGCGCACCTCCCGTGCCAGCGCAACCTCGTTGGTCTCGCCTGCATCGATGCCGCCGCCCAGTATCTTGTAGTAGCCCTCACCGGCCTGCTGCATGGCAAGCTTTCCATCCCGGATAATAACAGCGCGCACTGCGAAGCGCTCAAATACCTCCATATCATCGGAATAGTTGTGTTTGTCAAATGTATATAGCGTCCTCATATTTATCCTCCGTATATGGGCTGTAATCATTCATTAGTATACATGGAAAGTAGTTTTATTCTACACCATTTTACAGCGAATTGGAATACTATTATTGACCATTTACCTGCAAAGTAAAACCACGCTCTCAAGTGTTGATAACTTTTCCAAGGAAACCATATGTTCATCCGTCTCTGTAAATCTGATATTTTTTTATCGTAATGAGTATCTGTAACATCTAGATTATCCATCGTCGGAATGTACACTTGCGCCCAGTAGCATTCACGGTATTCTTGCAATAATAGTAATATCTGGTCTTGTTATCTTTTCACCCTGCTTTAGCAATATTTCCATACATTCCTTTTCCACAGCAAGGACATTTTAATATTCCAGACAAAATATGTGCATGTACCGGATCACGAATTTTTTCACGCTTGTAATTATTTTTTGAACGTTTTTCCTGTGCAAGATTCCAGTCTTCCTCGAAAATAATTGCTTCATGAATTTCCTCATAAACAGAGAAATCTGATTGCTCCACTACATGAGTTTCATTACGGGTTCCTGTTTTCTTCTCTGTACGCCTGCGTCCATATGCTATCTTCCCCATATATACCGGGTTATCAATTATCTTCTTGATAAAGCTGGCCGAGAACCCCGGTATTGTTCCATTCTGACGCAGCTTCTTTGTATATCCATGATTGTTCAGATAATTTGCCACGCCATTGATTCCATCATTGGTATGAATATACCTGTCAAAAATCATTTGAATAATTCCCGCTCCATCTCTGCTACTGCAACAATGATAGATATAAGCAGTTTACCGGCTTCTTTTGAACTGTCAATTCCATCTTCCACGCAGATTAGGTTCACACCATAATCCTGCATAAGCTGTAAAGAGCTGAGTACATCCGCCGCATTTCTGCCAAATCGGGATAATTTAAATACAAGGACGAAATCAACTCCGTCCTTGCCATCTTCAATATCATTCAGCATACGTATAAATTCCTGACGACATTTTATATTCTTACCGGAATGCCCTTCATCGGAATATTCTCCCACAATCTCCATATCCTGAAATTCTGCATATTTTTTTAGTTTGTCCTTCTGTGCATCCAAGCTGTAACCATCCACCTGAATTGCTGTTGATACACGAGTATATATGTAGCATTTTGTTTTCTTTTTCAATACATTCACTCCCCTCTACTGTGGTAAAATCAAAGTTGGATTTTTCAACAGTGTGGCAATAACCGGGGCATATTTAGCTATTCCATAATCTTCAACAATACTGGTTATTCTAGCGCCTGCATCCTTTGATGAAGCACCACATAAGAAAACTCTTTCATCATCAGTTCCATAATCAAGCACGATAAAACGATCATGGAATATACCTCCTGTCTTTTTCATTGATATTTTTACGGATGGATATTCTTTGCAAAAATCCGTAAATTCTATATTGTGAAGTTTATTATTTCCAACATTATCGCTGAACAACGTAATATTTACTCCTGTAGGAGAATTTTTAAGATGTACCAGCGTTCTTAATCCAATATAATTGTCAACGACATATATTGACGACTTTGCCTGCTTATAAATGGACTCATATACCTCATCTGCACTACTAAATTTTGCATTAAACATAAGCCACTTTTCATCATCATCTGAAACAAAGCTGTTCATCATATCAGCCAACTCAGATTTTGTCACAACATCCTTCAAGCCTTCTGCAACATCTGAAATCTGCTTTTCAAGAGATATCATATCTGAGTTGATTTTGTTAATTTCTATTCTGTTGTTAGCAGTTTCCATGCTTAACTGAAGTATTTCCCGCTGACCTATTAAATCACGATTTTCTAATATGTAATCTTTCATTTTCTTAAAGGTTCTTATTAATGCCTTGCTCTGCTTAACAGCCAACGGTCCTTTCAAAACAGTCATCAGCATATATAATCCTTGCTCTGTAAATACATGAGGATTATATCTGCTCTTACTGTTAAGATTTGCGGTCAAAAAATTTGACCGCAAATTTTCTACCTCGTCATCCGTAAGTTCAAACATAAAATCTTCATCAAATTTCTCAATATTATTTTTTACTTGTTGATTAAATGCTTTTGTAGTATAACCATATATTTCAGAAAGATCAGCATCTAAGATTACTCTTTGTCCTCGAATTTCATAAATTCTTTCTTTCAAATATTCTTCTGTAATATCAATCACAGCAATTTCATCTTTCTTTTTATCTTCTGCCATAGAACTTCTCCATCCATTTGCGGTCAAAAAATCGTCCGCAATTCTCATATGACCATTTTACTAACGTCAGTAAAATGGTCTATTCATCATTTTTCTTCATTTTGTCATAATACGCTTTATACCTATAGATCGTCCTCTCACTGACATTGTTCCGCTTCGCAATTTCTACCATTGTCATGCCGCTCTCATACCCAACAACAAAATCATTATAAATTGCCATCCACTTGGCGTTATGTTTCTGACGACCGCTTAACTTACGATTTCTGTAATACTCCAATTCCTCCCGAAGTTCTGCATTCTCTTTTTCCAACTCCTCAATTCTTTTTAATGCCTCTTCAAGTGTTACAGATTTCTCCATTATCCTGTCCTCCGTTCATGTCATTTTCGTTTTGTCTATATTATAAATATCTATGCCGTTTCAGTCAATCCGATTATGTCATGTTGCATCATTTTTTTACAATAGCTTTCATACAATCGAAATACCGCTGGTATCGTTTACAGGCTAAACTTCTCCCAAAGCAGTCAGCCTGTATGTTTTTTATCCAATCACGTAAAATCCATTTTCTTTTTATTGCCGGTCCATATTTTAAGATCAGCGCTGTCACAACATCCACACATATCTCAAACGCTGCATTCTCTTTTGCATCATCATAATATTTCTTTCTCATTTGTCCGCCCCTTTCTGTGCTTAAATTGCTTTGGCAGCCAATTCGAGTTATCTGCTTTCAACAAGTCATATACATATATCTTATTCGGCTTTCCTAATCCCAGATGGCTTCGATAAATCAGATTATGTGCCTCCAGTTCCTTCAGCATCTTGTTAATCTTCTTATTTCCCAGATGCAATAGCCTCATCATCTCTTTGATTGTAAAAATGATAATCTATCTATATCTTTGAAAAGAGGGAAATACACATGCATACAAAACTTACGATACCGGAACGACTGAAAGATTTGAGAGTTTCAGAAAAGAAAATGTCATTACAGGAACTTTCAGATGCGACAGGCATACCATGTTCCACACTTGGCAATTATGAAAGAGATGAAAATGTAGATATGTCACTTAGCAGTCTTTTGACACTTGCTGATTTTTATCATGTCAGCACCGATTATTTACTTTGCCGTACGGAATTACGGCAGCATAAAAATAAATCAGTATCTGATTTGCATCTGAATGATGATGCTGTTCAAATACTGAAAGACGAAAAATACAATCCCAGATTATTGTCTGAATTGCTCACTCACGAAAGTTTCAGCAAATTCATGACTGATCTGGAAATCTATATTGATGGCTTTAATGATAAAGGAATTCAGATAGCAAATGCATTTCTTGACGTGATGAGATGCAAACTGAACGAGCTGGGTGCCGATTCCAACGATACCTTTGCAAAAGTCTTCGATTCTTCCCACATTGAGACAGAACAATATTACTTGAATATCCTGTCGGAAGATTTAAAACCAATCGTCTCTGACCTAAGAAATGCTCATATGAAGGATAGTGATACTGCAAGTGACATCGACTATCAGAGCATGGTCAAAAGTATTATTGATGACTTTACATTACAGGCACAGATTACAGCAGACGCCAATACAGAATCTTCAAATGAGGCATACATTAATGGACTTCTCCTTCTTTTCTGCAAAAATCTAGAAATGAATGTTACTCAACTGTCCGCAGAGGAAAAGCAAATATTAAAATGAATATTCTACCGTTCCAAGCCGGCAAAGGAACATAGAAAGCTGAGAAGAAGGAATCCGAAATTGTAAAATCAAATTACTCAGTTTCATAGCAAGCCACAGAGGACTATTTCCTATGTGACTTGCTATATATAACTACTTCTTCGCAGAAATCCATCAACTGTTGTTGCATCCACGCATAGTCACGCTGATAGTACAAAATAATCTATTTTGTAAGAGCAACGACAATGGCTGCAGCTCATTTGCCATAATGGAGTTCCTCCTTATTCGATAACTCCATCCGTATCAAAGATGTGATCGAGTTCGTCTGTATTTATTGCATGAGAGACTTTTTCTCGAATAGCTGTTTTAGACATATCCAGTCTTTTGAACTTGTGTTTTCCGGCTGCATCTTTACTCATACGAATTAGCTGAATTCTTCCCACACCCGGATTCTGTTTTGCGTACTCTGCAAATCCTTTCGCTTTCCCAAGATTGTCCTTGAAATCAGGATTATGCGGCTCAAGAATATCAACGACATATCCAAGTACACAATCTTTTCTTACTACAATAAAATCAGGATAGGTAGGCTTTGTTTCACCATCGATTTCGTAAGGAATGCAAAGTGCCCATGAGCCTCTGGATGGATTACGAATCCAACAGACAAAGTCTTCTCGTTTTTCTTCCTCTTCAATAACTCCGGCTTCCCAAGTATTCAACTTCATCGTTGCAACACCGGTTATGTCACTAACAAAGAGATGATTCCTATATTCTTTGCCTCCCACTTCATGTGGCACCTGAATTGTCTCTGGCAAACGGAAATTGTGCTTGCTTACAGGATCGCCATCGGAAACGATACTGTCATACTCTTTACGAATTTTCTCCGAATCTATAGTTGCAATATATCTACGATAATCATCATTCAATCCATGAAAGCGAGTCTCCGCATAGGAATGCAACCGATTCATGCACTCTTCGTCCGCCACAAAGAGAATAACGTCAACTTTAAATGCCGACACATCAGACATATCCATATACTTGTTTCCATAGGCCATACCGATGCCTTCTCGACCGAGCTTTACATCCGCAATCTGGAACTGTCGCTCTATATCAGTATCGGTCGTCGTAAACATATCATGCACCGAGTAATTGTCCACAGTCTCTCCAAAGGCATCAAAGATCTGAGTTGCCAACTTAAACTGCTTGACCTGCTGAACAAGGTCATCATATTTTCCATCTGCCTTGAGGACTTCCACATAGCTGTGGATCATCTCAACAATTTCATCCTGAACCTCCCGGATGGCCTCACGATGCAATTTGGACATCGTAAGAAGATGTGCCATCCTATACAGAGATTTCAAGTAGTCATTGATCCTAAGCGCTCTGACGTTATATGAAAGCAAACCTGCATCATTTATAAATTTCATAACCTCTTCACGGTCAAACAGATCTTCCTCTTCAGAAGTTTCCGTCTGAGCCATCTGCTGACTTCCCGCAGCATCATTTTCAGACCGTGCTTCAGTGTCAGATGGCTGTGGTGTAATCGGTGCAGACTGAGCAGGAGCCGTTGTATCTGTACTCGACTGTGTCTGGCTTTGTTCTGCCGTTTCAGCCTGTTTTGCTTCTCCACCAGTAACCTGAGGCTGTGCTGCCGGAGTCAAGTCACCAGCTGGCTCTGTTGCTCCGGCAAACTGCTGTTCGCCTGTGTTATCCCCAGAGAACACATCGAATAGAGTCATCTGTCCCGGCGTCTGCTGCTCTTCCTTTTTCTTCTTCGGTCTGACAGTCAGCGTTTCAAATTTCTTTCCGGACAAGGACTCGCCATAAATATCTGTCGGGATATCTCCGCCTTCTGTGCTCTGCAAGGCTTCCACAACATCCTTTACGGTATCCTCATTGAAGTACGGCAAATAGAGATGCACATCGTTCAAAACGTCGTCCACCTGAATATGCATCTGCATCGGCGTTCTTACCATTCGACCGAGAAGCTGTGCAATGTATGTGGCGTCATTAGCGTGCTTAAAGGACATCATGGTCTCTGCTCGCGGGCAATCCCATCCAGTAGAAAGATTCTCTTTGAAGAATACCACGCGGATATTTCTATCCTCGGCAATATTGGAGGGTTCCTCATAGCGCACATCGAGTCCATTGACGGTCAGTGTTGCTGTCGTGCCGCCGAAGGTATGAACCACTTGTCCGCTTTCCAGCTTAAAACCGGTACGTTCCTCAATCTTTGCAATGCAATCATCCAGATTTGTATCCGTCAGAGCCTCACCGGTTCCATTTAAAACCTGAATAATCAGGATTGGATTTACATAGGCGTAGTGCTGCTCGAAGCAATACTGCGTCCAATGTTCCCACTTTTCTTTCCAGTCATCTGCAGCAGCCTGCAGAATGGCCATATCATTATTGACCGTGCCTTCCTCCGGATAGGTGACAACGATCCTATCCTTCAAAAGGCCGGAAGCTCGCACCTCATCCGTCGTCACGATAGACTTGTGAATTGTAGAGGACGTCCCCTCAACCAGCGCATTGAATCTCTGTGTAGTGGCGGACATACCGATGACAACTGGCATGGGCGGGATACCATCCGAATCGCTGCCCTTGATAAACTTCTGCATGATCGTGGTGGCCTTGCTGGCCTCACGTCCCTGCATGCCACGGTGCGCTTCGTCGATGATAAAGTACAGCCGGTCGCTCTTTTCTCGGACAGTATTCGCAATCGTCTGCCAGATCGTATAAGTCCTGCCATCGCCATTTTTCGTGAGCTTAGAAGTAACCGACAGCTTCTGCGTATTCAGGAAATAAACATGCCCATCCTCAAATACCTCTTTATCAAAGGATTCCTCCGAAACCGTGACACACTGTGACAGCTTGATCTTATCTGCCTTGGAGTCAATCTTTTGCTTCGACTGCTCATTAAGTTGAGGAGAATCCGAAAGCCAGACTATGATTGCATCCGGCTGCTCCACATACTGCTCATCACCAAAAAGAACTGCCTCGATCAGCGTGGACATAATGATGGTCTTTCCGGCTCCAGTCGGTGCAGTAAAAGAAACCACCTGCGGCGCATGTGTTCTATGATAGCTGCCCATTGCCTCCGCAGTCTTCATGCGGATATCAGCAAGTGCTCTTTTCTGAAAAGGGAATAATTCAACTCTCATGTTTACCTCCCCGTATTAATTCTAAAATTATCCAGATAGTCCCTATAAAGTTGATAGCATTCTTTTCCATCGTAAGTACGAATCATCGACCGGTATGCCGTTTCTGAATCAGTTACTATGAAAACTGTCTGGATTTCCGGATGCTGACTTAACTCTGCATCGAACTCGGAATAGTATATTTCGTCTATCAGAACTGCCATCTTGTTCTGTGGAAGAATGAGCATCTCCGGAAGCTCATCGTTTTTGAGCACTGGACATCTTCCAATGGCTCCGCCCTTCATCCAGAGCACTGGGAGCAGCTCTCTAAATTGCCTACCAAGCGCCACAGATGTCTTGTCGAGAAAGCATAGCTTGAAGAAGGCTGCATTTGCATGAAATCCTTCTGCCATAGAAATGTCACTGCCAATGTAATCTCCCTTTAAAGGTGTCCCATTTACATCGTGTCCTTCAATGCTACAAACAGTACGTGGCCAAGTTATATATCTTGCGATACCGTGATTCTCCCATCCTTCATCGCCCGGATGCAATCCCTGCTGACTAAGATTTTTTACATCATCTGCTGAGACTTCGTTATTTGTGATCATAATGCACCTTCGGTGTCCACCATCTTCAGCATTCATTAAATTAACTGCATGCAAAGTTGTCCCTGAACCGGCAAAGAAATCAACAATAATAGCATCCGGTCTGTTACCCACTACAAATTTGATAGTATCCTTCACCGCATAGAGCGATTTAGGATATGCAAAGTCTGTATATGGCAGCATCGCTGTAAGAATATTCTTTCCCTTGCTCCCTGCATCATGGGAAGGCATATTCCATAAACTGGATGGTCTCTTGGGTTTTGATGTTTCACCTAAAATAACAGTACCTTCTTCATCCCTTCCGAGTATCTGTATTTCACCTTTTTCAATCCTGTTCATTGTCCCGGTTTGTAGATGTGCCATTGCTCGATTTGTATCACCAGGATTCCAGCGGCCAAATTTTATATAACCCTTTTCTATTTTCATCTTGAATGTTTCTGTCTGTAGTGCCCAGCTAACCTCAAGACCATCTCTCCTGATTGGGAATACAGCAAAGCACCCATCTGGCACTGGAGCCTCATCTCTTGGCATATCTACTGGAAGAGGATCGCCGACTCCCGCATATTTTCCTGTGTCTTTGAAAAAATATACTGGGTAGAATAGATTTGGTCTCTTCGTGCGAGGCCCGTTTGCGCTTGTTCGAATCATCTGAGCCCATACTTTTATATCGACTTTCTCGTAGTCAGTAAATTGAAGCATATCAGGGCCGAAAGGTACAATTGCAGATGCGCCAATAAAAACATAGTATATATATTCCTCTACACGTGTGAACATGTCCTTTCTCATTGCACCTCTTGGGCTTATAACACTACTAATCATCTGAATTCGAGCTTCTGGAAATAATTCCTCCAGCAGGCATCCAAGGTGTAGGTACTCTTTTTCGTCTATAGTCACAATCAAAACGGAGTTTTTTGGATTCAACAGCTTTTTTGCAATCTTGAGACGTTTTTCCATCATGGAGAGCCACTTGCTGTGTCGATAAGCGTCAGAACTGTCCACATAGTCGTTGTTGTACTTCCAGTCCTTTGCACCCGTGTTGTACGGCGGATCAATATAGATGCAGTCAACCTTTTCTGCGTAGAGATACTCCAATAGCTGTAGTGCATGATAGTTGTCAGCCTCAATCAATGTATGCCAAAGACCGCTATCCGGAGCGTTTTCCACTGCGTCAATCTGTTTTAATGTAGGATAAATAGGCTCTCCAAATTCAGCCATTGTCACAAGCTCATCCAGCTTGAATATCTTCTGTTCATGTGTTTCCCTTCGGTCGCACTGAACCTCATCGCCATCGATGTTTATAACTGTATAAATATCACTAACATAACCAGTTTTTAGAGCGACTTTAGAACCGACACGAATCGGCACATCGTAAAGCGGTGTACATTCAGGAAGATGCTCTTCAAACACCAATCCAAACTTTTTTTGCTTCAGTAATTTATTTGTCTCCTGTAGTATTCTCTCCCTCAGTGCCGGATCATCAATCTGCTGGATCAGGTCTTGTAATAAAGCCATAATGCCACCTCATTCTTCCGTTATTGTTTTTTTCTTAATATGATAATCAATGCCATGCTCCTGACAGAAAGCGATTACCTCAGCTGCACGCTCATTGTAAAAATGCATATGTCCTTCAAATGAATTTGCTACCTTACTATAGTTCATCCTTCCGAAAATGATCCGATCTGTAAAAGAAACAGCCTCAAGTAGTTCGTGCAGATCCTGCTCTACCATGTTCGGTGTCGGATATGGTTCCATGCTTACCCATGTTTTACAACCAGCATCGTGAAGTGCCTTCAGCGCCGCCAGTCTGTCTGAGCAAGAAACTGCTCCCGGTTCCATATGTTCCCGATATGCTTCATCCAAAGTAATCAGTGTGATCCCATGTTCATTTTCTGCTGAAAGTTCTGCCAGTTCTATAGGCAACAGTCCTTTCGTTAGAGTCGTGCATTTGATACCAGCCTCATTTAGCTTTCGGATGGCCTCAATGCTCATCTGAGACACCTCTGGATATCCTTGCATAAACGGATCTGTTGTAAAGCAAAGCTGGACAGACTGAATCTTATCTCTCAGCTTTGGAATTTCCTTATCGAGCAATTCAAGCGTATTAGAAACGAGCACTGGTTCAATCCAGTCCTCATAATCCTTAATCTGCCCGAATCGCTTCTTCATCAGGAATGCGTAACATGGAAATTTGCACCCATGTGCACAGCCCTGCACGTGATTCATTGTGTAGTCACCATACTCTACCCCTGTTTGATAAAGCATGGTTTTTCGTTTTATCGTCTTCAAGTTGCTTTCATCCTCCGCCTACTTGTTCTTTAATATGTAGTCTGCCATCCGCAATGCAAGTCCTTGCGCTTTTGGACTCTCGCTTGCAATGGCAAAACAGAATAGGAACATCGGTGACCTCCGACTATTCCTAAAAATCCGTGCATGCTTTGACACACATGGAAAGATTGTCCTAAGCCTGGCGAGAATATAATCCTTTATGTGTTCCGGATTCGCGTCCTTTACCATCCGCTCTCCGTCGCTCTGTCCGGGTTCTGGGAACAAATCGAAAAGCGTCATCTGGGGATCTTTCTTATAGAATTCCTCCCGCCATCCGGTATCTCCAAGCAATCGATCTATGCACTCCTCCCATTTATCGTACTTTCCGTTTTTCGGCAACATACGTTCAAGTGCAGAGAATGGAAACAGGTACCATACATCTATTGATTTCGTCTTTGCTACATTTTCAAGTGTATCCCAATTTACCTGTGTAGCATATGGATCTAAGAACAGCAACCCTCTATTATATCTCCAATCTACACTACTAATAATCTCAGCAAGCTTATCATTCGCATCGCCACAGTAAGTCGTAACAATTTGCCTCATCTGTGGGAACTCGGCGTTTATCATATCCTGAAGTTCTCCCGCTTTTTGGGAATCGGCTTCTATAAAATAGTAGTGATCAAACTTTTTCTCAGACGCCAGTGCACGCTTAGCGGAACCCACAAGATACTGCCCGCCGTCGCTGGTCTCAATCTCGCCCGTTCCAGCAAAGGCGTCTATGTAAATCTTCTTAAATTTCTGGTTTTGCAGTGCAATCAGGTATGAATCCAGATAACTGGTAAAGATGTTTAGCTTCTCTTCCGTCCAATTGCCGCCAAATTTCTGTAACGTCGCCATAAATTCCAATCACCTCATCTATTTGAAACTCAGTCTCACGAAGAGAAAGAGATTACCATTTCCTTCTTTCCCGTATCAGGACTTACAATCTGCTCAATCTTCGCGTCAAAGAAACCGGTAAGATTGCCCTTTACCTCATTACGAAATCCCTCTGATGGGAAAATCGGGTGGTTATCCAATAGTTCCCACATCTCATCCAGAGGCACCTGTTTTCGCCCTCTAAAGCTGCGCTGCAGATATTTTGCTATATCGATAACATGTAAACAGCTTTCATCTTCCTCTTCAGCAATCTCGCCCAAAAAGTTAAACGACAACTGCCTGTTCTCGACCGAATGCTTAGTAGAGGACTGTGCACCAAATACCTTCCATGCACTCCTCTTATAAAGCTTAAACCCCTCCTTGTTGCTGGTGCAATGAATCAAATTGTACACAAGTGAGTTCTGCGTGTTATAGAAAGGAAATGCCGATACATAATACCTGCGAGCTCCTTTTAGCGAATTTATGATTTCTTCCACCCTAGCCTCATATGCTGTCTTATCGCTTCCATATGGTACCAGTTTTTCAAAGTCCTCCAAATATGTGTTCTCATACTTTACCTTTGTCGTCTTTTTCTTGGCGCTTGAGATTGCCCGCACTGGATCTGAAACCATGTGATTAATCATAACTTCACCCCAGTTGCGGAAAAACGGCAGAAGTGCTTCCCAGTCAATGGTCGCATCATACGGATCGTAGAGCAGAAAATAATGCAGATGCCCAGTTCCATATAACTGTGGCCCGATAGTTCGGAGTAGCTCGTGTGCATCACTGCAGGATGTTACAATCTTAAAATTGCGTTCATCCTGCGGAAGATGCTTTTTCAACTCATCTACTCGCGCTTTATCCTTATCATTCAAGTAAATATGTATATTTTTCTGAGTATAGGTTCTTGCTGCTTCTCTAAGTGCTTCTGAAACGCGTACTGCTGTACCTTTCACCAATTGTCCAGTATTATCGGTATATACACCGCTATTGCACATGCAGTCTATAAAAATCAACCCATTGCAAGACTCAGTCAGCAGTAACTTCTGTGCCCACGATTTTATATATTCCTCAATCAACTCAAATTTCTTGATCGTATGAGGACTTGCTTTACTGATTACGCTCTTTTTCCTGCTGGACATCATATTACTCCTCAAGTCATTTCATTTTCTTCTGTAGGGAGGATTAGTTCCATGATGTCGCCTATATCACAATTCAACGTTTTACACACTTTCATTAAAACTTCCATGCTTACTGTCTCTCCCTTCGAGAGCTTGGTTACCGAAGTCCAGCTAATCCCGGCATCTGATTGCAGATCTTTTTTCTTCATATCTTTGTCGATGAGTATCTTCCATAGTTTCTTGTAGCTTACTTGCATCGCATAAATACCCCACAGATTTCTATTTATAAATTGTACAAGTTGGCATATTCTAGTATATGCATTCAACGAAATTTATTCAATGGAATTCTTCACAAATGCGCGAATTATCTCTGCAATCAAGTTAAACAAACTGCATATTAAGCGTATGCTAAGTGTCGTATCACCTATCACCGGATTGGATAGGATAGATATTATTCATATCAATCTTAATATCTCAGTATTATTACCTTGTCTTTTTGACATTTCTGTATCTATAACAAGAACATCCCCTGACCTGTAATAACTACAGTTCTGTAATGTCCTTTTTCCCATACTTCACTATATTTTTAACCAACGATACTGCTTATCCACAATCTATATGACTCCAAAATGTCTAAACGCCTGCATAATCGCATCTTCCCTCTCTGGTGTACACTGTGGCTGTCTCGCATTCTCTGATTTAACCGGATTGAAGTTCTCACCGACATCTAATCCACACTTCTTCTTAATCTGTGCGATATACAGTGATGAAACCTTAAGTCCAGTCTGTTCCAACACATAAGCCTTTATCTGATTATACGTTGCCTTTCCTTTGAACTCTGATAAATCTATATTCTCTTAAGAGAAGTCAACGTTCACTTTTCTACTGTCGACTAGTCTCCGTTCCACTTCGGTCCGCGCTGAGCAAAGGTCCACCGGACCTTTAGCGCCCTTGGAAAGTAAGACAACAAACCGTTTCAATGTGGCTTGTAAATGGAAAGCAGTCATATGGTGTTGCCCGCTTCACTGCATATCCATGCTTTGTGAGATACTTTAAATCCCTCGCCAGTGTTTCCGGACCACATGACACATACACCACTCTCTCCGGTGCCAGCTTGACAACCGATGATAAAAATGCCTCGTCGCTGCCGGTTCTTGGAGGATCCATTATGACAACATCCGCTTTCTCACCATTTTGTGCCATCTCAACCATGAATTTTCCGGCATCGTCATTGTAGAAGCGGATATTTCTGATGTCGTTTCGCTTTGCATTGGTGACTGCATCACGGATTGCATCACGGTTTAGCTCGACCCCGATGACTTCACCTGCATTTTTCGCTGCTATGATGCCTATGGTTCCGGTGCCGCAGTATGCATCGATTATGCGCTCCCTGCCGGTGAGGTGTGCCTCATGAATGGCTTTTTCGTATAAAAGCTCCGTCTGTACCGGATTCACCTGATAAAACGAGCCTGGTGAGATGCGGAAGGTACAGCCGCACAGCTTATCCTCTATGAAACCCTTGCCATAAAGCGTGATGTTTCTGTCTCCGAGCACCATGCTTGTCTTTTTATCATTCACGTTGAGCACCACTGTCGTGATATTCGGATGCTTTTTCCTAAGTGCTTTTACGAAATTGTTCTTCGATGGAAGTATTGGCGATGCCAGGACAAGCACTACCATTATCTGCCCTGTTGCATAACCCTTTCTTACAAGCACATGTCTGAGAAGGCCATAGCCGGTGTCCTCATCATAGGTCTTTATCCTGAATGAGCGGAGCATATCCTTTATGTCCCTTATTATCTCATCTGACTCCTGCTCCTCTATCATACAGCTTTCGATATCCACCACATCATGTGTGTTTTTCCTGTAGGCTCCCGCCACGATCTGACCGCGCCTCGTACAGTCAAAGGCTGCATGAACCTTGTGACGATAATAGAGAGGATTTTTCATGCCGACAATCGGCTCCACAAAGCAAAAAGGCTTTAGCAGCTTTTTCATGTATGCCTGCTTGTTTTTTAACTGTTCCTTATATTCTACGCCCTGATAGTCGCAGCCTCCACATTTCTTCGCATACGGACATACGTTATCGCTTTTTGCCCGGCTGCTTTTCTCCTTTAGTCTCGGCTGTCCGTTGGCTTTTTTGTATTTCTTCTCATTACGCGTGGGGTTTTCCCTGTAATTGCCTTGATTTCCCGCCATATCTGCGCTGCCACTCAAAATGTGTTTAAATATACTCAAACACATTGAGAAATTAAAGTCCTTGCGGATACTTCTTACTGCTTCAATGTGTATGCTTTGGCGATTGTAAACAATACGCTACTCACAAGTTCTTGTACACTCCACAGTCGTAAATTCCTGCGATAGCCCGCAGTACATACTTACGTTTGCGTTGATTATGCAACTTCGTAAGTTAAAGCATCTTTTAGATTAAGAGCAGCGTTAAAATCCCTATCCTCGACATAGCCACAATCACAATGGTATATTCTGTCTGAAAGTTTCAAATCTTTCTTGATAGCACCACAGCAGTGACATATTTTGGATGACGGATACCATCTGTCTACGACTCTTAATTCAATACCATTTTCATCACACTTGGCTTTAAGCGCAGTTCTAAATTTATAGAACTTTTGTGATGCAACGGCTTTTGATAGATGTCTGTTCTTCATCATTCCTGATACATTCAAGTCTTCAATAGTGATATAAGATGGCTTGGTTTTCACTATCTCGGCTATTGATTTATTGATATAGTCAGTACGGATATTATCTATTTTATGATGAAGTCTTTGCACTTTGAGCTTTTGCTTTTGTATATTCTTTTGAGTGGACTCTCCTTTCTTTAAATTCTCATATTTACGTGAGAGGCATCTTTGTTCTCTGCGCAATTTCTTTTCCAATTTCTTAACTCTTGCTGACTTATTGATATTTTTATAAGTTTTACCATTAGAAACAATCGCCAGGTCTTTCAAACCCAGGTCAATGCCCATACCATCATTGCTATTATTAGCAATCTTAGCATCGGGAATTTCTACAAGAACTGACACATAATATTTGCCTGCTTTGATAGATACTGTACCGCTTTTGATTTTCCATCCGTCTTTAGTTGTTGGTATATAACCTTTTTCTTTAATGCGCACCCAACCTAAAGTGGGTATGTTCAACCTATGTCTCTCACATCTACAGTCTTTAGGATTGTTCTTTACGAAATACATTTTTACATCAGACTTGTCTTTCTTTTTGAAATTAGGAAACGCACTTTGATGTTTGAAAAATCTTGTAAATGCAGTACATCCATCTTCAATAGATTTTTTTACAGCTTTTGAATATGCTTCTTTAATCCATATTTTATCAGGATTATTAGGAATGTACTCATTATTGAGCCATACGCTGAAACTCTTGCCAGTCATAAACTTTTCACCTTTATCGTGTAAAGTTTTGTTGTAACTGAGATAGAAATTGTAGACGTATCTACAAGTGCCGATAGTCTTGTTAATCTTGACTTTTTGCTCGACTGTCGGATTTATTTCCGTTTTGAAGCTCTTGAACAATTTCCTCATCTCTTTCTATCACTTTCCATTTTGATATTGAACTCATTCTCCAGCATATCATTTTTTCCTCAGCACTTAGTTCGGCGGAAATAAAGCACCCAGGAACCTATGACATATATATTATATAATAATAACTCCATCCAATGCAATAGCCCAAATGTCATTAAAAAGAGAGCGGGCCGGCGAATGGGAAGTTCGCCGGCCCAGATTTACACTAGGAGCAAAGTTTATACTTTGCGGAGATAAAATATATTTATAGAAAACCAAATATTTGGTGATCTATCATTTTGTTTTGTGGCCATTCCTGTTGTCGCGACCACATGCAAATATTTATAGAAATGTTTAAATATCTGCGAATAACGAATTAGTCATTATAGTTTCTGCATATTGTGCTTATACCGCTGCAAGCTTCTTTCCA
>OICG01000157.1_pt1 | contig 23822 bp, 16 predicted proteins | sample 1581241 | NCBI WGS metagenome assembly OICG01 (sample SAMEA3882534, study PRJEB24775) | human gut metagenome | biome: human-associated habitat; feature: intestine environment; material: feces | place: Netherlands | collected 2009/2010
TCAAGACATATGTATTCCCACAGCTCGCACCTGTTCCTGAGCTGTCATACGCAGTAAGGACACTCGGTACAATAGCCGGTGTTGTTATCACAGCAAGCCACAATCCTCGTGAGTACAATGGATACAAGGTATACTGGGAGGATGGTGCACAGGTTACTCCACCTCATGATACAAGCATCATGGCTGAGGTGGCAAATGTTACATCATTTGACCAGGTAAAGACTATGGACAAAGCTGCTGCTATTGAGGCTGGTCTTTACAATGTCATCTCTGATGAGGTTGAGGAGGGATATTTCGGAGAGCTCCGCAAGCTTTCTATCCATCCAGAGATTATCAAGGCTATGGCAAAGGATATCAAGATCGTTTACACACCACTCCACGGCACAGGTCTTCGCCCTGTACAGAGAGTACTTAAGGATATGGGCTTTGAGAATGTATACATTGAGCCAAGCCAGGCAGTGCCTGATGGCAATTTCCCTACATGTCCTTATCCAAATCCTGAGAATCCTGATGCATGGAAGCTTGCACTTGAGCTTGCAAAGGAAAAGGATGCTGATATCGTTTTAGCAACTGACCCTGATGCCGACAGACTCGGTGTATACTGCAAGGATACAAAGACAGGTGAGTATGTGACATTTACAGGAAATATGTCAGCTATGCTTATCGGTGAGTATATTTTAAGCCAGAAGAGTGCCAATGGTACTCTGCCTGAGAATCCTGCATTTGTTGAGTCAATTGTTTCTACAGATATGGGTAAGGCAATTGCGACAGCATATGGCGTAAAGCATATCGAGGTTTTAACAGGTTTCAAGTATATCGGAGAGCAGATGCTCAAATTTGAAAAAACCGGCTGCAACAATTATGTATTCGGTATGGAGGAGAGTTACGGATGTCTGCCGGGCACATATGCAAGGGACAAGGATGCTCCTGCAGCAGTTTGTATGTTGTGTGAGGTAGCTGCATTCTACAAGTCACAGGGTAAGACTCTCTGGGATGGCATGATTGACATGTACGAGAAGTATGGCTACTACAGAGAGGGCATTTCCACAATGACCTTAAAGGGCATTGATGGTGCTGCACAGATAAATGAGATTATGACAAAGGCACGTGCCGCTGAGCCAAAGAAATTTGGTGATTATCAGGTGCTTGCTATCCGTGATTACAAGAATGACACAAGAAAAGAAATGACAACAGGAAAGGTTGAGCCGACAGGTCTTCCTTCTTCTAATGTACTTTACTACGAACTTAACGATAACGCTTGGTGCTGTGTACGCCCTTCTGGTACAGAGCCTAAGATTAAATTCTATTTCGGAGTTAAAGGAGTGTCTCTTGAAGATTCACAGGCTAAGCTTGATGCTTTGTCAGCTGAGGTTCTCGGACAGTTTGAATAAAGACTATGATGAAAATATACATTTGCCCGGATTGTGGCTGGATACGGATGGTTTCAAGAAGGAAAGAGGTTGAATGCTTCAAGTGTGGCAGGCCGCAGATGCGTCTGACGAATCTGGAGTTTGGAAAGTATACCAATATGTCGGAGAAGGAGCGTCAGGACTACGCAGACGCGTGGCTTTACATTCATAGGAAAAAGGAAAAATAACATGGCAAAGAAGAGAAGAAGAAAAAAGAGAAGAAGTGGACGTAAGAAGATTATACTTTTTGTATTTGAAATCCTGTTGCTGTTAATTGTTCTGTTAGTGGTTTGGGCTTATAATAAGACACTCGGACAGGTTAAATATGAGGATGCGCTGACAGCTAGTGAGGCCGGAATCAATGAGGATATTGATGATGATGCTCTTGCCAATATGCATGGATATCTCAATGTAGCGTTGTTTGGTCTGGACAACAGAAGTAATGGTTCATACAATGAGGGGCATTCCGATTGTATCATGATCGCTAGTCTGAATTATGATACTAAGGAGGTTCAGCTTGTTTCTGTCTACAGAGATACGTATCTGCCTATAGGCAATGGAAAGTTTGCAAAGGCAAATGCAGCATATGCTAATGGTGGGGCAAAGAGAGCAGTAGCTATGCTTAATTCAAATTTGGATTTGAATATTACGAAGTATGTTTGTGTTGACTGGAAGGCTCTCGTAGATGCTATAGATGATATCGGAGGTCTTGATCTTGAGATTACTAAGGCGGAGATGAAGGAAATCAATTATCTGATTCCTGAGGTTGATTATACTACAGGATATAATACTCCTTATCTTGAGGGGGATGGTATGCAGCATCTTGATGGAACTCAGGCTACATGCTATGCACGTATCAGAAGCACCTCTGGTGATGATTTCTTAAGGGCATCTCGTCAGAGAATTGTGCTTCAGGCTATGCTTGACAAGGCTAAGCAGTCAGATTTAGGCTCGCTCACAGAGATGTGTAAAGATATCATGAGTCAGATAAGTACAAACTTTACAGCTACCGAGATATTACAGTATGCTTCTTATGTTACAAAGTTTCAGATGAAGGAGACAACAGGCTTCCCATTTGAGCTGACTACAATGAATCTTTCATCTACTGGGGATACAGTTATTCCAATTGATTTAGCACAGAATGTTTCCAAACTTCATCAGTTTCTGTTTAATGAGACTGATTATCAGCCAACTGAGACAGTTCAAAGTGTCAGTGACAAGATTGCTAAAAAAACAGGTGTTACGTCAAAGACTTCTGCATTTGATCTCTCACAGTACAATGATACTGTTGGTTCTGATGGAACCGAAGGGGCAAAGAAAAAGAATAAGGATAAGCAGGATTCATTAAAGAACAGTCAGTCGGAGTCTGAAAATAATTCTGGAACGAAATCATCATCAGATGATTCAGATGAGTAATTACCTGATGGTATTTATTTAGCTGTTATAAGCAATAAGTTTTATAAAACAATATTTATATGAACAATATATCCGGGGCCAATCAATAGATTGGTCCCACATAATTTAATATGATTAATAATGTAATAACCTATAACTAATGAATAGTTAATGGAAAATCAATGATTAAATAACAACTAAATTACAAGAACAAGGGAGAATTTATGAAACCGGAAATCAAAGAAAAAATCACGGCAACAAACCAGAAATACTTAAAGAAATTCTTAACAGAGGAAGCTCCGGCTAAGCTTGAGAGCCAGCTTGAGCACATGGACTGGTCATACCTTGATATGATTCACAATAAGGAGCAGCAGAGAGGTACATTTTCACCGCTTGCTGCTATGGAGCTTTCAGAGATAGAGGCAAATAAGGACAAATACCTTGCAACAGGTTTTGATGCTGTCAAGAATGGCAAGGTTGGTGCAATTCTTCTTGCCGGTGGACAGGGTACACGTCTTGGCTTTGACAAGGCTAAGGGCATGTTCAATATCGGAAAGACAAAGGAACTCTACATCTTTGAGCAGCTTGTCGCAAACCTCATGAAGGTTACAAATCAGACCGGTACATGGGTGCCTCTGTATGTTATGACAAGCGAGATAAATGATAGCATGACAAGAGAGTTCTTTGAAGAGCACGACTATTTTGGATACAACAAGGACTATGTGAAGTTTTTCGTGCAGGAGATGGTTCCGGCAGTTGATTTTGATGGAAATCTGCTCATGAAATCTGAGGATTCACTTGCCATGTCACCAAACGGAAACGGTGGATGGTTCAAGTCACTCATCAATGCCGGTCTTGACAAGGATTTGAAGGACAAGGGTGTTGAGTGGCTCAATGTATTTGCTGTGGACAATGTGCTTCAGCAGATTGCAGATCCTGTATTTGTAGGTGCTACAATCGAGTCCGGCTGTGTCAGCGGTTCTAAGGTGGTCAGAAAGTGCGATCCATACGAGAGAGTCGGCGCTATGTGTCTTGAGAATGGCAAGCCTTCGATTGTTGAGTATTACGAGCTTACTCCTGAGATGGCAGAGGCAAAGAACGAGAATGGTTCATTGCAGTATGGCTTTGGTGTTATCTTAAACTATTTATTCCGCGTGGACAAGCTCATGGCTATCGCAGAGAAGAGCCTTCCACTTCATGTGGTAGAGAAGAAGGTGCCTTACATTGATGAGAATGGTACAGAGCATAAGCCTGAGACTCCGAATGCATACAAGTTCGAGACACTCATCCTCGATATGGTATACATGATGGACAATAGCCTGCCATTTGAGGTAGACAGAGAGAAGGAGTTTGCACCTGTAAAGAATGCGACAGGTACAGATTCGGTTGAAACAGCGAGAGCTCTTCTTGAGAAGAACGGAATTGAAATTTAATATATGATTTATGGTAACTGTTCATTAGCAGGGATGTATTGATATTCTGCAATTTCTATTTATCGCAGACTCATAGGTGCATCTGCCGATGAGCAGTTATTTTTATAATCGCATAGTGGCCTGCAATGGGGAACATAGACTATAAATAGTTAACTGATTTATGAAAAAATAAATAATCCCGTCACAAATTAAACACAGATTGACAGTATACTTCTAAATATAAACGAAAGGAGAAATTATTATGGATAACAATTATGGAAATATGAATGACACAAATAATACAAATAATACTAACAGTACAAATAACAATACAAACAATGTAAATTTCACAATGTCGGGTAATCCTTACAATCCGGATGAGTCACAGAAGGCTGCACAGACTAATAATACATCAGCTGAAAGCTATTCACAGAGCTACAATCCATATTCGCAGGCTTCTGCAGCAGGACAGCCAAATACAAACCAGTCATATGCAAATCAGTCATATGCAAACCAGCCTTATTCTAATCAGTCGTATAATTCAGGCACAAATAATAATGCATATGGCGACGCATCAGCCGGTTCGACAGACAACTCATATAGCCGGATGAATATGAATGGTCAGGCATACCAGCAGACTGCAAAGCCTAAGAAACAGAGAGCACCTAGAAAGCCTGGTGCATTTGGACCATTTGCAGCAAAGACAGTAGCGGCAGCTCTTATCTTCGGACTCGTCGGAGGCGGTGTTTTCACAGGAGTAAGCTATATTGGCACGAGAGCTATTTCAAATTCTTCTACTGCAAGTGCAAAGCTTACCACTACAACATCCGGTGGGACTAAGCAGACATCCTCAGGGAATGCAAAGGATCTGACAGATGTATCATCAGTTGTCGATGAGGTAATGCCTAGCATCGTTGCTATCACAAATACAGGAACAGTCACCTACAACAGCTTTTTCGGAAAGCAGTCACAGCAGTCTCAGAGCTGCGGCTCAGGTATCATTGTGAGTGAGGATGATGATTATCTCTACATTGCTACAAACAACCATGTTGTGGCAGATTCAGAGGAGCTCACAGTACAGTTTGATGATGATTCAGTGGTAAAGGCAGAAATCAGAGGAACAGATCCGGATGACGATCTAGCAGTTGTACGTGTAAAGAAAGCAGACCTTGGAAAAGATACTTACTCAAATATCAAGATTGCTACAATCGGAGATTCTGAAAGTGTAGCTGTTGGAAGTCCTGCAATTGCTATCGGTAATGCACTTGGATACGGACAGTCTGTCACAACAGGTATAGTAAGTGCGCTTAACAGAACCGTAACTACACAGGATTCACAGACAGGTGAGACTGTTACCAACAACAAGCTTATTCAGACGGATGCAGCCATAAACCCTGGAAACAGTGGTGGAGCACTCTTGAATGAAAATGGCGAGGTTATCGGTATAAACTCTGTAAAATATTCTTCAACTGAAGTTGAGGGTATCGGATATGCAATTCCTATGTCGGTTGCAAAGCCTATTATTGAGAGCCTTATCCAGGATGGAAAATATACTAATGAGAATCAGGCATACCTTGGTATCAAGGGTGGCGATGTTTCATCTGAGATGGTAGCCTATGGCTTCCCACAGGGTGTGTATGTTTCATCTGTTTCAGCTGGTTCAGGTGCCGCAAATGCCGGCTTACAGGAGGGAGATATCATCACTGCTGTTGACAGCACAAAGATTTCTTCTATGACAGAGCTGCAGTCAGCGTTAAAGAGCTACAAGGCCGGAGATAAGGTTACTCTTACTGTTGCCCGTCAGAGTGGCAGACAGTACGAAGAGAACAAGGTTGAAGTAACCTTAAGCTCTGCAAAGGATATTCAGCAGTAAATAATTCATTTATATTTATGAGTACAAAAACGCGCCAGTGTGGCGCGTTTTTTGTTATGAAAAATATAGTTAAGGGTTGATTTTTTAAATAAAAAGGTGTAGTATTATGAATGTTCATAAAAACATAAGGAGAGACGAACATGAACAAGCAGGAGAAAGATATACTGAACACGTTATATCATCAATCAGTTAACAATCAAAGAGAGATATCAGAGTTATCCGGTCATTCTCTGGGAGTTGTAAACAAATCAATAAAAGAATTGATGAATGAAGGTTATATAAATGAAAAATGTGCTGTTACACCTAAGGCTCTTAAAGAATTCAAAGAAAAAGCGCCAAAGAATGCAGTGATTCTTGCAGCAGGTTATGGCATGCGAATGGTGCCAATAAATACTGAGACTCCAAAGGGCCTTTTAGAGGTAAATGGGGAAGTTCTTATAGAGCGGACAATCAGACAGCTTCATGAAGTGGGAATCTATGAGATATATGTAGTAGTCGGCTTCATGAAGGAGAGATATGAGTATCTCATCGATGATTTTGGAGTGGAGCTCGTTGTCAATGAAGAGTATACGACTAAGAATAATCTATATTCAGTAAAGAAGGTTCTGAATCATTTATCAAATACATATATCATACCGTGTGATATATGGTGCGACAAGAATCCGTACCATCACCATGAATTATATTCCTGGTATATGGTCAGTGATTTGATTGATGATGACAGCACGGTGCGTGTTAACAGAAAAATGGAGTTGGTTACCATTCCGAAGGCTGCCGGCGGCAATGCTATGATAGGAATTAGCTATCTGCTTGACGATGATGCACAAATTGTCAAAGGCAGAATTGAAAAATTGTGTAGTAATTCGGCTAATGATGGTGCCTTCTGGGAGACTGCACTGTATGATAAGGACAGAATGTTTATTACCGCCAGGGTAGTACATTCGTGGGATGTGGTTGAAATTAACACATATGAGCAGCTCAGAGAGATGGACAGCGATTCAAATCATCTGAAAACTGATGCAATACAGGTTATCTGCGATGCCTTATCTGTATCAGCAGACGATATTGTAGATATTACGGTATTGAAAAAGGGCATGACAAACCGCTCGTTCCTGTTCTCATGTAAAGGGAAAAAATATATCATGAGAATTCCGGGAGAGGGAACGGATCAGCTGATAAACAGACGTAATGAAGCAATGGTTTATAATACTATTGATGGCAGACATATATGTGATGATATCGCTTATATAAATCCGGATAATGGATATAAAATCACTGCGTTTTTAGAAAATGCGAGAGTATGTGATCCGGAAAATAATGATGATGTTTGTAAATGCATGAAGCGTCTCAGAGAATTTCATGATATGAAGCTTAAAGTAAATCATGAATTTGATATATTCGGTCAGCTTGAGTTTTATGAGAGCCTGTGGGATGGTTCGCCTTCTGCATACAGACATTACAGGCAGACTAAGGAAAATGTCCTTTCACTCAGACCGTATATAGAAGCTCATGTAAATGAAAAGGTTCTTACGCATATTGATGCTGTTCCGGATAATTTCCTTTTTGTTAAGGATGAAAATGGAAATGAGGACATCAGACTTATTGACTGGGAATATGCAGGAATGCAGGATCCGCACGTAGATATAGCCATGTTCTGCATATATTCCATGTATGACAGGGAGCATGTGGATAAGTTAATTGATGCATATTTCACAGAAGGGTGTTCAGCAGAAATCCGAATAAAGATTTATTGTTATATTGCAGTATGCGGACTTTTATGGAGTAACTGGTGTGAGTATAAGAGAAATCTGGGTGTTGATTTTGGTGAATATTCACTCAGACAGTACAGATATGCAAAGGATTATTACAAAGTAGTACAGGATGAAATGCAGAAATTGGAGGATAATTAAAAATGCATGAAGTAAAACGCGCGATTATCATGGCAGCAGGACTTGGTAATCGTATGAGACCGGTAACGCTTACTACTCCGAAGCCATTGGTAAGGGTGAATGGAAAGCGTATGATAGATACAGTTATTGAAGGCTTACACGGTAATGGAATCACGGAGATTTATATTGTTGCCGGATATTTAAAGGAACAGTTTTATGAATTAGAGAATGAATATCCGGGAGTTACTATAATTGAAAATCCTTATTATGAAAGCTGTAATAATATTTCATCACTATATGTTGCAAGAGATCATATTGAGGATGCAATTATTCTTGATGGCGACCAGATTATATATAATCCTGAAATTCTATCAAAAGAATTCGAACGCTCGGGTTATAACAGTGTATGGACTGATGATGAAACAGATGAGTGGCTTCAGACAGTAGAAGATGGAATTGTAACATCCTGCAGCAGGAGTGGCGGAAGTCATGGATGGCAGCTTTATAGCATCTCCAGATGGACTGCGGCAGATGGGCGCAAACTGAAAAAACATCTTGAAATGGAATTTGAGAACAAAAAAAATACTCAGATATACTGGGATGACGTTGCAATGTTCTGCTATCCGGATGAATATCAGCTTGGCATATATGAGATGCAAAAAGGCGATATTATTGAGATTGATAATTTGCAGGAGCTTGCTGAGATAGATAGCAGCTATAAGAAATATATGGAGGATTAGTATTATGAAAGAGAAAAAAATTGATTGGATTATTACACTTGTGCCATTAGCAATAATTGTGGCATTGTGTATTCTATTTTTTGCATTACCTGAGCAGTCAAATGCCATACTCAGTCAGGTAAGATTTTTCTTTGGAGATACGTTTGGCATTTATTACCTGATTATAGGTTTAGGAATATTTTTGATATCTATATTTATAGCTGGTTCGAAGTATGGAGATATTGTTCTTGGAGAGCCGGATGAAAAACCAAAGTACTCATTCTTTTCATGGGGATGTATGATGTTCACATGTGGTCTGGCAGCAGATATTTTATTCTACTCATTTTCTGAGTGGATTATGTATGCAACAAATCCACACATTAAGGAGCTTGGAAGTATACAGGAATGGGCCGGTGTATTTCCTCTGTTTCACTGGAGCTTTATTCCGTGGGCATTTTATCTTGTTTTAGCAGTTGCATTTGGTTTTATGCTTCATGTAAGGAAAAGAAACCGTCAGAAATATTCGGAAGCATGCAGACCTGTTCTTGGAAAACACACAGATGGTTTTGCAGGACGTATTATAGACCTGTTAGCTGTATTTGCACTTTTAGCAGGAACAGCAACCACATTTAGTGTTGCAACACCTCTTATGGCAACAATTATTGGAGATGTGTTCCATATATCGCTTAGCAGAACAGCAATCAATATCATTATCCTTATAATTACATGTATAGTTTATACATATTCATTATTACATGGATTTAAGGGAATAAGCATTTTGGCAAAAGTCTGTATCTATTTCTTCTTTGGACTGCTTGCTATTGTACTGCTGTTTGGCGGTGAAACAAGATATATTCTTGAGACCGGATTGTCATCTCTTGGCACTATGGTGCAGAATTTTATAGGATTATCTACGTATACCGATCCATTACGTAAAACCAACTTCCCACAGGACTGGACTATATATTACTGGGCTTACTGGATGGTATGGTGTGTAGCAGCTCCTTTCTTTATTGGAAATATATCAAGAGGCAGAACTATCAGACAGACAATTCTTGGAGGATATGGATTTGGTGTTGGCTCTACGCTCATCAGCTTTATCATCTTAGGTAACTATTCAATGGGAAAACAGATGTCAGGAGCAGCAGATTTTATTGCGCAGTACAACAAGAGTGGCGATTTATATGAGTTGATAGTTACTATTCTTAAGACATTGCCATGTGCACCTTTGATAATGATAATAGTTTTAGTGACAATGATTGCTTTTTATGCTACATCATTTGATTCTATTGCTTTAACTGTATCATGTTACAGCTATAGGAAATTAGGTGAGGATGAGCAGCCGCACAAACTCATTCAGCTGATGTGGTGCATACTGCTTATACTTTTACCAATTGCTCTGTTATTTGCTGAGAGCTCTATGAGTAACTTGCAGTCTGTAAGTATAGTTGCTGCATTTCCGATAGGCATAGTTATTGTTTTGATAACAATCAGCTTTATGAAGGATGCGAAGAAATATATGGGTGAATTAAAGAATAAACAGAAATAAAATAGTTCAATATATGTGTAAGAATGCTTCGCTACATGGTAGTAGGAGCATTCTTTTTTCGCTTACGTCCCTTACACTGTGGCGGAAATGTTGTTCAAATCAGTTCAAAGTACTAGACAAATTCCCTAAAATATTAGATAATGTATATAAATAATTTTACTTTTGCACCGCATAGGAATTCTTCAAAATTGATGGTTTATATGTAGATTTATCATAGTATACACATCGGTTTATGATTATGAGATATAATACACATTGAGCGGATGCAGCATAGGAGGTCGGCATGAAGAAGAAAAAAATAGTTATTGCACTCGGACATGATGCTCTTGGAACAACTCTTCCGGAGCAGCACGAGGCTACAAAGCATACAGCAAAGGCAGTTGCAGATTTTATTAGAGACGATTATGAGGTTGTTATCACACACAGCAACGGACCGCAGGTGGGCATGATTCACACCGCTATGTCTGAGTTTTGCAGGATTTATCCTGAGTATACAGCTACACCTACAGCAGTCTGCTCTGCAATGAGCCAGGGCTATATAGGATATGATTTACAGAATGCTATCCGTACAGAGCTTCTTGGCAGAGGAATTTACAAGACCGTTTCAACAATACTTACACAGGTGGTTGTTGACCCATATGATGAGGCTTTTTATCATCCGACAAAGATCATTGGCCGTGTTATGACAGAGGCTGAGGCTGAGGAAGAGGAGAAGAAGGGCAACCATGTGACACAGGTTGAGGGAGGCTACAGAAGAGTTGTGGCAGCTCCAAAGCCTGTTGATATAGTGGAAAAGGATGCTATTAAGGCTCTTGTTGATGCGGATCAGGTTGTTATCGCATGTGGTGGCGGCGGAATCCCTGTTTTAGCACAGGACAATAAGCTTCAGGGCGCAAGCGCTGTTATCGAGAAGGATCTTGCAGCCGGAAAGCTTGCAGATACTCTTGATGCTGACAGACTTGTTATACTTACAAGCGTTGACAAGGTCTGCCTGAACTATGGCAAGGAGGATGAGAAGCCGCTTGATACCATGACTGTCGATGAGGCAAAGAAGTACCTTGCAGCAGGCGAGTTTGATGAGGGTACCATGGCTCCAAAGATTGAGGCGGCTATCGACTTTATCGGTGACTCTGCCATCCGTTCAGTGCTTATCACAAAGCTCAACAAAGAGGGCAAGACAGTTTCAGGTGGTATGGGCACTTTAATTACAAAGTAGAGCTTAATTGTTATAATTCACATATATCCCACACGTCTATATGTATTTTGCAGAGCAGATGTGTGGGTAGTTTTATAAAAACATCGTGCGGTTTTGCGAATGTGCGTGGGGTGGTTCTGAAGAGTTGAAAACAAGGTAACTATTCAGAACCCCTGAGAACAAGAAAAGTAAGATAGAAGGTAACACAAAATGAGTGAGAAAAGGCTTCAAAAGAGAGATGAAATCTCAGACGAGTACAAATGGAAGCTTGAGGATATGTATGAGACAGATGAGCTGTGGGAGGCTGAGTGTGAAAAAGCGTCACAGCTTGCAGAAAAGCTCTCGGGCTTTAAGGGACATCTGGCCGACAGTGCAGCAACGCTGCTTGATTTTTTTAAGAAGCAGGATGAGCTGTCTTATTATTTGGAGCGTATAGTGGTCTATGCGAATGAGCGCTCGCATCAGGATACTGCTGTGTCGAAATATCAGGCATATGTGTCAAAGGCTGAGACGCTGACTGTTCAGGCATCAGGTGCGCTGGCATTTGCGAGTCCGGAGATTTTGCAGATAGATGATAAAAGGCTTGAGAGCTTTTACAGTGAGAGCAATGAGCTTGTGCACTATAAGCGTGCGATTGATGAGATAATGCGTCAGAAAGCGCATACTTTATCGGCTGCAGAGGAGAATATCCTGGCGCAGTGCGGTGAGATGGCTGCAGCACCGGAGAATATATTCAGCATGTTCAACAACGCGGATATCAAATTCCCGTATATCACTGATGTTGAGGGAAATAAAATCCGTATCACGCACGGCAATTTCATAGATTTTTTAAGCAGCAAGGACAGAAGCCTGCGCAAGCAGGTGTTCCGCGGAGTGTATGATTCGTACAAGAAGTGGAGCAATACTGTTTCCATGATGTACATCAGCAAGCTGAAAAATGACACTTTTTATGCAAGGGTAAGAAAATATGACAGCGCAAGGGCCATGTATTTATCCGATGGCGATATTCCTGAGAGCGTATATGACAATCTGATTGAGACGGTTCATGCACATCTGCCGGCTCTGCACAGGTACATGGCGCTTAGGAAGAAGCTTTTAGGTGTGGAGCATCTGCATATGTATGATTTGTTTGCACCGATTGTGGACAATGTACAGACCACCTACACCTATGATGAGGCGAAAAAGCTTGTGGCAAAGGCGCTTGAGCCTATGGGCGATGAGTATGTCAGCACACTTAAGGCTGGCATGGAGAGTGGCTGGATAGATGTATATGAGAATGAGAACAAGAGAAGCGGTGCGTATTCATGGGGCGCTTACGGTACTCATCCGTATGTGCTTTTGAACTATGCCGACAATCTGGACAGTGTGTTTACGCTGGCTCATGAGATGGGACATGCGATGCATACATACTATTCAAATGAGCATCAGAGCATCACATACGCAGGATACCTGATTTTCGTGGCAGAGGTTGCATCCACCTGCAATGAGTCGCTTCTCATGCACTATATGCTTGAGCATTGTGAGGATGAGAATGAGAGAAAATATCTCATGACACATTTTCTGGACGGCTTCAGGACGACACTTTTCAGGCAGGCGCAGTTTGCAGAGTTTGAGCATATAGCTCACCGGAAAATGCAAAAGGGCGAGCCGGTTACCAAGGATGTGCTAAATGAGCTATGGCATGAGCTGAATGTGCAGTACTACGGACCGGATATGCGCGTGGATGATGAGATATCATATGAGTGGATGCGCATACCGCATTTTTACACACCGTACTATGTATATCAGTACTCGACAGGCTATTCGGCAGCAGTTGCTTTTTCAAAAAAGATACTTGAGGAGGGAAAGCCTGCTGTGGATAAGTATATAGGAAATTTCCTGTGCGGTGGATGCTCGAAGAATCCAATCGAGCTGCTAAAGAGTGCCGGTGTCGATATGAGTACACCAAAGCCTGTGGATGACGCACTCAATGTATTTGAGGATTATCTGAAGCAGTTTGAGACAGCAACTAAGTAAGGAGAAACATTTTTATGGAAAGAATTAAAAGCTTTACAATTAATCATAATATTCTTAAACCTGGATTTTATATTTCAAGAAAAGACGGAGAAATCGTTACATACGACCTTCGCACAAGAAAACCTAATGCAGGCGATTATATGTCCAATTCAGCTATGCACTCAGTGGAGCATATGTTTGCAACATGTGTGAGAAACTCTGAGATTGCAGATGATGTGGTATATTTTGGACCGATGGGCTGTCAGACAGGCTTCTACCTCGTAGTGAGGGATGTCGAGCCGGGGAAGGTTTTTGAAATCACCAAAGAGGTCTTAAAGCAGATACTAGAGTATGATGGACCGGTGTTTGGTGCATCAGCCATAGAGTGCGGACATTACGAGAATCTGTCACTTGACGAGGCAAAGAAGGAGTGCCGTGCATATCTAAAGGTGCTTGAGAGCCAGACAAATATGGAGTTTACTTATCCACAGTAAACGAGGACTAAAAATATAATAGCAAGATAGCAGGAATGGAGAAATAAAATGACAATAGGTGTAATTGGTGCAATGCAGATGGAGGTCGATGACTTAAAGGCTCAGATGACAGACACACAGACAGAGGTTTACAGCGGTGTGGAGTTTGTTGAGGGTAAAATCGGTGATCAGTATGTTGTTGCGGCAAAATGCGGAATAGGAAAGGTATTTGCGGCAATATGTGCAGAGGCCATGATTTTGAAATATGATGTAGATATGATTGTCAATATCGGAGTGGCTGGTACTTTGACAAAGGACTTAAATGTGCTTGATGTGGCAGTAGCCACAAATGTGCTGCAGCACGATATGGATACATCGCCAATCGGAGACCCGAAGGGACTTCTTTCAGGCATCAATATGATTCTGCTTCCGGCTGATACAAAAATGGTGGAGCTCATGTGCTCATGCTTAGCTGACAGGAATATCCACTACAAAAAGGGCAATATCGCAACAGGAGATCAGTTTATTGCCACAAAGGAGCAGAAGGATTATATTTCGAATACCTTTGATGCAATCGCAGCAGAGATGGAGGGAGGCAGCATCGGTCATGTGTGCTATGTGAACAATGTGCCATTTGCCATTCTTCGCTCAATATCAGACGGCGACGGCGGCGAGACAGACTACCAGACCTTTGCGGAGAAGGCTGCGCATCAGTCGATTGAGGTAGTGCTTGAGTTTATCGGAAGGGCAGAAGAACAGAAATAGAGTTATTTCATTATTCATAATTTGTGATAATAAAGAATAGTATATAGCATGAGTGAATACAGAGCATACATGCAAAATACAAAACTACATAATGGGACAAAACGAAAGAAACGCCGACACAGATTCCTTTTTGGAGTGCTGCTGTCGGCGCTTCTTATTACAGGCGCTTTATATGGCAGAGAGTATGACATATCACAGCTGAAAAATATAGAGGTGATGGAGACACTTAGCAGTGCTGTGAGTCAGTTCGGGGACAGAAAGCTGCCTGTATATTCGGTTCAGACAACAGAAAAAAAGATAGCCCTTTCATTTGACTGTGCCTGGGGAGCAGAGGATTTTGACAGTATGATGGAGACACTTGACAAGCACAACGTAAAGGCTACATTTTTTATGACAGGAGGTTTTGTGAGTGATAACCCTGAATGTGTAAAGACGCTGGTTGAAAAAGGGCATGAGCCCGGAAATCACAGTGAGCACCACTATGATATGGCAACAATCACTGCAGGCGAGATGAAGACAGAGATAATGGATGTGCACAAAAAGGTCAAGGAGCTGACCGGAAAGGATATGAAGGTGTTCAGACCGCCATACGGCTCGTACAACAATGAACTGATTGACACAGTTTATGGCTGTGACTATTATCCAATCCAGTGGGATGTGGATTCACTCGACTGGAAAAACTATGGTGTGCAAAACATTATAGATACAGTGTGCAATCACAAAAGCCTGGATTGTGGCTCGATAATACTCTGCCATCTTGGCGCCAAATACACCTCGCAGGCACTCGATGAGATGCTCACGAAGCTGCAGGACATGGGCTATGAGATAGTTCCGGTATCAAAGCTGATCATGACAGAAGGCTATCATATGGATGCAAACGGTATGCAGATCAAGGACTGAGCAATTTCATAAATCAATATTTTAGTCAATATTTAGTCAATAATTTAGCCCTTTACGATATTGTTATTTACAGACAAGTGTGTTAAACTAAAACTATATTTTAAAGAAGCTGTGAGACAGCTATGGGGGTAAATTATATGACAGATACAGGTTTTTTAGTAGCATTCTTTATAGTTATTTTTTTAGTTATCATCTTTGCGCTTGTCGCTGTAATCGGAGCCGTTACAAGTGCTGTTGCAGGTATCAATGATGATGAGGATGAGACAGAGGAAGAGGGCATCTGAAGCTAAAATCAATAAAAGATATTAAAAGATATTTAAAGACATCGAATTATATTGATCGTATAATTGGGTGTCTTTTTATTGCCAAAATCTCTTAAAAAAGTATAAACCAATTGAGTTGTAATCCGCCACATTGTATAATAAAAATATAACAGCGAATTAAATTTATTGTGAAAATCGCAGTAATCATTGTCTATTAAACTAATGCAGGACATTATCAAGAAAAGAAAAAGGAGGGGTTAGATGATATCCAGATATAGTGTAAAAAAGCCTTTTACTGTACTTGTAGGAGTATTGCTGGTAATAGTACTTGGTGTTGTATCGCTTGGCAGGATGACGACAGATCTGCTGCCGGATATGAGCTTTCAGTATGCACTTATCGTGACAACAGATATGGGAGCAAGTCCACAGGAGGTGGAGAGCGATGTCACCGCGCCGCTTGAAGCAGCTATGGCAACTACGTCAAATATCAAAAACGTAAGCTCAATGTCATATAACAGCTATTCGCTGGTGACATGCGAGTATGAGCAGAATGCCAACATGGATTCTGTAGTGATAGAGATGCAGCAGAAAATAGATCAGGTCAAGGCTGGCTGGAAGGATGGAGTGGGTACTCCGACCATTATGAAGATAAATCCGGACATGCTTCCAATCATGATGACTGCTGTGGATATGGATGGGAAAAGCAAGTCGGAAATCACAGACTTTGTGGAAAACACACTTAAGCCTGCAATTGAGAGTACAGAGGGAGTCGCATCAGTGACTGCGACAGGTGAGCTCACCGAGCAGATACAGGTCACGATGAATCAGGCCAAGATAGATGCGCTCAATGAGAAAATAAATAATGCCGTTTCAAAGAAATTTGACGATGCAAAAAGTCAGATGGATGATGCAAGCGCAAAGATAGAGAGCGGACAAAACGCGATCACATCTGCATCGGATCAGATGAGCGCGGGAGTGGATACGCTAAAGGAGCAAAAGGCAAAGCTTGCAGAGCAGAAGACTCAGCTAGAGAGTACTCTTGCAAGCTTAAATGAGCAGAAAAGCCAGCTTGAAACAATTCAGTCAGCTCTTTCAGACTTCATGAATAGTGATACATATACAAAGACAATTCCGTCACTCAAAGAGGGCGCAAATGCACCGGGTGAAGCGGGCACAGCACTTAAAGCACAGCTTGAGCAGGTTGATAAGCAGATTGCAACACAGTTTTCAGGTCTCTCGGCGCTTGGAATCACCGTAAACACAGCAGATGATCTGCCTGCGGCAGCGTCAGCGATAGCACAGACTCTCATTCAGGTGAATACAGGTATAGAGCAGTGCCAAAGCGGGCTTGACCAGATAGCACAAGGAGAGACAGCACTTTTAGATGCCTATGATAATCTAAACAGTCAGGCAGCTATAAGCTCGATAAGCATAGGACAGCAGTCAGCACAGCTTGCAACAGCAGCGGCATCTCTTGACAGTTCAAAGAAGGAGCTTGAAAAGAGTAAGGATGATGCACTTGACAAGTCAAACTTAAATGCAGTTTTAACAATTGACTCGCTCTCTCAGCTGCTCGTCGCTCAGAATTTTGATATGCCTGCAGGCTATGTAAATGATTCAAATGGTACGCAGTACATAGTACAGGTGGGAGATGAGATAAAATCAATTGATGATTTAACAAATCTAGTGCTTATGGATATGAAGCTTGATGGAATAGCTCCTATTCATGTCGGTGATGTGGCAGATGTTGAGATGACTGACAACTCGGATGAGACATATGCGATAGTCAACGGTAATCCCGGAATAATGCTCTCCATGGAGAAGCAGACCGGCTACTCTACAGGAGACGTCACAGACCGTCTTTTGGACAAGCTTGATTCGCTGGAAAAGGAAAATGACGGATTACACGCCACAGTGCTTATGAACCAGGGCGTATACATTGACATGGTAGTAAAGAGTGTTATGGAAAATATGATAGTGGGAGCAATACTTGCTATTTTCGTATTGCTCTTGTTCTTAAAGGATATAAAGCCAACGCTTGTTATCGCAGCATCTATACCGCTATCGGTTATTGTGGCTGTGGTGCTTATGTATTTTACGGATATCACCTTAAATATCATTTCAATGTCGGGACTTGTGCTTGGAATAGGAATGCTGGTGGATAATTCAATTGTAGTAATCGAGAATATCTACAGATTAAGGGGAGAAGGATATTCGGTAAAGAAGGCGGCTGTTGAGGGTGCAAATCAGGTGGCAGGAGCCATTTTTGCCTCTACACTTACCACGGTAAGTGTGTACGCGCCAATCATTTTTACTGATGGAATCACGAGACAGCTCTTTGTAGACCTGGCACTTACGGTAGCGTTTACTCTTATGGCATCTCTTGTTGTGGCACTCACATTTGTACCGGCAATTGCTTCAGGCATGCTCAAAAAGACGAAGGATATAAAGCATCCATGGTTTGACCGTTTTAAGGATTGGTATGCAAATGTGCTCGGCATATGTCTTAGATTTAAGCCGGTGGTATTTATTGCGGCAGTAGTGCTTTTAGTCGGCAGTGGCGCACTTTGCATGTCAAGGGGAATGACATTTATGGATATGGACATGGAGTCAAATCAGATTTCACTTACCATAGAGGCAAAGGATGACGAAAAGCTCGACTTCAAGCAGCTTACAGAGCTGTCTGATAAGGTCATGGACAAAATATCTGATATAAAGGGCATAGACACAATAGGAGCTACAGCAGGCGGCAGCTCGACCATGAACCTGATGAGCTCAGGAAGCGACAGCGTGAGCATGTATATATTGCTTGATGAGAAGTCGGATGTTTCATCGGATAAGGTAATAGATGAAATTGAAAAACGCACAAAGAATCTGGACTGCAAGGTAACAGCATCTTCACAGGCTATGGACTCATCAGAGTTTTTCGGAAGTGGTCTCTCTGTCAGGATTAAGGGTAATGATATAGACAAGCTGCAGAAGCTTGCAGGTGATGTGGCAGATATCCTTAAGGACACAAAGGGCGTGACAGATATAGATGACGGTCTTGGAGATACAATCAATGAGCTTAAGATAACTGTGGATAAGGAAAAAGCAGCAAAGTATGGCTATACGGTGGCTCAGGTATACCAGCTCGTATCCGGTGAGATATCATCTCAAAAGAGTGCAACAACCATTACGACCGACATAAAGGACTATGAGGTATACTTACAATCTGCAGAGCAGTCTGATGTGACTGTGGACGACATCAAAAACCTTACATTTACCTATAAGGATAATGATGGCAGTGAAAAGGAGATTCCGCTCAGTGATATCTGCACTATTTCGCAGGAACAGACACTGAGTACCATTCATCGAGATGCTCAGACAAGATATATTACAGTATCAGGTGCGGTTGATGAAAACCATAATGTAACATTACTAAGCGATAAAATTAAATCAAAAATTAATAAACTTAGTATTCCTGATGGCTATTCAATAGATATGGAGGGCGAGGATGAGACAATAAATGAGTCAATGAGTCAGCTTGGACTTATGCTTGTGCTTGCAGTGATATTTATCTATCTTATCATGGTGGCGCAGTTCCAGTCATTGCTTTCACCGTTTATTATCATGTTCTGTATACCTCTTGCGTTTACAGGAGGCTTTATAGCTCTTTTCATCACGGGAAATGAGCTCGGAATCATATCAATGCTTGGCTTTATCATGCTGGCAGGTCTAATTGTAAATAATGGAATCGTGCTCATTGATTACATCAATCAGGCCAGGAGAGAGGGCATGAGCAAGCATGAGGCAATCATAGACGCAGGCCGTACAAGGCTTCGTCCAATACTGATGACAGCGATGACCACCATACTTGCCATGTTTACATCGGCAATAGGTATCGGTGATGGCTCAGATATGATAAAGCCGATGGCAATCGCAATAATAGGAGGTCTCGTATACGGAACCATCCTTACGCTTATCGTAATTCCATGTATCTATGATGCATTCAACAGAGAGAAGAGCATGGTAGAGGAAGAACTGTAGCAGGATAGAAGGAAAAAAGCTGGAAATATAGAGAGTTGGAGGATTTTTACATGGCAAAGTATATTATGGCATTAGATGCGGGCACGACCAGCAACAGATGTATACTTTTCAATGAGAAGGGCGAGATGTGCAGTGTGGCACAGAAGGAATTTACGCAGTTTTTTCCAAAGCCGGGCTGGGTGGAGCATGATGCAGAGGAAATCTGGGCCACACAGCTTGAGGTGGCAAAGGAGGCAATGGCCAATATCCAGGCTACGGCAGCCGACATATGTGCGATAGGCATTACTAACCAGAGAGAGACTACAATTGTATGGGACAAAAATACAGGTGAGCCGGTTTATCACGCGATAGTATGGCAGTGCAGACGCACGGCAGAGTATGCGGATTCACTGAAGGAAAAGGGGCTTACCGAGACCTTCAGAAAAAAGACAGGGCTTGTGATAGATGCTTATTTTTCGGCAACTAAGCTCAAGTGGCTCCTTGACAATGTGCCGGGAGCGAGGGAGAGAGCCGAAAGAGGCGAGCTTTTGTTTGGAACAGTCGAGACATGGCTTATATGGAAGCTCACTCAGGGACAGGTGCATGTCACGGATTATTCCAATGCTTCAAGAACCATGATGTTTAATATCAATACCTTAAAGTGGGATGATGAGATACTTAAGGAGCTTGATATACCAAAGAGCATGCTTCCAAAGCCAATGCCGTCAAGCTGTGTATATGGTGAGGTGAATCCTGTGTTTTTCGGGGGTCCGATTCCAATCGCAGGAGCGGCAGGAGACCAGCAGGCTGCGCTTTTTGGCCAGACTTGCTTTAGGGCAGGAGAAGCCAAAAATACATACGGTACAGGCTGTTTTCTGCTGATGAACACAGGTGAGATGCCGGTATCCTCAAAGAACGGACTTGTTACCACTATAGCCTGGGGCATAGACGGCAAGGTGGTATATGCGCTGGAGGGATCAATATTTGTGGCAGGAGCCTCTATCCAGTGGCTACGCGATGAAATGAAATTTATCGATTCCTCAACAGATTCAGAATACATGGCGAGAAAGGTAAAAGACACAAACGGCTGCTACGTGGTGCCGGCATTTACAGGGCTTGGAGCACCGTACTGGGACCAGTATGCCAGAGGAACAATTGTGGGGCTTACGAGAGGTGTAAACAAGTACCATGTTATAAGGGCGACTCTGGAATCAATGGCATTTCAGGTAAATGATGTGCTTGAGGCAATGAAGGCTGATTCGGGCATCAATCTCACATCACTTAAGGTGGACGGCGGCGCCAGTGCCAATAATCTGCTCATGCAGATGCAGGCTGATATCAGCAATGCACCGGTCAACAGGCCTGTGTGCGTGGAGACAACAGCCATGGGCGCAGCGTACCTCGCAGGGCTTGCGGTGGGCTACTGGGAAAGCATGGATGATATAAAGAGAAACTGGTCTATTGACCGTGTGTTTGAGCCGGAGATAGCGGCTGATTTGAGAGAAAAGAAGCTTAAAATGTGGAAAAAGGCTGTCGCCTGCGCATTTAACTGGGCGAAGGATGAATAATAGCTTATGCTTGCATTGTTTTAAATGAGCTTAGTGATACGGCAATTAAACAATGTATGGAAATTGGTAGGAGAAAATAACATGTATGATGTAGTAATTATAGGAGCGGGAGTATCGGGAAGTGCCTGTGCAAGAGAGCTTTCGAAATATAACCTGTCCATTTGTGTGGTGGAAAAGGAGGAGGACGTGTGCTGTGGCACCTCAAAAGCAAACAGTGCTATTGTCCATTCCGGAATTGATTGTAAGACAGGTACACTTATGGCACAGATGAATCTCCGTGGAAATGAGATGATGGATGAGCTTTCGAAGAAGCTTGATTTTGAGTTTCGAAGAAACGGTTCACTGATAGTGTGCTTTAGCGATGACGATATGCCAAGGCTTAAGGAGCTTTATGATCAGGGGATTGCAAACGGGGTGCCGGGACTTGAAATTTTTGATGCAGGCGAAGCGCATGAGATGGAGCCGAATCTGTCTGATGAAGTTGTGGCAGCTATTTACTGCCCGACAGGAGGCATTGTATGTCCGTTTGGCATGAATATCGCATTTGCTGAGAATGCGGCAGCAAACGGTGTGGAGTTTTTATTTAACACCGAGGTGAAGGCGATACAAAAGGAGCAGACAGGCTATATTCTCATTACTCAAAATGGAGAAATTCATGCACGCTGCGTTGTAAATGCAGCCGGTGTATATGCTGATGTGTTCCACAACATGGTAAGTGAAAACAAAATACATATCACACCAAGGCGCGGAGAGTACGAGCTTTTAGACAGGGCTGCGGGAGGTATCATTGACAAGACTATTTTCCAGCTCCCAGGCAAATACGGCAAAGGTGTGCTTGTAACTCCGACAGTACACGGAAATATCCTAATCGGACCTACAGCAGATGATCATGATGACAAGGATGGTACAAATACAACAAGAGCGGGCTTAGCGCATGTTACGACATCCGGCACACGTTCGGTGCCGTCACTTCCTATGCGTCAGGTCATAACATCGTTTGCAGGAAACCGTGCACATGAGGACGGACATGAGTTTATCATCGAGGAGCTTTCTGACGCACCGTATTTTATTGACTGCGCAGGTATAGAGTCACCGGGCTTATCAAGTGCGCCGGCTATCGGTGAGAGAGTGGCAGCAATAGTAGAGGGGCTTTTTAAGCCTTCTAAAAATGTGGACTTCATTGAGACAAGAAAAGGTATCTTAAATCCAAAGAAGCTTTCAGAGGATGAGTATAAAAAGCTGATAAAAGAAAAGCCTGAGTATGGCAATATAATCTGCCGCTGTGAGATGATTACGGAGGGCGAGATAATGGATGCGGTAAACAGACCGCTGGGCGCAAAGTCACTTGATGGTGTGAAGAGACGCACCAGAGCCGGAATGGGCAGATGTCAGGCGGGCTTTTGTTCTCCGAGAACTATGGAGATTATCGCCAGAGAGAGAGGCATTTCACAGCTTGACATCACTAAAAGCGGTGGAAAGTCAAAGATAGTTGTTGGAATGAGCAAGAATCGCGGATAGTCTGTCTTATTTCCAAGAGACAGGTGACGATAGCTTGATATTGGATTAATATCAGCTTAACATAGGGGGACAATATGGAATTTTACGATATTGTGATAGTAGGAGGAGGCCCGGCAGGTCTTGCGGCAGCAGCTTCCGCTAAGAAAAATAAAATAGATAAAATACTTATACTGGAAAGAGACTGTGAGCTTGGTGGTATCTTAAATCAGTGTATACACAACGGCTTTGGCCTGCACACCTTTAAGGAGGAACTCACAGGCCCTGAATATGCCGGCAGATTTATCAAAGAGGTCAAAGAGCTTGGCATAGAGTACAGGCTGAATACGATGGTCATGGACATCTCGACAGGTGACGAGTTCGAAAATGGGGCAGATGACAGGCATGATGTAAAGATAAAAGATGAGGCAAACGATAAAATAGTTACAGCTATGAACCGCACAGACGGACTTTTCCATATCGCTGCAAAGACCGTAATACTTGCGATGGGCTGCAGGGAGAGAGCAAGAGGTGCTCTTAACATACCCGGCTACAGACCGGCAGGAATTTTCTCGGCGGGCACAGCTCAGAGACTGGTGAATATAGAGGGCTACATGCCGGGACGAAAGGTAGTAATACTCGGCTCAGGAGATATCGGTCTTATCATGGCTAGGAGAATGACCTTGGAGGGGGCAAAGGTGCAGGTGGTTGCAGAGCTCATGCCGTATTCGGGAGGCTTGAAGCGTAATATCGTGCAGTGCCTTGATGATTTTGGAATTCCGCTTAAGCTCAGCCACACAGTGGTTGATATAAAGGGCAGGGAGCGTGTGGAGGGCATCACTCTCGCACAGGTGGACGAGCACAACAAGCCTATTGAGGGAACGGAGGAGTTTTACGAGTGCGACACGCTTTTAC
>OICG01000215.1_pt1 | contig 19717 bp, 19 predicted proteins | sample 1581241 | NCBI WGS metagenome assembly OICG01 (sample SAMEA3882534, study PRJEB24775) | human gut metagenome | biome: human-associated habitat; feature: intestine environment; material: feces | place: Netherlands | collected 2009/2010
CCAACATTCTCTCCATTACCATCTGCACCGACACCACCATCAGCAGCCCCTTGCTTTGAGTCAGCTGCCAGCGAATCTGCATACTTCTCTGATACAAGCCTTATAAACTCCGAAACTATATATGGATCAAACTGGCTGCCCGCGCAGCTCTTTAATTCTTCTATCGCTTTTGATATCGGCATACCCTTTCTGTAAGGTCTGTCATTGATCATTGCGTCAAATGCATCGACCACCGCGATCACACGTGACAGAACCGGTATGCTTTCACGGCTCAGTCCATCCGGATATCCATTTCCATCCCATCTCTCATGATGATGCCTTATCTCCTCCGCGATCTGTCTGAGTTCTGTGTTGCTCATGGCGATCTCATAACCCTTCTCAACGTGGGAACGCATGATCTTCCATTCCTCATCCGTGAGTTTTCCCGGCTTGTTGAGTATCTCCATAGGAACTCCTACCTTCCCTATGTCATGGAGCAGACAGAGCAGCGCCAGCTTGCTCTGCTGGATATCTGACAGCTCTATTCGTCTGCCAAGCTCAGCCCCCAGCTCCTGTGTACGACGCACATGCTGTTCCGTATCGCTGTCGCACTCCTCAAGAGCCCTTATGAGTGATGTCAGCATATCTGAGTGCGATGATTCACTGTCCACAAGCTTTTTTGTCTTCATGGCTGTTGCCGCATCAATGATTGCAGCGACTATGCTCTGTCCCTCATCCGCAGCCACCCCCACTGCATACTGTATACTTCCATCATACTGTTCTTTGACCTTTTCGACACATGCAGCCATCTCTTCCTCACTGCTGTGACTGCAAAGTGCTATCAGGTGCGCATCAATACCCCTGACATAATATGTTCTCTCCGGAAAGTTCTTTCTCATGATGCCCGCAAGTGCATTTATCCTCTGGTCACCCGCCTGATTACCACGAGTGCTGTTGATCACAGACAATCCGTTGATATCGCATATTGCCACTCCAACCGGAAACGTAAAATGGTCCACCTCTTCCATGGCAAGTCTCTGAAAGCTATCCCATTTCTGAAATCCTGTAAGCATATCCGTCTCCAGAGATATATCAGAAAATACAAACATCTGACCAAGTCTGCGGCCTTCCTTGTTGTCAAGCCTTCTGATATCGCACCTTAAAGGTCTGTCTCCATCATCACCTTTTATATAGCACTGCAGAGAAAAACTGTCGTCATCAGCTGCAAGATCAACGGACAGATCATACGTCTCAAGAAACTGCTGCAGATTCTCACATTTGCAGAGGAGTTCCTTTCCAAGGAAATCATCCGCCCTGTCATTGTGCAGGATCAAATGATTGTCATAATCAAACAAAACTATTCCCTGACCTATATTCTCGAATATGTTTGTCTTTAGTTTGTTGAGCATTCCATGGGTTGAATAATTAAAGCAGCTCCAGTACAGAATATATGATGTAAGACTGTAGCCACAGATGGAATAATCCAGAAGTTTGTATACCTCCGCTCCCGGAACGTAGAGAAATATTGCATTTATCCCGACAAGCGCAAGAATTCCCAGAATGACACTGCTGTACTGCAAACGATATTCATGTGGAATCTTGCAAAGCTTCTTTAAAAGGAGTATGAGTACCACTCCCACCAGCGCATATGAAAAAACCAGATGCATATCATACAGCGGTTTCATATCATAGCTGTATTTTGCTATCACGGTGTCTCTTCTGACATACCCTATCGCTATATTTTTGAATGGGTTTATGGCAAATATTACAAGCTCATACAGACAGTAAAAAAAGCAGACGCCTATCGCTGCTCTTCCATACTTTGAAAAACGTCCTTTTGTAAAATAAACAATAAATATGAGCAGACATACCAGCATATAATCAATGCTTACGAAATATATACTCGACATGACGGACATGGCCATATACGAATCACTTATAATACTGATAAGATAACTGATATCTACTATAGCTGCTCCTATGCAGGCAAGTCCCAGAAACCTTCCCGTCGTCTTATTCTTTTTTATGGATTTAATCGCCAGTATAATATCTGTGGCGGCTATTATGATCGATAAAAAGACATATGTCTTCAAAACGACTTCATTCATACTCATTCCTCCTGAACACCAGCCATGCAAAATTTGCCTTCGGCAAATGGCTGGCGCTACATGTCGTCAAGCGTAAGCTTGATGACATGCGCACGCATCAGCGTGCCTCCTTTGCTACATGTCAAGTTTTCATATAAAACTTGACACATCCAATGCAGCAAAATATGGTTATATTTTACTACGTATCAAGATATGGGGCAATGTGGAAATTTTTCCTATTCTCTCCCTTTTGAACATAAATTTCACTTGATCTGCCGGAATTCAAATATTGAACACACCTGTATTTGATGATAAAATCTACTATATTTATTGAATTTGGAGAACTAAGATGCAGAAAAAAATCGCCCTAATAAATGATGTTACAGGATTCGGAAGATGTTCCATTGCTGTCATGGCGCCGATAGTGTCCGCCATGAAGATCCAGGCTGTCACTGTGCCGACGGCAATACTATCTACACATACACAGTTTCCTATATTTTACTTTGATGACTACACACCGAAGATGCGGGATTACATCCAGACCTACAAGGATCTGGATCTGCAGTTCGATGCCATATCCACAGGATTTCTCGGCTCCGAGGAACAGGTTGATATAGTTATCGACTTTATCAAATACTTTAAAAACGAGAAGAATTTTGTTATCGTCGATCCCGTCATGGGTGACTACGGCAAGCTGTACCCAACCTATACCGCGTCTATGTGCAGCAAGATGAAGGAGCTTGTAAAATATGCCGACATTATCACTCCTAATCTGACGGAGCTTTGCACCCTCCTTGATCTTCCATATCCGGAGCACACTGTGACCGTGAACGAGCTAAGGCAAATGTGCATGGCTCTGGCAGAGCAGGGACCGGAACATATCGTTGTGACAGGAATACACTTCAATAAGACTCAGATAGCCAACTTCATCTACAACAAGGATGAGGATTTCCAGATGGTCATGGTTGACAGGATCGGCGGCGACAGGAGCGGCACCGGAGATGTGATCGCAGCTGTCATTGCGGGTATGTATATGAACGGACACAGCGTCTATGAATCCGTGAAAAAGGCCGCCTCTTATGTATCAAAGTGCATAAGCTACTGCGTTGAGAACAATGTCCCGGAGAACTGGGGACTGTGCTTTGAGATGTACATGAAAGACCTGACAGATGAATAACTTAAACGATTGGAGATACTAACTATGGTTTTATACACTGTAACCGGAAAGGTCGGTGAGGAAGGTTACCTCGACATTGCAAAGAGCGGGGATCTCACAGGCAAAAATATATATGTAAACATGACAAACAAATGCCCCTGCAGCTGTGTGTTCTGCCTCAGACAGACAAAAAAGCAACAGGAAAACAATACTCTCTGGCTGAAGGATGGCGAGCCTTCCGTTGAGGAGGTTCTGAAGCTTTTCTCTAAATATGACCTGAATGTCATAAATGAGCTTGTATTCTGCGGATTTGGCGAGCCTCTTGAGAGACTTGAAGACGTATGCGCGGTGATCGATTCACTGAAAAATACATACCCAAATCTCAAAGTCCGCCTCAACACCATCGGACTTGCAAATCTTATATATGGAAGGGATGTTACCCCTGAGCTTGAGGGACGGATTGACACGGTATCGATATCCCTGAACGCTCCTGACGAAAAGGAGTTCCTTGAGCTCACCAGATCCCGCTACGGAATCCAGTCATATGAGGCCATAAAGGAATTTGCCGTTCTGTCGAAAAGATACGTGCCAAATGTTGTCATGACTGTTGTTGAAAAGGTCATGCCCGAGGACAAGATCGAGAAGTGCCGTCAGATATGCAAGGATTTAGGCGTTACTTTGAGGGTTCGCCCATTTGAAAATTAACCGCATTTTACAGTGACACTTACAAAGGAGGTACCGCTATGTTTCAATCTCTAGAGTTAAAACACCCAAGATTTTATCAGATATTCCGCCTGTTCATCGTCGTATTTGCATCTATACTATACGCATGGAATCTCCGATGCTTTGCCAAGACCGCAGGACTGTTTCCAAGCGGGTTCTCCGGAGCATCCCTGCTTCTCCAGAACATTGGAATAAAATTTCTGCACATAAGCGTGCCTTTTGCAGTATTCAACATTGGACTGAATATGTTTCCCACATACATATCATACAAATATATCGGCAAAAGATTTACCCTCTATTCGATCATAGTCATTCTTCTGTCGAGTATATTTGTGGATATTCTGCCATCATATGTATTCACTGACGACATAATGCTTGTAAGCCTGTTCGGCGGTCTCATCAACGGACTCGCCATCAGCCTGTGCCTGAACGTTGGAACCAGCACCGGGGGAACTGATTTCATCAGCATATTCCTGTCCCACCAGAAGGGTATAGATGCGTGGAACTACATACTACTCGGAAACATCGTGATGCTGATCGCCGCCGGTGCACTGTTCGGCTGGTCAAAGGCTCTGTACTCCATCATCTACCAGTTCTGCAGCACGCAGGTGATCCAGCTTCTGTATAAGAGATATAAGAAAGAAACGTTGTGAGATCTACCACGCCATCAGCGACCTGACTCACCATGACGCTACTCTGTTCAAGGGTGTCGGATGTTACGAGGAGAAGGAGAAAACCCTCATCTACTCCGTCATCAACTCGGAAGCGAAGCGTGAGCTCATACCGATGATCCGTGGGATCGATGAGCACGCATTTATCAACGTGGTCAAGACCGAGGAGCTGGACGGTAGATTCCATGATATTCCTCACGACTGACGTGTGGCATCCCCTACCGGGATCCGTATCTCCGTGACAAACTTGCTCGTGTCACTTGTAAGGCCGTTGTCGATGAGGGTTATCTCCCTTGCAAAATCTGTCATTTCCAAATGTTTTTCTTCTATATATTCCATGAGTCTGCCATAGTGTTCCGGGGCCTCGTTGTGACTGCCGCGGAATCTTATAGTGACGCACCTCTGTGCCGGGATCAATTCCACATCGCCGCGGTATTCCTCCTCATCGTCCAATATGAGGAACGCCCGGTCGTACACATATCTGCCGTGCCGCAGATTGTCCTCAGATATTCCCACGCCGACTTTGCCCAGGAACACCAGTATCTTATCCTGATTCTCCTGAAATCTGCGGATCGAACCTTCCAGTCCAAGGTATGTTCCAAGTTCAAGCTTCTCCCGCACCTGCACTATCCTTTCAGGCGGAATTATCTTCTCTGTTATAACTTCCAGCTCCGATTCAGATGCGTCCCGAAGAAATTCCAGCCTGTGGTCCAACTTCTTTGATATCAGCTCCAGATCCCGGATCTTTGCCGACACCGATCTGTTTCTGATTGAGCAATTTTTCCTCTATAAGCTCCACATCCCTGTTCTGAATGAAGTCTCTGATCTCGGATAGCGGCATGTCCAACACCCTAAGATAACCTATGGTATTGAGCACCTCAAGCTGGCGCACTCCATAATATCTGTAGCCGGTATTTTCATCTGTATATTCTGGTGTGAGAAGTCCCTCCTTCTCATAATGGCGCAGTGTACCCATGCTCACATGATACATCTTCGCCACTTCACCTATCTTGAATAATCTGTTTTCATCCATATAAATCTATCCTCACGACAATAATACCTTTACGAAATGAACGCACAATAAACATTCCTGTCACCAATATACATATCTCTTATAAGTTTGTCTTATACAACGTACCGCGCCTCTTCATCCACACAAATGCTCCCACGCATATCACTATGGATATAAATGATCCAGCCGGTGCCGCAAATCCCATCGGGAACAATGTGTCTGGATACATGATAGATGCAATGTAAGATCCCGGAATCCTTGCACATACTATGGCTATCATATTGTGTATAAATCCTATGTAGGATTTGCCATAGGCACAGAAATATCCGGTGAAGCTGAAATGGATTCCCGCAAATACGCAGTCCACGATATAGCTGCTTATATACTGGACACCCATGGTCACAACCACCTTGTTCTTGCTGAAAAGTCCCACGAGCTCAGGTGCAAACAGTTCAACAACAGCTATTGCAATGACTCCATAAGCCACTATGATCCCCAGTGCGTATCTCAGGACCTGCTCCGCCCTGTCGTGCTTTCCCGCTCCTATATTCTGGGCGGCAAGCGCGGATACAGTTGCCAGCATGGAGGATGGCACTATGAATATAAAGCTTATCATCTTCTCCACAACTCCAACTGCCGCGGCATCATTAACACCACGGTTGTTGGCTATGACTGTTATCACAATGAAAGCGATCTGTATGCATCCGTCCTGAACAGCCACCGGGAGACCGATCTTCACTATCTCGCCGAGCACGGTTTTTCTCGGAACAAAGTCATTTCTCGTGAGCTTCAGCCCTGTATTCATCCTCTTTATTGCGGCAAATGATATGATGACACTGAACGTCTGAGCCAGCGTTGTTCCAAGTGCTGCGCCAAGAGGGCCCATGCCACAGACACCTATAAATATATAATCAAGTGCAATATTAAGGCCGCATGCAACCGCGATGAAGTACATAGGACTCTTAGAATCGCCAAGTCCCCTGAATATGGAACTTATCACGTTGTATGCTGTTATAAATGGAATTCCTATGAAGCATACTATCAGATAATCCGTGATTCCTTTGACAGCCTCCTCCGGGGTATCCATAACTGCAACTATTGGATTTATAAAAATGAGCAGCATTACTGTAAGCAATACTGATATTATCATGAAGATGGTGACTGTATTTCCTATGGCCGCCTGTGCATCCTGAAGCTTCTTCGCCCCCACTTCTTTTCCTATGACGACAGTTGTTCCCATGGCAAGTCCCACCAGAATAACCGTGAGCATGTGCATGACCTGGGAGCCATTTGCCACCGCTGTGGTGGCTCCGGCATCATTGCCACAGAACTGCCCTATGATGAACAGATCCGCCATCCCGTATAGAGTCTGTAGAAAATAAGATAATAGATAAGGCAGTGCAAAGTACGCCATCGTCTTTGGCACACTGCCGGTCGTAAGGTTCTTTTCCATTGATTTGTATGGCCTCGTCTTTCATGTTGATGTGGACGGAGGGCGTCCGTTACCTCCGTCCCCACATGATATTAAACCTTACAACAATTGTAATGTCAACACATCAACTCTACCAAGGATACTGACCCTTCTTGGCATATGGCAGGAGTTTTCCGTCAAACTTGATGATGACTCTGTGGTTGCCCTCGGCATCCTCAGTCACATCCACGTCAAGGCCAAAATCGATGGCACTCATGATGGCATTTCCGCCCTGCTCGTGGATTATGTCCTTGATGGCAGGGCCATATGTATCAATGACCTCATGAAGTCTGTAGAGAATAGGATCCGTGTTGCCTTTATATGGGTGCTCTGCGAGAAATGCCGTGGCTGACTTATCTATTCCCAGTGCTTCTGCAAGCTTATCGCAATATTCTTCAGGCACATACTGCTGTCCCTCAAATGCTGATGCGAGCCATACTTTATTCACACCTACTTTCTCTGCAAGTAACTCATATGTGAGGCCGCTCGCCTTCTTTGCGGCTTTGAGTGCGTCAAGTTCATCTGCATGCTGTAATCTGATAAGATAATCTGCGTTGTTCATTGGTGTCATAATATCATCCTCCTTTGATACTGTTCCGGCATAAAACCGCCGAAAAAAATAGAGGCACTGCGAAACATCGCAGTACCTCTTTGTACTTTCTGAATTAATAATAGTCCTATATTCCCAATATTGCAATATACAACACCATGTATTTTTATCTTCTATTTTTCAGATACAACCTATCAGGCAACTATTATGGACATGAGATAGAATGGAGTAGTTCCTGAACACTCATCATTGATCACTGTTATCTCTAAAGTGTGGCTTTTGTTCTCTCCATGATGGAGCACCGGTTCTATATACAGACAGTCGCCCCAGTCCTCATCAAAATTGCCATCCAGCAATATCGGATGATCCGTATCACCGTCAAGGACTGCCTGTGCCCTGACCGCCGGTCTTGATATGGTCTTTCTGTACTGTATACCAATACAGCTTCCCTCAAGTTCAAATATTATGCTGTCTCCAGCATTTACTCCTGTCCAGCCATTTTTGAAGTGATCCAGATGCCCGAGCTTCTCATGCGTATCTGCTCTGAAACCAGAAAGCTTCGGGCTGATCTCCCGTATGGTAAGACGTCTTGCATTCTCATAGGCATTTGCCGTCATCGGAGACGGAAGTGTCCACGAACTTGCTGATTCTGTCATATCTCTTGCGATTTCTGCAAGCACATTTGTTATCTCTGCCGCCACCAGTCCATGTCCCTTGTCATTTGGATGCAGGCCATCCGGTGTGATCTCATCCTGCGTGTACTCTCCCGCCTTCATTCGGCTGTACACAGTCTCCCTGATACTCACATGCGGCACGCCGTAATAATCCGCAACACTGTTATGTATGTCCTCCGCAGTGACTCCACTGTCGTAATATATGTTGTTCAGCACCATGACTGCCGGCCTTGAATTCCATCCGAGCAGCTTCCTGATGACGCCCTCGTAGGTCTCCCGACACATCTCATTTCTAGTATCGTTTACGCTGAAATCCACGATCACAAAATCCGGCTGGTACATGAGCACAAGTATTTTCATGCTCCGTCGCCAAACTTCCCTGCGTTATCGAACCGCCAAGGAAACCTATTGTAAGTTCCTGTCCACTCTGGGCGCGCTGTATAACTGATTTTATTCTTTCAAGATCATAATTTTCCATGGTTCATCCTCCATATTTGAACATCAGCTCATTAATAATCCTATATTACCTCTAAGTTAGGATATAATTTAATTCCACCCCTCAATTTCGAGACCTTCTATATATTCGGCCAGCTCCGTTGCCATCTCACACGCCTCCGGTATCCTCAAATGTCCTGGCGTACCGAATCCGTTTCTTCCATATACATAATGAGTTATCATTTTATCATTCATATTGTCAACCACTTCATCTATAGCCTTGTCCCATGAACAGTCGTGGCAGAGAAGTGTGGTACAGCAGATTATGTGTGCATACGGATATGTCTTCCTGAGTTTTCCCAGAAATTTCATGTAATGGTCACGCCACGTTTCCGCCTGCCTGCCGTTATAGTCATTTTTCATAAAATCATACGGATGGTTGTCATTCTGCCCTATAGCAACTATAACAACCTGAGGTGTGTACTGGGAGAAATCCCACTGTGTCACCGGACCAAATGTAGGGTTGTAGTGAACCTTATCCCACACACTTTCCATGCCAATCTGATTCGGCTCCTGGAACCATCCTATCCTGTCCATGAGAGCTATCCCTCCCTGGGCTATGTCATGAATCTGTGCTTTCAGCTTTCTTGCAGTAATCCACGCATACGAATACCAGCTATTAGAATAACCGCCATTGTGTACTGGGTCTTCCTTTCCAACATAGTCGACAGCCTCAGATACTTCACCCGCTGACACCGAATCTCCATACACCTCTATTCGCCTGCCTGACAGCGGTTTCAAAGGAAGAAGTCTCTCCCCATCTCCGATCTCATACTCAAGTATAGTTACCTCATGACATGCATCCTGTCTCTTGAAGAACAGCACACGATGTTCATTTGTATCGTTATCCGGAACAACTATATCAAGTTCCGTAATTCCCTCTTTATTTAAAAGATAACTTCTCTGCGACTGATCGATTATACATCCAAGATAATTGTCCCAATAGTTATTCCTGTTGGACACCTTTATCTTAAGAGTATTGCCCGTAAATTTCATCTCCGCAGATGTACAAGGATATACCCACACCGGCTTCTCCGCATCTGTCCAGTCAATACGTCCTGTATACCTGATCATAACATCATTTGGCTTGATCTTCATAATATTGTCTCCTGTCATTCCATTTGTTCTATATACATTATACATTTCTGTTTTCATATTAGTTAAGCTCTACCTAATAGTCAAACTTAATTTAGTTAAATATTAATTATTTTTTAATCACTTTAAACAAAATATGATTGAGATGGTAGTTTCATATCTATAACACACCCACATATACGTCTATTGATTATTTTTAACTGCAGTTCTATTATATGAAAGTAAACTATTCAATACATTTTGTAAGGAATGAAATCTATGAAAAGAGTAAACTTTGAAAATGGAAAGATAACTCAAAATATACTCGGTGTGGCCATGCCTATGCTAGTGGCTCAGCTCATAAGTCTGCTGTACAACGTGATCGACCGGATCTACATAGCAAGAATACCTGATGTGGGCACCGCTGCTCTCGGAGGAGTCGGTCTCTGTTTCCCGATCACCATCATAATCACTGCCTTCAGCAATCTGTTTGGCAGTGGCGGTTCCCCTCTGTTCTCAATCAGAAGAGGGATGGGGGATGATAAAACCGCAGATACCATAATGAATACAGCCTTCACTATGTTATGTGGTGCTGCCATTATTCTCATGGCTGTCGGTATGATATTTGCAAGACCGCTGTTGGTCCTGTTCGGAGCATCGGAAAGCGCACTCACATATGCGTACCCATATATGATGATATATCTGCTTGGCACTCTGCCATCCATGGTATCAACAGGCATGAACCCATTCATCAATGCACAGGGATATTCTGTAACAGGTATGCTGACAGTGGCCGTCGGTGCTGCCGCCAACTGTATTCTCGATCCCGTATTTATATTTGTCCTACATCTCGGCGTCAGAGGTGCGGCCATAGCCACCGTGATATCGCAGATCATGTCTGCCGCTTTTGTCCTCTACTTTCTGAAGAACAAAGCCGAATTGCAGGTAAAGCTGCTTTCATTGGGACAATTCAGGGAGTGTGTGACATATGCAAAGGATATTGTCAGTCTGGGAACCGCTGGATTTGTGATGCAGCTCACAAACAGCCTTGTATCAATATGCTGTAACAGTGTCCTGTCACGTACCGGAGGCGATGTCTATGTGTCAGTCATGACCATCGTGTCAAGCGTCAGACAGATCGTCGAAACTCCTATCTGGTCAATAGCCGAAGGTGCTTCCCCAGTCATCAGCTACAATTATGGAGCCAGAAAGCCCGATCATGTCAAAAAATCCATAGCCATCATGTCTCTGCTTGCAGTGATATATATGGTCATAGCATGGGGAATCATCCTGATTGCTCCGGGAGCACTTATATCTGTATTCAGCTCAGACAGTTCACTTATAAGTGACTCCATCCCGGCTCTCAAAATATATTTCGCTGCATTTGCATTTATGCTGCTTCAGTATATTGGCCAGACTACTTTCAAATCGCTGAACAAGAAAAAGCAGGCGATTTTCTTCTCTCTGCTCAGAAAGGCGATCATCGTAGTCCCTCTTACATACCTGCTGCCGTATGCTTTCCATCTCGGAACAAATGGCGTATTCATGGCTGAACCTATATCAAATATACTCGGAGGAAGCGCATGCTTTTTCACAATGCTGTTAACCGTAATACCGGAGCTTAACCGGATGAAAAAATAAAAATGATCCCACAGATATCCATAGTAATATCTGTGGGATCATTAATTTCTCTCTATTTTGTTGTCTGGTTAAACTGCTTATTATCTAAGCCGCTTTATTATCCTGAATCATATCCTTTGCATCTGGAGCCGTGATATCCTCTGATTCATGGTGCATCTTCTCACCCCAGTTTTCGTCCACAAAGCATTTGATTGCTGCTACAAGTGCTATAACCCCAAATGTATAAGCCAATATATCCATCGCCATAATTATCTCTCCTTCACTGGTAATCTTATTTATTTAAATTCCAATGAAGGCGCGCTTTTTCCCGTCTGACCTGTGTATATATTCCAGAAGTATCCATCTGCGGCTGTTTGTCATCTCGGGATATCTGCCTGCAGATGCACATACACAGAATATCAGACTCAACAGCAATGCCGCAAGAACCGCCGACAGCATCCATGTATCGTCTATGGATTCTTCTGAATTTCCAGTCCGTATGTTTCTTGTCTGGATCACAAGCCCCGCAGAACTGTCAACCATGAGCACATCGTTGTTCCCGGCGTCTATTCCCCGACTCTCACCAAGCAATGATACCGAATGCGCAGAATAATTCCTGACATTCGGGTTGTAAAGCCCACAAACTCCAAGATATGAGACGCACATAACCACAGCAATTATCCATGCATATATATTGTAATGCGCTCTGCATCCTGCCATATGTGCCACCTCCCATACTTGATAAATACATCTGTCTTACTTACCATGTATTATATTATATAAGGGAGTTTTTTTCTTCCGATACACCGCTTCTTTAGCTGTCTCTTTGCCGTTTATTTGTCAATTCTTATCCTGCTCAGGCTGGACAACCTCTATCCTGAACACATTGATCGTGTCCACATCAGGACAACAGAACACTGCAGTTCCCGGCTCATTTCCCGGGATGGTTCCACCATATCTAAGAATATCCACATATGGAAATGCCACATGCATCGCCATGGGGCACAGGTTTCCTCTTTCCGTATCAAAATCATAAGAATCACCGATCTTATGTCCTCTGTGACAGCCCTTTTCGCCCTTCTGGTCGATCAGTGTGATCCGGATCTTCGGTCTTGCCATCAGTCAAGCACCTCCATACAGGTTTCAAGCGGAATTCCCTTATATTTATCCACGTTATCTGCATTTTTGCTAATCATACTCTTCACGGCATCCATCGCCTCTGCGGTTGCCGTCTGCAGATCCTTACCGCTCATAAGCTTTCCGATAAATACAGCCGAGAATATATCTCCGGTTCCCGGGAAATGTACCGGAATTTCCTCGAAATCAACCTTAAAATATTCTTCCTTCTTGTGGTCGTATCCGACAACCGATCTGCAATCTGTGCCCGCGATCTTCGCACTCGTGATCACAATTGATTTCGCACCGAATGCACGAAGCTTGTCAATCATCGTATGATATTCTTCCTCTGTCACGCCATCTTCCTTATATGGAAGCCCGGTCAGATATGCCGCCTCAGTATAGTTCGGCACGATATAATCCGCAGCCGAAATCAGCTCACGCATCAAATCAATCGTCTCCTCTGTGATTCCGTTATAGAGTTTTCCCTCATCTCCCATAATCGGATCTGTGAAGATCGTCACACCTTTTTCCGCCCGTGCCTTACAGAACTCGGTCACAAGCTCGGTCTGCTCCTTCGACACGATAAATCCGGTTGAGATTGCATCGAATTCAAATCCAAGCTGTTCCCAGACAGCGATTGCATTTTTCATGTAATCGGTTGTATCCAGGATGTCGAACTTACCGTAATCAAGTGTGTTCGACACGATTGCCGTCGGTAGGTTAAATACCTCGTATTTCATATGGGAAAGCACCGGAATCATCGCGGATAACGCAACCTTTCCATAGCCAGCCATGTCGTTGATCAAAAGTAATTTCTTGCTCATTTTGTGTCTCCTTTTTCTAACCTTTATGCCAATTCGCATTTCATCATAGCATATTTTCTGTCAGAAAAAAACACAAAAAGTATTAACTGATTTTCTTCCATTTCATGGATGAAAGCAATGGTTTGTAGTACATGCGGCTTGCAATAACGGCCTCTCCGTTATCCATCATAATCTTCCCGCGGCTTCCCGAAATCGAAGCAATACTTGAGATTCTGTCTGTATTTACAAGCATAGATTTGGATGCCCGGGTAAAATCATACGAATTCACCTTCTCTTCAATCTGGTAAAGGCGATTCTTTATCTCATAAATTTCCTGTTCCGTATAGGCAAACACTTTCTCTCCTACCGCCTCAAAATACAGGATTTCATCCGTTGAAATCCGATATAATTCTCTATGTTCTCCATATCCTGTGATTTTGTTTGCATCGCCCATTTCTTTCACCCGTCTTTATCCTTTCTTCTATCCGTGGAAATCTCCCGTCTTCCAATTCACTGCCACATATGGCACGATCTTATCGTCGATTTTCACATAGACCTGATAGACATCATTTCCGATATATTCGTAATGATCCGGCACCACACCATACTCCTCATACAGCGTCTTCTCGAACTCTTCCTTCCACGAATCATCGGATGGCTCGCCTTCCTGTGACTGGGATTCCGTCGTCTTAGCTTCTGTCGCAGCGGGTTCCGTCTTCCCTGTATTCGAACCTTCTGACTGTAATGTGCTGTCCGCGGTATTGCTCTCCGTAACAGATTCGGTCGTAGTTTCATTTTCGGTGGTTGTCGTAACTTCCGTTGTTGCTTCCGTTGTAGTCACCGTCTCGCTGCTCACCTGGATGATATCGGTCGTATTATTATCACTCACATTGCTGCATCCTGCCAAAGTCACTACCATTGCCGTACATAAAATCCATGTTTTCTTTCTCATAATTCTTTCCTTCTTTCGGTTGTATTATAACGATTGATATAAAAAGAAAATAGGCTTTTTTTCTATCTAAATGTGTCAATTCTTCAGATATTTTCCGATTTTCTTTTTATAACCTGCATCATACATCCGGCATGCATCATTTCTGCATCAATACTGTTACAATTTTATTTCTTTTCATAACCAGGTTCCATCCAGAAACGTGCGCCGCAAGACGCACTAAAAAATGACGTTATCCAAAGTAATGGATAACGCCATTTTGACTATCGATAGTTTCTATTTTGAGAGAAATGTTTTTGTTGTATTTGTAACAGCTCCCTTGTAATTATCCGAAGGTGCCTGTTCTCCTTTTTTCACAAGCACAACCTGAATTCCTTCGATTCTTTTATGCTGACCAGTTGTGCCAGCCATCTCTCCATTTTTGGCCCACTTCATCCAGCCGTACGTCTGTGAATGCACACGATAATAAATATCATAATGCTCTGCCATCTCACCATAAAGCTCAATCTGAATTGCCTCTAATCTCTTTGCATTTCCTGTTGTCCCGCAAAACTCACCATCTTTCTTCCATGTTGCAGATTTATTTGGATCGGCCTGCCATCCGATTGTCTGCACATGTGCATTGTAACAGATACCGCCTGTATAATCCTTGTTTTTAAGTTCAAGTTTCAAAGACTCTAATCGCTTTGCTTTACCTGTTGTTCCGGAAATATCTCCGTCATTCTTCCAGTTCTGCCATCCATATGTCTGAAGATGTGAACGATACTGGACATGTGCCCGATCTGAGCCTTCAACTGTTGCAGCTGTTGCAGCTGCACTTGCCATATAAGCTTTCTTTTCTGATGCTGTTACACCTTCGAACTTGTCTGGTACGCTTTCACCCTTCTTAACAACTACTACCTGGATTGCTTCAAGTCTCTTCGCGAGTCCTGCTGTACCGGCAGCCTCACCATTTTTTGCCCAATTCATCCAGCCATAGCCCTGTGCATGAACGCGGTAATATACATCGTATTTATCCCTGTCTGCACCTGTCAACTGAATCTTGATTGCCTCGAGTCTCTTCGCTTCACCTGTTGTTCCGCTGATTTCACCATTTGATGACCAGTTTAACCAACCATATCCTTGGCAGTGTGTTGTATACTGAATACCAAGATCTTCATTTCCCTCTACAGAAATTTTAATCGCTTCTAATCTCTTTGCCTTTCCTGTTGTTCCTGCCACTGCTCCATTCTTCGCTGCACTTTTATTCCATCCATAACTCTGTATATGTGTAGAATAAGATACTGTTACAGGCTTCACAATTGGGTTTTGTGGTGTCGGATTCTCCGGTGTCGGATTCTCTGGTGTCGGATTCTCCGGTGTCGGATTCTCCGGTGTCGGATTCTCTACCTCAACCAAAGAAATATTGTCAATTACAATTCTGTGCTGATCAGTAATCTGACCATCTACATTTCCCAAACAGATGCTGAGGAATGCCTTTGCGTCTGTCTCTTCTGTCATTATAAATTCTTCAGTAAACTTCTGATATTCACTTGTAAGTGTTACAATTCCATCATTTGCATCTTGATCATCGCTGTGCTCAGAGTATACCGGCCATCCAAGAGCCGCTCCACCCTGCATTACAACTCTGATTTTTCTATCAATGGTTGACTTAGCCTCATATGATAATTTATACTTCTTTCCTTTTTCCAGCAATACATTGTTCTGTTTAATCTGTATTCTCCAGTCATCCGCACCTGTATCATCTACAGTCACATCCAATGCATTATTTTCTTTTAAACTGTCAACAACAACAGTTGCTTTTGCTGCGCTGTCTACATATACTTCATATCCTGAAAGACTATCATTGAATGATCCGTTCTTAATCTTTGCATCTTCTACCATTTTTACATTATCGAGAGAGATTGCACCTTCGATTTTCAATGAAACTGTCTTGTCTGTAAACTTTGCTGTTGCAGGAATCTTTACAACATAATCTTTCTTTTCATTTCCTGCTTCAACATTTACTTTATATGTGTTTCCGCCAACAGTTGCAACGACAGTTGCTCCATTTTGCGCATACGCATCAAAGCTCAATGCATATGCTGTTCCTTCCTTAAATGCAAGATCTGACTGACTGATTGTTACACTTTTTCCTTCTGTGACCAATCTTCTTCCATCTGAAAGACCTGTTACCTTAATATCTGCACCTTCTGGTGTTATATCCCAATATCCAAGATGGTTTTTACCTTCCTGGAAAGATCCATTATAGATACAGCTTCCATTTGCAAGAATTGTCTTTTCTTCCTTTGCATTCGGATTTGGCTCCGCAGTCTTCCTAACAACTACGTTCTTAAGAACGATATCGCCTGAACCTGCATTACCCATATTAAACTCTAAACGTCCATTCACATCAGAATCTGCCTTCATTACGAACTGTGTGCTGAAGTGCTTCATCTCCGTTGTAAGCTCTGGAACCAGGGGGTTCATATATGACTGGTATCCACGGTCTGGAGCCTTAACATCTACATTCATCTTACGATTCTCAGATGCTTGTGCATCAAAACTTACTTCATAAGTTGCACCCTTTTCAAAAGGAACATTTGCCTGTACTAACTGTACACTGTAATCAACAGTACCTGCATTTTCTGTACTGATAACCATAGAGTTATCTTTGATTTCTGCTGTTGCAGCACCATCCAAAGCAGTTATGAATTTCCAATTTGTATCATCTGTCAAATCCTCTGCCTCTGCAAATGTGCTGTTCTTAATATAGTTTCCGCTGTCGTCTGGCTCGTTTGTAGGCTCAAACTTAACTTCTGGACGTGTTACATTCTCATCATAAGAATCTTTCTGATAGACTCTTACATAATCAACAACAAACGGATTGTTAACAAAATTTGTTTCCTCGTTTGGATTTCCTACCCATGAACCACCAACTGCGAGGTTCAAAATAATGTAAAAAGGTTGATCGAAAGGTGCTGGATATGTAAGTGTTCCCTGTCCTTCTGTTGTTGAATGCCAGTTGCTTTCCTCATGATACTTTATTCCATCTACATACCATGTAATCTTGCCTGGTTCCCAATCACATGTAAATGTGTGGAATCCATCGGAGAACGACTCCTTACCATCTTTGATTGTATAGGTTCCCTGACTTTCTGCATGTGGATTTCCGTAATGTATGGTTCCGTACAACTTATTTGTATCCTGCCCCATAACTTCCATACAATCAATCTCACCGCATCTTGGCCACTGACCATATACATTCTCATCGTTAGCCATTAACCAGAATGCCGGAAGGTATCCCTGTCCATTTGGAACCTTTGCCCTTACTTCAAACCTACCATAGGTAAATGTCTTTAAGTTCTGTGTAGAGATACGACCAGATGTATAAGATTTCTTGACCTTTGTTCCAGCAGTTGCATTGTCACCAAATGCATTTGCCGGAAGCATGTTTGCAGTTGTTTCCACCAAACTAATATCGGAAATTGTTACTACAGATTCATCTGGAATCGATGTATCTCCAGTCTTACGCCCTAAAGAGAAATATAAAGTTGCTGTATCATATCCCTCTTCTGCATATACATCGATAGATACTGATTCTTCTTTTCCCGCTTGCAATGATTGTGTTTTTGCTCCATATGAGATATAATTATTTGTTTGATCACCCTGCACACCCGTTTCAATTGTACGAGCAACATCCGATTTTACTTTGTAGCTTAATGTGTAATGCTTTTTTGCTGCCAACTTAACAGTTTGTTTAAGTTGTACATGCCATAAGTCATTACCAGGATTGGTAATCGTATAAGTAATAGCCCCATCATCAACAGAGCGCTTCGCAGATGCGTTACAACCATCACTTCCCCAGTTTGCAATTGTTTCAGTCCAACCGTCCATACCGTCCATACCGGAACTGAAATCAGCGTTTGACAACAAATTCTGTCCATCAGTTGTAGATGTTGTCTCAACTTTTTCAACAGGAATGATATTCAGATAACCATCTTGTACCTTGATGTTTTCATCAGAATCTACATACTCCTGAAGCTCCCCGTTTACCCAGCCTTTCTCATGCTTTTCGACATTCCAAACCGTACGATCCAATTGATTGCCGTCAAAATCATCCTCAAATACCAGTTTGTACCCTTCTTTGTCTTTGTCTGCTTCATCACTCAGACTTTCGTTTTCTTCTACAAGATCACTTTGTTCTGCCTGTACCTGAGTCGGTTCTTCCGCTGATGCCCGAATTGGAGTCATCGTAAGAGCTACACTCATTGCCAGTGCAAGAGGAATTGCTTTTCTCAGCTTTCTCATAAAAAAATCTCCCTTCATTTTTTGATATGTTAATCATACTCAAAAGCAAAGGAAGATTATGTTTAAATAATGTCATAAGTGTTATATTCATGACATCTTATTGATTTTGTCTGTTATTCATTTATTCTTTCTGAATTATTTGTACATTTTTACTAATTCTGTTTTAATTCCCACTCCGTGCGGAAACACCTCCTACGATAGCGGTTCGGCGTCTCTCCAACCCGTTTTTGAAATGTCTGAATAAAATGGCTCTCATTTGAAAAACCAAGATAATAGGTTATTTCTCCAATTGAATATTCCGAAAAACGAAGCAGATTCTTTGCCTTGTCAATTTTCAGGTTCAAAATATACTGACTGAACGAGATTCCCATTTCTTTTTTAAACAATCTTGAAAGATAGCTTTCAGATAATCTGAGATATTCAGCCACTTCACGAATTGTAATCCGGTAATGAGTATGACTGTAAATGTAATCCAGACATAAAACCACCTGCTTGGAAAGTACCTGACTGTTTTTTATTTCATGCATATGTTTACAAAAATCAAGACACATCACATCATGCAGCTTCGATATCTGTTCGATTGTCTTGCATTTATCCATCTCCAAAATATAGAAATCACTTAAATTATATGCTTTTTCCTGTTCCAGCCCTTCGTGTACACAAAAACGTGTAATAAGCGCTACGGTTACAACATAATGATATCGGATATTGCGAAGCGCATCCGTAGACAACACGCCCATGCCCTCCGGATTTGTAAATGCCTGTTCGTTACAATTTTCCTGAACTAATTCTATTTCGCCATTTGCAATTGCTGAATAGAAATCCAGTTCACATTCGATTCCACGATGTACCTCCAGCATCTCATGACTGACAAATTCACTCCGATGCCATTTTTTTGTTAAATCCATATATCAGACTCCCTATCGATATGCATTTCCTATCTTTATATCAATTGTCTTTTATCTGCACCCATTTGTCAATCTTATTTTATCGTGAACTGGTAAGTTATAAGAAAGTGCACCTTTCATCCACGCCTTATAACTT
>OICG01000230.1_pt1 | contig 18326 bp, 16 predicted proteins | sample 1581241 | NCBI WGS metagenome assembly OICG01 (sample SAMEA3882534, study PRJEB24775) | human gut metagenome | biome: human-associated habitat; feature: intestine environment; material: feces | place: Netherlands | collected 2009/2010
TGCGCCCTTTAAATACTCGCCCCATGGCTTTTCTGCCGCATCGTCAAAGTAGCCTGTGAGCATCTCAATAACTATAAGCACAAGATAAATGGCAATCTCCGCATTGATTTGTGAGAAAAGCAGTGCCGATATCACAAATGTGAATATAAAAATAATACCGGCTCCTCTCGGCTTCCCGGCTGAAAGCTTTCCGTCCACAGCAAACTGTCTGCCGAGGTCCTTTGGTAAAAATTTATTTAATTTTGCAATAGCAATACATGTGAGTGCGAATGCAAAAATCACTCCGATGAAAGCTATTATCGACATATCTGCCGAAGTCAAATAAGAAATCATATAGTCCTCCTTTGATATTGTATTACAACCTCATTCATTATATTAGTCTGACAAAAAAAAGTAAAGTTTTACTTGCAATTTTAAATAATTGTGTTATTATACTTATATGCTTTAAAGCGTTGAAGCATTAAAACTTTAAATTGTAACATCAAGCTACAGTAATATTTATATTTGTTACAATAATATTTATACTTGGAGGAAACAAAAATGGCTCAGAAAGGTGATTTAATGACAGCACGCCCTGATATCCGCGTGCTTGACGCTACCATTAGGGATGGAGGACTGGTAAACAACTTTATGTTTACAGATGATTTTATCAATGCTCTTTATCGTGCAAACGTAAAGGCAGGCATCGACTATATGGAGTTTGGTTATAAAGCATCTAAGGAGCTTTTTGATGTAAATAAATTCGGCAAATGGAAGTTCTGTGATGAGGCAGCTATCCGTGAGATAGTCGGAGACAACAACTCTGATATGAAGATTTCTGTCATGGCGGATGTCGGCAGATGTGACTACAAGAAGGATATTCTCCCTCGCGAGGATAGTGTGATTGACATGGTGCGTGTGGCTACATATGTACATCAGATGCCTGCAGCAATCGAGATGATTGAGGATGCCAAGTCCAAGGGCTACGAGGTAACCTGCAACATCATGGCCATCTCAAATACACAGGAATCAGACCTTGATCAGGCACTTGACATGGTTGCCAAGAGCTCTGCAGACGGCATATACATCGTAGACAGCTACGGAGCTCTCTACCCTGAGCAGATTCGCCGCATTGCCGAGAAATACACAGAAATTGCTGAGGCAAACGGAAAGTTCGTAGGAATGCATGCGCACAATAATCAGCAGCTTGCATTTGCAAACACCATAGAGGCAGCAGCCCAGGGAGTCAGCCTGTTGGATGCAACAATGATGGGCATGGGACGAGGCGCAGGAAACTGTGCGATGGAGCTTTTACTCAGCTTCCTCAAAAATCCAAAATACAATGTATTCCCTGTACTTAAATTTATTGAAGAGCATATGCTTCCGCTCAAGGAGAGCGGTGCTGTATGGGGCTACGATATTCCATACCTGCTCACAGGACGCTTAAATCAGCATCCATCAGCAGCCATTGACTACATCAAGTCAGGCGAGACACATTACGCAGATTTCTACACAGATTTGCTTGATAAATAAAAATAGATAGATGTATATAAATCAATCCGCTATGCCAGATTTTGGTGTAGCGGATTGTTTTTATGCGCGTGAAAACCAAAGAGTAATGCGAAACTCGGTATTATTATGTGAAACAATAGCCCGACCATTCATCTGCTTCATCATAAGGGTAATATTTCTGATACCCATGCCGGTGGTATTAAACAGAGAGCTTTTATCTGCGATATGGTTTGTTATCTCGATACCTGCATCTTTACTCCGGTAGATAGAGCTTATGCAGACAGGAGCTTTGATATCTGCATATTTGCATATATTGTTTGTTATATTGTTAAAAATCCGTCCGAGAAAGTTTGAGTTCACAGTGATTTTGAAATCCTTCCATATGAGCTTTTCTATATCAAGCGAAAAGCTTTTTTCACGAAGAATAAAAGCCATCTCAGAAAGATAGTCACCTATTGCACTTTCCATATTGCAAGGAGCGTCAAGCTCAAGAGCTTCTTCGTTGCAGGCAAGTGAATAGTCAAAAAGCTGGTCGGTAAGGCCTTTTATTTCGCATATTTTATTGAAAATCACATCTATGTGTTCAGTGGGAATCGCACCCTTTTTATTTTCCATTTTGATAATTTCAGCGTATGACTGCAGCCCTGCGAGAGGAGTGCGGATATCGTGAGCCATGCTTCTTATCAGCATATTTTTTTCATTGATCAATTCGGTTTCAGACTGCTCGACAACGTTTAAAGCGCCATGTATTTGCGTGAGAATATGTCTGGAAATGAAAAACAAAATCATTATTGCTGTAATTAAAGTGAAGAGAGCATCACAAATAAGCAAAGTTTTGAGATATTTTTCCTGATAGTTATTATATACAAAAATTTTAGCTGTTCTGTCATTAAAGTTTACAGCTTTAAGATAAACAGATATTTTCTGATTATGTAATGATAGATTTTGAGGCTTTTTGAGACTTAAATATTCTGTTGAAGCGTAATATGTTTCATTGTCAATGGATATGAGAAAAAATTCGGGCTTTTCTCTTTGAATCCATGCTTCAATGCTTTTAAAATCGTTTGACGAAATTTTATTGTCAGACACATATTTTTGAAAGTCTGTAATATACGCAGCTTGTGTATTGTAAATATAGCTGTCGGAGTTTACATATTCATTTATTATTTTATTCCCGCAAAGGTATATAGCTGTAAATACAGTAATTGAAATCAACAAAGCTATTAAAAATGAAATCAATAAGCTGCTTATGTATTCCTTATATCCGTTAAATTTATTCTTCAAATTTATATCCCTTTCCCCACACTGTTTTAATCAGGTGGGCACAGCCACAGCCGGCTTCAAGCTTATTGCGCAGATTTTTAATATGAACCATAATGGTGTTATTGGAAAACTGTGTATACGGTTCATTCCAGACGCTTTCAAATATATTCTGTGTTGAAAATGTCTTTGTCGGATGAGAAATTAACAGCAGAAGAATCTGATATTCTTTATCCGTGAGAGCAAGCTGTCTGCCATCGTAACTGACATTGTTGCATTTTGTGTATAAGGTTAAGCCACATCGTTCAATAGTGGATGAAGCGGTGGTGTCTGATGCATCTGCATTGTCGTAGACGCGACATCTTCTGATAAGAGCCTGAATACGCGCTATCAGCTCCACGTAGGAGAATGGTTTTACAAGATAATCGTCCCCTCCGGCGGAAAGGGCTTCCATTTTATCGGTTTCAAGAGATTTGGCTGTCAAAAAGAGAATCGGAACATATGATTTTTCCCTGATTTTGCGGCATACCTCAATGCCGGAAATATTTGGCATCATTATGTCAATAATCAGCAGATCAAAGGTTGAGTCAAATTTTTGGAGCCCTTCTTCACCGTCATGCGCTTCTTCGATGAAGTAACCTTGATTTTCAAGTAAAATTCTAAGTGCATTTCTAATAGTAACATCATCTTCAATAATAAGTAGTTTATTCATACGCAAATATCTCCTAAGTAGTATAATAATATAAAATATAATAGCACATAAAAACACAATATGCGCTTAATAAAATCTGAAAAATTCTGAAGAAATCTGAAGTGTGGATGTACATGACAAGGAAAAATTCAGAAATTTTCATAACAAATTAAGTCGATTTTTCAGAAATATGAGATACTATATAAACATAGACGTCTATGGTAACAATACGGTAGTAAAAAATTACAAGGAAAGGAAAATATGAGACAGCAATTAAACAGAATTATAAGTGATAAAAAAAGTATAGGAATGATAATTTTTATGCTTGTAATTCCAATTTTGGATATTGTACAGATTTATTATCAGGATATTATTAAATTTAATGGAGAAATGGGGAAACCCTATCCGTTATATGTCACATTTTTATCATGCTATTCACAAGGGCACATATTTCAAATGATTTATCTGTGTTTTTTGCCATTATATTTGCTTGTAATAGTGGGAGAAGAGTGTATTGTTGATTATATTACAGGATATAAGAATATATTGATATGTAAAATGGGAAAAAATAAATATATTTTACAAAAAATGAAATCAGCCTTTATTGTCTCATTTACAATTGTATTTGTAGGATTGGGATTAAATCTTATACTCTCACAAATAGTATTTAATGGGGGAACAAATACACCGTTTGATGCAGAACCATTGAAATATAACAGTTTTGTCATGGTAAAAACATTTCTTTTTGAAATAAGCTATACACATCCATTGACAACGAATATAGTCTACATTCTTATAACGGCAATATTTGCCGGCGTTTTGGGAATGATGGGAGCTGCGTTGGCAATATCTATACACGAAAGAAAGATGGTATATGCGTTGACCTTTGCAATCTGGTTCATACCAATTTTGTTTAAAAATTCATCAATGCTTATTTTTCAACCGTTTATGGAATATGATTTTAATGTTGTTGTTCCAGTGGCGATATGGTGTATAGTGCTTTACATTTTAGTGATTATAACAGCTATTATATGGGAGAAAAAAATTGTTGAAGTATAAATATTTAGTATGCGCTTTAATATATGTGGGATTGTGTAGTATAGATTGTTATTTTTCAAATGTACCTATGCTTAATTCAATAGGGCAGATGGGGATAACGGAAGATGTGATTTTCCTGAATATCCACAATTCAGGCAGTAATTTCTGTGGAATTAAAGAAATATTGGTTGTAGATACAATTCCTGTCTTATTGGGAATATACTATGCATTGGACAAAGAAAAAACATATATATTACTTAGATATAAAACGCGGGAAAAATATAATAATAGCCAGATCAGGATAATTATTGTAATGGCGGCAATATTTTCGGCAGTTCGTCAGATAGTTGATTATATTTTTACGGTATATAGTTTTAATGGTGCAACAATTAAGAAATATCCATTTGTGCTGTATTCTCTTATGGAATTTGTTGTTATTTGGATTTTCTTTGTCGCGACAGGTCTTTTTTACAAAATACTTAGAGAGTGTTTACAAAATGAACTTATTGCTCTTATAGGAGCTTTTGGAGTTAATTTTGTACAATTCATTTTGATAAGATTTTGGCTCGTTAAGTTTTGGATACCGGGTTTAGATGTTGCTGCAGCATATAATTTTTTGGAAGGAAATAAATCGTTTGTAAGCTGTTTGGGTATTCTTGCAAAAAATATAGTAATGGCAATAGTTCTGTACATAGCAGGAATAGTAACGTTTGCAAAAAGGGATATTTTAAGAAATGAAAAATAAGTGGTTAAACATAATATTGATCATATGCATGATTATTATGCAAAGAGTTGTAATACAAATGAGTGACTATGAGGTATATCAATTACCGTTTGCCAGTACACTTTTTATTTTTGACAACCAAACAAGTAATTTAGTGCAAATTTTATATGCATATATACCATTGCCATTTGTACTTTTTTACTTTTCGGGTAATGCAAGAGAAATTACAACCGGATATGGTAAGCTTTGGCTGATCAGATCGTATAGCAGAGAGAGGTTATACTTAAAAAATGCTATATTATCAGCAGCGAAATTAGCTTGTATAGTAATAGGTCAGACGATTATTTTTTTAATATGTGATGGGACATGGAATGATTTATCAAGTATAAAATTAATACAGGTAATAGTTACATATTTTGTTGGAGTATGGACATTGATACAATTACAATTTTTACTTGAATTATTTATGGATGCCAGTATTTCAAATATATTTGTAAATGTTTTTTTGGTGGTATCCCTGATAATTGGAAATAGCGTACTGATAAATCGTGATTTAAGCCGGATTGGAGTTATGCTTTTCCCCAATATGCTATTTGGAACGCGTAGTGGGATAATTTATCAAAAAAACATATATGTGAGATACGAAGCTTCAATTACATATGTGATTATATTATTAGTGATTTTAAATATTATTTCAATAATGAAATATAAGAAAACAGACATTTACTGAGGAGATGATATAGTATGATACAATTACAAAATGTAACAAAGAGGATAAAGGAAAATACGGTATTGGATAATGTATCGTATACGTTTAAAAGTGGTTTTGTTTATGGTTTATATGGGCAAAATGGTTCAGGAAAGACTATGCTGCTAAGAGCTATAAGTGGTTTGATAAATCTGGATAGTGGAAGTATTTTCATTGATGGGGAAAAGCTGCATGATAAAATTGAGTTTCCACCTGAGACCGGTATTGTTATAGAAAATATGGAATTGCTGCCGGAATGTTCCGCAAAGAGAAATCTTCAGATGCTTGCAAAGATAAAAAATATAGCTGATGAAAAAGATATAATCTTTTCTCTGGAAAGGGTGGGTCTGGATCCCGACTCTGATAAAAAAGTAAAAAAATTCTCATTGGGAATGAAACAGCGATTAAATATTGCACAGGCAATTTTTGAAAATCAGAAAATTATATTGCTTGATGAGCCGACAAATGCATTGGATGAAGATGCAGTGCAGCTTATATATAAAATAATAAGAGAGGAGAAGTCAAGAGGAGCAACGATTATTGTAGCCACTCATCATAAAGAAGATTTAAAGGAAGTGTGTGATGTGATATTAAAAATTGCGGGGGGAAAAATTGTTGAGGAAAATGAAAATAAATAAGTATTTTCTTGGAATTGTTCTTATAATCATAATAATTATGTACTTTATGGCTGGAGTTCTTTTCCTGGGAAATACAAGAGAAGATAATAATATGAAAGTTAGTACTGAACAACAGGAAATAGCATATCAGACTTTTAAGTCTGAAACAGAAGGCTATAGTCTTGCATCAAAATATGCAGAAAATCTGCAGAATAATTCTTTGGACAAAGAAGCTATTAATTTACAATTGCAGGAGGCAAAGAAATTTTTACAGGATAATATTAAAGGAATAAGCAGGGAAAGTGATAATTTTGCGCAGATGTTTTATTATTGTGGGATCATATATGGGTTAGATAGAATTTACAATTGTGGAGATTATGAATTTGTAAAGGTTGGAATGGAAGTCAGAGAGTATATTATTAAAGTTCAAAATGGTGATATGGATGATGAGCTTGAAGCTGACTTATATGATAAGCTGACAAAACTCACTGCTGATGATATACAGGAGGTTGTTAACGCAATTGATAATTAAAACAAGATAAAATAGCAAATCTCTAGGACACTGCAATAAACAGGAGCCTGGCAGGAGAATATGCTCCTGCCAGGCTCCGTCATTTTAGCCAATAAACTGAAACACTTTATTTCTTTTTCTTCCACGCAAGCAGTCTCTCCACATGCAGCGGCTTCCCTTGAATAGCCTGCACCTTCAATCTGTTCTCCTCACTGAAACCAACCAGAATATCATGATTAGCCTCAGCCAGATAATCGATGATACCATCGATATCAGACTTCGTGTTCTTCGGACAATGAATATACAGATGCTTATTTGCGGAAATATGCAGTGTATATGATATGCTGAAATGATACCACAGAATCTTGTGCAGGGTAGAGTATTTGTAAATCCATAAAATCTCTTTGATAGGCACGATGGCATTGCCATAAGGCGAGGTCATGATAAAATAGTGCTCTGTGATAAACATATCCTCGGTGGCAAGCTGTGGCAGTGTCGCAAGCTCCTCCTCAGCCTCGGCAAGCAGATTGTGTGGGTTGCCGAATACAACAAGATTCTGACATGCCGGTGCCAAAACAGGAAACCTGATGCACAGGATGTAGAATATCAGGCTGATAACAGCATAGATAAGAGTGCCAAAATAAAAAACAAACATAAAAATAGTAGTTTTCAAATGGTACTCAGGCTCATTAAGATAGCAGACTGTTATAGTATCGGAGAGGCCCTTGGAATCCCAACTCAGATCCTTCGACAGTTTATTTACAAACTGTGTGTAGGTGCCCTTGCCCTTTACGATTTTACCGACCACCGTGAGCTTGTCGATAGAGGGCAGACCCTCCTCACAGGTGGATGGTGCAAGCAGAACAATAGAGCAGTGCTCATCGCGCATGCAGTAGTAGTAATAGCCCTTGATGTCGTTGCCGTCCTTCATGGTGTAGCCGGTAAAGTAAAGCTTTTTAAGGGTGGTTTTTACATATCTGTCCGAATCCTTGTATGCAGCTTCAAAGCTGACCGAATCATCAATATGTATGGGCGATAAAATATCTCCGAGTGAAAATGCAAACCATAGCACGGTAAGCAGAATGATGTATACAATCGGGGAGAAAAGACGCCTTTTGTAAAATGCTTTGATGTTTTTTGTTATGTAGTGTTCGTAATTATCAATCATATGCTTAGTATAATGGTTTTTGTGCCTTATATCAACCTTGATTTTGAGACATTTAATTGTTATTATATAATCAATAGTAACTATTCAGAACCACTGAGAACAAAAAAGCTGATGCGTCATGCTCGCATGTAAGCAGCAGGGGTTCTGTAACACGAAATGAGGTAATTATGGAAGCATACACGAGTTTTGCCCGGGTGTATGACATGTTCATGGACAATGTGCCATATGAGGTGTGGGGCAGATATATTGTCGAAAAACTGCGTGCAAATGGCATAGACAGTGGATATGTCGTGGACTTAGGCTGTGGTACGGGAAAGCTTACCACGCTTCTTGCAGATGCAGGCTATGATATGATAGGCATTGACAATTCTTTTGACATGCTTGATATGGCGCTTGAGAGAGAGGATGACAGAATCCTTTATCTGATGCAGGATATGAGAGAGTTTGAACCGGGAGAAAAGGTGAGTGCCGTCGTAAGCGCATGTGACAGCATCAATTATATTCTTGAGCCTGAGGATCTTCAGGCAGTTTTTTTCTGCGTGAGCGAAAGTCTTAAAGATGGTGGCATTTTTATATTTGATATCAATACTCCATATAAATATGAGGTGCTCATGGCTGATAATACCATAGCTGAAAACCGTGATGAGGGCAGCTTTATATGGGACAATTATTATGATGCCGATGAGAAAATAAACGAGTATGACCTGACACTTTTTATAAAGGAGCAGTCAGAGGATGAGGATGACATCTACAAGAAGTTTGAGGAAACTCATTTCCAGAGATGCTATGAGATTTCAGAGCTTAAGGAGCTTCTTGAGCAGTCGGGACTTGTGTTTGATGCGGTGTATGATGCGTACACAGACAATCAGGTGAAGTGTGACAGTGAGAAGGTCACTGTAATTGCACATAAAGCATAGAATTAGATAATGAGAGGTAAATTATGTCAGATTATTCAGATTATATAGTAAGAGCAACAGCGGCAGATGCCAATATCAGAGCATTTGCTGTAACATCAAGGGAGATGGTTGAGACCGCCAGAGAGGATCACATGACAACACCTGTCATGACGGCGGCACTTGGCAGACTTCTTTCTGCGGGAGCCATGATGGGAGCTATGATGAAGGGCGATAAGGATATCATAACTCTTCAGATACAGTGTAGCGGACCTGCAAAGGGACTTACCGTCACAGCAGATTCGCACGGCAATGTAAAGGGCTTTGCCATAAATCCACAGGTTGAGCTGCCACTCAATGCGGCAGGCAAGCTTGATGTGGGAGGAGCGCTTGATCTTGGAATACTCACAGTCATAAAGGATATGGGCTTAAAAGAGCCGTATTCAGGTCAGTGTGAGCTTAAAACAGGTGAGATAGCTGAGGATCTGACCTATTATTTTGCCACATCTGAGCAGATTCCGTCGGCGGTTGGTCTTGGCGTGCTGGTGGATAAGGACCAGAGCGTAAAGCAGGCCGGTGGATTTATCATCCAGCTTATGCCGTTTACACCGGATGAGGTTGTGGACAGGCTTGAAAAGAAAATCACAGAGATTGATTCGGTGACACAGATGCTTGACAGGGGACTGACTCCGGAGCAGATACTTGAGGAAATTTTAGGGGATTTCGGGCTTGAAATCACAGATACGACTGAGACACGCTTCCACTGTGACTGTTCAAAGGAGCGTGTGAGCAGAGCACTTTCCACACTGAGCAAAAAGGATCTTGATTCCATTATCGCAGATGGTGAAAGCATTGAGGTAAAGTGCCAGTTCTGTAATAAGGCATATGAGTTTACGGTGGATGAGTTGAAGGAGATGCGCTAATTGAAGGACGGATATATAAAGGTCGCTGCAGCGACACCAAAGGTAAAGGTAGCTGATACTGTATACAACGGACAGCTTATTAAAGCTCTTATGAAGGAGTGCACTGACAACGGGGCAAAGGTGGTTGTTTTCCCGGAGCTTTGCATTACCGGGTACACCTGTCAGGATCTTTTCTGGCAGGATAAGCTCATAGCTTCAGCAGAGGATGAGCTTATAGGAATAGCTGATTACAGCAGGAGCCTTGACGGCATATTTTTCATAGGGCTTCCATATGAGATAAACGGCATGCTCTATAATATGGCGGCAGTCGTATCGCGCGGAGAGGTGCTTGCCATGGTGCCAAAGACATTTCTGCCAAATTACAATGAGTTTTATGAGGCAAGGCATTTTGCATCGGGAGAAAACCTTAGCACATATGTCACACTGAAAAATGGACAGCAGGTGTCTGTAGATACTGATTTTATTTTTAGCTGCAAGCAGCTGCCAAAACTTAAGATAGCGGTGGAGCTTTGTGAGGATCTCTGGACTCCGAACCCGCCGAGCATCAGACACGCGATGTCGGGTGCCACTGTGATTGTAAATCTATCAGATGAGGTGACAGGCAAGGCAATATACAGGAGAGAGCTTGTGAGCGGACAGTCTGCCAGATTAATCTGTGGATATATTTATGCGTCAGCGGGAGACGGTGAGTCCACACAGGATGTGGTCTACTCAGGACACAATCTCATCTGTGAAAACGGAAATGTGCTTGCCGAGTCAAAGCGCTTTACAAATGAGACTATATACAGCGAGTTTGATGTGGAAAGAATAGAGACTGAGAGGCGCAGGATGACAACATTTGTTGTCGAGGATGATCACAGATGGGCTGAGTTTGATCTTGAGGTAAAGGATACCATTCTTAGCCGCTATGTAAATCCGGCTCCTTTTGTTCCTGCAGACAAGACAGACAGGGACAGACGCTGTGATGAGATTCTTATGATTCAGGCTATGGGGCTTAAAAAGAGATTAGAGCATACCAACTGCAAGACAGCAGTTATCGGTATTTCAGGAGGACTCGACTCCACACTGGCACTGCTTGTCACGGTAAGAGCATTTGACCTTTTGGGAAAGGATCACAAGGATATAGCGGCAGTTACTATGCCGGGCTTTGGAACAACAGACCGCACATATGACAATGCGGTAAATCTCATTAAATGCCTTGGAGCTACATTTATCGAGGTGGATATAAAGGATGCTGTAAATATACATTTCAGGGATATCGGTCAGAATCCGTCTGTGCATGATGTCACATACGAGAATGGACAGGCGCGCGAGCGCACACAGATACTTATGGATATCGCAAACAAGGAAAACGGAATGGTTATAGGTACAGGAGATTTGTCGGAGCTGGCACTCGGCTGGGCGACTTACAACGGAGACCATATGTCCATGTATGCTGTAAATGCATCGGTTCCAAAGACTCTGGTGCGCCATCTGGTAAAATACTATGCAGATACCTGCGGCAGCGATTTGCTGGAAAGTACACTTCTTGATGTGCTTGATACACCTGTTTCGCCTGAGCTTTTACCACCTGAAAACGGTAAGATTTCACAGAAGACAGAGGATCTTGTGGGCTCTTATGAGCTGCATGACTTCTTCCTTTACAATATGCTGCGCTGCGGCTATGCTCCTGCCAAGGTTTACCGCCTTGCAAGGATAGCATTTGAAGAAAAATATGATGATGAGTTTATTCTCAAATGGCTTAAGAACTTCTATCGCAGATTTTTCGCACAGCAGTTCAAGCGCTCATGTCTGCCGGATGGACCAAAGGTAGGAACAGTGGCGGTCTCACCGAGAGGAGACCTAAGGATGCCTTCGGATGCGTGCGGACGTATCTGGATGGATGAAGTTGATAAGCTGTAATAGTAAGAGGAAAACAATGGGAAAGACACATAAGAAAACTGATAGAAGGCAGGAAAGCATAGAACGTGCAAGGCACAGTGACAGGCGCATGAAAATAGGCGCAATAGTCCTTTGTGTAGCGATAGCCATAACAACATTTGTGGCTGTGGGCATGCAGCTTTTGGTTCCTGATACAGAAGCAGCGGTAAGTGCTGATAATAAGACACGCTCAGGGAATGTTGATGTGCAGAAGAATAATAATTCACTCACTGCATCTAAAATGGACTCAGTAAAAAGGCAAAACAGCTCAGAAGATGATGTAAACGCTGCGGAGGAAAGCAGCGAGCCTGACAAGGAAACGAAGCTTGATGAGATACTTCAAAGTGCAGAGTATCCGGTGCAGCTAAAGGAGCTTGCGAAGAAGAATGATGAGGCAATTGACTTCATATATGAGTATCCTGAGGAGCACTCGAAAAAGCATGACATTGATCTGACTGCAGAGGCTTCGCAGGATACAGTACCTCTATTGCAGCAGTGGGATAAGAGATGGGGCTATGAAAAGTACAGCGGCAATTATTTTGCGGCGAGTGGCTGCGGTCCGACTGCACTTTCGATGGTTGTATTATATCTGACGCATGATGCACAGGCATCACCTCTTGCAGTGGCAGAGTATGCAAAGGAGGCCGGCTACAGTGTGGACGGCTCCGGAAGTGCATGGGATCTTATGAGCAAGGGCTGCAGGCACTACGGCGTAAATGCTAAGACTATAAAGGAGGATGAGGATACATTTAAAGAAAGGCTTGATGAGGGCAATCTGATAGTCGTAAATGTCGGTCCGGGAGATTTCACAGACAATGGACATTTTATGGTGATCACAGGCTATGATGATGAGGGCTTTACTATAAATGATCCAAACAGTATCATAAAGAGCAATACCCACTGGCAGTTTGAGAGGCTGAGTTCGCAGATCAGGGCTGCGTGGAGAATGTTTGTGTAGATAATAGCAGCACATGCATTTATGCTGATTTTTGTGATGCATATGGAAAAACTAAAAAATAAGAAATAATAAACCTGCTGTGTCATGCTTGTCTGACACAGCAGGTTTTTAATAACAAACAGTAAAGTATGGTATGCAGATTATAGCAATTGAATACCATGCTCCTCACATTCCTTAATTGTCTCCTCAGGCCACAGTGAGCTCTGTACCTCACCGATATGAGCTTTTCTGAGGAAGAACATACAGATTCGTGACTGTCCGATTCCGCCTCCGATAGTGTACGGAAGCTCCTTGTTGAGGATAGCCTTCTGGAATGGAAGCTTAGCACGTTCAGGACATCCGGCCTTGTCAAGCTGCTCCTTCAGAGATTTTTCATCTACACGGATACCCATTGATGAAAGCTCAAGTGCGATATCAAGAACAGGATAGTATACGATGATATCAGCGTTTAAAGCCCAGTCGTCATAGTCAGGGGCACGTCCGTCGTGAGGCTCTCCGTTTGCAAGCTTGTCACCAATCTGCATTACACAGATTGCACCCTTTGCCTTTGCAAAATAATACTCGCGCTCCTTTGGAGTATTGTCCGGGAACATTTCCTCAAGCTCTGATGTGGTGACAAAGGTGATATCCTTTGGCAGAATCAAATCTATGTAGTCGTACTGTATAGCCATGTACTGCTCGGTCTTGCGCAGGCATTTGTATACTGTCTTTACTGTTTCCTCAAGGAAATCTAAGTTTCTGTCCTCCTTGCGGATGACCTTTTCCCAGTCCCACTGGTCAACAAATATAGAGTGGATATTGTCAGTCTCCTCATCACGTCTTATGGCATTCATATCTGTGTAGATGCCCTCGCCGAGAGAGAAGCCGTATTTCTTTAATGCATATCTCTTCCACTTGGCAAGAGAGTGAACGACCTCAGCCTCCTTGTCACCCTGCTCAAGGATGCCGAAGGTAACAGGTCTCTCATATCCGTTTAAGTTATCGTTTAAGCCTGTGGTAGGATCAACGAAAAGCGGTGCTGAAACACGTGTCAGGGAAAGACGCTGTGCGAGCATGCCCTGGAAGAAATCCTTAACAGTCTTGATGGCAAGCTGTGTATCGTGAAGATTCAGTGCCGAAGAATAGTTCTTTGGTATTGTTAATTTGCTCATTTTCGATTAAACCTCGTTGTATTATTAATTTTTAAATAAAATTCCTTTAACCTGATTATTATATCACAATTTTTCTAGAAAGATAGTCCATAATATGATAAAATTAGATAGTTTAAAGAGAAACAATATCGTTTTACCTTATTTTTATGTGTTTAAGGTGTTAATGAAAGGTAGTAGATTTATATGAGAAAAAGAGATATGACCTTTGCTTCGGCGGTGCTTGAGGCAATAGATGCTATTTTAGCTCTTGCGTATATAGGCTTACAGATTTATTATGGAGTGTGCTATCACATACAGGTATTTAAGTTTGTGGCCAATATACTTGTGCTTTTGCTTGTATACATTGCAATCACATGGCTGCAGCATTATCCGGAAAAGCTCAATCACATAGCAGCGGAGCTGTGTGTGGGCAATATCAGAAAGTATTCACTCAGGCTTTTGATGTTTGTAAAGCTTGTTTTTACTGCGGGGCTTTTGGTGCCATGCGTGTGTGATGCGTTTGGAATAGCAATCCGCGATGTATACAGCCTCATTATGATAGGGCTCATCCTTGTGGTGTCGGCATATTATGAGTACAGGATATTTCAGGAAATAAAGTCATTGCGGAAATAATATAGGAGAAATAAAATGCAGCTTAGTATAGAAGAAGTTAAAAAGCTGGATAGTAACAGCTATCAGATAATAGATATAAGAAGTGAGGAAGAGGTGGCGCACGGTGCCATAAAGGGAGCACTCAATATTCAGGCAGAGGAAATAGAGTCAGATGAGAGGGTGCTGCATGATAAGAAGCTTGTAATAGTCTGCAGCCGTGGTAAGACGAGTGTGGATGTGGCAGAGTATCTCACAGAAAAAGGTTTTGATGCGGCAAGCTTAAAGGGAGGCTATATAAGCTGGCTGCTTGATGCCATGAAAGAGGATGAGGTGGCAGAGCGCGATATAAAGGCAGATGTGGAGCAAAGCATCAGAAAGAAATTTAAGAAATCCATCTGGCGCAAGTTTACAAAGGCGATAAACACATATGAGCTTGTAAAACCGGGGGATAAGATTGCAGTATGTATCTCGGGAGGTAAGGATTCCATGCTCATGGCAAAGCTGTTTCAGGAGCTTAAGCATCACAATAAGTTTGATTTTGATGTGAAGTTTCTCGTCATGGACCCGGGCTACAATGAGGCAAACAGACATGTCATAGAGGAAAACTGCAGGAACCTTGGCATCCCTGCCACTATTTTTGAGTCAGATATATTTGATGCTGTATATGATATCGAAAAATCGCCATGCTATTTATGTGCGAGGATGAGAAGAGGACATCTGTATGCATTTGCAAAGGAGCTGGGCTGCAACAAAATTGCGCTCGGACATCATTATGATGATGTTATAGAGACGATACTCATGGGCATGCTCTACGGTGCACAGGTACAGACCATGATGCCTAAGCTTCACAGTACAAACTTTGAGGGCATGGAGCTTATCAGGCCTCTTTACCTGGTCAGGGAGGACGATATCAAGGCATGGCGTGATTACAACGGTCTGCATTTCATACAGTGTGCCTGCAAGTTTACAGATACCTGTACCACCTGCAATAATGAGGAAAACCGTTCAAAGCGTGTTGAGATAAAGCAGCTCATCGCTAATCTTAAAAAGGTGAATCCTTTTGTCGAGGCAAATATATTTAAGAGCGTGGAGAATGTAAATCTGGCTACGGTTGTAGCATATAAAAAGGATGGCATAAAGCACAGCTTCCTAGATCACTATGATGAATAAGACAGATATATTTCAGGAGGGCATTGTATGGCAGATATCATGGATTATATTGACTGGCGTGGAGACATAGGCTTTGATGAGGTGCATGTAAATGAGGTGGACGGACTGATTTTTTCACAGCTTATTTATGTGCAGATGAAGCCATATATGCCGGATGCAAAGAAGTCATACCTTACGATAAAACAGCTTTCAAGTCTTTACTGCGCGGATCATAGTGATGATGAGATTGAGCAGATGCCTAATCTTTTCCGCCATTCCGCGAGGCTGCTTCAAAAGCTGGCGCACTCAAGGCGCTATGCTGACTGCATTTTGAGATATTATATATACGATATAAGTGAAAAAGAGGAGTCGCAGTTTTCTGCGGTTACGATAGAACTGCCTGACGGCACATATTTCATTTCCTACAGTGGTACAGACCATTCCGTGGTCGGCTGGAAGGAAAACTTTAATCTAAGCTATCTCGATGAGACACCGGGACAGAACAAGGCGAAAAAATATTTAAAGCAGGTGGCAGCATATATATGCAATGATGATAGGGTCATAAATGAAAAAGCCATAAATGATAAAGCTTTAGATGATGAAAATATCAACAATAAAAGCATCAATACAGGAAAGCTGTGGATAGGCGGACACTCAAAGGGTGGAAATCTGGCAGTGTTTGCCGCCATGCATGTGGATAAAGAGGTGCAGGATGTCATTATTAAGGTGTTTAATTTTGACGGACCGGGCTTCAATCACAAGATGATATATACGGCAGGCTACAAAAGAATTTTTGACAGAATAGAGACATTTCTGCCACAGTCGTCTATTGTTGGCTTATTGCTTGAACATGTGGACGATTATGAGGTGGTAAGAAGCCGTAATTCGGGGCCGCTGCAGCATGATGCTTTTTCATGGGAGATAATGGGCGGAAGTATCATAAAGGCGGATGGGCTGGACAAAAACAGTGTGCGCCTTGACAAGACACTCAGAAACTGGATAGGCAGCATGGATGAGGCGCAGCGAAAGCAGTTTGTAAATGTGCTTTTTTCAATAGCATCGGACTCCAATTTTGAGAACCTTGACCAGATGTCATTTAAGCAGCTCATTGGGATGATAAAGGCTGCCGATGAGCTGTCAAAGGCTGACTGGAGCATGCTTAAGGATACAGTAAGACTCCTGATTTCTGCCGGTGTCGGCGTGGTCAGGGATGAAAAGGAGAAATAAATGTTAAATCAGTTTTCAAGAACACAGCTTTTGCTTGGAAAAGATGCGATGGATAGGCTAAAGGGCGCAAGAGTCGCAGTATTTGGAATAGGAGGAGTGGGCGGATATGTCTGCGAGGCACTAGTCAGAAGCGGCGTGGGAGCGATTGACCTTATCGATGATGACAAGGTGTGTCTTACAAACCTAAACAGGCAGATAATCGCAACCCGAAAGACCATAGGAAAATACAAGACAGATGTGATGGAGGAGAGGATTCATGATATTAATCCTGATGTCAGTGTCGTGACGCACAGGTGCTTCTTTTTGCCGGAAAATGCTGATGAATTTCCGTTTGAAGAGTATGATTATATAGTTGACGCGGTTGATACGGTCACAGCAAAGATTGTGCTTGTCATGAAGGCACAGGAGAAAAATGTCCCTATCATAAGCAGCATGGGAGCGGGAAATAAGCTGGATGCAAGTGCATTTAAGGTGGCTGATATATATAAGACCAGCATGTGTCCTCTTGCAAAGGTCATGCGCCGTGAGCTTAAAAAACGTGGCGTGAAAAAGCTCAAGGTGGTATACTCTGAGGAGAAGCCTACAAGACCGATAGAGGATATGTCCATAAGCTGCAGAAGCAACTGCATCTGCCCGCCGGGTGCCGAACACAAGTGCACAGAGCGCAGGGATATTCCCGGAAGCCTTGCATTTGTACCATCAGTGGCAGGACTTATCATCGCGGGCGAGGTGGTACAAGACATAGCCTTTGACAGGGTATGATGAAGAATACAATTACGAAAAGAGAGGAATAAAAATGCCAGTATTTGATTTTAGCGATACACCGGTAGCAAACGAGCATCCGGAGTGTACATATGAGACATTTCATTCGACAGAGACCAAGGCATCGGCCGATAAACCGATTGTTGTGATAGACAATAAGCAAAAGGAATGGGCGCATCATGCGCTCGGTATGTTTACAAATCCGATAAAGCGTACATCCTTTGAATTTGAGGATGGTGATGGGGTAATCAGTGCAGATATCCTGCGCATTGATTCCCGCTTCGTTAGCCTTTTTAAGTGGCTTGGCGAAAATCACATAAAAGTACAGCTTTCAGGAGCCAATACACCTGACGGATACGCAGTATACAGGGTGAGGGAGGTGGCTCTTGGCAGAGGCACAAAGCTGTCTGCAGAGGACGGATTCCTGCAGTATATGATGGAAAGGCTCTTTGCCAGCACCATGCCTGAGGATGAACCTGACCTCGATGATTACGAGGAAGAGGG
>OICG01000260.1_pt1 | contig 16423 bp, 13 predicted proteins | sample 1581241 | NCBI WGS metagenome assembly OICG01 (sample SAMEA3882534, study PRJEB24775) | human gut metagenome | biome: human-associated habitat; feature: intestine environment; material: feces | place: Netherlands | collected 2009/2010
CTTCTCGTTGAGATCAAGTCTATTACCAAGCTCAACTCTGATCTGTCCTGCAAATGACGCTGCAAGCTCCTCCACGTCTGCGATGAAGAAAATAGTATCTCCAGGCTGAAGGCCTGCAAGCTCTGCGATCTCACCCTTCATATCATCAGGAATGAACTTGTCGATAGGTCCCTTGTATGACATATCCTCAAGTATCTCCAGATATCCAAGGCCGCCCATGCCGATGCTCTGTGCAAACTTGAGCATCTTCTCATGCTGTCCCTTTGAAAGCTTCTTGTGTACATTGATGGCACGTACTGTCTTGCCGTGGAATGGCTTGAATGTACATCTCTGGAAGAAATCTGTAAGATCTATTATTCTAAGTGGGTTTCTGAGGTCAGGCTTATCCGTACCGAACTCAAGCATAGCCTGCTTGTAGCTGATGATCGGATATGGAGCCTGTGTAACAACTGCGCCCTCAGGTGCAAACTTCTCAAATGTTGCTGAGAGAACTTCCTCTCCAATCTTGAATACGTCCTCCTGTGTTGCAAAACTCATCTCAAAGTCGAGCTGGTAGAACTCTCCTGGTGAACGGTCTGCTCTCGCATCCTCATCTCTGAAACAAGGAGCTATCTGGAAGTATTTGTCAAATCCTGATACCATGAGGAGCTGCTTGTACTGCTGTGGTGCCTGTGGAAGTGCATAGAACTTGCCCTTGAACTTTCTTGATGGCACGATGTAATCTCTTGCGCCCTCAGGTGACGAAGCGCAGAGGATAGGTGTCTGGATCTCAAGGAATCCCATCTCAGTCATCTTCTGACGAAGGTAGCTGATGACCTGACTTCTGAATATCATATTGTCCTTAACCTTCTTGTTTCTGAGGTCAAGATATCTGTACTTGAGTCTCACATCCTCACGTGTCTCCTTGGATGTCTGGATCTCAAATGGAATCTGCTTGTATACCTTACCGAGTATCTCTACAGTCTTCGCCTCAAGCTCGATAGTACCTGTAGGAATCTTAGGGTTGTATGTCTCCTCATCTCTGTGTTCAATGATACCCTCGATCGATACACAGTCCTCCTTTGTTATTCCGTCAAGAAGTGATGTGTCTCTCATTACTACCTGGAGCACGCCATACATATCACGCAGATCGATAAATGATACTCCACCATGGTCACGGATATTCTCTACCCATCCGGCAACCTTAAGTGTCTGTCCCACATCGCCCTCAGTGATCTCGTTCATTGTTCTGTTACGATAAATGTTCTCGATTGTCATCTGTTCTCTCCTTTTCTTTACTATTTGCCTGTGGCTTTATGTCCACTTTGGCTTTTTCAGGATTACGCACTGGCTGTTATTTCTCTTGCAAATAGAAAAAGCTTATGTTCATCCTGAATCAGATGCACATATATATATGCAAATATTCAGGACGAACATAAGCTCTCTCAAACTACATGTCGGTTACTTGTCTGCTTTAATGTCCGCGGTACCACCTGATTTACCGTTACACGATCTTCGTATATTCAAAGCATCGCGTCCCAGTCCCTCTCAGTCACCTTGCTCATGACCTCTCTGCGTATCGTGCAGCTACGGCTCCCCTACTCGACATAAAACACGTATCCCGCTATGGGCTATATCTTTCAGCTTGCGGCTGGTAAAGTGTTATTCACATATATTCACTCCGCCGGACTCCCACCACCACCGGCTCTCTGTGGGCGATAATCTATGCTACTTCTCTTCGTCATTGCCTTATATATGGCGTCAGCACATATCTGACGCCACATTATTATATTCTAGTGATTCAAGTTCTGTCAACTATATTTATGTATATTTCCACCATCATCCCACAATCTCTGCACCAAACGGCATGAGCGACAGCTTGGCGATCTTAAAGAACTGAAGCCCAAATGGAATTCCGACTATCGTTATGCAAAGCAGCAGCCCCAGGCAGGCATTCTCTACCGCCATAGGTATTCCGCAGCAGAGCAGCCATATGATATTCGCGATCAGCGAGCCAGCCCCGCCTCCATACACTATCTCTTTTCCAAATGGAAAGAATGCAAGTCCTGCAAACTTAAAGCACTGCATCCCAATCGGAATCCCTATTATCGTTATACAGCACAGCACCCCGCTTGCCACCCACGAAAGTCCGCTCAATATTCCGCCACATAAAAACCATATACAATTTCCAAGACATCCCATGATATCATCTCCTAATCATCAAAACACAACTAACATATAGTAATCCAAGCATACACTCATACAATACACCCCATCATACTAAATTCATTTCATCTGCACAGTGCAGCCAGCATCCTGACTGCCGCCTCATACTCACCATTATCTCTAGTCTTCCGGATCTTCTTAAGAGCCCTCTCAGCTCCCTCCACATCATAAAACAGCCTCGACCAGTAAGCCCACAGCTCCTTCATCTTGAACATCGTGTTGCCCCTGCCCACATCCGACTCACAGTAATTTCTGTAAAGTTCATCGTGGAATATGAAGAATCTGTTCCAGTCATATGTACTGTCGCCACACTCTTCTTTTATCCGCTCCGCCAGACAAGGATCAGCTATTATCCCCCTGCCTATCATAACCTTACTTATATCAGGAAAATCGCCCGTGAACCTGTCATAATCCGCCACACTGTTTATATCTCCGTTGTAGCACACTGTGTCTGGTCTTCCATATGAAGCCACACCTTCGGCAAACACTTCCATGTTTGGCGTATTCTTGTAGAAATCCGTCTGTATTCTCGGATGTATGATCAACTCACTTATCGGATACTTCTTATATATTTCTATGATATCCTCAAACTCCACAGAACTGTCTCTTCCTATTCTGGTCTTTATAGACACATCCATCACGTCGGCGGCAAATACTTCATATAAGAAGTTGTCAAGCCTCTCCGTATCGTATATCAAACCCGAGCCTTTATACTTCGTGACAACAGTTTTTGACGGACAGCCGAGATTGATATTCACCTCGTTATATCCAAGCTCCTTCAGGAACTTTGCGGCCTTCACAAATCCCTCGCCGCTGTTGGTCAGAAGCTGCGGCACCACATTTATCCCCTGATTGTTTTCCGGCAGCACATCCCTTAGTTCCCTGTTTCTGAGAGGACGTCCCTTCGCCGGGGCAATGAACGGCATAAAGTATTTGTCAACGCCGCCGAAATATTTGTGATGTGCATTTCTGTATATGTATCCTGTTATCCCCTCCATCGGGTCAAGATATATCAAATCATCCCTGTTGTTCATCCATCATTCTCCCATTAAATCCGTAAACCCGGTATAAATATCCTGCAAACGACATCCCATACGCAAAAAATATAGAGACATCCATCACCCACATGACAAATGCCTCTACATTATAAACTATATTGTTCTATTTGAACAGATTGGTAACAAACTGTACAAAGTCAATTCCAAACGACTGGAGAAGCAGCAATGCAAGCAGTATTGGTGCCACAAACTTTACCATGACAATATAGAGCTTCTTTCTTCCAAACTTCTCGCCATTTCTTGTAACCTCGTCTATAACCGTCTTAGGCTTTACTACCCAGCCGATAAGTATACATGACAGGATAGCCACAAGCGGCATGAAGATGTTGTTACTCAGGTAATCCATCACATCGAGGATCTGGGCTGTAGCTCCATTTGGAAGCTTGAGCTCAAAGTACCATATGTTGTAACCGAAACATACGACCAACATTCCGACAACCGCATATACAGTTGTTATGACCGCACTCTTCTTTCTCGTGAGATGGAACTTATCCATAAGTCCTGACACTATCGCTTCCATGACCGATACTGAGGATGTGATCGCCGCAAATGTAACCATGATGAAGAACAGGGCTCCGATGACTGTTCCGACCTTACCCATGGCATTGAATACCTTTGGCAGAGATATGAACATAAGTCCAGGGCCCGCTGACATGCCTTCCGTTCCAGAGAACACATACACCGCAGGGACTATCATCAGACCTGCAAGGAAAGCCACTGCCGTGTCAAATATCTCTATCTGATTGATCGACTTCATAAGATTAACATCCTTCTTAACATATGAGCCATACGCAACCATGATACCCATAGCGACACTTATCGAGAAGAAGAGCTGTCCCATGGCATCCATTACAACCATGAATATATCCCTGAATGTCATTCCCTTAAAATCAGGAATCAAATATACCTTCAGTCCATCAATTCCTGTTCTGATTGTACCATCATCACCGGTATGCTTGATCGTCAGTGAATAGATTGAAATTCCAATTATAAGAAGTACCAATATCGGCATGAGCACCTTGCTAAACTTCTCTATTCCCTTTTCAACACCACAGAATACGACAACGCCTGTGGCCGTAAGGAATATAAGTGCAAATACTATAGGCGCAGTCTGGGCTGTTATAAAACCGGTGAAATAACCGTCACCAGTGGCAGCCTCTGTCTGACCTGTAAAATATGCTGTCATATACTTCAGGACCCATCCTCCGATAGTACAGTAATATGGAAGGATTATGACCGGTACGATCCATGCCAGACCGCCAAGCCATTTCCACTTCTTATGTATAAGACCATAAGCTGTGAGCGGTCCCTGCCGAGTCTTTCTTCCTATTGCAATATCTGTTGTGAGCAGTGTGAATCCAAATGTAAGCGCAAGTATTATATACACAAGTATAAACACACCACCGTTGTCCTTTGCCGCAAGATATGGGAACCTCCATATATTACCAAGTCCTACCGCACTTCCCGCTGCTGCCATAACAAAGCCCAGCGTCCCCGTAAAATTACTTCTTTCCTTCTTATTCATAATCGCCCTTTCTGTTTTTGCTTTTATTTTTTGCTATCCAGTCCCCTGTCTGGACAGTTACTTTTCATTTTTGCCTTCAGTTTTGCCGATGCCGCAAAGTATGCGCGACATCTCGCAGGATAATTTCGGAATGCGCCATATATATTGTATAAATAAAATCCATACGTCAGGAATTTACCGGCAGGTCCTATCTTGTCCTTCAAGGTCTTCGGGTATCTCTTTCCGCCAACTTCGGGATGATTGCCGTCATTTATATAATTTATCAGATCATCCTCCGAATGTATATAATCCGGAAGATATGTACCTGCAAGTCCGACACAGTTCTCCTTATGGGCATCGCTTCCACCAAAAACAGGTATATCATAGTATGACGCAAGCCTTCTGGCCATCTTATTCCTCTTGGCTGATTCACAGCAATTATATCCCTCTATGAAGTCAAAATGCTGTGCATATAGTCTGTGCTCTATCATGCCAAGCCTTCTCGTGCTGCCAAAGCTCATGAACTTCTCGCCAAATGGATGAGCTGGGCCAAGTATACCGCCGCACTCGTGCACAAGCCATATCACCCTGATAAGCGCCATGCCCCTATGTTCAAACAGGTCGTACACCTCCTCAGGTGTATCTGATGGCAGTACGATGAGAAAATGTCCATAGTCAAACGTATCATACTCGATACCTCTGAGCACAGTGAAATCCTTCACCTTATCTTTCTGCCTTAAGTACGCTTTGTATCCGGAATATGAATCATGGTCTGTGACCAGCATTCCGTGAAAACCACGCTGCTTTAACAGATCAATATAATCAAGAATCTTTACTTTGGCATCGGGTGATCCCTCAGCCGTATGACAATGCATGTCAAATCTTACTCTGTTCATGTGACCATCTCCTCTGATTATCCATCATGACATACAATCTAATACTCTGCTCCGTTTCCAAGCCATGTTATCTGTGAAAATGGGAAATACACAAATTCTGCTTTGGCAAGTATTTTGTCACGCTTCACATAGGTATTCTCCCAAAGTCTGGCATCCGCTGAGTTTGGTCTGTTGTCTCCCAGCATAAAGTAACAGTCCTCAGGAACCTGATACGGTCCAAACGATCTTACGTCAGTCCTTGCCTCATCACTCAGATAATTCTCCTTGAGCGGAGTATCACTTCCATTTATATATACCTTACCATCTATGATCTCCACGGTCTCACCCGGCAGTCCTATGATTCTCTTGATATATACCTGGGACTCATCGTCCGGCCACTTGAATATGGCTATATCGCCACGCTCAGGATCAGAGAACTTATATGTAAGCCTGCTTCCTATTATATTGTCTCCAAGCTGTATTGTCTCAAGCATGGAACCAGTAGGTACATTACAGTTTAATATCACAAATCGTCCCAGCAGAAATGCCAGTACGGCGGCCACAACTACTATCACTATACAATCAATCACATCCTGCTTATAATCACGTTTTATATCTCTGCGCCTTATCCTCATCTGATGCCAGACGACACCGCCATGCTCAGATTCACTCACGCCCTCATCCACAAAACCAAATTGTTCGTAGAATGGGATCATGTTCTCTTTACATGTGAGGACGACTCCGTCGAGTTTACATTTGACCGTCTCCTGAAGAACCTCATGCATTATCTTCGCCGCATATCCATTGTGCTGATAGTCCGGCAGAGTTGACACGCCGAATATCATAAGCCAGCGACCCTTCTTGTCGTAGAAGTCCTCGCCCGTATACATGGCATCGCTCAAATCCTTCTCATTAGTAGTAATGCCATTTATACCTGCTATTATTCGTCCGTCCTTCTTGAGCACCCAGAAGGTTTCTCTGTGTGCCTTCAGTCTTCGCTCTATAGACTCCCGGCTTGCTGCCTCAGCCTCAGGAAATGTCTCCTGCTCAAGCATCACAAGCTGGTCAAGATCTTTTTTACCTGGATTGTTTACCTTCATAAATATCCAAACACCTCTTTTCTAAGACACCTATTCTCCATTATCTCACATAACAGAACGGTGTCAAGAAAAAAGGATGCATATCTGACAGATATGCATCCTCTTATCTGATATCATCTATGCAAATTTCTATTACTCTACACTGTAGTTAGGAGCTTCCTTTGTGATATGGATATCATGTGGATGGCTCTCCTTGAGTGAAGCTGCTGAAATCTTGACGAACTCTGCCTTCTCATGAAGCTCTGCAATGTTCTTTGCTCCGCAGTAACCCATACCTGAACGAAGTCCACCGATGAGCTGGAATACTGTATCCTCAAGTGATCCCTTGTATGCCACACGGCCCTCAACGCCCTCTGGGACAAGCTTTCTTGCGTTCTCCTGGAAGTATCTGTCCTTAGAACCATTCTCCATGGCTGCTATAGATCCCATACCTCTGTATACCTTGTACTTACGTCCCTGATAAAGCTCGAAATCACCAGGAGCCTCATCTGTACCTGCGAACAGGCTTCCCATCATACATACGTTGGCACCTGCTGCCAGAGCCTTTGTGATATCTCCTGAATACTTGATACCGCCATCTGCGATAACAGGGATTCCGGCATTCATAGCTGCATCATATGCCTGCATGATAGCTGTGATCTGTGGTACACCGATACCTGCAACAACTCTTGTTGTACAGATAGAACCAGGTCCGATACCGATCTTGACTGCATCTACACCCATGTCGATCATAGCCTGTGCGCCTGATCTTGTTGCAACGTTACCGGCAATAACCTGAAGGTCAGGATACTTCTCCTTAACCATCTTGAAGGTTCTCAGAACGTTGGCTGAATGTCCATGTGCTGTATCTATAACTATCGCATCAACCTTTGCTGATACGAGCTCTGCAACTCTGTCGAGGATGTTGGCTGTACATCCTACTGCTGCTGCACAGAGAAGTCTGCCCTGTGCGTCATGTGCTGAATATGGGTACTTGATCTGCTTCTCAATATCCTTGATCGTGATGAGTCCCTTCAGATGGAAATCGTCATCAACGATAGGAAGCTTCTCCTTACGAGCCTTTCCAAGGATCTCTCTAGCCTCGTCAAGTGTGATTCCCTCCTTTGCTGTAACAAGACCCTCAGATGTCATTGACTCCTTGATCTTCTTTGTGTAGTCCTTCTCAAACTTCAGATCACGGTTGGTTATGATTCCAACAAGCTTGCCATCCTCTGTGATAGGTACACCTGAGATTCTGAACTTGCTCATAAGCTCGTCAGCATCTGCCAGTGTATGCTCTGGAGATAAGTAAAATGGATCTGATATTACACCGTTCTCTGAACGCTTTACCTTGTCAACTTCCTCTGCCTGCTTCTCTATGGACATGTTCTTGTGGATAACTCCGATACCACCCTGACGAGCCATGGCAATAGCCATTCTGTGCTCTGTAACTGTGTCCATACCGGCACTCATAAGAGGAATGTTCAACTTAATCTTCTGTGTCAGCTTTGTTGTAAGGTCAACGTCATTTGGTAATGCCTCAGAATAAGCAGGTACCAATAAAACGTCATCAAATGTAATTCCTTCGCCAATAATCTTACCCATTTTCTTCTCTCTCTTTCTGTAAAATATTTAATAAGAGCATTGTGCTCATTATGTACGTCAATTAGCCTTAATAGAGAAAACACATCACCCAACACTTATCGCGTTGGGTGATGTAACTTTTTAAACATGCTAACAAATTATATAGTTCTTGTCAAGGCAGTTCTTCCGTCTCCATGGTCACATTTGTCTCTGTGTCCTCCGGATCTTCAGGATCTCCCTTATATACATAAGTGTCTTCCACTCCGAAATCTATACTGTCGTCTCCGACCTGCGCCACGGATATCTCCTTGCCCGCCTCAAACGAGTCCTCATATGGAAGAAACAGCGTATCTCTGTCTATATAGATAGTCTCCTTCAAAAAGGCATCATCTATCCACACAAATGTACATTCATTGAAGTTGCTTCCGTGGATATAATATCCATTCATAGGCTGTGGCTCCTCAGCACTCTCACCGTCCCCGGAACCATCATTTGCCGTGAAATCCGCTTCTTCATCAACCGGTGGCACATACACGCCCTTTGTGATCTCCGAGATCCTGATCTTGCTTATGCCGTATTTCATATTCGTCGGCTCATATGGCCATCCATCAGGATACATGTATCTCTGTCCATAAAGCATATCATACTCAATGTTCTCGAGATCATCATCATAGTTTGCATAGCCCGGCTTGTACTTTGACTGGAACTTCTGCACATAGCTCTTCTCAAATCCCAGCATATCAAACACCTTTGTGCTGAGCTGATATGCCTCTATATCCTCATCCTCAACCGGGAAGTTCTTCATATTGCTCCAGACAAAATACTCTGTCTGGTAAAGGTCTCCGTTGGTTATATCGTCCTCTGTGATCTCAAATCCAGGAAGATGGTCTCCATACATAACGAGAACGACCGGCTCATCGTACGCCTTAAGTCTGTCTATAAGCTTGCCAATGAAATCGTCCATCTCGTGGAGCTGGTTACAGTAATATGTCCACTGTGTATCAAGGCTCTCATCGCCTGTTCCGGCAACCTTTATAGGATAACTGTAATTCTCCTCGTCAAGCTCTGATGGGTATCTTCCATGTCCCTGTACGCTGACGGTGAATATGAAATCCCGTCCAGTGGTGGAGTACAGAGTCTTCATGATCTCACCAGTAAGGACATTGTCCTTCTCCCAGTTCTTCTGAGTATGCTCCAGATTGTACATATACTCCATCGGGGTAAATGTATCAAATCCCATGTTTTTATACACCTTGTATCTGTCATAGAATGTACCATCGTGATTGTGCATGGCATGTGTTGAATAACCATCAAGCTTCAGCTGTGTCGCCATGCTCTCTATGGTCTGCTTGCCAAGTATGGTCTTATATGGATACTCACCTGCACCGAAATATGCCACGTTAAATCCCGTGAGCACCTCAAATTCCGAGTTGGCTGTACCTGCACCGATCGCCGGCATCGTCAGGAATCCTGATGTACATTCCTCCTTCAGCTTTGTGAAATTCGGAATAGGATTCTCATTGAACGTGAGGCATTTTACATATGACGGATCCATGAATGACTCAAGCTGTACAAATATAACGTTTGGCTTGTCCTTGCCAAGCTTTGAATCCGTTGTGCCAACACTGTCCAAATCGTCCTTTATCTCAAGCATCTTATCCTCGCTGTAATCACTCGGCTGTCCTATACCTACATCGACCACACTGTTTGAGAAACAGTATACAAATCCATAATTGTTGTATGCCGTTGCAAGGTTTGCAAAATTATCTGATATAGTCTGTGCATTGAGCGCGATCTTGGTGAAGAGCATTACACAGAAGAATGTCGCAACTATAAACACAGTCGTTCTCGTTCTATATATATTGCCCGTAACCGTCGGCGATTTTATGAACAGAACTATGATGGCTGCCAGCGCAACGAACAGAAGCGCAGCTATGAGCACGATCTGCCATACATTAAAATATTTGTCTATGATAGTTATCGTATTCCTCGCCATAAGCATATCGATAGCTGAAAATGGCGTTATTCTGAATCCCAGAACTATGCAGTTCGTGATTCCAAGTATCAGCCATGCAAACGATATAACGCAGTATCCGAATATTCTCTTTCTCATGAGCAGCGAAAGTGTCAGCGTAAAGAAAATGATCGAACAGTTATACAGGAATATGAGCGGCTGATTCCACACATACGATATCGCCTTAAACAGCGAATGTCTTCCAAGAGCTTCCAGAACAACGTCCAGAACAATTGCAAGAACCAGACAGATAAAAACTGCTGAATGATGAAAATTCTTAAGTCTCTCTTTCATAATTTAATCATTACCTCGTAAAAATTATACTTTTTCTGATATTCAACGATTGTGATTGATTATATCACTACATGTCATTTATTCAATAGTAAAAATGTTTAAATTTTATTACCAATCGCTTCTGAGGGCAAAAAAAAATCAGGATTGAATCCTGAGTGTGAATTAATATAAAAGAGCGCGAGACGGGAATCGAACCCGCGACCCTCTCCTTGGCAAGGAGATGCTCCACCGCTGAGCCACTCGCGCTTATCTGTTGTGTTTTCAACAACAATATGGATAATACCACATCTTATTCGAATTGCCAACAATTTTTTGAAAATTTTTTACAATTTTTTATTCAAGACTTTATCCTATACCGGTTACTGAGTATCCACACCTCTCTACACAGCTCTTAAGCTCATCATCAGATACTTCTCTTCCGAGCTTAACGACAGCCTGCTTCTTCTTGAGGTCGACTTTTGCGTTCACCTGGCTCAGACTGTTCAATGCATTCTGTACACGATCTGAACAGTTGCTGCAGTGCATTCCCTCTATGTAAATAGTCTTCACAGCGGCAACATCCTTTATCTTGTCACCCTTGACCTTGACGGAACCACCGCCGCAGAACTGATAACTGCACCCACTACTATAAGCACCAGTATGCACACTACCAATATTGTTCCACCCATTGTAGATCATCTCCTTCGTTATTAACAACATGAGCCACAGCCACAAGGCTTTACATTGACACCTGTCACCATCTGATTCTCAATATATCCGCCAGCCATAAGTCCTGCACGGATTATCCTGTTCCACTCTTTGGCCGAAAGCTCAATGCTGGATGAATCATCAAGCTCAATAACACAGGCATCCTCTATACCACAGTTGGCACCACAGGCAACCTTATACATGTTTTTACGGTTGATGGCTCCTATATCCTCCAGTGTATTCACCATTCTGTACACTGTAGCCGAGCCTATACGACTGTCCTGCTTGACCGCCTTATAATAAATCTCCTTGCAGGAAGAACACTCTTCCCCGAGTATTATGTCAAGGAGTATCATTCTCTGTCTGGTTATCCTGCATCCCCTTTCCCTGAGTCTGCTGATAACGATCTCTTTCTGCATCTCTGTACGCTGGATACCTGTATCATCTATACTCTTCTTGTCCGTCTCTAATCTTTCGTTAGTCATCATACACGCCTCCTTCTGATTGTTGATAATATTATCATCAAGGTTAGTATGCCCTAACTCAAATTAGTTGTCAATAACATTTTTCAATAAATCATGTTAATTTAATTTTATAAAGTACCATTATCTGTAAATATTATGGCCGCTTTGAACAGATCTCCGTCTATGCTTATAGTAAATCTGGCATTCATCAGAGTACACAGACTGTTCGCTATAGATAATCCCAGTCCGCTTCCCTCCGTATTTCTGGAGCTGTCTCCACGGACAAATCTCTCCATGAGCTCATCACTGGACACATTGAGCGGATCTCTGGATATATTCTTAAACTCCATCCTTACCTCGCCATCTCCGCGGATAACCGATGCGTAGACTCTCGTTCCCGGCATCGCATATTTGCTTATATTTGCAAGGAGATTGTCGAATACTCTCCACAGATGCTGTCCATCTGCCATAACCACCGCAGGTGTATCCGATCCCGTAAATACGACCTTAAGCCCTGCCTTGTCCAGTTTGTCTCCATACTCTCCTATTGCCTGTTCCAGAAGCATATTTGCATCTATCTCTGCCCAGTTTATCTGGATATTGCCGGTGGATGCCTTGGATGCCTCGACCAGATCCTCTATGAGTTTTTTCAGTCTCGCGGACTGCCTTGAGAGAACTTCTATATATTCCTGTCTTGTCTTCTCATCCATATCGCCCTTCTGCAGCAGATCAACATAGTTGATTATGGATGTAAGCGGGGTCTTTATATCGTGGGATACATTTGTTATGAGTTCTGTCTTCAAATGCTCGCTCTTTATTCTGGCCTCAACAGCCTTTGACATGCCGTCTCTTATCTGGTTGAGGTGTTCACCATGTGCGCGGAATACCCAGAACATTTTGCTTGTGTCCGCTTTCCTGTCCAGATTGCCCTCCGCCATCTCCTTTGCGCACTTGTATAACTCTTGTGTCTGTATGAGATATGCCACTATTCCGACTATGCACAGCCATTTTAAAATGATATAAATCACCACCCAAAGAAGGCCTCTCATGCTGCCTGCTGCCAGGATTGCCACAAAAATTATCTCTACTATAGTTATACCTATATAAGCCCATACGCCCTTCTGCGTCAGGGACATATGACTTTTCACATACCTGAAACAAGATTTCGTCTTTCCTGCTATCCACTTCAGTGCGCGGATTATCAGGCAGTCTGCCCAAAATGTTCCCGCCTTCACCTTCGCAACCATATTGTTAAAGAAAAACAACGCCACAGAATATAGACATGCCACCGGCACCAGAAACGCAATGTACTGTATATTTTCTGATACAAATGTGTAGTTCCTATACTGGTTCACACACATGGATGCAATACCGCTTTCAACGCAGATCCCTACTGCTGCTGCAACAGAGCATACTGCCATAGCCAGCACAAGCTCAGTCGGAGTCCTCTCAAATCTGCCGAGAGTTATCGTCTCCTTCCCTGTCTTTACGCCGGCGTTGACCATTGAAAATATTGACATGACGATGCACAGCAGCAACATGACTGCAAATCCTGCCAGTATCCCCTTGCTCTTCGTCCTCCATATTCCAATGTATTGAACCATTTCCGGATTTGACGCTTTGATGTTGTCTACAGCAGCCGCCACGTCCACATAGCACTTTCCCGTGATATTTATAAATGAATATGCATCATAGCTTAGCACAAGACAGTAGCCATTCCCAGATGAACTGCCAATCTCGTCTGTGTCGTCAAAATACAGTTTTTCAACTGAACTCGGGTAATAATCGCCATACATGATATCCTGTGTGGTGATAGACTTTCCATCCGCTGTCAATACAGAATCTGTATCATTCTCCACAGTATCATTTTCGTCATTTTCTTCATTATACGTGTATTCGTCATAATATGGATCGTTCTCCCCCAGCAGGGCATTGATATACTGCTCACCCTGTTCCATATCACCTAGATTGTTAAACACAATATATCTTTTAACAGGCACTTCTATCGTGCTGTCATAATCGTTCGTATATATATTGTCGTCCAGTCGGGCTTCGTCATTTATCAGCTTTATATTTCCGGTCGTTACTTTTATCTTTCCAGTATTTGCATTTGCATCATCACTGCAGGCTGCCGTCAGCATATAGCCGATATCGCCTCGTTCGCTCATATCCGCATACCGGTATGACGACTTGATCGCAGATGTTGTATCCGCGTTGGTCAATCTCCGGAAAACATCAGCCGCGGTTATAACCTTATCTCCGTTATGATCGGCGCTCACGAGCTGACTATATGTTGTAATGCTTTCCAGCTGCGACCTTGTATCCTGGATGTAAGCATTCACCTTTTCGGTAAGCGCATAATTTGTGTCCTCCACATAATCATTTACAAGCCTCTCATACGGCGTCGCGCCCTGATCATCATCACTGTACACTCCAAGGTAGCTTCCCTGCAGCACCAGACCGCCTGTATACAGCGTTCCATATGCCAGCACCGCCACAAGAATATATATTCCAAGTTTAAAGAACACATTTCCTCGTATCTTATAAATCGCCTTATCCACTATTGTACCTCCATTTTATAACCTCTTCCCCAGATAACCTTTATATATCTTGGGTCTGAAGGATTTATCTCTATCTTTTCTCTAAGATGTCTTATGTGTACTGCAACAGATCCTTCCGCTCCCATAGGATCCTCCTTCCACACTGCCCTGTATATTTCTTTTGTAGAAAATACCTTTCCCACATTCTGCATAAGAAGTTTTAGGATGTCATACTCCGTTGGGGTGAGGGGCATAACTTCTCCATCAAGTGTGACCTGTTTGGATTTGTCGTCAAGCTCTATTCCTCCGATAACCAGCTTATCTTTTGGTGTCTCTCCGCCTCCCAGCTGCATGTAACGCCTGAGCTGGGACTTTACCCTTGCCAGAAGTTCCACCGGATTGAATGGTTTTGTCACATAGTCATCTGCGCCGACCTCAAGTCCCAGCACCTTGTCGGTATCCTCACTCTTTGCCGTAAGCATGATAACCGGCACATTGCTGCTCTCTCTTATCTTTGCCATGGCTGTTATACCGTCCATCTGAGGCATCATGACGTCCATGAGTACAAGCTGTATGTCATTAGAATTTACCATATCAACTGCCTCCATACCATTGTAAGCTTTATACACCGAATACCCGGCTGTCTTAAGATATATCTCTATAGCTGATACTATATCTTTTTCATCGTCACATATTAATATATTGTACATTTTTCATATCCTCACCTTTTTCGTATTTATCCTTAGCTTACCACAATCACCTCCTGTTCTCAATTATCGCCATACTGCCATTAAGAAACAACCATTATAAAGTTTAAGATATCTTTAAGACTTGTCATTATTTGTGGTATACTTAGGAGGCGGTCTGTCATTGCAGATGTTATAACGCAAAATATATCACTATATAGAAACGGAGTTTTATTTATGACAAAAAAAGACGTACTTGAGATAAGACACCTGTTTGCTCCAAAGGAATGCTCCATAAGCAAGATCCGCGGATGCTACGTGGACGGAGACTGCAACAAGGTGGCGACCATCAACGAACAGTTTCTCACCATGCCGGAAGAAGAAACATACAAATATTTTGAAATACTGAAAAAGACTTTATCAGGAAGCATTGGCAAGAATCTTGTCACCATGCCATTTCCTACCTCACAGGAGTTTGAAGGCGGCACACAGGAATTCCTGAATAAACTCAGGAAGAGCAAGCTTGAGAACGATGAGCTGATAAATGAGTTCTATGACAAGGTCATCGAGAACTACGATTACACCGGCAACTACCTCATACTGCTCATCCACGATACATATGATGTTCCGGGCAAGACAACCGACGGCATCATGATGGACGATGCATCAGACGAGGTGTATGACTATATCATGTGCTCCATTTGCCACGTCAACCTGTCCAAGGCGGGACTCAGCTACTTCGACGTTGAAAGCACATTCCACAACAGAGTCCGCGACTGGGTGGTCGACATGCCGGACATAGGCTTCCTGTTCCCGGCATTTATCGACAGGAGCACGGATATCCACAACGTTCTGTACTACACCAAAAAGCCGGAGGAGCTTCACGACAGCTTCATAAGTAACATCCTTGGCACTTCTCTTCCTATAACTGCGGGAGAACAGAAGGATGTATTTCAGGAGATTGTTGCTGAGACTCTGGGAGATGACTGTAATTACGATATGGTAAGAACCATCCACGACAATCTGAACGAGATGATAGAACAGAGAAAGGACAGTCCGGAACCGCTTACTCTCTCAAAAAACACTATAAAGAACCTGCTGACAGAGAGCGGAGTATCAGACGAGAAGATGGCAGATTTTGACGCCCACTACGAGAAGGTAACCGCTGCGGCAGCACCGCCTGAGCAGCCATCTGAGAACCCGGAGGATGAACCGGCCATAGTTGTACCGCGTGAGAAGTCAACTGTCATGTACGCGACAAATGTTGCAAACACAAAAACATTTGAGGTAAAGACTCCTGATGTGGTCATCAAGGTGAATCCTGAGAGAACTGATCTGGTAGAGACCATGGAGATCGACGGAAGGAAATGCATCGTCATCCAGATATCCGATCAGGTCGAGGTAAACGGAATACCTATCAACAACAAATAACA
>OICG01000268.1_pt1 | contig 16061 bp, 14 predicted proteins | sample 1581241 | NCBI WGS metagenome assembly OICG01 (sample SAMEA3882534, study PRJEB24775) | human gut metagenome | biome: human-associated habitat; feature: intestine environment; material: feces | place: Netherlands | collected 2009/2010
TTTTCACACCGGAGGGTGTAAAAGATGTAAAGGAAGCGATGAAAGCGTTCATCGACAAAGAGGAAACCGTGCAGGACGTATGGGCGATCGGGGCGCAGGTGACCGGCCTTGCGAACAACGCGGAAGACTATGCATCTATGTATCACAATGTAGATGGCAAGATGGTGCGGCATGATCAGGTGCACAATCTGTTTGGATATAACATGACGCGTGCAGCGGGGGAAGGACTTCGTGAGATTTCGCCGGATAAGCGTTGCCTGTTGTTCTCACGTTCATCCTACATTGGCATGCATCGCTACGGTGGAATCTGGACCGGTGATAATAAATCCTGGTGGTCACATATTCTGCTGAATCTGAAGATGCTGCCATCCTTGAATATGTGCGGGTTCTTATATACCGGTGCCGATCTGGGTGGCTTTGGCTGTAACACGACACGGGATCTGCTGCTCCGCTGGCTGGCGCTCGGTGTATTTACGCCGCTTATGCGGGATCATTCCTGCGAGAACACAAGAGAACAGGAGTGTTACCAGTTTGAACACATTGAGGATTTCCGGCATATAATCGGTGTGCGGTATCGGTTGATTCCATACATTTACAGCGAATATATGAAGGCTGCACTGACCGATGACATGATGTTTAAGCCGCTTGCATTTGAGTATCCGGAAGATCGGATGGCTGTAAATGTGGAAGATCAGTTGATGCTCGGAAATGAAATCATGATCGCACCTGTGTATACGCAGAATGCAATCGGCAGATATGTGTACCTGCCGGAAGCGATGATGCTTGTCCGTTTTTGCCCGGACGGAAAAATCGAACAGACGGAAATGCCGAAGGGACATCATTTTGTCGAGGTTCCGTTGAACGAGGTTATCTTATTTATCCGTCAAGGCAAGTGCATTCCGCTTGTGGATGCTGCAGAGTGCGTGGATGAGATTGATATGGACAGCCTGCAACTGATTGGATATGCGAATAGCACCTATCAGTTATATGACGATGACGGTTATACGAGGGCATATGATCTGGAAAAGTCAACCGTCTGGTTGAAGAAGGAAGAAAATAAATAAATTTATAATACCACAGCTACTTGACAATACAAAGTAGCTGTGGTATTTTCTTATCATACTACTTGGCGATACAAAGTAGTGTGGTAGAAGAAATACGAAAACTGCCCCATAATGGAGGAGCTATCATGATAGATACACAATTAATGAAAGGAATTCTGGAAGGATGCGTGCTATCGGTGATTGCGGAACATGAGACATACGGCTATGAGATTCTGCAACGGCTGACGGAATCTGGATTCACTGAGCTTGGCGAAGGAACGATGTATCCGGTGCTTACGCGGCTGGAGAAGAACGGTTATATTAAGTGCCGCAAAGAGAAATCCCCGCTTGGACCGATCCGGAAATATTATTCGGTGACCGATGCGGGGGCGAAGCATTTGAAGGAATTCTGCGAGAGTTATAAGAGCATTACGGAAAGTGCAAAGAAAATTTTGAAGATGGAGGAGTGAGACGGATGAAGGCGGAGAACCTGACACTTGCTGAGTATGTTGCAAAGGGCGGCACGGCTGAGTAAATAAAATTTAGAAATACAGATTGACTGGATCATTGGACGAAAAGAGGAACGAACATGGCGGAGAATGAACCGAAGAAGATTGTAGTACGGGGTGCAAACGTACATAATTTGAAAAATATCAATGTGGATGTGCCATTACATCAGATCGTTGGGATTGCAGGTGTGTCCGGTTCGGGCAAATCATCACTTGCGCTTGGCGTGTTGTATGCTGAGGGTTCCAGACGATATCTGGAATCGTTGTCGACTTATACAAGGCGGCGGATGACCGGGGCGGCAAAGGCAAAGGTGGATGAAGTGTTATATGTACCGGCAGCACTGGCACTGCATCAGCGGCCGGGCATTCCGGGGATTCGCAGTACATTTGGAACCGGGACGGAGCTTTTGAACAGCCTGCGGTTGATGTATTCCCGGCTGGCATCCCATCGCTGCCCGAACGGACATTATGTGCCGCCCACATTAAAGGTGGCAGCAGAACAGGAGATTTTGTGTCCGGAGTGCGGGGCGAAGGTGCAGGCACCAAGTGCGGAGGAACTGGCATTTAATTCGCAGGGGGCGTGTCCGAACTGTGGCGGAACTGGCAGTGTCCGAACGGTGGATATTGATTCGCTTGTGCCGGATGATTCCATCAGCATTGACGATGGCGCCGTTGCACCTTGGAACAGTCTCATGTGGTCTTTGATGACAGATGTCTGCCGGGAGATGGGCGTGCGTACAGACGTTCCATTTCGTGAGCTGACGGAGCGGGAGAAAGACATTGTCTATCATGGACCGGCGGAGAAAAAGCATATTTTGTATAAGGCGAAAAAATCGAATCAGGCGGGTGAACTTGATTTTACATATTACAATGCCATTTATACAGTGGAAAATGCCTTGGCGAAGGTGAAGGATGAAAAGGGCATGAAGCGTGTTGAGAAATTCCTTAAGGAAGAGGTATGTCCGGCATGTGGTGGCAGCCGGCTTTCTGAAGCGGCGCGGGCACCACGGCTGCGCGGAATTGGATTGGATGAAGCCTGTAAGATGACGCTTGGGGAATTGGTCGACTGGGTAGCTGGTGTGCCGGATTCTTTGCCGGAGGAGATGCGGCCGATGGCAGAGGCAATCTGTGAGTCGTTCCAGACCGTAGCCAGACGGTTGATGGATTTGGGACTTTCTTATCTTTCACTTGATCGTGTAGCATCTACACTTTCGACGGGGGAACGGCAGCGGATGCAGCTTGCACGCGCCGTGCGGAATCGTACAACCGGTGTATTATATGTATTGGACGAGCCGTCGATCGGACTGCATCCATCGAATATTCAAGGCTTGAATGCTGTTATGCATGACCTTGTTGCAGACGGAAATTCGGTGCTTCTGGTCGACCACGATACACAGATCTTATCGGAATCGGATTGGATTATTGAGATGGGACCAGAGGCAGGTGCCGGTGGTGGTTATGTGATCGCACAGGGTGATATTCCGCAGATTATCGCAAATCCGGATTCGATGATAGGACCATTTCTGGCGCGGAAAGCGGATATGCGTGTGCGTGAGCAGGCGCGCGCGGAGGAAAAGTTTGACTTTGGAACACTGCATCTGTCGACGGATGCGATTCACACGGTCAAACCATTGGAAGTGGATATCCCGAAGGGGCGTCTGACCGTAGTAACCGGAGTGTCTGGCTCTGGAAAAACAACGATGGTTTTAGAAAGCCTGATTCCAGGCTTGGAAGCATCCCTGCAGGGAGCCACGCTACCAGCACATGTAAAGCAGATTTCGGCAGAGGGAATCGCACATGTGAAGCTGATCGACGCATCGCCAATCGGAATCAATGTGCGGTCGACAGTCGCAACGTATGCGAATGTACACGATGAACTGCGGAAGATATATGCAAAGACACCAGATGCGAAGGAAGCGGGATATAAGGCAGGCGATTTCTCCTATAATACCGGAAAGCTGCGATGTCCGGTGTGTGATGGAACAGGACAGATTAGCCTCGATGTGCAATTCCTGCCAGACGTGGATGTACCATGTCCGGAATGCAACGGATCACGGTATGGGAAGGAAGCATGGCAGATCGGCTATGAGACGAAACAGGGAGCGAAGTATTCCCTGCCACAGTTGATGGATATGGATGTGAATACTGCGTTGGAAGCAGCGGCGGAGTGGAAGGTCGTGCGCCAGCGCCTGCAGGTATTGAAGAATCTGGGACTCGGTTACCTGACGCTGGGTGAGGAGACGCCGAGCCTGTCTGGTGGAGAGGCACAGCGGTTGAAGCTTGCCAGCGAGATGGGAAAAGGACAGGCGGATTCGGTCTTTGTATTCGATGAGCCAACGATTGGGCTGCATCCGCTGGATGTGCAGACATTGCTTGGCGTATTTCAGGCGCTTGTCGATCAGGGTGCAACCGTGCTTGTGATCGAGCATGATTTAGATGTGATCCGGAACGCCGACTATGTGATAGACATGGGACCGGGCGGTGGTGCCGCCGGTGGCCGTGTCGTTGCGGTTGGAACACCGAAGCAGATCGCAGCAAATAAAGACAGTATTACGGGAAAATATATTTAAAGTCATAAATTCTCCTTGACTCTGCACTTGGTGCATGCTGTATAAATCGCATATAGACCAACACTGTGGGAGGGAAGAACAAATGAAATTCATGTTATTGTTGGGATTGATCGGACATATTTTCTGTGGAGCATCGGACTGTCTGCTCACCTATGCACCGAATGGCAAGGTGAACCTGACGGACTTTAAGGATTATGAGAAGTCGAGTGTTTCGTTTCGGGGGATGCCAAGATGGGCATGTATCTTCAATCTGCTTCCGTTAGCTGTCGTCACATTGCCGACGAAGCTTCCTGCGAAGGCAAATGTAATCGGTGCAGGGATGTTCCTCGGACTCTTGTTTTTGATGTAAGATCTTGTTAAAATGGTGTTCAGAATGTGCTAGAAAAACAGGATGGAACATACGATGTTACTGGATAAAGATATACGGGAACCGTTATTTGAGTTCCTCGAAGAGCGGTACGGCAAGGTGCGCATCTTGGAGGAGAAAACCGTCGGGCGTTCGCGGGCGGATGTTGTGATGGTGATTCCTGAAAAAATCGTTGGAATCGAGATAAAAAGTGACGCGGATACATACACGCGGTTGGAGCGGCAGGTCGCAGACTATGATCTGTATTTCGATGCGAATATCGTGGTTGTCGGGAGCTCACATGCGAGTCACGTCGCGGAGCATGTGCCAGCACACTGGGGGATCGTGTCGGTAGAACAGCAAGAAGATCATGTGGATTTCTATATTGTGCGGGAGATGCAGGACAATCCGTATGCGCAGCTTCTTCGGACGATCCGTGTGCTGTGGCGCCCGGAGCTTGCCCATATTCAGGAGAAATACGGACTGCCGATGTACAAGCAGAAAAGCAAGGATTTTGTCCGTACAATCATTGTAGACCGGTTACCGATCGAGGTGGTTCATAAGGAAATCAGTGATGCGCTATTTGAGCGGGATTACACCGCGATGCTTGCGGAGATTCAGGAATTCCGTAAGGCACAGGCGGCAAAACGCGGCAAGACTGTGCGCAAAAAAAGAAAAAAGTATCGAAGAAAAAAGCGGGATGCCTAGTAAGGCAGTTCCCGCTTTCCTTGCATAAAGTCGATTACAAGCTGCTTGTCCGTCTCGTTTTCAATGACGGCAGGCTGGTAGTTGTTGGATTCCCCGGTGTAGACATAACATGGAATCAAGGTGATGTCTGTATTCGCTACGGTGAAACCACCAGTCGCTGCATCCTGTGTGATCGTCAAAGTCTGGTTATAGATCAACGTTCTGTTCTCCGGGTAATTATTTCCACCGAAGATAAAATTCCCCAGTGAATATACGATGTTCACACCGTTGTAAGTCTCCATCGGCTGTAAGACATGTGGGTGGGAACCGATGACGAGGTCGGCACCGTGGTCGACTAAGTTATGGCAGGACGCCTGTTTCCAGTCCTCGTAGGCGTGTACCTTCTCTTCACCGCCGTGGAAATATACAACCTGATAATCACTGTTTGCATTTGCCTCTTCCAGATCCACTAACATTGCCTGTTCAGCTCCGGCGGAGTACATGCTTCCGAATACAAATGCAATCTTGAAACCATTGATTTCCTTGTAGACGATCTTTCCGTCCTTGCCCCAGTCAACACCTGCCACATCTAAGGCAGCACGCGTATCCATGTTGCCATCGGTGCCGAAATCATAAGTGTGGTTGTTGTCAATCGAGACAATATCGACGCCATTTTCCGGCAGGAGCTTGGCAGTTGCAGCGTGGGAGCGGAACCAGAATGCACGGAAGGTATATTCCGGCTTCTCCATGCTGACAGTCGTTCCGGATTGCTGTGCAAGTGCAACTGCAGAGTTATATTCCGCAACCGCATTATTGTATTGTTCGAGTGCGGCGGCTTCGCCCTTATCCGTTTTCGCCAGATTGTCATTGTCGGAGAATACATTTTCACAATTCGCAATTGTGATATCATCATTTAAGAAATAATCCCGTACATTTTCGAAGAAATACGTGCTCGGCTGGCTGTTCGCCATGGCGTCGATGCTGCTCGTAGCGGTGTCGTTACCCGCGAGCATGATATCGCCGACGAAATTCATGCTGATGGTAAAGGATTGGGAAGCTGGTTTTTCATCTGCCCCGGCGTTGGTTACCGTTGCAACGCTGCCACTAACTGGCTGATAGGAATCCAGCCCGGAAAGGTCGATCGGCTGTGAGATTTCTGCCTCGGAGGTATCATCTGTATGGGACGAATCCTTCCGCAGATTGATCGCGACGAGACTGACCGTGCCGATGATCGTCAGAATAATAAAAAATATGATAATCTTTCGCATAGTAAATCCTCATATCTTCTGTGAATGCGTTTGTTTCAAATCATAACAAACGCAAAAAGGAAACAAATAACAATATATAGAATACCACATTTTTCCGGTAAAGCAAATATAAATAAATTCAAGATAGCGGCTAGTCAACTGGGATAAATGGTGGTAAACTATGCCTAGTTTAAATATGATAAAAAGGAGACATAGGATGAATTATCCATTGACTTTGGAACAATATATTGCACAGATGCCGATGCAGGAAGCAGAGCTTGCACGTATGGGTGCGCAGATTGCGGAAGCGCTTTCCGTGATCCACCAGCAGGGACGTGTGCATGGGGATGTAAAGCCGGGGAATATCTTGGTTGTGTCACCCGGAAATTATCAGTTGATCGGGTATGAGAACGTGCGGCAATATCCGGAGGGGACAATCCCGACATTTGTTGCACCGGAGCTGACACAGGGTGGCGCTTACCATGCAGGGACGGATGTGTATGCACTCGGCATGCTGATGAAATCGCTGATTCCGAAACAGGGCATCAGTGGTGTGTTTGACGAGATTATCCAGAAAGCGTGTGAACCAGATCCGGCGAGACGTTATGCGACGGCATTGGAATTTGCAGAGGAATTACAGATGCTTGCGGATATTTTGCAGGAGCCAACGGTAGGAACCGGGCAGCAGATGTATGTACAGGAAACAGAGCAACCATCGATGCAGCCAATGTACGCGCAGAAACAGGAGCAATCATCGAAACAGCCAACTTGCGGGCAGCCATTGGTACAGCAGCCGAGGAGACAGTCACCGGCGCAGCAACCAACAGATCTGGTCAATCACCGAAGAAATGTACAGCAGGCGGATGCATATAATACACAGGAAGAGATGCATCTGCAACCGAAAAAAGAAAAAGTGACAAGGGAGACGCAGAAGGCGTCCTTGATGTTGCGGTTTTTACTGCCAATTCTGATTGTGCTGATCATAGGTGCGGCTGTTGCAATCTATGTTGTATTGATCCATCCAGTCAATCAGGAGGAAGAAACGACAACCGCGGCGCCAACAACCACGGAGGTAACGACCGAAGCAACGACGACAGAGGAGACGACTGAAGCAACCACAGAGGAAGCGGAATGTCCATATGAATATTCCCAGAAGATTACGGTAACCGCACATGCGGGAAGCACATCTGGAACGCTGACCGTTTATAACTGGGAACATGGCGACTGGGTTAACAAATATTCTGTTGCATGTGTGCTTGGCAGAAATGGAATCGGTTCTGACTACGGAGAAGGAAAAGGTGTCACACCGATGGGAACGTTTAAGCTTGGCTTTGTGATGGCAAATGTTGATCCGAAAAATAACATGAATTTTAAACTGGCAAGTGACTCAGCCGCAATCGTAGATGATGCAGAATCCGAACTGTATAACACACTTGTCGATACGAATACGGTAGGCGATGTGAGTGTTGATCATGTCGGAAGCAATATCGTAAACGGAAAATTAAATGCAATTATCTTTATCGAACATAATGGAGATGGCTTGTCTTCGGATGGCGTGACACCGGGAAAAGGCTCAGTCATTACGATCTGTGGAAATTATAGCAATGTCAGTGAGACAGCAGGCTGTATTGATATTTCAGCAGAAAATATGACAGAATTGTTGAAACTGTTGGATGGAAACATGAATCCACATATTGAGATTACATTGAATTAGGGGGTATCTATGAAGAATTTGCGGATGTTGTTCTGTATGTTGATGGGGCTTTTGATCGGTTCAGTTCTGGGAATTGTAATCGCAAATCTCACACACAATCAGCAGAAAAAGAAACACGCACAGATGGCAGCCACGGAGGTGACTGCGACTGCAGATGCAACGGCAGGGGATGTGGCAACGCCGATGGAGGAGCAGATGCATACAGCCCAAGATGCGACTGGGACAGATGCGGCGGTTCCTGATGAGGCACAGCCGGAAGCTTTGACAGAGATTTTGAATCGGAGTCTGGTCAGCTATGCACAACTGGCGGATGTTTCCTGCAGACAACTGGTTGTCGTAGATGCAGATCACGATAAAGCGACGATATCCATGTATATCTGTGATACGGACGGGAAATGGACGGATACCGGACTGACAACCGAGGGCTATGTCGGGGCAAATGGTGTGAGCCGGGAGTCTTATGAGGGAAGCCGGATGACACCTGCCGGGGTATTTCCAATCGGCGAAGCATTTTATATAGAAGAGAAACCGAAAACGGGTCTTTCAACATTTCAAATTACAGAAAATACATATTGGGTTGACGATGAGGACAGTGAATTATATAATCAACGCATAGAACTTGATGGAGAAAAGACCTGGCAGAGTGCAGAACGTATGATTGAATACACGGATGCTTACAAATATGGATTTGTCGTGGAGTACAATCAGAATCCGGTGGAGCCGGGGCGTGGTTCGGCGATTTTCTTCCATGTGGGGCAGCAGCCGACACTGGGATGCATTGCAACAACGGAGGATATGGTGCTTGCATATCTGGCAGAATTATCGAAAGATATGCACCCGTATATCGTAATTCAATAGAAAATTTAACATCAGGTTAAATGGATGATAAAAATAAAAAACGGAGGATAGAGTTATGGCAATGAATATTGTATGTTTAGATTTAGAGGGCGTATTGGTACCAGAGATCTGGATCGCATTTGCGGAGGCAAGTGGAATTCCGGAACTGAAAAAGACAACAAGAGATGAACCAGATTATGATAAGCTGATGACATGGAGACTTGGCATCCTGAAGGAGCATGGACTTGGTTTGAAAGAGATTCAGGAGACAATCGCGAAGATTGATCCGATTCCGGGTGCAAAGGAATTCTTAGATGAGTTGCGCAGTTTGACACAGGTAATCATTATCAGTGATACCTTTGCACAGTTTGCAACACCACTGATGAAGAAGCTTGGTTGGCCGACGATTTTCTGTAACTCTCTGGAGGTTGCAGAAAGTGGAGAAATCACAGGCTTCAAGATGCGTTGTGAGCAGTCAAAGCTGACAACGGTTAAGGCATTACAGTCGATCGGATTTGAGACCATCGCCAGTGGAGATAGTTATAACGACCTTGGTATGATCAAGGCTAGCAAGGCAGGCTTCCTGTTTAAGAGTACAGAACAGATCAAGAAGGATAATCCGGAGCTTGCAGCATATGAGACTTACGATGAGCTGCTTGCTGCAATCAAAGAGCATCTGGATTAATCGGATAAAAATCGTTCTCTTATAACGAGGAATGAATAGAAATCGCTGTGAGCAACGCCTGTATTTGCTTATGGCGATTTCTTTATGTGCAAAAACTGCCATGCACAGATGTATGTACAAGATTTGAGAGATATAATTAGGAGGAATCTGGAAGATGTCAGAAGAGAAAAAAGAAATGAAAAAATCATCCAGCCCGGCGAAAGATCTGACCGTAGGATCGCCGATGAAACTGATTCTCGGATTTGCATTTCCGATGTTTCTGGGACTGTTGTTCCAGCAGTTTTACAGTCTGGTTGATACGATGATCGTAGGAAAATATCTGGGCGTGGATCCATTTGCAGGCGTTGGCTCGACAGGCAGTCTGAATTTTATTGTCATTGGATTTTGTATGGGACTTTGCAGTGGATTCTCGGTTCCGATCTCACAGAGCTTTGGTGCCAAGGATTTTCCGCTGCTGCGGAAGATGGTGACAAATTCTGTGTGGCTGTGTACATTTTTCAGCGTTGTAATTACAACTCTGATGCTTTTGTTCTGCCGCCCGGTTTTAACATGGATGAACACCCCGGAGAATATATTTGAATACGCATATATTTACATATTTATAATCTTTGCGGGAATTCCGTGTACGATTCTGTACAATATGACGGCAGCTATCCTGCGTGCGCTGGGAGACAGCAAATCGCCGATTATCTTCCTTGCGATTTCGTCTGCCATCAATATCGGTCTGGATCTGCTGCTCATCATAGTGTTCAGGATGGGCGTCGATGGTGCGGCGCTTGCAACCGTTGTTTCCCAGGGCGTATCAGGTGTGATCAGCATTATATATATTAAGAAAAAATTCGATATTCTTGCGATGGAGAAGGGAGACTGGAAGCTGGAGAGACATCTGGCAGGAAAATTGACGGGTGTTGGAATTCCGATGGGACTGCAGTATTCCATCACGGGAATCGGTTCGGTAATTCTGCAGACAGCGGTAAATGGACTAGGTTCCATCTATGTTGCATCTATGACAGCCGGCTCGAAGATCAATATATTTCTTGCGTGTCCGTTTGATGCGCTTGGTCAGACGATGGCACCGTATGCCGGACAGAACATCGGAGCAAGGAAGCTGGATCGTGTAGGGAAAGGTCTGCGTGCCGCATGTATCATTGGATTTATCGTGTCTGGACTGATGGTAATCGTAGTGAAGTTGTTCGGAGACCAGCTTACAATGCTGTTCTTAGATGAGAAGGATCCGGTTATCATGCAGAATTCAACACAGTTTTTGATCATTGTATCGGCATTTTACTGTCTGCTTACCTTGGTCAATACGGTTCGCTTTACAATTCAAGGTATGGGATTTTCATCACTCGCCATTATCGCAGGTGTGATGGAAATGATCGCGCGCGGTATCGCGGGTATGCTGCTCGTGCCGGCGTTTGGCTATCTCGGAGCCTGCTATTCCAGCCCGCTCGCATGGCTGCTTGCGGATGCATTCCTGATTCCGGCGTTCTTCCTGTGTAAACGCAAGGTCGCGCGGCAGCTGGAAGTCGGGAAAGCATAGTCAGGACTTGAATCTGGAAATTAAAATAAGAAAGCACGGTTTGATGTGAATCAAATCGTGCTTTTTATGTAATATATCGTTATCTGAACAATATTTTCATGCGGTCATTTATGCCTGACTCATGTGATTGATGTAATGATTCTTTAACGCCTGAAATGTTTCATCGCTCAAGTCATGTTCGATTCGGCAGGCATCCTCGTAAGCAGTCTCTTCGTTCACACCAAGAGACATAAAAAGATGGGCAAGCGTTTCATGCCGCTCGTAGATCTTGGATGCGATCTTCATGCCTTCCTCTGTGAGTGATAAAAATCCTTTGTCATCGACATTTATATATCCGTTTACACGGAGGTTCTTCAGATACACGCTGACACTCGGCTTGGATAATCCAAGATGGTGTACGACATCAATCGAACGAACGTGCTCGTGTGATTTGCCGAGAAATAAAATTGCCTCCAGGTAATCTTCGGCTGATTCCTGTATTTTCATAAACCAATCCCCTTTACATAATAAGTGCTGTTAACGTCGCTATGTCTGAATACTAACACAAATTTTACAGGTTTGCAAACGCTTTGCAAAAATGCTTTATAAATAAGAAATACAAATATAAAAATCCGATGTATTTTTTATTGACAAAATAGTTAGTTTGGGCTAATATTGTGTCGACAGAAAGTTAGTTGTTCTAAACTAACCTGAAATAAAGTATGAATACTACAGAAAAGGAGTGATTTTTATGCCACTGTCAATGGTAGAAGAAGGAGAACCAAAAACCATCGTGAAAGTGGGGGGAAAAGAGGAAGTTCGTAAATTCCTTGAGAACCTCGGCTTTGTGGACGGTACAGTTGTAACCGTTGTATCTTCGCTGGGCGGAAACATGATTTTGAAGGTGAAAGATTCAAGAGTGGCTCTTGGTCGTGACATGGCAAGTAAAATCCAGGTAGCCTAGAAGAACGTATTCGTAAGAGAGGAAGTGAAACAATGAAGACATTGAATCAGGTAAAAGTAGGGGAGACCGTAAAGGTAACAAAGATCGCAGGCGAAGGCCCTATCAAGAGAAGAATCATGGATATGGGTATCACAAAGGGCGTTGAGATCTACGTGCGTAAGGTAGCTCCACTTGGAGATCCGGTTGAAATTACAGTTCGTAATTATGAGCTGTCTGTTCGTAAGGCAGATGCAGCGATTATCGAAGTAGAGTAATTCTCACATAATCGTAAATATGGTATACAGGTTGGACGTGATTGTAATTCTAAAACAGACCGTTGAAGCACGCTGGTACTTAATGAACGACAACTAGTTGGAGTGAATTTAGTACCACTGCGTGCTGAACCGAGCGAGAGCGGGTCTGTGAAGAATTACAATCATGGACAACTGTATTATATTTACGATTGCGTGAAATGTAAGAAAGATAAGGAGAGAAATCATGGCAATTACAATTGCACTCGCAGGTAACCCGAACTGCGGTAAAACGACATTGTTTAACGCCTTGACCGGCGCAAACCAGTATGTTGGTAACTGGCCAGGTGTTACGGTAGAAAAAAAGGAAGGTAAGTTAAAGGGACATAAAGATGTTGCCATCATGGACTTACCTGGTATTTATTCTCTTTCTCCATATACATTGGAGGAAGTTGTAGCAAGAAATTATCTGATCGGTGAGCATCCAGACGCAATCATCAATATCATTGATGGTACGAACCTAGAGCGTAACCTGTATCTGTCTACACAGATCATCGAGCTTGGCATCCCGGTTGTTATGGCTGTCAACATGATGGATGTAGTCAGAAAGAGCGGCGACAAGATTGATATCAAGGCACTTTCCAATGCACTTGGCTGTGAAGTCGTTGAGATCTCCGCTTTGAAGGGCGAAGGAATTAAGGAAGCTGCAGACAAGGCAGTTGCAGCTGCAAAGGCAAAGAAAGCCGTTGCACGTGTACATAAGTTTGACGATGCAGTGGAAGCTGCTATTGATGCAGTGGAAGCAAAGCTGGATGATTCAGTAGCAGAAGCACAGAAGCGTTTCTTCGCAATCAAGGTTCTTGAGAAAGATAGCAAGATTGGCGATCAGCTTAAAGTTATCCCAGATGTATCTGCAGAGATCAAGACACTGGAAGATAAGTTTGACGACGATACAGAGTCAATCGTGACAAGTGAGCGTTATGCGTACATTTCTTCTATCATTGGAAAATGTTTGAAGAAGGCAAAGTCAGGAAAGAAGCTTTCTGTATCTGATAAGATTGACAAGATTGTAACAAACCGTATTTTGGCACTTCCTATTTTTGCAATTGTCATGTTCTTAGTATATTACATTGCAATGCAGACCGTCGGTGCTGCTGCAACAGACTGGACAAATGATAACCTGTTTGGTGATGGTTTCCATTTGTTTGGTATGGAGAAGAATGACGATGGCGTTGCTTACAGCGACGATGCAGATGCTTACGCAGAGGCAATGCAGATCATCGATGGATTCATCTCTTATGGTGAAGAAAATGGTGTAGAAGTTGGTGATATTGCAGATGCTATGGATGCAGAGTCAGATGAGTTTGATCCAGCAAACGCTGCAAAGGCTGCTGACGAACTGCTGACAGTATTTGATGCCAATACAACAGCAACTTATCTTGTAGAAGATGAGGAGACACTGGCAACTGACGAGACAGAGTCTACATATGCAGATCTGCAGAGCGCAGTTGATACATACAAGTCTTATGGTTGTGAAGAGCCAGATCCTGCAGATTATGGCGTATTTATTCCTTCTATCCCGGATCTTGTATCAAAGGGACTTGAGAAAGCAAATTGCGCAGATTGGTTACAGGGATTGATCGTTGATGGTATCATCGCCGGTGTTGGTGCGGTACTTGGTTTCGTACCTCAGATGCTGGTACTGTTCATCCTTCTTGCAATCCTTGAGTACTGTGGATACCTTGCCCGTGTTGCATTCATCATGGACCGTATCTTCCGTAAGTTTGGTTTGTCTGGTAAGTCCTTCATCCCAATGCTCGTAGGTATGGGATGTGGTGTTCCAGGTATCATGGCTTCTCGTACAATCGAGAACGAGAAAGACCGTCGTATGACAATTATGACAACAACCTTTATCCCTTGTGGTGCAAAGGTTCCATTTATCGCAATGATCGCTGGTGCTATCTTCAATGGTTCCGCAATCATCTCAACCGGTGCTTACTTCATCGGTGTTATTACAATCATCTGTTCAGGTATCATTCTGAAGAAGACAAAGATGTTTGCTGGTGATACATCTCCATTCGTTATGGAGCTTCCGGCTTACCACTGGCCAAAGGTTGGCGCTGTTCTCCGCAGCATGTGGGAGCGTGGCTGGTCCTTCATCAAGAAGGCCGGTACAATCATCCTTCTTTCTACCATCGTTGTATGGTTTACAACATATTTCGGATGGGTTGACGGAAGCTTCGGAATGCTTTCAGAGGATCAGATGGATTACAGTATCCTTGCAAAGATCGGTAACGCAATCTGCTGGATCTTCAAGCCACAGGGCTGGGGCAACTGGCAGGCGGCGGTCGCCTCCATCACCGGCCTTGTCGCCAAGGAGAACATCGTCGGTACGCTCGGTATTCTCTACGGCGGCGGTGAGCTGACCGTTTACCAGAATATCGCGGCGGCCTTCACCGGCATCACCGGTTATTCCTTCCTGGTGTTCAACCTGCTGTGCGCTCCGTGCTTTGCCGCCATTGGCACCATCCGCAACCAGATGGATTCCGGCAAGTGGACTGCGATTGCCATTGGCTACGAGTGCGCCTTCGCTTGGGTGATCGGCCTGTTCATCAACCAGTTCTACAACCTGCTTGTCCTTGGGCAGTTTGGTATCTGGACGGTTGTGGCCATTGTGCTGCTGGTTGCGATGCTCTTCCAGATTTTCCGTCCCATGCCCAAGCATGCATGGACCGATGAGGACGAGACCAACACTGCTTCCGCCGCAGTTTCCGCTTAAGTCCGAATAAGGATTAACCCCTTTCCACGAGCCCGGGTGTCCCAGCGACACTCGGGCTTTTTGGTGGGGGAGATGTGGCGTTTCCGCAGATAAAACCGACCAAAATAAACCTGTCCCTTTTTGGTAGGTGGAGAATGGGGTAAAGTAAGTGATGGTTAACTAGAGGAGGCTTGCTATGGCACCTATCGATATTGTTGTACTGGCTGTTATCGGCGTTGCATTTGTTGCTGTGTGCGTGCGCATCTATCGCAAGGGCACCTGCGCCGACTGCGCTCAGGGTGGCGTTTGCACGGGGCATTGCTCCAACAAAAAGACGTGCGCCGCGGTATTAAATAAGGCCTAGGCATCCAAGCGCCTCGCGAGCATCCGTTCGCGGGGCGCTTTGCACATTTGGGGGCGAGCGCGGCGAGTTGAAGAGTGATTTTGGGGTATCGTTACCTGTACTGTTAATTGGCAACTTATCTATAACGGAGTATCCCCATGAGCGCTCGCGTAACCATGAAGGACATAGCCGCCGAGCTTGGCGTTTCCATCAATACCGTGCACAAGGCCCTGACGGGTAAGGCCGGCGTGAGCGAATCCGTGCGCGCCAAGGTGAACGCCAAGGCCGAGGCCATGGGCTATCACCGCAACACAAGTGCCTCAAGCCTGCGCCGCAAGGACATCAATCTGGTGTTTTGCCTGCCCCGCGCATCGCGCGAGGGGGCGTACTTTTTCCGTTACCTGTGGGAAGGCTGCAATCGCTTTGAACAGGAGGTCATCGACCAGGGCATTACGGTTGAGCGTGTTGAATTCGGCGTGGGCGGCTACGCTGATGCGCTCGAGCAAATCGACGAGCGTTTGCAGGTGGGCGAGAAGATCGATGGCTTGCTCGCCTATGCGCCGGGCGACGATCGTGCGACTGAGCTTTTGGGGCAGATCGCCGAGG